>PPFU01019620.1_pt1 | contig 14063 bp, 16 predicted proteins | sample 1535991 | NCBI WGS metagenome assembly PPFU01 (sample SAMN04901290, study PRJNA319586) | Hypolithon metagenome, whole genome shotgun sequencing project. | isolation source: Antarctic Hypolithon | place: Antarctica: Miers Valley | collected 2014
CGAGAGCCTTTCGAAGAAGGCGTCCGGGAAGCCTGCGCGGTATTTGGCGTAGTCTTGAGCGGTTTGACCGAAATCCACACTCATAGGTACCTCGACCCTTTACCTTTTTGCTTACGGTTGCGGAGCGTTTCGAGGCCGGTAATGCAGGCGCTAAGCCATACACCTCCGGCGGCGAAACCGGCTATCACGTCGCTGAAGTAGTGGACGCCGAGGTACAGGCGGGAGAAGCCGATCAGGATTACCAGCAGCGCGGCCCCGAAGAGTATCCCCATCCGGGCGCGCCAGGGTTCTATGAAGAGCAGGGCGAAGTAGGCTAGCATCCCATACACAACGAGCGAGTCCATCGCGTGGCCGCTCGGGAAGCTGTAGGAGGTCTCTACTATAATAGGGTCTGCGAAAATCGGCCGGGGACGCTCGAAGATTTGCTTTAGAAGTAGGTTGAGTGCCACGACACCAACCAGCGCCACGAGCCAGCCCGAAGCGTAAAGCCAGCGCCGACACCAGGCGAGTAGCCCGGTGACTACCAGGCTGATCGGGACGATAGCTTCGGCGGAGTCTAGGGCGGTGATCCCCAGAAACACTTTCGTCGCGAAAGGCGTCGCCGCTGCATGCAAAGCATCAGCCACTGCTTGGTCGAAGCGCACTATAGGATCGCGGGTTAAGTAGTCTTCAGCCAAACCACCGAAGAGCCACAGACCACCGGCGACGGCGAGCAGGCCAACCGTGAGATGGAGCCCCAGATATTGTCCGGGCGTGATGCGGCGAAGCATCCAACCCAACTGCCGGTCGTAACGTTCCCGCGTCCGGCGGATGCGCGGTTTGGCTAGAAGATTCTCCCGGCGTTCCGCCAGCAGCTCCCGGTGGCCAATGACCCAACGATACGTCAGGTAGAAGACCAGCATCAGGACGAGCACGGCACCCAGCAGCAGAGTTGCACGTCCCAACCACTGTTCGACGAGGCCGAGGCTTCCGCCAAGGAGATACCCGACCAGCACGGCGGCGGTCGCCCAAACCGCGCCTCCGAGCACGTTGTAGAAGAAGAAGGTTCGCCATCGCATCCGGCTTATGCCGACCACGAGAGCCCCGAAGACCCGGAGGCCCGCCACAAACCGGGCCATAAACACGGCCTTGCCGCCATGCCGGGCGAAGAAGTTCTCCGCACCCCGAAGACGTTCGGGGGTTATGAAGAGGTAGCGCCCCCAGCGCAGGACGAAAGGCCGCCCTCCTTTACGTCCGGCCCAGTATCCGAGTTGATCTCCGACCACCGCCCCGAGTATGCCGAACAGGATCGCATCCCCGATATCCAGACCGCTCCGTTGGGCCAAGACTCCGGCGGCGATCAGAATGGTCTCCCCCGGAATAGGAACACCCATGCTCTCGACCATCACCCCGAAAAAGACGATCAAATACCCATACTGCTGCAAAAGAGAGAGTATGCCGTCGATAGCGTGCATTCAGGAAAGTCTACTCTATGTCCGCAAGCCTCCAGTCAAGGATCTTCTTTCGTACTCGGATGACATCGTTGGTATATATCATTGGTCTATATCGAAGGGGAGGTTATTTTGGATACAGCCAGGCTATTTCAGAACGGTCGGAGCCAGGCCGTCCGCATTCCCAAGGAGTTTCGGTTCGAGGGCGACCGCGTGTACGTCAAGAAGGCGGGTAATGCCGTAGTTTTACTTCCGTATGAAGATTCTTGGCAGGTGCTCTTTGAAAGCCTCGGACAGTTTTCGGACGACTTCATGGAGGAGCGCGGGCAGCCAACCGGGCAGGAGCGGGAGAGTCCGTTCGGGTGATCCTGCTGCTCGGTACGGACACCTGCATATATTTGATCAAGAACAAGCCGCCAGAGGTAATGCGCAGGTTCGAGGAGTACGCCATCGGCGACGTCGGCGTCTCTTCCGTGACGGTCGCAGAACTGCATTTCGGCGTGCGGAAGAGCCGGCATCCAGCCCAGAACGAGCGAGCTTTGGAGCAGTTCTTGCTGCCGCTGGAGATAGCCGATTTCGACCGGGCGGCCGCTATCGCCTACGGGAGTGTTCAAGCAGTCCTGGAGGAACAGGGAACACTCATCGGACCGCTGGACACGCTGATCGCGGCGCACGCCGTCAGTTTAGGCGCGACGCTGGTGACGAACAATGTTCGTGAGTTCGCACGGGTGCCGGACTTGAAGTTGGACAACTGGGTAGGCGATTAAGGATTATTCGTCGCTGGACCGACCTAGCGGCGGATGCTTGGGCCTACACGCTTCATGGCGGTGCGGAAATCGTAGGTGGCGACGGAGAGCGCGGAGAGCTGGTGAGAGGCTATGCGGTGCTCGAAGTCGCGGAGGTTTATGGTGCGGCGCATGCAAACGAGGGCCGCCTCGCGGCATAGGGATTCGAGGTCCGCGCCGGAGTAGCCGCCGGTTATCTGGGAGATCTGGTCGAGGTTGAGGTTCAGGTCGGTCGGCATGTCTTTGGCGTGGATGTTGAGTATGTGGAGCCTGGCTTCGGCGTCTGGAAGACCTATCTCGATCTCATGGTCAAACCTTCCCGGACGCCGGAGCGCCGAGTCTAGCGCCGCCGGCCGGTTTGTCGTGGCGATAACGCACACCCGCCCGAGGTCGTTCATGCCGTCCATCAGTGAGAGTAGCTGGGAGACGAGCGTCGCCTCGAAGCTTTCACTCATCATATCGCGGGAGGAGGCGAAGGAGTCTATCTCGTCGAACAAGACAACCGAGGGGGCTTTCATCCGGGCTTCGTTGAAGATGTTCCGCAGGCGCGCCTCGCTCTGGCCCCAGTATTTGTTCAGGATCTCCGGCCCCGAAACCGCGATAAAGTGCGCCCCGCACTCCCGCGCCACGGCCCGGGCCAGCAAGGTCTTGCCGGTGCCGGGCGGCCCATAGAATAGGATGCCTTTGTTCGGCTTGATGCCGAGGCGATGGAAGATCTCCGGGTGGGTTATTGGAAGCTCCACGGCCTCCCGAACCATCGCCACCGTCTCGCGCATACCGCCGACGTCCTCGTAGCGGGTCTCGGGGACGTTGCGGCTGCCCGGCGTTGCCCCGCTCGCCGCCGCCACACCCGCGCCGCCGCTCCGCACGCTGCTCGCCAGCCGTTCCAGCAAGCTCTGCCGCTCCTCAGCCGGGGTTATTTCAGGCTCGGCGACGTCCCGGGCTTTGCTAATGGACCAGTTCTCCAGGGGACCGTCCTCCTTGTAGCGCCAGCCCTCGTCCTTATTCGGGTCTATCCGTTCCGGGAGACGCGCCACGATGTCCGCGGTCGTGTCGAGGTCCAGGATCGGGCATCTCACACACGGCCCGAGGTCTGTAAGAACCCGCTCCGTTATGGCTTCTTTATCCACCCCGAAGACACCGTTCTCGTCCATCTCCCCGAATGCGTACCAGGACTTGCTTGTGAGGTAGTCATTGTCGTAGACGTGTACCTGCTTGCACGGAAAGAGCTGGCGCCCTTCGAGAGACCGCGGCGTACACCAGTCCTTGGACGAGGCGTCCGAGCGCTGTTTCCTGAAGAAACATTTGAGTCCCGCGAAGAGCTCGTCGCCTTCTATGGGGCCCCCATCCGCCAGATATTCGGCGGATTTCTCTGTTCGGAGCAGCCTCGAAAAATCCTCCAGCGGCCGCCAATCGGACGGGAGATCCAGGTCAACCATCGCCCGCGCCGTCCCGTTCGCGCCCTCTACCCGGTACGAAGGATGCCGGGACGCGACGGATGCCGCCCGCCCCAGGACGCCCTCGCTCTTAAGCCGGAAACTTACCTGCACTTTCATAGTCCAGAGATTCTACCCCACACCGTCAAACGGCAACGCGCTGGAGAAAGGCGCTTGCACAGCGCACCGTTCCGCGCTACGGTGCCGGAGACCTTTCTATTTCATGTATACGAACAGGAGAAACTATGAGTGAGAGCAACCCACCGGTCTCGACCGGCCGCGGCGACGACGGCACGACCACCCTCCTTGGCTCGGGACGGATGTCGAAGGACGACCCGAGGATAGGCGTCCTCGGAGACGTGGACGAAGCCAGCTCCTTTCTCGGACTCGCCCGCTCCGAAGCCGGAGAGGAATTGGGCGGGCTCCTGATCGAACTCCAACGCCTCCTCTACCGGATAATGGGCGACGTGGCGATGCCGAAAGAAGACAACTTCGTCGTAGAAAAAGACCTCGAATTCTTGGAGAACGCCCTCGAAGATTGGCGGGGCCGCACGGAGATCCCAAACGAGTTCGTCATCCCCGGGGAGAGCCGGACCGGGGCGCTTCTTGACATCGCCCGTTCTGTCGTCCGCCGCGCCGAACGGACCCTGGTCGCCGCCGGGTACGCTGAAGGGCATCCATACGCCGTGCGAACCGTCAACCGGCTCTCGGACCTGCTCTTCATCCTCGCCCGAAACGCCGACGGTCACAGTCAGCTCTCAAAAGACTCCTGAACTTCGGGAGGAACCTTCCGCAAACAGGAGTACGATACCGGCAGTTCAAACAAATACTTTTGGGGAGGTCCCGCATGACGGTGCAGTTCGGAGTATTCGTTCCGCAAGGCTGGCGGATGGACCTGACCGAGATAAAAGACCCGGCCGAGCAGTACGAAGCGATGACCCGGGTGGCGAAGGTCGCTGACGAGACCGGCGCATACGATTCGATCTGGCTCTACGACCACTTCCACACGGTCCCCACCCCGGAGAAAGAGACCGTCTTCGAGTGCTGGACCTCCACCGCCGCCCTCACCCGCGACACCGAAAGCGTAAAAGTCGGCCAGATGGTTACCTGCAACGGCTACCGAAACCCGGCGCTCCTGGCGAAAATGGCCTCCACTGTAGACGCGATGAGCAACGGCCGCCTCATCTGCGGCCTCGGTGCCGGCTGGTACGAGCACGAGTGGAAGGCTTACGGCTACGGCTTCCCCGAAGTCCCCGAGCGGATGCGCGCCTTCAAGGAGGCGTGCGAGATCGTCCACCGCATGTGGACCGAGGACGACGTAACCTTCGAAGGCGAGTTCTACACGGTGGATAAACCCATCAACGAGCCGAAAGGTGCGGGCGAAACGCACCCGCCGCTCTGGATCGGGGGTGGCGGAGAGAAAGTCACCCTCAAGCTCGTCGCAAAGTGGGGCGACGCCTGCAACGTCGGCGGCGACATCGAGACGCTAAAGCACAAGTTCGACGTGCTACGCGGCCACTGCGAGGACGTTGGCCGGGACTACGAGGAGATCACCCGCTCCACCAGCGTCAACGTCTACCTGCTAGACGAAAGCGAAGACCCTGAAAAAGCAACCGAGCAGGCCCGCATGGGCCGCAGCTACGAGGAGTACAGCAAGGAGTTCATCGTCGGAACGCCGGAGCAGGTCGTAGAAGCCCTGCAACCAAAAGTCGAAGCCGGCGTCGAATACTTCATCGTCTACATGCCCCGCGTCGCCTACGATCCCACGCCCGTCGAGCGTTTTGCTGAGGAGATTATCCCGCATTTCACGTAACATCTTGATTATGTACGTAAATATGTACATAATATGGAAATGAGATCCGAACGGTCGATCGAGGTTCGGCTAGTCAGGAGGACAGGATGCTGAAGTTGCCGGAGGTACTCAGAGTAGCGGAGGCCAGGGCGGAGATTTCTCACGTGTTGGAGGAAGTCGAGAATGGAAAGACGTTCATTATCAAGGGTTCAAAGGGGCGTGAGGCACTCGTGATGAACGCCCATGCCTTTCGCAGGTTGCAGGACGCTTACCTGGAAGTCGTCGGTGAGATCGAAACTATGAAGATATTGGATGACGAGCGGGCGATGAGAGCCTTGAAAGAGTCTTCCGGCGAAGATCAAGGACAGCTCTACACGCTCTCCGAAGTAGAGGGTATGGTTGGAGAGGTAGAGGAAATTGGGGAAGAGAATCCCTAGACGAAAGTTGCTGGTAAATAGGATCGGCGTCGAGACCCTGCTGGAACTTCCGGCCAAGATCCAAAAGCAAGCCCTACGGAAGATGGAGACCATTGAGGCCGCCCCCGCCAGTGCGGGCTATCCGCTCCGCAAACCGTTGCAGGGCTTCCGTGGAATACATAGTGGACGCTACAGGATCATCTGGCGGTTGCTCACGCTGGAGGATGTAGATCAGGTCGCCGAGGTTGTATACGTGGGCATCCGCTCCCGGGGCGACGAAAGAGACGCTTACGCCGAGTTCACAAAGCTATTTGGACTTCCTGGCGTCTGACCTCTTTTGAATGGAGGCTCGGGATCAGTCCTCTCTGGTTTTCTCTCGTCTAACCGTCGGGCGAAGAAAAGTAAGAAGAATTTACTGAATCAGAGATGGCTTGGTAGATATTGGGCGGGTGCTCGGCGAGGCGATGACACAGATAGAGATACCACTCCAAACCGTACGGTAAATATACTCTCGTTCTATAGCCGAGTGAGCGCATCTTGTTGAGACGCTCTGTCTCTACTCCCTTGAGCATCTCGAACTCAATACGTCCTGCCTCCAATGCGCCTTCTTTGACGTATCCATCAACTTGCGCAAGGATGTAGGGATCGTGGGTAGCCACCGAAGTACAGTGATCGGCGGCGATAGCCTGCTGGACTAGAGAGCAATAGACTTCGTCTAAATGCTCACCTCTCGGAATAGCAACTCCCTCGGGCTCCTCGAAAGCTCCTTTGACGAGCCTTACTTTTCCGGGACGTTTAAGAGCCTGGCTTAGATCAGAAGGGGTGCGATGGAGGTGTGCTTGAAGAGTTATACCAACATTTTCGAAGTCTTCGGAAAGCCGGTAGTAGAGGTCCAGAACCTCCTCAATTCTCTCCGAACCCTCCATGCTCACCATTTACCTCAAGCCCGGCTTCTTGTGCGATACGGGCGAGCTCTGTAGCGTTCGTGAAGGCCAGTTCCTTATCCGCGGTCAGGCCTATATGAGATATATCCAGGGAAACGGATGAGTCGAGATCATACTTGGATACAAATTCGACTACTCGCAGAAACTCTTTCGTGGCCTCGCTAGCCGTCTGCTCGTCGCGGGTGCTTTCACCCATATAATCGATAGTAACAGCATGCCCCAAGCGGTTTAATCTTTTAGCCTCATTCAGACATTCATCCAGGTCCTCGCCACCGATGAACCTTAGAGCGGCTCCGAGCAGCGCGTCGTGGACAGGCCTTTCGTTTTGGACGTACGCTTTTATTCTCTCATCGCGGGCGACGCGCTTGAGAGCCGCTGCAGATTCCTCGCCTCGCAGCATGATTTCAAGGATTTTCTCTGCCTCCGGGGCCCCTGCTTCTGACTTATTTCGGCTCGTCAATAGACCTCTATTCCGAGTTACGAATGCTCTGTTTTACAAAATTCGATAGGTAGATCACCAACCAGATAACCTGTTACTCTTCCCCGTCTTCTCCGTCATTAGACCGGAAATTCAGCGCCTCGCGTACTGCCTTCTGCGGTAGAGCTTCCGGCCCGTCCTGGGTAAGTTGCGGCAGCATCCGAGCGAGGAGTAGCGTAGAGAGTGGCGAGGACTCGCCGCCGTCGCCGCGGACCAGTAGCGGCCGCGGGGCGTGCTGCACGAGTCGTTTGCCAACCTCGACCCGGCGGAGGGCCAGCTCGTACTGGACCATTGCCCGGTTGTCGCGGTGGGACTGGCCGAGGCGTCGGAGTGCGGTCGCTTCGTTCTCGGCTTCGGTTAGGGTGGCGCGGCCGCGGGTCTCTATCTCAAGGCGCACGCGCTGGGCTTCGGTCTCTTTTTCCTCTAACATCCTGGCGACGTCCTGGCGGGCTTTGTTGCGGGCTTCTTTTACTTCTATTAGGCGGGCGTCGCGCTCTTTCTTGGAGCGTTCTATCTCCATTAGCAGCCGGTCTATGCGGCGCTTGCGGGTGAGCTCCCACTCGCGTTCGTAGGCGGCGAGTTCTTTCGCGACGCGCTCGCGGGTGGCGAGGTGTTGCTGGTACTGGTCTGGGAGTTGGACGTCCGGGATGTTGGCGCCGAGGATTCGGACGCCGTAGCGTTCTAGCTGGCGGTTCAGGTAGTCTTGCATGTCGCCCACGTCGCCGCCGCGCAAATCGTAGGCCCGCTCGGTGCGGACCTGGCGGCTCCTTTGACGGATCGCATCCTGCACCGCGCTGGAGAGGACCAGGTCGAAGTTCGACGCCCCGATGGTTCGGACGAAGTCTATCGGCTCCTGGATGCGGAACTTCAAAAAGAACTCTATCGCCTTTAGCGGCACGTTCTCTTGAGTGGGACAGACTGCTACGGGGGCCAGATAGGGGATCTCGGTCGCCGTATCCACGACGAACTCGACTTTTTGCCACGGCCACCAGAGGTAGTGGCGGCCCGGTGAGAGGGTGCCGGTGATCCTACCGTAGCTCGATAGCACGCCGTTGGTACCCTGCTCGATCTCCACGATGGCGCCCCGCCACAGCCAGAGCGCCGATAGTGCGAGAAAGAAGACCGCGACCAATATGGCGAGCACCGTGAGCATCCCGCTGCCGATAAAGATGGCGAAACCCAAAGCGTAGACCGACAGGCCGAGCAGGAACAGCCAACCGTAGCGCCGCCGGTCCTTTGGGATGACGACGGGTACGATCTGCCCATCGTCGCCCCCGCGCAAAAAGCGCCGGACCCCGGACCAACCGGTTACTACCTCTTTTATCTTCGAGAACTCCGGCACGCTAGACGCAGTGGTCATTCTCCGTCCTCCTCTGGCTCGGCGGGCCTACTGTCTCCGTTGGCCCCGTCCACTTCCTCACCCTGGCCGATTCGCTCTACCCTTTCTTTTACCGCCTCGTCGGTGACGGATTTCCGGATCTCCTCCAGCCGCTCGGAGTTCTCCTCTTCGGCGGCCTGTGGTTCCTGTGAAAGCTCCTCAGCCGCGCCTTGTTCTGCGGAGACGACCTCCTCTATCTCCTTCTCTCGGTCCTTGATTCGGTCCTGTATCTCGGCCATCCGCTCCCGGATCTGCTGCATGTCCTCCGGGGTAAAAAGCGGCTCGCCGCCGATCCCGATCATCTGCCGCGCGATAGCCAGAAAGTCTATAGCCCCGTTTCCATCCTCCCCGAGCTGCACAACCTGGGGTAGCCGCTCGGCGACCGACTCCAATTTCCCGAGTATGTCCTGCTGAAAGCGATACTCCAAAATCTCCGGCGCCCCCGCCCCACTCACCGCCCGGATGTCGAGCGCCTGGGCCTCCAAGAGCGCCGCGTTGGCGTTCGCCGTACTCTCCGCCTCGACCATCCGCTGGCGGGCTCTAGCGTTGGCCCGGTTGGTCTCGCGTTCACGGGCCGTGTCGATCCGGGCCTGGTAACTCGCCACCTCGGCCTGTATCGCCGAGAGCGTCTCACGCAGCGACGCAAGCTCCTTGTTCAACTCGCCCTCGTCCTGTTCCTTGCGCAAGCTCAACTCGTACTCGTAGGTGTAGGCTTCTTTCGCAACCCGCACCATCTCCGGGGCCGCGAGGTCCATCCGGTACTCCTGGCTGGACGGCTCGGCGTGGGTGATGTTGGCGTTCGTGAATCGCACGGCGGGCAGGAACTGTTTGTTCAGTGATTCGAGGAACTTCTGGGTGCTCTCGCCGACCAGGTCGTAGATATCCTCGGCGTTCTGCTCGTAGATCAAAGCCCGCGTCATCTCGCTGATGGCGTTCTCCAACTTATCCGCGAACCCCTTGACCCCGCCGACGGTGAAGATGAAATCCGCCGGCTCCTCTATCCGAAACTGCAAGAAAAGGTCCACCGAGGCGTTGACCCGGCCCGCCGTCGGGGCCTCCCTAACGGGGGCGTTGTAAGGGTACTCCCGGGTGGTGTTGACGATGTAGCTAACCTGCTTCCAGGGGTTGAAGAGCAGGGTGCGCCCGGCGTCCACGACCTCCTCCAGCCGGCCGAAGCGCGTGATGACAGCCTGGCATCCGTCCGGCACCATCACCACGCTCTGACGCCACCAGATAAAGACCGCTAAGGCGACCAGGAGCAGCCAGAAATGAGGCCCGAGAACCGCCAGCGCCAGCCCTCCTATGTTGGGCAGAGATCCAAGCACTACAGCCGCCACGATACCGAGGAATACGAAGATCAAGAGTAGCCCGATAGGCAGCAGCCGCCAGAAGAGTGATTGCCGGTTCGGGATAACGACCGGGGAGATAGCGTTGACGAACTGCCCCGACGCCTCCCGCTCCTGGAAGCTGCGGTTGATGATCTCCGCCGCGTCTGTCAGAGAGGCGTTCTGTTGTTCGATCCTGGTCCCAGCCGTCCCGCCACGTTCCCGGGCCGAGAGAAAGTCCTCCGGGTTCGCCTGAAACTCTTCGAACTGCTCGGACTCACCGAAATCCTCGACTGCCTTACGCGCCCGCTGCCTTACCTTCGCCATTCGTCACCCCGCAACTCTGTAGCGGTTTGTCAGTATTCTCCCCCGATACAGACATACTACAGGCTTGATAAACGCCCGTCTATATCGTTATTGGCTTACCTACAGCTTTTTCTTGAAAGGTGGGGACAAACGGTCAAAGTCTGTGGCCCGTTCCTAAGCCGGTTTTTCTACCCATTCGGGTTCAGGTGAGATCTCCGGCGTCGGTTCGCCTCCCGGGCCGTCCATCTCCATGGATGTTACGGTCATGAGCGGGCGCACCGTCATGTCGTGGTCGCAGACGGCCTGGCATGATAGGCGTGCCTCTCCGAGCAGGTTCCGGCTCTCCAGAACTTCTAGCTCGGCCTGGGTCATCTGCTCCGGCTCGCCCTCTAAAAACTCGATGCGGCAGGTAGTGCATTTCGCATTGCCGCCGCAACGGTGAAGTATGTCCACCCCGGCGTCTTGCTCTATCGCGAGGACCAGCCGCTTGCCGTCCTCTACGTCGAACTCCCCGACACCTTCTACCTCAAGCCTTGGCACGCGAGCCTCCTTGTTCGGTGAACAACGACTCAAGAGTGCCACAGTCGCAAAGCGCGCACAAGCTCACGTCCGTTTTAGCTTTCCCCAAATCGAGAAAAAAGCAGGGTTGAATGTTCTAAACTGTTCTACTTAGGATGAGATAGGAGCGATGATAGTGGACTACAAACCGCCTTCCATAAAAGTAGATAAGCCCTGGGGGCGGTTCGAACAGTACACCCACAACCTGCCCTGCACCGTCAAGATCATCACAGTCTCCCCCGGTGGCATCCTATCGCGCCAATACCACGACCAACGCGACGAACTCTGGGTCGTTCTGGACGCCGGCGCCCAGGTCGAGTTGGACGATAAAGTCCTGCATCCCGAGGTCGAGGAGAAGGTCTTCATATCTCGCAACACGGTCCACAGGCTCTCCTGCGTTGGAGAGAACCCGGTTAGGATACTGGAGATATCCTTCGGTGAGTTCGACGAGAACGACATCGTCCGGCTCGAAGACGTCTACGGTCGCACCGGGCCGTAATTTCCTGATCGGAGACATTTCACCAGGGCGCGAGGAGGTAGACGGTGGCCCACGGTAGACCAGATCACCACTCCCGAGAGGATTTCTGGGGTGCGCTGCGTGGCGTGTGGGTTCCGGGTGAGTTCTTCAGGGGCCTGAACCCGGACGGAGGTTTCGTTAGGCCCGGAATCTTCGCGACGCTGATCGTCTATCTAAACCTGGTGCTGGAAGCGGCTCTTCAGGCCGCCTGGAACCGCGAGTTCGAGTACTCGCTACTCTACGCGCCGCTGCTTGGGCTCGTCGTCTCGCTGGTACTCGGGCCGATGCTGGTAACCGGGTTCGCGGCCCTGGCCCTCGTCGTTTTGGACGGCGCGCCATCCCGCGCAAAGTTTGTCCCCGCTTTCCGGGCCATCGGTTATGCGACCGGAATAGGAATAGTACTTTGGATCCCCTACGGTCCATTCCTCGCGTTGCTCTACGGCCCCTACGTCGCGACCGTGGCCCTCAAGTGGACCCTGGAACTAAGCTGGAAGCAAGCCGCCGCCGCAGCCCTGATACCGCTGGGGGCGCTGCTCATAATCCTGCTCCTGCTTACCGGCCCAGCCGAAACCTACGAACTCTTCGTCAACCCGCCTCAAAGTTAGCGCCGAATCTTTCGGGGATTATTCGGACAGAGATTCCAGGGCGAGGGCCGTCAACAACGCCGCGCCGCGGGGCAGTATCTCCTCGTCGAAGGCGAAGGTCGGGGTGTGGAGGCCGGATACTTCCTCACCGACGCCGAGCCACACGAAGGCTCCGGGCAATTTCTCAAGGAAGAAGGCGAAATCTTCGCCCCCCATTGACGGGTTTGGCAGATCCAGGGCGTTATCCTCACCGAAGAGATCCCCGATCACACCAAGCGCCAACCGCGCACTGTCTGCGTCGTTGACTGTAACAGGATAAGAGAAAGTGTAGTCGAGATCCACGTCGCCCCGCATTCCCTGGGCGACACCGCGCGCGAGCTCTTCCATCCTCTGCGGTATGCGCCCACGCAGGTCCGCGTTTAGGGTGCGCACCGTTCCCTTCAGGTGCGCCGTCTCCGGGATGATATTGAAGGCGGAGCCGGCTTCTATATGTGCCACGGTAAGCACCGCAGGCTCGACCGGGTCCACCTCGCGGGCGACGATCGTTTGGAGCGCCGTTATTATCTGGGCGGAGATCGCGATGGTGTCAGCGGCGAGGTGCGGCATCGCCCCGTGTCCGCCCTGTCCTTTAACTTCCATCTCGAAAGCGTCGGCGGCCGCCATGATCGGACCGGCCTTCGTCGCCGCCGTCCCGAACGGCATCCCCGGCCACAAGTGGAGCGCGAAGATGGAGTCGATGTCATCCGCCACACCTTCCTCGACCATCACCCCTCCACCTCCGCCGCCTTCCTCTGCGGGCTGGAAGATGAACTTCACCGTGCCGTTCAAACTCTCCCGCATCCCCGAGAGCGCGTGGGCCGCCCCGACCAACATACTCGTATGGCCGTCGTGGCCGCAGGCGTGCATCTTATTGTCCGTTTCGGAGGCGAAATCCAGGCCGGTCTCCTCGTGAATCGGCAACGCGTCCATGTCCGCGCGCAGGCCTACGGTTGGGCCTTCCCCGCCGCCTTTCAGCGTGGCGACGATTCCATTCTCGGCCACGCCGGTCTGTATCTCCAGCGGCAGCCCATCGAGCGCATCGAGGACCTTTTGGGCCGTCTTCTCCGTGTCGAACCCGAGTTCCGGCTCGCGGTGGATGTCGCGCCTCAACGCGACGATTTTGTCGGCAAAATCTCTCTCGACGTCTTTTACGAGGCCGTCGAATTTACGGGCTGTTTCCATCGCCTCTCCTCTTTCTGGAATCTCTCACAACGCTGCCTTAACCTCAAAGAAAAGTTACCACAAAACGCATCGGCGCCTCTTCACGCCGAGGACCAGATCGTTGGCTCCATCGGCAGTTTTTCAGGGTCGAAGCGTACTAACAACTCTTCTGCGGAAATCGTCTCTCCAGATCCGGCAAGGTTGAGTGACGAGGCCATCCAGCCGCAGACTTCGCGGGGTCCTTCGCCCAGTTCCGCCCAGTCGGCGAGAGTTACCGCGCCGTGGCGTTTGGCGAGGCGTTGTCCGTCGGGACCGAGAACTAGCGGGACGTGGGCGTACCGGGGCGCTTCGAGGCCGAGCAAATCCGCTAGTAGGATCTGCCGCGGGGTCGAGTCGATCAAGTCCGCGCCCCGCACAACCTCTCCTATCTCCTGCTCCGCATCATCCACGACTACGGCTAGCTGATAAGAAGGTGTACCGTCGTTGCGGCGAACCACGAAGTCATCCGTCTCATACTCCTGGGGTCCAAGGAGCCAGTCGATGAAGGAAATTCGGCTCTCCTCCGCCCGTACTCGCAAGGCAGGCGAACGGCCGGCGGCCTCACGTTCGGCCCGCTCTGTCTTCGTTAGTTCGCGGCAAGTGCCGGGGTAGCAGTCGGCGGCGGATATTCCGTGCGGCGCGGAGACTGCGGCCCGGATCTCCGCCCGAGTACAGTAACAAGGGTAGAGTCGTCCTTTAGCGTCGAGTCGATCTATCGCTTCTTCGTATAGCTCCATGCGTTCGGACTGGCGCACGACAGGTCCATCCCATTCCAAACCCAAACCCCGAAGGTCCGCTAGATGCGCCTCTTCGATACCTTCTCTTACCCGCGAACGGTCCAGGTCCTCCATCCGAACCAGAAAACGCGCCCCGGC
>PPFU01008567.1_pt1 | contig 14052 bp, 12 predicted proteins | sample 1535991 | NCBI WGS metagenome assembly PPFU01 (sample SAMN04901290, study PRJNA319586) | Hypolithon metagenome, whole genome shotgun sequencing project. | isolation source: Antarctic Hypolithon | place: Antarctica: Miers Valley | collected 2014
GGCGGGCTCAATGGCTGCTGGGATTACGGCCCGCTCGGGGTGGAGCTGAAGCGGAACCTCAAGGACTACTGGTGGCGCACGATGGTCCACGAAAGGGACGACGTGGTCGGGATGGACGGGTCGATTTTGATGAACCGCGCGGTCTGGAAGGCGAGTGGGCATGAGGAGACGTTCAGCGATCCGATGGTGGATTGTAAGCAGTGCAAGGCGCGGCTGCGGGCGGATCAGATCCCGGAAAAGGAAGGCGTGAAGCAGTGTCCGGTCTGTGGGAGCAAGACGCTCACGGAGGCGCGGGACTTTAATTTGATGTTCCAGACCTATCTGGGCGCGACGCAGGATGAGGACTCGAAGGTGTATCTGCGGCCGGAGACGGCGCAGGCGATTTTCGTGCAATTCCGTAATGTGCTGGAGGTTTCGCGCAAGAAACTACCCTTCGGCATCGCGCAGATCGGGAAGGCATTTCGCAACGAAATCAATCCGCGAAACTATATCTTTAGATCGCGTGAATTCGAGCAGATGGAGCTGGAGTATTTCTGCCGGCCGGAGGAGGGGGCGGCACTGCTGGATTATTGGCTGGAGGAGCGGCTGAAGTTTTATGAGGCGATCGGCATCCCGCGCACGAAGCTGCATGTGCTCACGGTGCCGGATGGGGATCGGGCGTTCTATTCGAAGGGGACTTACGACATCGAATACGAGTTCCCTTTTGGCACGGAGGAGCTGGAGGGGGTGGCCTACCGGACGGACTACGACCTGACGCAGCACCAGAACGCGAGCGGGAAGCCGCTCGATTATTTCGACGAGGAGACGAAGGCGCGGTTCGTGCCGCATGTCGTGGAGCCGAGCGCGGGGGTGGATCGCACGGTGCTGGCGCTTCTCTGCCAGGCCTACGACGAAGAGGTGGTCACGGACGAAAAGGGGAACAGCGAGACGCGGACGGTGTTGCGTTTCCACCCGCGCATGGCGCCGGTGAAGGTGGGAGTTTTCCCGCTGATGAAAAACAAGCCGGCGCTCGTGGAGAAGGCGCGCGAGATCGCGGCGCTGCTCAAGCCGCACATGATGACTTTCTACGACGAGACAGGCGCCATCGGCCGGCGCTATCGGCGGCAGGACGAGGCGGGGACGCCCTTTGGGGTGACGGTCGATTTCGACACCATCGGCGAGAACGGGCCGGAGAAGGAGGGCACGGTGACGCTGCGCCATCGGGACAGCATGCAGCAGGAGCGGGTGCCGATCACGGAGTTGCTTGGGCGCTTGCTGCCGGCGGTGCGGTAGCGCGACATTGCCCGAGCGCCAAGGGTATCGCTCCCTTTCAGGGCGCGTCCCGATTTCGCTAAAACCCAGGGCTGTCGCCCTGGGCTATGGGATGCCGGGCCTGTGGCCCTCCGGAATCTACGCGACGGGCGCTAAACGACGAGCACGGGGTTCGGCGAGGTGCGGATGAGGGCGTGGGCGCGCTGGAACTCTTCGGAGCGGGCGTCGCGCGGGCAACTGGTGATCAAGAGCGCCTCGAGGCCGTCGCAAAATTTCGACACTGCCTCCACGGGGGAGCCGACGCGGACGCTCACTCGGCAGCCGACGTTTTCCTCGGCGGCGCGGCGCTGCACGGAGGCGACCAGACCGGCCATCTCGGGCTGGCCGAGACCGGCGAGCGCGGCCTCGTCGAGGTCTTGGACGTCCATGAATTTCTCTCCGAGCTTCTGCGCCCGCTCGGCGGGGACGTTGTTCGCGATGGCGAGGAGATGGAGTCGGCCACGCGGCGCGACGGCGCGGAAACCCCAGGCGGCGGCATGCACATCCTCGGCGCTGAGAAAACTGAGCAGGATGACGATCTCCTGCAGGACGCCCTCGCCACCGCGCTCGGGGTCGCGCGCAACGAGGAGCGGCGTCGCGCGGCGGCTCAGGAGCATGTCGAGATTCGTGCCGATGCTCGCGTCGCCCAACTCGGCGAAATCCTCGCGGAAGGGCGCGGGGGCGACAATCAGCCCGCAGCGATTTGCTTCCGCGAGGGCGAGGATTTTCTCGAATGGTTTCTCCGCAGACGCCGCCTCGCGCGTGATGGAAACCTCGGCCTTGCGCGCCAGTCCACGCGCGAGTGCCTCGGCGGCGGCGTCCTGATTCGATCCATCGAGCGCGACCAGGATGCGGTCGAGGGTGATGCGGGGGAGCTTTATCTCCGTGGCGGAAAGGGCCGCCTCGAAGGCGTCCATGCTCTGGTCGATGTCGCTGTCGCTGGCTTCATTCATGGAAAAAGTTTGTTGGAAGGTCCGGAATCGGCCTCACGCAAAGGCGCAAAGTTCGCAAAGGATTTCCTGAATTCTCCGTCTTTGCGACCTTTGCGCCTTTGCGTGAGGCATCTGCATGGCAGCTCAGAGTTTTGGGAAAAGATCGAGCCATCGGTAGAGGGAGATGTAGCCGATCACGAGCGGGATCTGGAGCAGGGTGATGAGGCCGCCGACTTTCAAGTACTCGCCCCAGCCGATGCGGATGCCGCGTTCTTTTTCGAGAGCATGCAGCGCGATGACGGCGGCGATGGAGCCGACGGGGGTCGGGTTGCCGCCGAGGTTGCACGCGGCGATGAGGCTCCACCAGAGCGGCTCTGGCGGGAGACCGCTGGCGATCATCGACTTGATCACCGGGATCATGGTGGCGGCGACGGGGATGTTATCGACGATGCCGGCGGTGACAAAGACGAACGGGACGAGGATGACGGTGGCGAGGGTCACGTTAGTGCCGGAGATGCGGAAAATCCCGGCGGCGAGAATGTCGAGCAGGCCGGTCTCGCGCACGGTGCCGATGAGGACGAAGAGGCCGACGAAGAAGAGGATGACCGGCCATTTCACATGGCGAATCGCCTCCTCGGTGTCGAACCCGGAGAAGAGCAGGGCGGCGGCCGCGCCGCAAAAGGCGATAAAGTCGAGCCCGACACCGAGCCGCTGGGCGAAGGCGAACCCGAGGATGGTGCAGCCGAGGATGATCGCGGAGCGCTTGAAAATCGCGCGATCCTTCACCAGCGCCCACTCGTCGAAGCTGGCGACTTTCTCCCGCCGCTCCTCTGCGCTGCCGGCCATGACGAGCTGCCGCCGGTAGGCAAAGCGAAGGACGGCGAAGGCGAGCGCCGCCGAGACGAGGGCGAGCGGCAGGGAGACGAGTAGGAAATGGACGTAGGGAATGCCGGCGCTGGTGCCGATCATGAGGGTCGGGATGCCGGAGGCGAAAGTCATGAGGGCGCCGGAGTTCGCGCAAATCGCGACGACCATGATGTAGGGAGTCGGCGGGTAATCGAGCTCCTTGGTGATGACCAGGACGAGCGAGGTCATGATGAGCACGCCGGGGGCGATGGTGAGGAAGGTGACGAAGCCGACTGTGGCGACCGCGACGGCGGGGAGGAGGAGCGTCGGCTTGCCTCCGGTGAGTTTCACCATCCGAATGGCGATGAAATGAAACAGCCCGGAGCGCCCAGCGATGCCGACGAGGATGCTGGTGCCAACGATGACGCCGATGACATTCAGATCGTGCCCGATGAACTCGTGCACCTGCTCGTAGGGCCGCTCGCCGTGAAAGACGCCAAGCCCGAGCGCGAGCGCCACGGCGATGATCGCTCCCGCCAAGGCAGCGAGGCTTTTGTGGAAGACCTCAAACGCGATGAGGACGAACGTCGCAATAAGGACTCCGCCGATGAGGACCATCGGCAGGATGGCGGGCGAGTCAGCGGCGGCGAGGGGCAGGATGTCCACTGCGATTAATTCGGCGCGCGGGCCGATGGTGCATGCGCTGCGCTGTCGCGACTCACGGGGCGAACTTGCTTTTCAACCGCTCGAGCAATGCGGCGAGCAGGGCCTCGCGGCGGGCGTCGGATTCGCGCCGGACAGTCTCCTCGATGCCGCGCCGCTCGCGCATGTAGCGCCGGATGAACTGCGTCCGCTGCTCGTCGTCGAGCTTCAAACCCGTCTCGGTGAGGGCGCTCTCGGCCTCCTTCTGCATCTCGCGCATGCGGCGCTCGTTCCGCTCGCGGAGACGGTCGCGCTGCTCCGGCGAGAGCTTCTCCCAGCGCTCGAGATTTTTCCGGAAATGCTCGCGCTGTTCGGGCGGGAGCTGCTCGAGCTGCCGCCGCATTTCGTCGCGATCGCGCGGGCGGCGGGGGCGCACGGTTTCGGTCTCGCCGGGCGGGGAATCCGGAGGCGGCTCCTGCGCGTGCGCGGTGAGGCCGAGCGCGGCGACGAGGATCAAAAGGTGAAGTTGGACTGGTCGAGCCATGCCGAATTGGTGTCCGAGGCGAGGAGCACGTCGAGATCCTCGATGACTTCGTAGTCGCTGGGGCGGTCGATCTGCTGGGCCAAGGCGGCTGCCGGTGCCGGTCGCTCCCCAATCTGGACGAGGCTGAGGCCGAGAATGAGGCACGCCGCAGCCGTGACGGCGGCGAACTGCCACTGCCGCCGGAGCGCGGCCAGGAGGCCGGGCGCGGGCTCGGCCTCCGTGCGGATCTGGCGCAGGACGTTGCGAGAGAAAAACGGCGAGACTTCCGGCTGGCGGGCGTGGCCCAGCAGCTCCCAGAGGTCGTCCTGTTCTTCGGCGTGCATCGGGCGGATAAACACGCGGGCGGTGGCAAAGTTGCGAGCTTTTTTCCTGGGCGCGTGAGGGATGCGCTACCGATAGCCGGGGAGGTAATCCTTTTCCGCCTCGAACATCTCGAGCGTCATCGCCTGGATCTCAGCGGGGCTGCAGACGGCGGCGGTGAGCGGGTCGAGCATCAGGGCGTGGATGGCGGCTTCCTTGCTGCGCTCGATGGCGGCGGTCGCGCCGAGGTCGAAAGTCCACATGTTCGACGCGCAGAGGGCGGCCATCTGGGCGGGCAGTGGGCCGAAGCGGGTCGGGTGGATGCCGTTGCGATCGATCATGCAGGCAACTTCGACGCAGCCGTTTTCGGGGAGATTCGTGATGAGCGCGCCGTGGCCGTCGGGGGCGGAATTCATGACGTTCCCGTGGATGCGGTAGGGGACGTCTTTCTCGCGCGCCTCGATGATCCAGCTCGCGTATTCCCAGCTCCGTTCCCAATCGATGGATTCCTCGCCGCGCACCATGGCGAGGCGGGAGGCGTCGGCATCGCGGCGCCATTGGGGCCAGTTGTCGGCGTAGAAACTCGACCCGCCATCGTAGCTCTCGCGGCCGTAGCGCTCGATGAGGTCGCGCCGCTTCCGGTAGTAGGGGAGATACTCGGAAAGGTGCCCGCTGGATTCAGTGATGAAGGCGCCGAAGTGGAGCATCATGTCTTTGCGGACGATGTCGCGCTGATGCTCGGGGAGGTCTGTCTTCCGCACGTCGCCCTCGGATTTAGGCGGGCGCCCTTCCCTGGCGGCCAGTTTGGCCTCGTCGCGCGCTTTTTTCATGAGCGCGGGGTAAAGGTCGCGGCCCTGGTGCTCGAGCCGGGTGAACCATGCGAGGTGATTGATGCCGGCGCACTCCCAGACCATCTCGCCGTAGGGGACGCCGGCCCTTTTTGCGAGCAAGTGGCTGGTGCCCTGCACGGAATGGCAGAGGCCGACGACGCGCATGGCGCTGGTGCGCGCGGCGGCGAGGCACATCATGTTCATCGGGTTGGTGTAGTTCAGCACGAGCGCCTCGGGGCAGAGGCGCTCCGCGTCGCGCAGCACCTCGATCCAGACGGGGATGGTGCGCAGGCTTTTGAAAAGGCCGCCGGGGCCGATGGTGTCGCCGATGCACTGATCAATGCCGTATTTGAGCGGGATGTCATTGTCGTGGCGGACGCAGGCGGTGCCGCTGACTTCGATGCAATTGACGATGTAGTGGCTGCCCTTCAGCGCCTTGGTGCGGTCGGGAGTCGCGGTGACTTTCCAGCCGGTCGCGCCAATGTGAGCGACGACTTTTTCGATGAGCTGTTTCATCGTGCGCAGGCGTTTTGTATCGATATCGACGAGCGCGATCTCGCCGCCCTGGGTGCCGGCGATGCGCAGGATGTCGTTCATGAGACGCGGCGTGAAAGCGCTCCCGGCCCCGAGCATGGTCAGTTTGATGGGGCGCTGGAACTCGCCCGCGAGGCCGCGGTGATCGGCGGATTTCGTGTGGGCAGCGTGGCCGGTGGGCATGTTCTTTCGAGGGGTATTGGGCATGGCGCGCATCGTGTGGCGGAGGAGTTCGCGCGAGGCAAGGGCGAAGTCGTCTCGACCGGGCGGGGCGGTTGCTTTAGGCGAAGAGGCTGTGTCCCGATGGCTCGTCTTTTTCCTCCTCGCGGTGGCCTGCCCGACGCTCGGTGAGCCGCTGCCGGAGGGGCAACGGCTGGCTTGGGAGAGCTACCGGATTTTTCAAAACCACTGCGCGGAGTGCCATGGGGCACATTTGAAAAAGCCGAAGGGGGGCTTTGGCTCGGTGCTCGATTTGGCGGCGATGAGCGCGAATCCGGATTACGTCGTGCCGGGCGCGCCGGAGCGCTCGGAGATTTACCGGTCGATCACGGATGCCGATCCGGAGACGCGGATGCCGCCGCCGGAGAGCGATGCGCCGCCGCTCGCGCCGGAGCAGATCGAGACGGTGCGGCAGTGGATTGCGGGCGGGGCTGGGCTCGGCGGCGAGGCTCTGGCGGCCGCAGTGCCGGTGGTGGAGGTGAAGGAGGCGCGCTCGCTGCGGGAGCTTTTTGCGAGGCTGCATCCGCTCGTCGTGCATTTTCCGATCGGGCTGCTGATCGCGGCTTGCGGGGCGAGTGGGCTGTGGCTGGCGCATCCGCGGTTCCATTGGCTCGAGGGGGCGGTGCGCTGGTCGCTTTGGATCGGACTGGCGGGCGCGGTCGTGGCGGCGGGGAGCGGATGGCTGGATGCCGGCGTCGCCGGGTACTCGGATGATGCGGTTTTTTACCACCGCTGGCTGGGGGTCGCGACGGCGAGTCTGGCGCTCGTCGCGACGGCGCTTTTCGAGCTGTCACACGGGATGCGGGCGCGCCGGAGAGCGTTCCTCGTCTTTTGCATCCTCCTCGTGACGCTCATCGTGGTGACGCTCGCGGCTCACACGGGCGGACTACTCGTGCACGGCGCGGATTATCTGTGGTGATTAGACGAGGGCGGCGAGACGCTTTTTCAAAACATCGAGCCCCTCGCCAAGAACGGCGCACACGGGGATGGTTTCAACTTTGGGAAAACGGGCGACGAAGTGCCGGAGATTCTCCGCGGCCTCGGGGAGATCCATTTTGTTCGCGACGATGATCCAGGGGCGCTCGACGAGCGTTGGATCGTACAGTTTCAGCTCCTCGCGGAGTTGGCCGAGATCGGCGACCGGGTTGCGCCCCTCGCTCCCGGCCATATCGACGACGAAGACGAGCAGCTTGCACCGCACGATGTGGCGCAGGAAATCATGGCCGAGCCCGACATTGCGATGCGCGCCCTCGATGAGGCCGGGGATGTCGGCGACGGTCGCGCGGGCGTAGCCGGGAAATTCCACGACGCCAACGAGCGGATGCAGCGTGGTGAAAGGATAGGGCGCAATCTTCGGATGCGCGGCGGAGATGGCGTCGAGGAGAGTGGATTTGCCGGCATTCGGAAAACCAACCAGCCCGGCATCCGCGATCTTGCGCAGCTCGAAGTAAAAGTCCCCTTCGGCGCCCTCGCCTCCCTCGGTGTATTCGACCGGTGCGCGATTTTTCCCGCTCTTGAAGCGTGTATTGCCCTTCCCGCCCGCGCCGCCCTTGCAGAGGATGAAATCCTCGCCGGCGGTGGTGAGATCGGCGACCAGTTCGAGCGCCGCCAGGTCGATCTCGACCTTCGGCTTTGGCTCGAAATCATCCTCGTCGAAAGGTATAGGCGGCGGGGCCTCGGGCAGCCGATAGACGAGCGTGCCCGGCGGGACGGCGACAATTTTGTCGGCGGCGGCATGTCCGTAGCAGTTCTTCCCCTGCCCGGCGTCGCCGCTTTTCGCCTTGATGATCGGCTCATAGAAAAAGGAGGCGAGGGTGTCGGTATTCGGATCGACCCGGAGGATGACATCGCCCCCGCGCCCGCCATCGCCGCCGTCGGGCCCACCGCGCGGGACGAATTTCGCGCGGCGAAAGCTGACGCACCCGGAGCCGCCATCGCCAGCCTTGGCGTGGACTTTGATATGATCGATGAACATGGAGCGGCGGAGAGTAGTGGCCTCCAGCCCTGGCGCAAGACGCGCGGCGATGAAGCATCCGGCTCGGGGCAAGAGGTCACCGGGAGCGAAAACCTCGCGTGCCCCTTCAGCGCCCGCGCAGCTACGGGTTCACCGGCGGGTCTTCCGGATCGGGCTCGCCCGGGCCGCGCCGGTCGATGATCGACCGCGCGCCCTGGTAGCCAGCGTAAAACTCAGCGTCCAGCGTGCGAAAGCGGAGCATCAGCCGATCCAGCCGGTCACGCAGGATCGCGGTCCCGGCTCGGATCAAATCCGGCAGCGTCTCCGTCATGCCCATGCGGTTGGCAATGGCCATCTGCGGGCCAGTTTTCGCCGTGTCGAACGCCGTGATGCGCGCGCGCAGTTCCGCTCATCCATGGCACGACAGCCCCCATCCCACCCACGGCAGCGCGCCTCCATAGCCAGACACTCACCGACTATTTCCAGCCGATCCGATTCCCTCCACCGACAGCAGCCGACCATCCGCCGCCGCCGGGCCAGTTACAGAGTAAAACTGCCGACCTCCCTCCCCTGCCGGCTGACCTTGCGCCGGACACTATTCACTTTTCACGCCCAGAAGGTGAGCGCGTGCGGCAGCCGGAAGAACCGTGGCTACGCCATCGTCAGCGGGTGTGATTGTAAGTGGTGGACATTTGGAAACCCCAAAGGCATTCCATCCGTCAGCCCGGGGTTGCGAGGCACAATGGAGCGTAGCGACATAGCGCGCCGCAGGCGGTCCGAAGGGCAGCGCCGCCGGGCTGGCAACCTACCCTGAATGACCCACGCACGGGTCCAACTCTGAAAGAGTTTCATCGCATCGATGTTGGAATGTGCGGTAGCGTCGCAAATCTGAATCCGCTACGACATACACATGGCAAAAGTTAAATCATCGCCTTCACTTCCCCGGCCCGAGGTGGAGATCGAAATCCCGGATCAATCCGATTTCTACAAGCTGCCGGCGCGGTTTGGGGCGATTCCGCTGGATGAAGCGCCGCTCGGCTACGACGTCGAAACGAAGCGCCGGGAGACGAAGGTCACGAAATTTGAGCACGCTTATCCGCGCATTTACCTGCCGTTTCAGGAAGTGTCGCGTGTGGGCTTCGGGCATGGGAAAAAGTTTGCACCGACGGAGCTTTTCCCCACCGGAGCGAACCGCCTTTTCTTTGGCGACAATCTGCATGTGATGCGGCAGTTGCCCAGCAAGTCGATTGATCTCATTTACATTGACCCGCCGTTTTTTTCCGGACGCAACTACAACGTGATCTTCGGGGACAAAAACGAGGTGCGCTCGTTCTCGGACATATGGGAGGGCGGGATGCCGGGCTACCTGATCTGGCTCAACGCGCGGCTCTTCGAGATGAAACGCCTGCTCAAGGACACTGGCTCGATCTATGTCCACCTCGACTGGCACGCCAGCCATTACGTGAAGGTGGAGATGGATAAGATTTTCGGGAGCGACCGATTTCTGAACGAAATTATATGGTGCTACAAATCTGGGGGCGCAAGCCCCAAGCGAAACTTCAGTCGGAAACATGATGTTCTGCTGCTTTACACGAAAACGGAAAATCATAAGTTCAACGTGCAGACTGAAAAGTCCTACAACCGCGGCCTCAAGCCGTACCGGTTCAAGGGGGTCCAAGAATACCAGGATGAAGTCGGATGGTATACGATCGTCGGAATGAAGGATTATTGGGAAATTGACATGGTGGGACGAACCAGTTCTGAACGAATCGGCTATCCAACTCAGAAACCGCAAACGTTGATCGAGCGCGTAATTAACGCCGGCACGAACGAAAACGACGTCGTCGCAGACTTTTTCTTGGGAGGCGGAACGACTGCGGCTGTTGCACAGCGTATGAACCGCCGCTGGATCGGTTGCGATCAGTCACGGATCGCGACTGCGATAACCGCGGATAGGGTTACTCGCGTGGCTGAGGAAAACGCAACGGTGCTCACAGCGCCGGATTTCACAGTCGAACACTGGGGCATTTATGAATCACCGCGGCTCGAGAAGCTTTCGGAGGGCGAGTTCCGTAAATTCGTCATCGAAGCTTTCGGAGGGCGGATGGAGAGCGCAACCGCAAACATCCACGGCCTGCGCACTGGTGTGCCACTTTACGTCGGCGAGCCATCAAAGACATCGCAGATCGGTAAGAATGACGTTCGGAAGTTCGCGCAGGCCATGTTTGAGGAAAAGCGCACGGAGTTCGGCGTAATGCTCGGCTGGAATTTTGACATTGAAGCGAAGAAGGCAGCGGAGATTCTGAAGGCGAGAGAGAACAAACGCATTGACTTCGTGCGACTAACGCTCGTGCGACTCGAGGACAAAGAATTTCGTGAACATATCACCAACAAACACGAAGATTACGATGAGTTACTCTCTTTTATCCAACCACCGCAAGTGCGCGTTGAAACCACGCGCACCGGCCTACGTAAGTATCGCTTCGACGTGAGCGAATCGGTAAGTCTCAATCCAGACGGCGTCTTGGCGAATGTGCAGTGGGATTTCGATTATAGGGAACGTTTTAGCTCAACGCCGGGCTTTAGCTTCAATCGCGAGATGGCCGTTGAGTTCGAGTTCGACGAACCCGGCAAAAAGAAAATCGCTTGCTCGGTGCAAGACAACCAAGGCGGCGAGCGGACTTGGATTGGCGAGATCATCGTGAAGTAATGTTTAACGCATTCCTAAAATACGAGCGCGACTTCCGCGATTGGGTGGAAGCCGATTTCCCCGGCATCAATCCACTCTCCCAACACTTCTTGGAGCATTTGCGCGAGCAAAAGGAAGGCAAGCGCACGCTCTGGGCGCATCAGATGGAAAGCGTGCAGCGAGTCGTCTATTCGTTTGAGTTGCTGGCGATCAAAGAGGCGCTGTTGAACATCGTCACGGGTGGCGGCAAAACGAGCATCATCGGTGCGGTGATCGCATGGTTGAAATATGCCCACGGCATCCATAAGTTTCTGCTGCTTTGCCCGAATACCATTGTGCGCGACCGGCTGGAGGATGACTTTGCCGAGGCAAAGGTTTTTCGCACCTTTGGCTTTTTCCCTCCCGGCGCGGAGCACTACACGAATGAACTCGGGTTGCACGTCATGCAGTCGGGTGGCGGTGGCCCCCAAGGGATTCTCGACAGCGGGGTGGTGCTGGGAAACATCCAGCAGCTTTACCAGACGCACATTACCGGGAAGCGCAATCTGGCCGTGTTTATGCGCTACGTGGAAGAACTCGCGGTCTTTAACGATGAGGCGCACAACACGCCGGCGGCGGAATACGACAACGTGCTCTACATCTTGTCGAAGCGGTGCAAGCTCCGCCTAGATACTACCGCGACGCCTGACCGTGCGGACGGCAAAACGCCGGATGCGGAGATGATCTACGAGTTTGGGATTTACGACGCGCAATCGCAGGTGCCTCCGATCATTAAGAGCGTGGTCGTTTACCAGCCGAAGCTTTCCTCAGTCCAACTGACCTACACCAACCCCGACACCGGCGAACGGCGGACGATTGATGAGATGGACGAAGAATTCGACAAGATCGAGAAGGGCTTGAGCGCAACGCAATGGGTGACCGATCCGGACCCGATGCGGAAACAAATCGCCATCGCGCTGGAGCGCCTGAGCGAACAGGAACGGCGTGCGGAAACGCTCGCGGACGGCAGCTACCAGCCAATTCTCTTTATGGTCGCCATCTGCATCAAGGATGCACGGGCCGCTGCCGAGATGCTGGCGGAAGAAAAGTCGAGGGGCGGTTTCGGAGTCCACACTTTGCTCGTGACCGAGGAATCCACTGACGAAGAGCGAATCATGGCTGGCATCATCGGGAAACGTGGCAAGGCACTGGAAGAGGCGCAGCGCGGATTGGAACGAAAGCTTGGCGACCTAGGCCGGGCGAAGCGGTTAATTGAGGAAGGTTCAAAGGTGAGGGCGGTCGTGAGCGTGCTGATGCTACGCGAAGGCTGGGACGTGCCCCCGGTGGCGGTGATCTTGTTACTCCGCAAGTTCTCATCGCGCGTTTACGGTCAGCAAGTCGTCGGACGCGGATTGCGTCTGAATCAGCGCGGTGAGGATGCGCAGGAATTTTGCGCCATCGTCGATCACGAAAAGCTCGATCACAAATGGCTGTGGGAACTCGTGGGCGCGAAGATCAAGACGGGCGTGGATCAAGGCGATTTGTTCGGAGTTGAGGAAGACCTTCCACCAAAGCGCAAACCTCAGTTGTTGGTGAACGAGGTCAAGTTGATTGACATCCCCGAACCGCTCGAAGGCGAAAGAGACGGCATTGATCTCACTGAACTGGATGAGATCTCGGTTGACTTGAAAGACTATGAGGATTGGCAGGGTGTGCTCGACTCATTTGAATACGGTGCCGATGCGGAGATTTCGCGGGTGGAGATCGCGGGCATCGAGAGCAAAGATCTATTCAAAAGCGACTTCACCCAGATCATTGATCCACCGCTCTCTGGACGGGGCGCACCGAAGGAAAGCAAGTTGAGCCAGATCGAGCTTCGCGATTTGCTGAAACACACCATTCGCGACATTGGCGCGCTCCTCCTTGCCGATGAAGGTATCGGAAGCCATGAACTGGGCTACTTCTATGGCGTGCTCATGGATCATGTGCGCGGGAAGTTGCTCGGTGGCGCGACTGCGGGGAGTGCGGGGGTGGACTTGCTGACGCATGCCATCCGGCACCGGCATACCTTGATCGGGAATTTCAAGCAGCGACAGGGCCTCGTTAGCAGCATCATTAAGTATCGAAAGGAGGAGCCAAATGCCAACGAGTGAACATGGCGACTTCGAGAACCCGAAGAAGTCCGCTTACTCAGTCGAGCGTTATGACTCCGGCTGGGAGCGGCAATACATGACGATGTTGGAGCGTGATAGGACAGTCGCTAAGTGGACTAAGCATCACGGGATAGTCATCGAATACATCACAGAGGCAGGTAACAAACGCGGCTATCGTCCTGATTTTCTCATTCAGCGTCTGGAAGGCACGGTCGAGTTGCACGAGATGAAAGGCGGGCAGTTCTTGGATAGCCCGGATACGATCCGCAAGCATGACCGTGCGCGCGTTTGGTGCAAACAGCGTGGGATGAAGTTTGTCGTGCTGACGAAGAAGTGAACACAATGCGTTGGGTGCCGAAGGCGTCGGTCCGCGCATGTGTGCAGGAATGGTTCGCTAAGCCAGCGCTCGCACGGCGGTTTCGGCGCGGGTGGCGATGGCGTTCCAGCCTCCGCGCGTGTTCGGCTTATCGGTGAAAAGCAGCGGCGGTCACCGAAGGGTCGGCATGGCACGATAGGCACATCCGTCCCGGTGCGAGGCGTCCGAGCCCGGGCTTGAAGCCGCCCCTAGCGGCTCCGGGTTCCCCTCGCCCGCGAAGTGGAGGACTAGCGAACGAGCGCGCGGCGATTGGTCGGGCTGGAGGGATTCGAACCCTCGACCTCCTGCACCCGAGACAGGCGCTCTACCAAGCTGAGCCACAGCCCGTGGCAAATCGAGAGCGCGACCATGCTCCGGTTCCCGCACCTCGGCAAGGGGGAACTTCCCGCGCGCTTCAGTTTTCCGGCAGGGATATGCGCAGCCGCATGAAGCGCGCGCTCGAATCCGCCGGGGCTCCGGCGTCGGTGGCTTTCCAAGTCTCGGTTGTGGCGTCCTCGGCGACCTTCTCCGTGGTCACGCCTGTCGTCGTGAAGACGAAATCGCTGGCTGCGCACTCGGGAGCATAGACGACATCGGTAGCGGCCTTCATCCGCCGATAGGTGAGGGTGGCTTTGCCGGACTCGACGCCGATGGTCACGACTCCCTGATCGGCGGTGAGTGGCTGGGTGCCGGCGGCGTATTCGGCGAGGTTGCTGCGGCCGTCGCCGTCGGGGTCAGCATCCCAGCCGGAGATCGCGGGGTCGTCGAGCTGGGCGGGAGTGAAT
>PPFU01000848.1_pt1 | contig 14036 bp, 10 predicted proteins | sample 1535991 | NCBI WGS metagenome assembly PPFU01 (sample SAMN04901290, study PRJNA319586) | Hypolithon metagenome, whole genome shotgun sequencing project. | isolation source: Antarctic Hypolithon | place: Antarctica: Miers Valley | collected 2014
GCCGTGGCCGTCGTGGCGGCCGCCGCCGGCGGCGTGGCGGGGCCGAGGGTGCCGCTGAAGACGAAACAGCCACGCACGACGATGCGCATGACGGTGAAGTCGCGGTGGTCACGCGCTCGCAGCCCGAATTCGATTTCGACGACGAAGAACCGGCACTGGCGGCCAAGCCGCCAGGGGCTCGGGCTTCGGCTGCGGTTCCAGCGTCAGTTGCAGCATCTGTAGAACAGGCGGCCAGCGTGCAGGACACGGCATTTGCACCGGTCCAGCGATCTGTTGCGGTTGAAGCGCCCGCAGTCGCTGCGTTTGTGGAGCCGCCGCCCATCGACGCCGCATCGCATGCGACGCATCTCGAGTCGGTGCCGGCGACGAGCCGTGAATCCGCGCCTGCGGTCGGAGCCGCGATAGCGGCGCAAAGCATTGCCGAGGACATCCGCGCAAGTAAGAGCGGTATCGATCAGAGCCCTGCCGAGGAAATCCGCAACGAAAGCGCCGCCATAGAACATATGCGCGAAGCATCCGTGTCAGAGGAAAGCATTTCGCCAGCATCCGCCCAACCGGTAGCAGCAGAAGCAGCAAAGGCGGCACCAGAACCGTCGAAACCACCGCGCGGCAATGCGCGTCCTTCCGCGGCATCGCAGGGCGAGATCATCCAGTCCCTGCCCTTGTCCGCGGCGATCGCGGTTTCGCTCGCTGAGTCGGCCTACCGGCCTGCGGCAAGGACGACACCCCCGCCTTCGCCACCATCGACACCGACACCGGTGACAACGCCGCAACCCGAACCGAACCCGGGATTGCCTGCCAACGTGCCAGTTGCAATGGAAAACACAGCGCTTGGCAGTATGGCGCCGGACGATCTCGGCTCAGCGGCGGAGGTTGAAACCCCGTCCAGCATCGAAGCCGCCGTGCGCACGCCCGGCTTGTTCGATGAAGTCGTTACGCCCACGAATGAAGCGCCAGCTGATGCGGCCGCGCAGATCGTGTCGTCGCAGGACGATACCGTGACAGCTCCGCAGCCGGGCCAGGAACGAAGCGCCTGAGTTTCGCAGGCTCCGCCCCTCCGTTTGGAGGGGCGGAGGTTTTCGATGCAAGCCAAGCATGCCGGGTTACATCGCCTGCGCCGGATCGCTCAGTCCATGTTGCCCGGCCAGCCGCGCCAGCGCGATCGCATCCTGGACACCCAGCTTCTCGAACAACCGCGATTTGTGCGTGTTGACCGTCTTGGCGCTCAGGCTCAAGCGTCTGGCGATGTCTTCCTGCCGCAGACCTTGCGTCAGCATCAAGGAAATTTCCATTTCCCGCGGCGACAAGGCATCGAAGGGCGAATCGTTGCCTTCGATCCCGGACAGCGCCAGATTCTGCGCGATACCGCTGGCGAGATAACGTTTGCCGCGCGCCACCTCGCGCACCGCACGCAGCAGTTCCGCTGCATCCCCGCCCTTCCCCACGTAACCCGAAGCGCCAGCCTGCAATAGGCGCCTGGGCATCGGCCCGTCCTCCAGCACCGAAACAATGATGACGCGCGCACCGTAATCGCCCTTGACCACGCGCTCGGTGACTTCAAGGCCGCTCACGCCCGGCAGGTGCAGATCGCACAGCACCACGTCCGGTTTCAGTTTGCGGATCAGCGGCAGCGCTGTCTCGCCGGTATCGGCCTCTCCAATGATCTCGATATCGACTTCGTTGCCGAGGATCAGCTTCATCCCTGCACGCACCAGCGCGTGGTCGTCGACCAAAAATACGCGTATCGCCATCCTTGCTTCCCCTTCCATTGCGGATCGTGTCGTAACAGCGCGCAGCCTAGAGGCGGTGGAGCGTGATGACAAGCCTTCGGGCGAGGGGTCCGTAAAAAAATGCCGATTGCGCAACGTCGTGTGCCGGGGGCTCCAAGACCAGCTTCGGCCTGGCCCTTTGAGATTGCGGATCGGGCGATGGCTCACACCTCGCAGGAAACGTGAAGGCCATGTGCACGCGCCCGCGACACATGTTGCATTAGCGTGAGCCGGCTGTTAATTGAAGCGTCCTGCCTTCCACGCCAACATTCCAGGGGACATGCGTGCCTACTGAAACCACGACCCGCCGCCGACGTAGCGCGTCCGTCGCAGACCATGCGCAACCTGCGCTCGACTCCATGCAGGAGCTGCTTGCCGCGATGCACGCCGTCAGCAACGGTGATTTCTCCGTGCACCTGCCCCTGCATTGGGAAGGCGTGGCAGGCAAGCTTGCGGAAACTTTCAATGAGATCGTCATCGCGAACCGCCGCCTGTGCCACGACCTGGGGCGTGTCGGCGATAAAGTTGGCCGCGAAGGCCAGACCCGACAACGATTGGCGCCTGCGAACCGGGAAGGGGCGTGGGCCGAAATGGAGTTGACGGTCAACGGCCTGATCGACGATCTGGTGCGACCGATCGAAACCATGACCGAGGCGATGGCATCGGTCGCGAAAGGCGACCTCACCAAGACCGTTCCGCTCGAAGCGGACGGCCGTCCGCTGCAGGGCGAGTTTCTGCGCTCGGCCAACATCGTCAACCGCATGATCGATCAGATGGGCGAGTTCAGCTCGGAAGTGACGCGCGTGGCGCTGGAAGTCGGCACCGCCGGCCGACTCGGCGGCCAGGCGAAAGTGAAAGGCGTGTCGGGCGTGTGGAAGGATCTCACCGACTCCGTCAACCAGATGGCCAACAACCTCACCGCGCAAGTGCGCAACATTTCCGAAGTCACCATCGCGGTCGCCAATGGCGATCTCTCCCGCAAGATCACGGTGGACGTGCGCGGCGAAATCCTGCAACTGAAGGAGGCCATCAACACGATGGTCGACCAGCTGCGCGGTTTTGCCTCGGAAGTGACCCGCGTGGCGCGCGAAGTGGGCACCGAAGGCAAGCTCGGCGGCCAAGCCATCGTGCCGGGCGTCGCCGGCACGTGGAAAGACCTGACCGACTCGGTCAACGCCATGGCATCCAACCTCACCTCGCAGGTGCGCAACATCGCGGAGGTGACCACGGCGGTCGCGAAAGGCGATCTGTCGCGCAAGATCACCGTGGACGTGCGCGGCGAAATCCTCGAACTGAAAGACACGATCAACACCATGGTCGATCAGCTCAACGGCTTCGCCGCGGAAGTCACGCGCGTCGCACGCGAAGTCGGCACCGAAGGCAAGCTCGGCGGCCAGGCGCAGGTGCCCGATGTCGCCGGCACATGGAAGGACCTGACCGATCACGTCAACTCGATGGCGTCCAACCTCACCTCGCAGGTGCGCAACATCGCCGAAGTCACCACGGCCGTGGCGAAAGGCGATTTGTCGCGCAAGATCACGGTGGACGTGCGCGGCGAAATCCTGGAACTCAAGGACACCATCAATACGATGGTGGACCAGCTCAACGGCTTCGCCGCGGAAGTTACGCGCGTTGCACGCGAGGTCGGCTCCGAAGGCAAGCTCGGCGGCCAAGCGCAGGTGCCCGGCGTCGCCGGCACATGGAAGGACCTGACCGACTCGGTCAACGCAATGGCCTCGAACCTCACCGACCAGGTGCGCAACATCGCCGAAGTCACCACGGCCGTCGCCAAAGGCGACCTGTCGCGCAAGATCACGGTGGACGTGCGCGGCGAAATCCTCGCGCTCAAGGACACCATCAACACGATGGTGGATCAGCTCAACGGTTTCGCCGCGGAAGTCACCCGCGTCGCCCGCGAAGTCGGTACCGAAGGCAAGCTCGGTGGCCAGGCGCAGGTGCCCGGCGTGGCCGGTACATGGAAGGACTTGACCGACAACGTCAACTCGATGGCTTCCAATCTCACCACGCAAGTCCGCAACATCGCCGAGGTCGCGACCGCGGTGGCGAAGGGCGATCTGTCGCGCAAGATCGCGGTGGACGTCAAGGGCGAAATCCTCGCGCTGAAGGACACGCTCAACACGATGGTGGACCAGCTCAACGGTTTCGCCGCGGAAGTCACGCGCGTGGCACGCGAAGTCGGTACCGAAGGCAAGCTCGGCGGCCAGGCGCAGGTGCCAGGCGTGGCCGGCACCTGGAAGGACCTGACCGACAACGTCAACTCGATGGCCTCCAACCTCACGTCGCAGGTCCGCAACATCGCCGAAGTCACCACCGCCGTCGCGAAGGGCGATCTTTCGCGCAAGATCACCGTGGACGTGCGCGGTGAAATCCAGGAACTCAAGGCCACCATCAACACGATGGTGGACCAGCTCAATGGCTTCGCCGCGGAAGTCACCCGCGTCGCGCGCGAAGTCGGAACCGAAGGCAAACTCGGCGGCCAGGCGCAGGTGCCAGGCGTGGCTGGCACATGGAAAGACTTGACCGACAACGTCAACTCGATGGCAACCAACCTAACCACGCAGGTGCGCGGGATCGCCAAGGTCGTGACGGCCGTCGCCACCGGCGACCTCAACAAGAAACTTACCGTGGAAGCCAAGGGCGAAATTGCGGAACTTGCCGACACCATCAACGGCATGACCGAAACGCTGGCGATCTTCGCCGACCAGGTGACGACCGTCGCACGCGAAGTCGGCGTCGAAGGCCGCCTCGGCGGACAGGCCAACGTGCCGGGTACAGAAGGCATCTGGAAAAACCTCACCGCCAACGTCAACCAGCTCGCAGACAACCTCACCACGCAGGTGCGCGCGATCGCGGAAGTCGCAACGGCGGTGACGCAAGGTGACCTGACGCGTTCCATTCAAGTCGATGTGCGCGGCGAGGTCGCCGACCTCAAGAACAACATCAACTCGATGATCGGTACCCTGCGCGCCACCACCGAGAGCAGCCGCGAACAGGACTGGCTCAAGACCAACCTCGCGCAGTTCAGCTCGATGATGCAGGGCCAGCGTGATCTGATCACGCTCGGCGACATGCTGCTCTCGGAACTTGCGCCGCTGGTCAACGCGCAACAGGGCGTGATCTACGTGGTCGAAGGCGAAGTGGACGGCCCGCGCCGCCTGCGCCAACTCGCCGGTTATGCGGACGGTCCGGCCGCGACTTCGACACGCACCATCTCGTTCGGCGAAGGCTTGATCGGCCAGTGCGCCGCGCAGGGCGAATCGATCCTGCTCGACGATGTGCCGGCCGGCGCAGTCCAGATCGAGTCGGGGCTGATGAACGCGCAACCACGCAGCATCATCGTGCTGCCGGTGCTGTTCGAGGATCAGGTCAAGGCGGTGATCGAACTCGCGTCGCTGTATCCATTCACGCCGGCGCACCATGCCTTCCTCGAGCAGCTCTCGCGCAGCATCGGCATCCTGCTCAATACCATCGAAGCCAGCATGCGCACCGAGAGCTTGTTGTCGCAGTCCCAACAACTCGCCGGCGAACTGCAATCGCAGCAGAAGGAACTGCAGCAGACCAACGAGGAAATCGCGCTCAAGGCCGCATTGCTGGCCGAGCAGAAGACCGAGGTGGAGGCGAAGAACCAGCAGATCGAGCACGCCCGTCGCGCCCTCGAGGAAAAAGCCGCGGAACTTGCGCTCACCTCGCGCTACAAATCCGAATTCCTCGCCAACATGTCGCACGAGCTGCGCACGCCGCTGAACTCGATCCTGATCCTGGGCCAGCAGCTCGCGGAAAATCCCGATACGAACCTCAGTCCGCGCCAGGTGGAGTTCGCCAAGACCATCCACGCCGCCGGCACTGACCTTCTGCATCTCATCAGCGACATCCTCGACCTGTCGAAGATCGAATCGGGCACGGTCACCGTCGACAGCGAGGAAATCTCCTTCGCCCACCTGCGCGAGAATCTGGAACGGAGCTTCCGCCACGAAGCCGAACGACGGCATCTGGATTTCTCCGTGCTGGTCGCGCCGGATGCCGGGCGCTCGTTCAACACCGATCCCAAGCGCCTGCAGCAGATCCTCAAGAACCTGTTGTCGAACGCGTTCAAGTTCACCGAGCACGGCAGCGTTCGCCTGTCCGCGCGTCCTGTCACGTCCGGCTGGTCGAAAGGCCACACCGTGCTCGACAAGGCGCCGACCGTGATCGCTTTCGAGGTCCGCGACACCGGCATCGGCATTTCCCCCGAGAAACAGCGCATCGTCTTCGAGGCGTTCCAGCAGGCCGACGCCGGTACATCACGCAAATACGGCGGCACCGGCCTCGGCCTGGCAATCAGCCGCGAAATAGCGGGCCTGCTCGGCGGCGAACTCAAGCTGCAAAGCGTGGTCGGCGAAGGCAGCAGTTTCATCCTGTACCTGCCCCTGAACTACGTGGGCGCAGACAGTGCGCACGAAGCACGCGCACTGCAAGCCGCAGGCTCGCTCAAACAGCCGAGCATGCCGCCGCAACAGGCGCTGTCTGCGCCGCTCGAGCAAATTTCCGACGACCGCGCCGACATCGCACCGGGCGATCCCTCGCTGCTGGTGATCGAAGACGATCCGCGCTACGCCTCGGTGTTGCGCGACCTCGCACGTTCGCGTGGCTTCAAGGTGCTCGTCGCCAACCGCGGCGCGGAAGGTCTGCGGCTGGTGCGCGAATACAGGCCCACCGCGATCACGCTGGATGTGTTCCTTCCCGACATGCTCGGCTGGACCGTGCTGGCGCGATTGAAACAGGACTCCGACACGCGACATATCCCGGTGCAGATCGTCACCGTCGAAGAGGAACGCCACCAGAGCATCGAACGCGGTGCGTTCTCCTACCTCGCCAAGCCCGCAGACACCGAAAGCATCGAGGCGGCGCTGGAGCGTATCAAGCAGTACGCGCTGCCACGCGTGAAGCGCCTGCTGATCGTCGAGGACGATCCTGCCGAACGCATGAGCATCGAGGAACTGATCCGCCACGACGACATCGCCATCGACACGGTTGGTTCGGGCGCCGAGGCATTGGAGGCGCTGGGGTCGGGTACGTTCGACTGCGTGGTGCTGGACCTGCGCCTGCCCGACATGAGCGGCTTCCACCTGCTCGACAAGATCCAGGAACGACCGGATCTTCGCGATGTCCCTATCGTGGTGTTCACCGGCAAGGACCTGTCCGCCGCCGAGGACGCGCGCCTGAAGAAGGCCGCAAAGAGCGTCGTGATCAAGGGCGTGGAATCGCCCGAACGCCTGCTCGACGAAACCGCATTGTTCCTGCATCGCGTCATCGCCGACCTGCCGCCGGCCAAGCGCCGCATGGTGCAACGCCTGCACGAATCGGATGAAACCCTGCGCGAGAAGCGCGTGCTGGTGGTGGATGACGACGTGCGCAACATCTTCGCGCTGTCGAGCGTACTCGAGCGCCACGGCATGGATGTCGTCACCGCCGGTACCGGGCAGGAAGCGGTCGAAAAAGTGGCTGCCGATCGCGACATCGCACTGGTGCTGATGGACATCATGATGCCCGGCATGGACGGCTACGACACCATGCGCGCGATCCGCGACGATCCCGATTCGCGCGCCTTGCCGATCGTGGCGTTGACGGCCAAGGCGATGAAGGGCGATCGCGAAAAGTGTCTTGAAGCCGGCGCTTCCGATTACCTCGCCAAACCCGTCGTCACCGACCAGTTGCTCGGAGTATTGCGGCAGTGGCTGCACCGTTGACTTCGCTTTCGCACACGTCGGCGCCGGATTCCAATCCGCAACCGGCCCCGGTGCACGCGCCGGTCAACATCCTGCTGGTCGACGACCAACCGGGACGGTTGATGACGTATCGGGCGATCCTCGAGCCGCTCGGCGAACACCTGATCGAAGCCTCCTCGGGCATGGAGGCGCTGAAGCGCCTGATGGAAAACGAGTTCGCGGTGATCCTGCTCGACGTCAACATGCCCGGCATGGACGGCTTCGAGACCGCCAGCCTCATCCACCAGCATCCGCGCTTCGAGAAGACGCCAATCATCTTCGTCACCGCGGTCAACGTCGGCGACATGGACCGCATGCGCGGCTACAAGCTCGGCGCGGTCGATTACGTCAGCGTGCCGGTGATCCCGGAAATCATGCGCACCAAGGTGTCGGTGCTGGTCGAGTTGTACCGCAAGCGACGCGAGCTGCAACTCGCGAACATGCAGCTCTCGGCAACCAACGTGGCACTGGAAGCTGAAAAGGGGCGCGAACTCCAACGCCTCAACGCGTCGCTGCGGGACGCCAACAACACGCTGGCCACGCGCAACGACGAACTGCAGAAGGAAATCGGCGTGCGCATGGATGCAGAGGAACGCCTGCGGGAAGCCGACCGGCGCAAGGACGAATTCCTAGCCACCCTCGCGCACGAACTTCGCAATCCGCTGGCGCCACTGCTCAACGCGGTCAACATCCGCCGCCTTTCATCGCCGGACATGGACGATCCGTTGCAGGACCTGATGGAGCGCCAGCTCGCGCAGCTGGTGCGCCTGATCGACGACCTGCTCGACATTGCGCGCATCACGCGGGGAAAACTCGCCTTGCGTCAACAGGTGACGACGCTGGCCGATGTCGTGCATTCCGCGGTCGAAACCGCATCGCCGCTGATCGAAAGCGGCGGACATCGGCTGCAACTGCATCTTCCGGACGACGCCGTGCCACTGCACGCCGACCACGCGCGCCTGTCGCAGGTCTTCGCCAACCTGCTCAACAACGCCGCGAAGTATTCCGATGCCAGCGGCAACATCGACGTGATCGCGACGGTAGACGACGACACGGTCGATGTCCGGGTGCGCGACACCGGCATCGGCTTGACCAGCGAACAGATCGAACACATCTTCGAACTGTTTTCCCAAGCCGATACGGCCGTCGAAAAAGCGCATGGGGGACTCGGGATCGGCCTCACGCTGGTGCAGCATCTGGTTGGCATGCACGACGGCTCGGTCACGGTAAGGAGCGATGGCCTCGGGAAAGGCAGCGAATTTCGCGTGCTGTTGCCACGCGACCCGGCACTCAAGGTACCCGAACCCGAAGCCGCGCCCACGCAATCCACGACGCCTTCGATCACGCGACGCCGCGCGCTGGTGGTCGACGACAACCGCGATGCCGCCGACACGCTGGCGATGATGCTTGACCTGATCGGAATGGACACCCGACGGCTCTACGATCCACTGCAGGTCGAAGCCGAATTCGCATCGTTCGCGCCCGACATCGCCTTCATGGACGTGGGCATGCCCGCCCTCAGCGGCTACGACCTCGCACGCAACCTGCGCGCCAACGCAGACACGTCGCGCGGCGTGGTCCTGGTCGCAGTGACGGGCTGGGGCCAACCGGAAGACCGCAGGCGCACGCGAGAGGCCGGTTTCGACCATCACCTGGTCAAGCCGCCGAACCTCAATGCAATCCAGGCGATCTGCGCCTCGCTTGGCGATCGTGCGCATGGCCGGGAGCGGCTGCCATGAGCCCTATGCCGTGGCTCGATCGCCTCGCACACGATCTGCGCGGGCCGCTGACCCCGTTACAAACCGCTGCCTACCTGCTAAAGAGCGGCCAGGTCGATCCGGTACAACAGCAGGAACTGTTCGCGCTGATCGAACGGCAGACGCGTGTGCTGAGCGGAATGATCGATGAACTCGGCGACTGGTCCCAGGCCAATCGCGGCCGTTTGTCGTGCGCCAGCGATGCATGCGATGTCGGCATGCTGCTCGAGATCGCATCCAGCACGATGAAACCGGTCGATGGCGTCATGCCGTCGATCCGCGACGAGAGCGACGGCGCCATGGTGACGGGCGATCAGGTACGCCTGGTGGAACTGATCCGCACGTTGACCGGCTATGTCATGTCGCGCGTGCCCCGCGTTGCGCCCACGATTCATGTGTCGCGGCAAGGCTCGACTGTGCAGATTGATATTTCCGCGATAGGCGAAACCATCGTGAACCACCCGGACATCGCTGCGGTGTTCGAGCATCCACTGCCCGAGCCGTATGACGGCGGCCTCGGACTCAAGCTCCTGATCGCGCGCGCCATTGCGCTCGCACATTCGGGTTCACTGATGGCCGAGGCATTGCCGGACGGCGGCGTGCTGATCCGTTGCGACCTGCCTGCAGCCGGCTAACGTCAACCACCCACGAACAACGTCCGATATTGTGGCGCGACATGCGGCAACAGGATCTCGGCCGGCACGTCCACCGTCTGCGTGCCATCAGCGTAAGGCCCTACCTGGTACGGAGGAAACACGAAGCGCACGCCTTTCAACTTGCCGCCCGCGCCGGCCATCGGCTCGAACTGGGCGTAATTCTGCGCGCTGGCTTCACTGCCTTCATCGATCATTCTGCCCGCGCTCTTGATCAGCTCCGCGCGTTCGCCGGGTGACAGCTCATCGGCATCGATGCGTTGCGACAGCGCCCCGTGCAACTGCTCGCGGACATACTCCGAAATCACCTTCCAGCCCGCCGCCTGGGGCACCAGCTTGCCCGCTTCGAGCATCGCGTTCTCCTGCGGCAACCAGACGAAGCGCGCGATCAGCGGCATGCCATGCGCGCCGCCGGTGTAGCTGCTGCCGTCGGCTGCCATCGCGACCACTCGCGGTGTTTCCAGCAGCGGATAGAAGCGCAGGCTGAGGTCGTAGGGTGACGTCGGCTTGTCGTTGCCGAGGCCCGAGACGGCCTGCATCATTTCCGCTCGCGCGGCGTCCGCGTACGCCTTCAATTCCACCGCGAGAGCCGGATATTTCGCCGCCGCCGGTGGATACGCGATACCGATGATATAACGCTCGTTGGTTTCCAGTACGTCCTTGAGCGTGTCGGCCACCGGGGGTGCAGGCGCTGTTGCAGCGGGACGCGTACCCGGTTGCGTCCGCGCAGGAGCAGGATCGCCGCCGCGATTGCATGCGGCCAGCAACAGTCCCAACAGCGAGAGCAAAATGAAAAGTGTAGTGGGATTGCGGTTCATCGAAAGCAGTCCATTCGTGTGTCCGGATGCAAATTATCGCGACGGCTGTGATGCCCGCATGGAGAAGATTCCGGATTCGGGGTGAGGATTCGCTCCCGCCTGTCATATCCCGCGCATGAATCCGCGCGCATCTTCCCAGATCGTGAGGATTGCTCTACGGGCGTCCGGGCCTGGATTCCCGCCTTCGCGGGAATGGCGAGCACAAAAAAGCCCGGCCAAAGCCGGGCTTTCCCGAAGACCCGCGCCGAAGCGCGGAATCTCAGTCAGACAAATTGATCAGGTGATCAGATGGCCTGGACTTCATCGGCCTGCAGACCCTTCTGGCCCTGCACAACCTTGAAGGACACGCGCTGACCTTCCTGCAACGACTTGAAGCCGCTGCCCTGGATCGAACGGAAGTGGACGAACAGGTCCTGGCCGCTCTCGGGGGTGATGAAACCGAAGCCCTTGGCGTCGTTGAACCACTTGACGGTGCCAGTTTGACGATCCGACATTTTTGTTACTCCTTGAAACAGTGAATTGAAACACGGCACCACAACGTGTGGGCCGAGACTGTCGAGCAAGGGGTAACGCGAGAGCGATGTAGCGGATCACACATGGATCGACCGCATCGGGCCACGATGTACCGTGATCCCGGCTTTGAACAGTGGGCGCACAATACCTAAACCGGGAGGGAAATGCGAACCCCAAGCTGAACGAGTTAGCCGGTCACCAATCCTGTCGCAACGGCAGCAGCGCCCGCAGCTCGGCATCGGTCAGGTTCCGCCACTGGCCGGGCTTCAGCCGCCCGAGTTTCACGGCACCGATCCGCACCCGCAGCAGCTGCTTGACCCGCATCCCGAAATGCGCCGCCATCAGCCGGATCTGCCGGTTCAGGCCTTGCAGCAGGACGATGCGAAAGCCGAACCGCCCCAGCTTGCCGGTCTTGCACGGCAGCGTGTTTTCGCCGCGCAAAGACACGCCGCGGCTCATGCCGCGCAGGAATTCATCGGTGACGGCGTGGTTCACCGCCACCAGGTATTCCTTCTCGAGCTTGTTCTCTGCGCGCAGGATCTCGTTGACGATGTCGCCGTTGCTGGTCAGCAGGATCAGTCCTTCGGAATCCTTGTCCAGCCGCCCGACCGGAAAAATGCGCTGCTGGTGGCCCACGAAATCGACGATGTTGCCCTTGACCGCAGACTCGGTCGTGCACGTGATCCCGACCGGCTTGTTGAGCGCGATGTAGACATGCTTGCGTTGGCCCTTTGCGGCGCTGCGCGCCGCGAGCTTCTGCCCGTCCACGCGCACCTCGTCGCCCTCGCCCACCTCCGCGCCGACCCGCCCGCGCACGCCGTTGACCGTGACCCGGCCTTCGGAAATCAGCTGATCCGCTTCGCGCCGGGAGCAATGGCCGCTGTCGCTGATGTGTTTGTTCAACCGCATGTTGGAGTCGCAGACAAGGAAGCGGCGGCATGCTCGCACATGACGCCGTTGATGCGTAGTGCGGGCCACGGCCCACCACTCCTGATTTCGACGTCCGCGCTGTACGGGTCCCCGGGTCGGTCGGCCGGCAAGGCCCGCCTTACGAACGCATTCAATCGACCAAGCTGGCGTATTCGGAATGCTTGCGGATGTATTCCGCCGCATACGAACACTGCGGCACGACCTTGAGCCCTTCGCTGCGCGCGAAACCCAGGGCCTCCTTGACGAGTTCGCCGGCGATGCCGCGGCCGCCGATTTCCTTGGGTACGACGGTATGGGTGATCACGATGCGTCCGTCGCCGGATTCGTAGTCCACATGGCCCTCGTGCCCGTCAACGACTGTGGTGAACTTTTGTGCGACACGATCGTGCGTGATGGCCGTCGTCATTCTCTGCTCCCGTGAAATTGGTGACGCTGGTAAAAACAAGCCGTCATCCCGGCAAAAACCGGGGTGACGGATTTTCTTGTTTACTGATAGGGCGGTGGTCAGCACCTACCTTGCTTGTATTGCGTGATGGAACATTCAGTTCGCGTCGCGCTTGCCCTGATTCTTGCGATCCGTCGTACTGATGCTGCCCTGGATCCCCTGCATTCGGATTTCACCCTCGTGCAGCTGCTGGGCCTTGTCGGCCGCCTCCGGCGATTGATATCCGGTGTGATCCACGGGAGCCGCGTGCTGGTCGAGCTTCTGCCAGGCTTGCGGCTGGCGATCGTGCTCCTTCTTGGCTTCGAGCAGCGCGCGCGTGTTCGCCAGCGCCTGTTCGGGCGTGATCTTGCGCGGCTTGCCCGGGGTTTTTCCGGATTGCGACGTCCTGGTCGAATGCTTGGCTGGCTTCTCGGCCTGCGGCCTGTTCGCGCCTCCTGCTGATATCGCGGGCGCTGGTTTTACTGAGGCCGTTCTGGCGGACGAAGACGCCGTAGCGCCGACTGCTTTCGCTGGCGCGACGCTGACGGCTTTCCCGACAGCCTTCGTCGCTGCTTTCGTCGAGGCGACCTTGCTTGATGCTGTTTTTTTCGTGGCCTTCTCTGCAGGCTTGCTGGCGGTCGCTGTTTTGACCGGGGCTTTGCTGGCTGCGGTCTTTCTGCTCACGGTTTTCCTTGCCGTGCTTTTCTTTGCAACAGCTTTCTCGGCAACGGCCTTCCTGGTCGCAGCCTTCTTGGCCACAGGCTTCTTGGTCGCCGGGCGCGCGGCGCTGGGTTTTTTGACGGCTTTCGCGGTCTTGGCCTTCCTGCTGGTCTTGGCGGCCTTGGTGGTGCCTGATTTGGCAGTTGCCATGCTGGTCTCCCGGGCGTCATGTCCGGCGACGCGGATGCGCCGCACGCAGGCTAGGTAGCACGGGCTGCATTCAGGCCGGGTGAGCGCGACGGACGACGTCAGCTTTTAGCCGATTCGGCTCGCGGCCGTGACCTTGCACGTCACTTCGCAGGAGAATCCGCATTTCAGACCCATTGGCACGATTGCTGCATACATGTCCACGACCCCCACGAAAGAGCACGCCATGTCCGAAAACAACATCACGTCGATCGCGCCCATGGACGCAGCCGCCATCACCGACGACAACGCCGTGAATCGCTTGTTCGAGATCACCGCCAACGGCGAAGCTACACAAGAACTTGCGCAACTCGACGCACTGGTTTACCAGCGCCTCACCCAGGCCTACGACGAAACCGTCGTCATTCCCGCCCAGATTCAGGCCATCAGAGCCGCATAAAACTTTGCTCAGCCCGACGGGCTGAGCAGCCGCCCGACGAAGGTCGTCGCCACACGCGGCTCGAGCAACACCGTGAACAACATCCCGTATGCGGCGCCCCA
>PPFU01000393.1_pt1 | contig 14029 bp, 10 predicted proteins | sample 1535991 | NCBI WGS metagenome assembly PPFU01 (sample SAMN04901290, study PRJNA319586) | Hypolithon metagenome, whole genome shotgun sequencing project. | isolation source: Antarctic Hypolithon | place: Antarctica: Miers Valley | collected 2014
GAGGTGACGAACCGGCCCGTCAGCGCGATCAGCACCGAATCGGCTGACGGCGCCAACTGTTCGAACTGCGCGACGGCGCGCTGGATCGCCCGCGCCCCGACCTCGTCGCGGGCGACAACGGCGACGCCCGCCTCCTGCAGGTCGCCTACCGCATCGACGATGGCGGTGCCGCTGCCGATGTTGTGGTTATCGTTGTAGGTGGCGTTGCCCAGCAGCAGCGCCAGCTCGGTCGCCGCAGCGGGCGTCGCGACGGCGTGCATAAGGGCGACGAGCGGGCCGGCGATCCAGAGGCCGAGGCGTCGTGGCATGGCAACTCCTGCAACTGGCAATCGACGATGGCGGGGCGGTGACGGCCGGCCCTGTCCGATCGACCGTGCCGCCACCTGAGCGGTTTCTTCGCCCGGGCGACAAGTGCGGAAGACCCGCCTCGCGAAATCCTGATGGCGCAACGCAGAACGGGCGGGGACTGGCCCCGCCCGTTCTGCCGGATTCGCCCGAAATCAGTTGAAGCTGTAGACCAGCGAGACGCCCAGCCTGTGATCGGTGCTGTCGTCGCCCGGTGCCGGGTCGGTGTGATACTCGGTCTGCAGGCTGGTGCGCAGGGCCAGTTGGTTCGACATCGCCACGTTCAGACCCAGGTCGTTATAAAGCACGGTGTCCGAATCCGACGTGATGATGTCGGTATCCATGGTCAGGTAGACCGTCTGGTTGATGCGGTTGGCATAGGCCGAGGACAGGCCCAGCGCCGCCTCGTTCACGTCGTCGTCGTCGAAGCCGCTGCCGATCGCGTCGCCGATATCCGAGAAGTCTGTGAACCGGTAACCCGGCCCGCCCTGCACCGACCACTGCGTCGTCGGCGTGTCGATCACGCGGTAGCCCACGCCGAAGCCGAGGAACACGTCGTTGCGGCGCTCGACTTCGTCGCCGTCGTCGTCACCGTTATAGGACCCTTGCAGTTTTGCGAAGCCGTAGAACTGTTGCGCGAAGTCGCGGGTGTACTGCAGGTCGTAGAGCAGGCTGTCCTGATCCGTCTCGAACTCGCCGTCATCGTTGCGGGCCCGAGCATAGGCGTAATAGAACCCCAGATCGTAGCCGTTCGCTCCGTCGAAGTAGCCGAACTTGGCGCCGATCCCGAGATTGCCGGCATCGTCGTTGCCACTGGAGGCGGAGCCGCGCAGCGCGAGGGATCCGTCGAAGCCCAGTTCGCGACCAAAATTGCCACGACGTCCAAGGTTACGATCGGCGTCGTCCTCGATGTCCTCGCGGATGTCCTCGTTCAGTTCGTCCACCCGGCTGGTGCCGCCGAAGGCGGTGCCCGTGGCGGCGGTGTTGAATCCCGTGCGCCGGTCGAGGTTTTGCGCCGAGGCCGCACCGGCGATCATCGCCGTCGTTGCGGTCAGGGCAAGCAGCATTGCGGTCCTGTTCATGTCGTCATCCTTTCGCAGGGTCCAGGCGCGGTCCCCCGCGTCTCCATGCGTAATTGGCCCCTGCGACGGCCATGATAAGGGTTGCCGGTGCACCGCTTCGACAGGCCATTCGCCGCTGTCGCCCGCGCGCAACATCGGCGAGAATCCGCAACGGTTAAGCACCTCTGTTCATACAACTTTCGCTTTTGCACGAATGCGCCCGCAGGTTGTCTGCTTCCGGCAGCAAATGTGATGGAACCCGATCTGGACATCGGCTACGTCGCGGGGCCGCACTGCTCAGGCGCCCCTGCCACGGTCGCGGAGGGCTACCGGCGGCCGAACAGGCGCTCGATGTCGTGCAGTTTCAGCTCGACATAGGTGGGCCTGCCGTGGTTGCACTGGCCCGCGGCCGGCGTCGCCTCCATCTCGCGCAGCAACGCATTCATTTCGCGGCCGGTAAGGTGCCGCCCGGACCGGACCGAGCCATGGCACGCCATCCGGCTGAGCACCGCCAACGACCGCGCCTCGACCCGCGTGCAGTCGCCGGCGCCGCCGTATTCGTCGATGTCATCCAGAATGTCGCGCAGCAAGGGAGCGGCGTCGACCTGACCCAGAATGGCCGGGGTCTCGCGCACCGCCACGGCACCGCCGCCGAACGGCTCCAGAACCAGTCCGGCGCGGGCGAGATCGGGTGCGATCGCCAGCAGCCGGGCCGCCCCGCCGTGCGGCAGTTCGACGATATCGGGTATCAGCAGCGCCTGCGTCGCAACGCCCTGCGCGCGGAACTGTCGCTTGAGAGCCTCATAGACCAGGCGTTCATGCGCCGCGTGCTGGTCGACGATGACGATGCCGTCGCCGGTCTGCGCAACGATCCAGTTGCCATGCAACTGCGCGCGGGCCGCACCCAGCGGCGCGCCGGCTGGCGGATCAGCCGCCGCATCGGAAGAATCTTCCGCGACCCGCGCAAACGGTGCCGCGGCCTCGGCAAAGCCCGGGGGCCAAGCGACGGTCGGGGCGACGGGCATCGCGCGGGGGCTGGGCCGGTCCATCTGGTATATTCGCGGCTGGTATATTCGCGGCGCGCCGTCGAGGCGCATGGCGGCCATGGTCGCGTCCGCCACGGTGCTGGCCGCGCGGTGGCCGGCGGCGGCCAGCGCCGTGCGGACCGACGCCACGATCAGACCGCGCACCGCCGCCGGCTCGCGGAACCGCACCTCGGACTTGGCGGGGTGCACGTTCACGTCGACGCGGCGCGGATCGCAGCTGACGAAAAGCGCCGCCACAGGGTGCCGGCCGCGCGGGACGAGATCGCCATAGGCGCCGCGCAGGGCGCCCAGAAGCTGCCGGTCGCGCACCGGACGGCCATTGACGAACAGATGCTGATGGCTCGCCGAGCCGCGCGCGAAGGTCGGCAGCCCGACATGGCCCGCCAGCGTCAGCCCGTCGCGCCCGCCCGCGACAGGCACCGCGTTGTCGGCAAAGTCGCGGCCCAGCACCGTCACGAGTCGCGCGACCATGGCCGTCGACGCGTCGCCGCCATGCGCCTCGGCCCGGTAGACCGTGCGCCCGGTGCCGCCCGTCATGTCGCGCAGCACGAACCCGACGCGGGGTTGGGCCATGGCAAGCCGACGCACGGCGTCGCCGATGGCCTGCGCCTCGACCCGGTCGGCGCGCAGGAACTTCAGCCGTGCCGGGGTGGCGTGGAACAGGTCGCGAAGCTCGACCACGGTGCCATGGCGCAGCGCCGCCGGCCGCACGTCGCCGGTCCGGCCGCCGTCCACCGACAGGCTGGCCGCATCGTGGTCCGCCACGCGCGAGATCACGGTCAGCCGGCCCACGGCGCCCAGCGACGGCAGCGCCTCGCCGCGAAAGCCGAAGGTGTGGATGTCGAGCAGGTCGGCACCGGCGCCGAGATCGGGCAGCTTCGACGTGGCATGGCGCGAGACTGCCAGCGGCAGATCCGCCGCCGCGATGCCGCACCCGTCATCGGTGACGCGCAAGAGCGTGCGACCGCCATCGGCAATCACGACCTCGATCCGCGTCGCGCCGGCGTCGAGCGCGTTCTCGACCAGTTCCTTCACCGCCGAAGCCGGACGCTCGATCACCTCGCCAGCGGCGATGCGATCGATCGCGGCATCGTCGAGCTGCCGAATCAGAGGCCGGTCTGGGCCGATGTTGGGGTCGCGAACGTTCATGCTACCAGCGGTAGCAAGGCATCCGCGATTCGGCCAGCGCTCGCGGCGCTACAAAAGCCGGCGGACACGATGGCGACGTCGAGGCCCGCAGCAGGCGGAACGGCCCTCGGGGCAACCCGCGACGGAAAGGCGGCTAGTTCGCCACCTCGGCCAGATCCTCGATCCCCTCGGGCGCGCCGACGATGACGAAGCGCAGGTCGCCGGGGCGATAGATGCGCTTTGCGACGCGCGCGATGTCGTCCAGCGTGACGGCTATCACCTCGTCGTTGCGGGTGGCGATGTAGTCGACCGGCAAGTCCGACAACTGCATCCCGACGAGGATGTCGGCGATCGTGGCGTTGCCGTCGAAGCGCAACGGGTAGGCGCCGGTCAGGTATGTCTTGGCATCCTCCAGTTCCGTCGCGGTGACGCCGCCTTCGGCGATCGCGGCCCACTGGTCGCGGATCACCGCGACCGTCTCGGCGACGCGGGCGTTTGCCGTCGCGGCCTGGCCCATGATCAGCGCGCCGTTGTCCATCGGCGACAGATAGGTACCGATGCCGTAGGTCAGACCCCGCTTCTCGCGCACCTCGGTCATCAGCCGGCTGCCGAAGCCGCGTCCGCCAAGGATCTCGTTGGCGATGAACGCGGCGAAGAAGTCCGGATCGTCGCGCGCGATGCCCTCGTGCCCGAACAGGATCACCGATTGCGGCGTGTCGAGAGGCACGACGGTGACGCCGCCGATGGCGGCATAGTCCGCGTCACCGGGAAGCTCCGGGCCGGTCGTTGGCAAATCGCCCAGCAGCTCGTCAAGCAGCACGCCCAGTTCCTCGGCCGTGACGTCGCCGGCGGCCGCGACGAGCACCCGGTCGCGCACCAGCGTGGCGTCATGCGCGGCGACGATGTCGTCGCGGGTCAGCGCCGCCACGCTGTCGGCGGTGCCTTGGCGCGGGGCCGCATAGGGGTGGCCAGGGAAGGCAAGCGCGTCGAAGGTGCGGCGCGCGATCGCGTCGGGGTCTTGCGCGTCGCTGCGGATCCCCGACAGCACCTGGTCGCGCACCCGGTCGATGGCATCCTGATCGAAGCGCGGCGTCACCAGCGCGTCGCGCAGCAGGTCGACGGCCGCATCGCGGTTCTCGGTCAGGAAGCGGGCCGAGACCGACAGCGCGTCGTCGTAGACGCGAAAGCTGTAGGAGGCGGCCAGTTCCTCGCGCGCGGTGGCGAATCCCTGGGCGTCGAGATTGCCGGCGCCCTCCTCGATCAGTGCAGTCATCAGGTTGATCGCGCCTCGCTTGCCGGGCGCATCCAGCGCGCTGCCGCCACGGAACCGCAGTTCCAGCGCCACGAAGGGAATGGCGTCCTCCTCCACCAACCAAGCGGTTATGCCGCCGGGCGAGGTCACCTCGGACACGTCGATCTCGGCATCGACCTTGCCGGCGGGGACGAGCAGCGACGCCGCCAGAAGCAGCGGGGTCAGAGCGAACCGGATCATTGCATCACCCCCTGGCCACCATCTGCGGCACCTGCCCCGCCGATGCCGTCAGGCGTGCCGTCCATGTCGGACGCCGCAGCCGGTGCGGGCAGGGTGTCCGGACCCGTGTCCGATGGCGTGGCCGCGTCCTCCGCAGGCTCGGTCGCCGTCAGCCAGCCCGTGACGGCCCGGTCGCGGTCCAGGACGCGGCGCCCGGCGGCGACGATCTGGTCGCCGGTGACGGATTGCAGAAGGTCGGGCCAGGCGGCGATGTCGTCCAGCGTCAGCCCCGATGTCAGCGCCACGCCATAGCGCCGGGCCAGCGACGACACGCTGTCGTCCTCGTAAATCGCATCGGCACGGAGGCTCATCTTGATCCGGTCGAGCTGCGCCGGGTCCACCCCGTCCTCGAGGAAAGCAGCGATCTCGCGGTCCAGCGCCGCCTCGGCCGCGGCCAGCGGCACGCCCGGCGCGGGCACGACCAACAGCCCGAAGGTGGTGTCGTCCAGCGACAATCCGTTATAGAAAGCGGAGGCGTAGAGGGCTTCGCCACTGCCGAATTGCAGCCGCCGCGACAGCTCCGAGGTCTGCCCCGCGCCCAGAACCTCCGCCAGCAGGGTCAGCGCCGCCGCTTCGTCCTGGTCGCCCGGGTCGCGTTCGGGCGCCAGATAGGTGCGGATCACGTAGGGCTGGGCGACGCGCGGGTCGTCGTAGACCAGCCGGCGCTCGGCGGTCTGCGGCGGCTCTTGCGGGCGCGCGCGGTCGGGCAGGTCGGCGGACCGCTCCAGCGGGCCGTAATGCGTCTCGGCCATGGCGCGCACCTCGTCCGGGTCGACATCCCCGGCAACGATCAGCACCGCATTGTTGGGCGCGTAATAAGTCCGGTAGAACGCCAGCGCATCGTCCAGCGTCAGGTTCTCCATCTCGTGCTTCCAGCCGATGACGGGAATGCCGTAGGGATGGTTCAGGTATTGCGCCGCACTGCGCTGCTCCTGGAATAGCGCACCGGGGTCGTTCTCGACCCGCTGGTTGCGCTCCTCCAGCACGACCAGCCGCTCGGTCAGGATGTCGGTGCCGTCCAGTTGCAAATCGCGCATCCGGTCGGCTTCCATCTGCATCATCAGGCCCAGGCGGTCGGCGGCAACGCGCTGGAAGTAGCCGGTGTAATCCTGGCTGGTAAAGGCGTTGTCGGTGCCGCCGTTGGCCTGGACGGTGGCGCTGAACTCGCCCGGGGCGAGATCGTCGGTGCCCTTGAACATCAGATGCTCGAGGTAGTGCGCGATGCCCGACACGCCCGGCGGCTCGTCCGCGGCGCCGACCTTGTACCACACCATGTGTACGACGACGGGGGCGCGGTGATCCTCCAACACGACCACCTCCAGCCCGTTGTCGAGGGTGAAATACGTCGATTCCGCCGCACCCGCCGGCACGGCCAGCAGGACGGCGGCGAAGACGGAACCCGCAAGCAGGGGGGCTTTGGCGGTCAGCGTCGGCATGGCGGCTCCGGCTTGGGATCAGGTCGTGCTCTACACGTCATCTACGCGCCAGCGTCACCGCTTCAATGCCCCTGTCGCCGACGTGACCGGAACGGCCGCGTCTCCGCTAGGGGCCCTACCGCCAGCGCCGCACAGCGGCCCCTAGCGGATGGCGGGGTCGGGCGGGGCGGCGGCGGTCTGGACACCGGCGGCGCGGTAGCGGTCCAGCGCGCGATACTGGTCGAGTTCCTGCCGGCGATAGGCGCGATAGTAAGTATTCACGTTGAACAGCCGCTCCAGCGGCCGGCCCGGCCGGCGCTGCCGATAGGCCAGATCGGCGGCCGCCAGGTCGGACCGGATGCCGGCCTCGGTGCCGAAGCGCCCGGTATGGGCAATCAGCGCCGGGTCGCGCACGCCGCCCCCGTCAACGGCGTCACGCTGGCCGCCCAGCGCCACCGCCACATCGCCCTTGGGGTTCGGGTCGGCGAGGTTGCGGGCGCCCGGCGTCGGCGGCGGCAGGGCGGTCAGGTCACCGGGGACGACCAGCGGCGACGTCGGCAGGACCGCGAACTCATCCGGCCCCGCGCCCGTGGCCGTAAGGTTCAGCAGCCGCGGCGTGCCGTCGCCGCAACCCGCCAGCGCGAGCGCCACGAGCATGACAACACCGGCCTTCCGGGCGGGCCCGGTCAAGCCGGTCAATACGGTCAGGCCGGTCGTGCCGGTCGTGCCGGTCGGGCCAGCCGGGCCGGAGGGCCCCGCAAGCGTGCCGGCATCGGCGCTGACCCTCGTGCCGCCCATGCGTCCGCTCTCCCCTGCCCGGTCTGCCGCGTCACCGGCTGGTTTAGCCCATCGCACGGTGTGCGTCACGGGGTCTTGTCGCGGGCACCCAGTGGCGGCTCGCGCCGGCGGGCGCCGGTCCGGCCGGGCGGCGCGCCGCCCGGCGAAAACACGACCAGCCCCAGCGCGCCGGCGAAGATGGCGGCGTCGGCCACGTTGAACGCGTAGGGGTTGTCGATCCCGCAGCACGACACGTTTAGGAAATCGGCAACCGCGCCGTAGACCAGCCGGTCCACCACATTGCCCAGCGCGCCGCCGACCAGCAGTCCCGCAGCGATGCCGGCGCGGCGGTTCGCCCCTTCGCGCCAGACCCAGCCGACGATCCAGCCGGTGATCGCCAGCGCCACCGCGATCAGGATCCACCGGGTCGCATCGCTGTCGCTCGCCAGCAGGCCGAAGTTCACGCCCCGGTTCCACGCCATCCGCAGATTCAACCATGGCGGCAGCACATCGATTGCGCCCTGCGTGCGCAGGTCCATCACGTGCACGACGATGTATTTCGTCGCCTGGTCGAGGGAAAAGACCAGCGCGGCGACGATCCCCAGCACCCGCATCGTCAGTGCCGGAAGTGGCGCATGCCGGTGAACGCCATCGCCAGCCCGGCGTCGTCGGCCGCGGCGATGACCTCGGCGTCGCGGACCGAGCCGCCGGGCTGGATCACCGCCGTCGCCCCCGCCTCGGCCGCGGCCACCAGCCCGTCGGCAAAGGGAAAGAACGCGTCCGAGGCAACGGCCGCGCCCACCGTCGGCGTGGTGTCGAGACCCAGCGCCGCGCCCATCTCGGCCGCCTTGCGCGCCGCGATGCGGGTGCTGTCCACCCGGCTCATCTGTCCGGCGCCGATGCCCACCGTGGCACCGTCCCGCGCGTAGACGATGGCGTTCGACTTCACGTGCCGGGCCACGGCCCAAGCGAACAGCATGTCCGCCAGTTCGGCGTTGCCGGGCGCGCGCCGGGTGACGATGCGCAGCGCGGCCGGGTCGAGACGCCCGGCGTCCCGGTCCTGCCACAAAAACCCGCCCGCGACCTGTCGCATCGCGCCGTCCGTCGCCGCCGGGTCGGCCAAGCCGTCGGTCAGCAGGACGCGCAAGTTCGGTCTGCCGCCGAGGACGTGCAGCGCCGCATCCTCGGCGCCGGGGGCGATCACCACTTCGGCGAACAGCGCGGCGATGGCGCGGGCGGTCGCCACGTCCAGCGCCCGGGACAGCGCGACGATGCCCCCGAAGGCCGACGTCCGGTCGCAGTCGCGGGCGCGGGCGAAGGCCTCGGCCGTGGTCGCGGCGCGCGCGACGCCGCAAGGGTTGGCGTGCTTTACGATGACGCACAGGGCCGGAGCCGCGGCTTGACCGTCGACGGCTGGGCCGGCGGTAGCGGAAACGTCATGGGCGGCGGCGCAAGCGGCCAGGTCGCTCACCGCCTCGAACGCGGCGTCGCAGTCGTTGATGTTGTTCCACGACAGCGGCTTGCCCTGAACCTGACGGGCCGACGCGACGCCGGGGCGCGGGTCGCCCGTCGTGTAGAAGGCCGCGCGCTGGTGCGGGTTCTCGCCATAACGCAGGGTCTGGCGCAGGCTTCCAGCGATCGTCCGATGGCGCGGCGCGGCCTCGCCCGCCTGATCTGCCATCCACGCCGCGACGGCGCTGTCGTAGGCGGCGGTCTGCGCATAGGCCGTGGCGGCCAGCCGGCACCTGAGTGCGAACCGCGTCGCCCCGCCCTGCGCGTCGAGTTCGGCCAGCAGGGCGTCGTAATCTGCCGGGTCGACCAGCACGCCGGTGAAGCGATGGTTCTTCGCGGCGGCGCGGATCATCGCGGGACCGCCGATGTCGATCTGCTCGACACAGGCGGCGGGGTCGGCGCCCGAGGCGACCGTCGCCGCGAAGGGATAGAGGTTCACCACGGCGAGGTCGATCGCGGGAATGCCCTGCGCGGCCATCGCGGCGGCGTGGTCCGGGTCGTCGCGCCGGGCCAGCAGCCCGCCGTGGATGCGGGGATGCAGCGTCTTGACCCGGCCGCCCATCATCTCGGGCCAGCCCGTCACTTCGGCGACGTCGCGCGGCGCCAAGCCCGCGTCGCGCAGGGCCGCCGCGGTGCCGCCGGTCGACAGCAGGTCCACCCCCCGGGCGGCCAGCGCCCGGGCGAGCGGCACCAGCCCGGACTTGTCGTGGACAGACAGCAGCGCGCGGCGCAGCGGGACGAGATCGGGCATCGGCGGCTCCGGTCGGGTCGAAGGGTGGGGCGGAGGCGGTGGTCGGGCGGCAGCGGTCGGACCGTGGGCGGTCGGACGGAGGGACGGCCGCGGTCGGGACGGGACGGCGGTCAGGCGCGGGCGGCGGCGGTCGAGGAAGCGAGCGGCGGTTGGGACGGAGGCGGGCGGCGGTGGTCGGGCGGAGGGCGGCGATCGAGGACGCGAGCGGTGGTCGGGACGAAGGCGGTGGTCGGGCGGGGGGCGGCGGTCGAGGACGCGAGCGGTGGTCGGGCGGCAGCAGTCGGACCGTGGGCGGTCGGACGGAGGGACGGCCGCGGTCGGGCCGTGGGGCAGCAGTCAGGGTCAGGCGCGCGCGCCGGGATCGCGGGCGGTATCGGTGCTTTCGTCCGCCTTGACCAGCGTCCATGTTATCCGCGTGGCATGATCGACCGCCCGGGTGGCCAGCACGATCTGCATCGTCGCGACCGGCTGCGTCGCATCGGGCTCGAGGTAGACCGACGGCTCCAGCGACAGGCCGGCCGCGCCGGTATGGCGGAAGGTCCAGCGCGCGCCGCCCGGACCGACCAGCACGACCGCGCCAGCCGCCGGATCGGCCAGCGCGTCAACGTCGGGGTGCAGGTGGAACCGGAGGCGCAGGCCGATCCCGTCGCCGCCGCTGCGCCGCATCGCGGCGTCGAACGCCGCCTCGTGCCCCGGCGCGATCGTGGCGAGGATGTCCTCGCCGGCCAGCGATCGGCCATCGTCGCCAAGGTTCAGTTGCCGCACATGCGTCAGGCCGTGCGTGGCGACATAGCCGTCATGCGAGCAGATCAGTCCGCTGCCGTTTGCCGCAGGACGCCATTCGATCCGCACTTCGCCCGGCCCGTCGATCAGCGGCGCGCTTAGCCCGTCCTGCCGGCCCCGTTCCGCCGGCCCCCGTTCCGATCGGCCCCGCTCCGAATCGCCCGGTTCCGAATGGCCCAATCGCGCAGACGAGAACCCGTTGATCGCCAGCGTCGAATGCGACGCCGTCGCGCGACCCGCCCGGCGCCACTTGTCGCCGAACGCCCGTCCCGAGCCGCAATTGACCACCAGCGGATACCCGTCGGCCGCCATCTCGAACGCCAGGGTCGACGCGTGGGCGCTGCCGGCGGCGGCGTGACGGGGCGGTGCCGCGACATCGACGATGATGCTGGTGCGGCCGTGCGCCAGCCGGGCGTAGCCCATCGCGAGGCCGTCGTCGTCGGTGCCGCGCGCGCCGGTCCGCCGGACCCCCGACAGCGCCAGGGCGCGGTCGACCATGCCGGGCGCGCCGCGACCGCCGCTATGGAACCGCGCAAGACCGCCATCCGCATGGCGCAGTGCACGCAGCACCGGCGCCGCTCGCTGCATCGCGGCCAAATGGGGGCGGACGGGCGCGTGGCCGGCAGCCTGCAGATCGGCAGCGGTGATTGCCAGTCGCGCCAGCGCCATCGCCAGCGCCTCCGGGTTGCGGCCGGGCGCGGTGCCGTCGGCGTCGATCCACGCGTCGCACGCCCGCCCCAATGCGCGCGATGCGGAGCCGACCGCGCCGCCTGCCCCCCCCGTGGCGATGACGGCGCGGATCAGCGCCGACAGCGCCTCGATCCGCGGTCGTCCGGGCGGGGCCGCAGACGCGCGCCAGCGCAGAAAGATCGTCTGCTGGCGCACCGACCGATCGAAGGCGGCGAGGACCGGCGCAGGCGCGCGGCGGCGCAGGACGGCGACATGGTTGATCCAGTGCCACAGCCGGCGTCCGGTCGTCGCCGCCGTCCAGCCCGGCCCCCCGCCCCGACCGAACCGTGCGACCCAGCCGTGGGTCCAGTCGCGGGCGCGCCGCATCGCCGCAGCGTCGCCCGCCGCCACGAGGTCGGGCAGCCAGTCGAAACCGTGGCGCGCCCGGTCGAACGCGTCGCCGGGGCTGGGCACCTCCCAGATCGACGCCCCGGGCCGCAGGACAAGGTGTCCGGCCAGCAGGAACCGCCCTGCGACCAGGTCATCGCCGCGTGCCGCCGCGCCCTCGCCGGGAGGTTGGCCCGGCCCCGTCGGCGCCAGCGTCGGCCCGCCCCGCGGCCGGCGCAGCGTGCTTATCCGTGCGTGCACCCGGTCCATCCGCGCCACGGCCCGCCGCCCGGCGCGACTGGCGTCTCGGTCGAGGATGTCAGGCACCCGTCGTCCCGCACCGCGCGCCGCTTGCGCGGTCAGCCGGTCGTTCGGGACGAGCTGCACGTCGGTCGCCTTTGTCGGTCATCTGTTGCTCCATCCGCATCGGCCGCCCGATCCTGCCCGATCGCGCCGACGCTAGCAGTGGGCGCCGGGCCTGTCATCGCGGCCGTGTGGGGACACGGCATCGAAGGAGCGCGGGCGGCGCGGCGCAGCCGGTGGCGCCGCACCGGTGCGTCGGTCCCTCGGATCGGGCGGCCGTGGGCCGCCTGCCGAACGCTGGCCGTCGCGCGCCGGCATCAGCACGGGCGCTTTGCATCCTTGCCGGGACTGTGGTTGCGCTGCGCCCGCGCGCGCCGACGTCGTCCGGCGCGTGCAAAGCGACGACGTCACCCCGCGCATCGCGGCCTTTCACGCGGCCATGCATCCGGCCCGCGCAGGGCGGAGTCGGCCAAAATCCCTCGCTGCCGCCGCGCCTGCCGTCAGTCCGGCGCGCGTAGGGCCGCGATGTAGAACCCGTCCATTCCACCCGCATCGGGCCAGTAGTCGGGCCGCAGCCGGGCGCCGCCCTCGGGCCCGATCCAGGCCGAATCGAGGCCCGGCACGGCAAGCGCGCCGGTATCGACTGACAGTCCGGGGTGGCGGACAAACGCGTCGCGCACCTGTTCCTCCCCCTCGTCGATCAGCAGCGAGCAGGTGCAGAACACCACGCGTCCGCCGGGCCGGACCAGACGGAGCGCGGCGTCGATCATCCGGACCTGAAGCGCGAACAGGGCGGGAAAGCCGCTGCCGTCCCTGGCATGGGGCAGGTCGGGGTGGCGCCTGATCGTGCCCGTGGCCGAACAGGGCGCATCCAGCAGCACCGCATCGTATGGCCCGTCATCGTGGCGCAGCGCGTCACCCACGACGGTGCGGGCGGTCAGGCGGCAGCGGGCGAGGTTCTCGGCGACCCGCGCCATCCGCGGGGCGGAGATGTCCAGCGCGGTGACATCGGCCCCCGCCGCGGCGAGTTGCAACGTCTTGCCGCCGGGCGCCGCACACATGTCGAGGATTCGCTCGCCCGGGCGCGGAGCCAGCACCCGCACCGGCAACGCCGCGGCGACGTCCTGCACCCACCAGGCGCCGTCGTCGTAGCCCGGCAGCGCGGTGATACGGCCCGGCGCCGTCAGTCGGACCGATCCCGTCGGCAGCACGGCGCCGCCCGTGCGGACCCCGAGCGCCGCCGCGTCGCCGCCGCGCGGGGTCAGGTCCAGCGGCGGGGTCGCAGCGAACGCGGCCTCCATCGCCGCGACGGCGGGCTTGCCGAAATCGGCGATCAGCGGCCGGCGCAGCCATTTCGGCAGGCGCGGCAGGGGCAGCGCGTCCCAGGCCGCCGGTCCTGCGCGCAGAACGCCGCGCAGCACCGCGTTCACCATCCGCGCCTGCCCCGCGCCATGCGGCAGCGCCGCCACCATCGCCACCGCCGCGTTCACCGGGCCGTGCGGCGCGACCCGGTCCACCATCGTCTCGAACAAGGCGAGCCGCAGGGCGGCATGCGCGCCCGGGTCGGGACGGGCGCGCAGGAACGGGCCCAGCGCCCGGTCGGACCGGTCGGCCCAGCGCAGCGCGCCTGACGCCAGCCGCGCGGCGGCCGCCCGTTCTGGCGGCGCCAGCGCCTCGAGCACACGGTCCGACACCTCGGACAGCAGCCGCCCCTCCTGCGTGACGGCCAGGATCAGGTCCAGCGCCGCCCGGCGGGCCGGGTCGGCCGGCGGCTGCGGCATGGCGGCCTTGGCGGCTTTGCTGGGGCGGGCAGGCATTTCTGCGTCCTCGGGTCCGGGGTGACGGGACCGGCGCGCGTGCCTATCTGCGTTGGCAGGTGCCCGCAAGGACCGGCCCGGCCAGTCTGGCCCCGCGGCACTGAACGTCGGACCGGAGCTCATGAACCGGCTCGCACAATGACCCATAAGAGATGACCCGCAAGGAGCGCGACATGATCGATGGCACCGACAGAACCGACGGAACGGCACCCGCCCTTCCCCCCGCAGCACGCCGCGCGCTGGCCGAGGCCGCCGAACGGGCGGCCGCGCGGACGGATCGGGCCGCCCGCCCCGTCGAACTGGGCGGCCGCGACGGCCCCGACCCCGCCCGCTACGGCGACTGGGAGAAGAAAGGCATCGCCATCGACTTCTGACGAACCGGGCAGAGCGGGCATCACGGCGCGCCGGGCATAGACCGCGTTTCAATGCGACGGGCGTGCCGCCGCAGCATCTGCCTTGGCGGGGCGGGAACCACGGAGCCCTGCCTTGGCAGGGCGGGAACCA
>PPFU01000030.1_pt1 | contig 14015 bp, 14 predicted proteins | sample 1535991 | NCBI WGS metagenome assembly PPFU01 (sample SAMN04901290, study PRJNA319586) | Hypolithon metagenome, whole genome shotgun sequencing project. | isolation source: Antarctic Hypolithon | place: Antarctica: Miers Valley | collected 2014
CGGCTCGGGCGGCAAGCCGCAGCCGATCTCCGAGCGCGATGCCTCGCGCTATTTCGGCAATGTCGCGGAAGCCAAGGCCGCGCCCAAGAAGCAGATCAGCGTGGATTACGAGATCGGCGATCAGGTCAAGGTGCTCGAAGGCCCCTTCGCCAGCTTCAACGGCCTGGTGGAAGAGCTCGATTTCGACAAGCAAAAGGTCAAGGTCAGCGTCTCGATTTTCGGCCGCGCCACCCCGGTGGAGCTCGATTTCGAGCAGGTCGAACTGGTCAAGTAGCCGGCTTGGCCCGCCGGCCTGCGGATCGCGCCCGGCTCAGCCTAAAGCCCCGGCCGGCAAAGCGATCGGGGTCACAAGCCTAGATCAGCGGCGGTGGCGAACACCACGTTCTGGCGGCAACTCTGCTCGGTCCCGCCACTCTGTGCGCAATAGAGGATCGCCGTGTCGGCCGCCTGCTGGGCATCGAGCGCCATACCCCAGCTGGCGTGCGGGCAGAGGTCCGGCCCCTGCGGGCAGCAGGTGCTGCAATACGTCCAGGCAAGGTGGATCCCCGGCTCCAGCGTCGCCTGGGAAATCTCGGACGCGAGCTGATTCGGCAGGGCGGGCTGGGCCGGGCTCGCCATTCCCTTCGCCAAATTCGGCGCAGCCGGTTGGCTGATGGCCTGGTTCTGTGGTGCCGCCGTCTGTGCGCCGGCCGGATTGGCGGTGACCGCGGGCACCTGCGCCTCCCCCCCGCCTGCGATTGCGACCGGCTCGCCGCCGTTGAACGCCCCGTTCTCCGCCACCGGTGCCGGCTCCGCCCCGGCGGGGGTGGGCGTGTTGGTGAAATAAAGGAACGCCAGCACCACGATGAACACCGCCGCCCCGCCGCTCGCCTTGACGTCGAGCCCCAGCGGCTTGAACCGCTCGCCGCCCACCTCGATCGAACGCGGCAGGAACACGGTAGCGATGATCCCCATTCCGAACGCGGTCACCACCGATCCCAGCCCCACCTGCGTGGCGCTCTGGGTGTATTGCGCCGGGTCGAGCAGCACGAGGCCCATCAGCATGAGGAAGAAGCCGAACGCCACGGTCCCCAGCTTGCCGAACATTGAGGGCTTTTCGGTCGCCACCGTCCCAGCCATGGGATCGCCGGGCTTGTTCGTGCTGGCCTCGTCCATGGAAGTCCAATCCCCTGCTGATTAGGTGCGTTCACCATACCATTGATGCAGGAAAACTTGAACTGTTCGCGCGCCTCGCCTAAGGGCCCGGCTTCCCACGAGATTCGGGAAACCCATGCGGGAGGCGCGCCCTCGGGCCCGCCGCTTTACCGCTTACCATGAGCCCTGTGCCACGGCGCGCGGCGACAGTGAGAAAGGAGGCCACACCATGGCCAAGAAGATCGAAGGCTATATTAAGCTGCAGGTGCCTGCGGGCAAGGCCAACCCCTCGCCGCCGATCGGCCCGGCGCTGGGCCAGCGCGGCGTCAACATCATGGAATTCTGCAAGGCGTTCAACGCCGCCACGCAGGAGCTCGAGAACGGCGCCCCCACGCCCACGGTGATCACCGTCTATTCGGATCGTTCGTTCACCTTCGAGACCAAGACCCCGCCCGCGAGCTTCCTCATCAAGAAGGCCGCCAACCTCAAGGCCGGCTCGAAGGAGCCGGGCAAGATTTCGGCCGGCACCATCGCCCGCTCCAAGCTGTCGGAGATCGCCGAGACCAAGATGAAGGATCTCAACGCCAACGATATCGAGCAGGCCACGAAGATCATCGAGGGCTCCGCCCGTTCGATGGGCCTCGAAGTGGTGGAGGGCTGACGCCATGACCAAGCTGACCAAGCGCCAGAAGCAGCTCGCCGAAAAGCTCGATGCCGAGAAGCTCTATGGCTTCGACGAGGCGCTCGCCACATTGCGCGAGCTGACCACCGGCAAGTTCGACGAGACCATCGAGGTGGCGATGAACCTGGGCGTCGATCCGCGCCATGCAGACCAGATGGTCCGCGGCATGGTCTCGCTGCCCTCCGGAACGGGCAAGGACGTGCGCGTTGCGGTGTTCGCCCGCGGCGACAAGGCGGCTGAAGCCGAAGCCGCCGGCGCCGACAAGGTGGGCGCCGAGGATCTGATGGAAGACATGCAGGCCGGCAATGTCGATTACGATCGCGTGATCGCCAGCCCGGACATGATGGGTGTCGTCGGTCGCCTCGGCAAGCTGCTCGGTCCCAAGGGCCTGATGCCCAACCCCAAGCTGGGCACCGTCACCCCCAACGTGGCGCAGGCGGTAAAGGATGCCAAGGGCGGCCAGGTGGAATTCCGCGTGGAGAAGCAGGGCATCATCCATTCGGGCATCGGCAAGATCAGCTTCACGGACGAGGCGCTGAAGGACAATTTCCGCGCGTTTACCGATGCTATCGTCAAGGCCAAGCCGAGCGGCGCCAAGGGCAAATATCTGCGCAAGGTCTCGCTCACCAGCACGATGGGCCCCGGCCTCAAGCTGGATACGGCGGAGCTGGAAGGCGGCACCGCCTAGGCGCAACCACGAAAGCAGATCACCAGCGGGGGCCGGGAGGGGAAACCTTTCCGGCCCCTTCGCATGGCGGCACCGGAAAACTTCGCCTGTTCGCGCGTTGATCGAACAAGAAGTAACGAAACAAAGGTTTGCTCATGTCCGGTTCGCTCTGGGGCCTCGCTACCATCATCGGCCCGATCCTGCTGATCGCCGTGATCGCCTACGCGATGCTGCGCAATCGCGGCGGCACGAAGGGCGATGTTGCCCGCGCCGAACGCGGCGCGGTCGAACTGCGCGAAGAGCTGGAGCGGGACCCGGAATACAAGGAGCAATAGGCCCGCTAGCGCTTTGTTGCGCTGCGGTTGCCGATAGATTGCAAGCGGCTTTCAACGCCGTGCAAACAGCGTTCAAATGCCGCCCGGCGTGGCCTCGAACCCGGCTGCAGTCAACGCCGAGCACAGCCCATCGACACAGGCTAGCAAGGCTTCGGAATCGGTAGAGCGCACTACGAAATTGGCCCCGACCCGCCCTTCGCGGAAGAACGGATAGCTGCCGATTTGGCTGGCCGGATGCGCCTTCTCGGCCTCCCGTAGCAGATCGGCCACTTCGCTTTCCGCCACCCAGCAACCGATCGTCTCGGTCAGCAACGGCGCACCGCCCTCCAGCATTCCGGTCAGCGCATCGAGCATTTGCGCGGTGATATGCGGCACCCCGGCCATCAGAAACACGTTTCCGATGCGGATGCCCGGCGCGCCCGACATACGGTTGGGGATCAGCCCGGCCCCTTCCGGTACCCGCGCCATGCGCAGCCGCGCCTCGTTCAGCCCGCCGCGGATGGCATAATACTCCTCCAGGCTGGCCCGTGCTTCCGGGTGAATCACCACGTCCACGCCCAACGCTGCGGCCACCGCGTCCACGGTGATGTCGTCATGTGTCGGGCCGATGCCGCCGGTGGTGAACAGATAATCATGCGTGGTGCGCAAAGCATTCACCGCCTCGACGATCCGTGCCTCGACATCGGGCACTACCCGCACTTCGAGGAGGCGGATGCCCTGCACCTGCAGCCAGCTGGCGATCTGCGCGATGTTCTTGTCATGCGTGCGGCCCGAGAGGATCTCGTCCCCGATCACCACCAGAGCGGCGGTCCAGATGCGGTCTTCGGCCATCAGGCCGCCACGCTCGCGGGCATAAAGCGCAGCACCCCATCAGCGACAGGTCGTTGGCGGTAATCGAGCCGATCCTCCAGAAAATCCTGGTGCAGCCGCCACGGCAGTACAGCGGCGCTTTTGGGCATCAGCGGCTTGGCCCGCTGGAGATAGCCCGAGGAATACAGCACGATATCGGCCTCCTTCATTCCATGCCCCGCGGCAAGCTCCGGCACCGCCACCCCCGCGCCGGTCTCCCGCATATGCCGCAGAACGCGGGCAATGTAGTCGGCCACCATATCGGCGCGAAGAGTCCAGCTGACGTTGAGATAGCCGAACACCACGGAAAGGTTGGGGACGTTGGAGAACATGCAATTGCGGTAGAACCAATGGCGCGTCCAGTCGACCGGCTTGCCGTCGAGCGACACCGCAATTCCGCCGCCCAGCCGCAGCTTCAGCCCGGTGGCGGTTACCACAATATCCGCCGGCAGGTGCTCGCCCGAAGCCAGCAGAACGCCGCCCGCATCGAAGCCGGCAATCGTGTCGGTCACCATCCGCAAACGGCCCTCGCGATCTGCCGGTTGTCGGTGGCACGGCGGTGACAGCTATCGTGGCGACAGGCACGGGCGAACTTCGCATCACCCCGAGCAAGAGCCGGTAATGCCCGCAGGGCGGCGCGACGTTCTGGTTTCGTTGGAGCGCGCAACAGTCGTTCAAGACCCCTACGGCGAAGAACAATTGACCTGGGGCGCACTCGGCAGCGAATGGTGCCAGCTATTTTACGGCAGAGGCGACGAGCGCCGCCAAGCCGCGATGGAACAGGGCCAGCAAGCCGCCACGTTCAATATGCTCGCCAATAAGCGGACGCGCGGACTGACGCTGAAGGACCGGTTGACGGCTGACGGCGTGGTATGGGACATTGTTGGCCTCGCGCCGGATACGCCGGGGCGCGGGCAGTTTGAGGCCACTGCGGTGCGCGCGGCTTAGTCCAAACCGAACTGCGCTTTCGTAATCAGTTTATCGTTTTGGAACATGGCGTTCATGTTAGCCCCCATCTTTCCGCTTTCCCAAGAATACATGACGGTTCGCGTTCCAGCCATATCGCTGGAAGAAATCTCTTGCCCCGGTTCACCAAGGATCGCGGCAACTTCCGCATGGCTCATGCCCGTCTCAACCTTCGCGTAGTTCGCGGCATTGATTCCGGTCTCAGCGGCTTTGTCAGCGGGAGCGGCATCGCAGGCGGCAAGCAAGACTAAAGCAGCACAAATCGCAGCACGCATAGGAGGCTCCATGAAGGTCAAGACGCTGAGGCAGCACACAAACGCGCATCGGCCTACCAGAGTCAAGAACCCTGGCCGCATCTACGAGGTTAGCGACGAAGAGGCCGCGCAGCTCATTGAGGCGGGCTTTGTGGTCGCGCACGGCGATGATCGCGCGGAACCGGATGAAGATTGAGCTCAACGGCTTTCGCGGACTCGAACAAGCACTAGTCGAGCTGGAGCAATTCAGCGGGCGAACAACCAACGGCAAGAACGCAGTTCGCCGGGGCATGATGAAAGCCATGAAACGCATCGAAGATCGGGCAAAACAAAACGCGCCGGTCGATGAAGGCGACCTCCGTGACAACATTACCACAAAGATTGCGAGATCGCGCCGTGAGCGCGGGCGCTTCCTCCATCGCCGTAGCCCGCGTTCAGCTATCCGCGAACAGCGAGCGGCCGGGCACGTCCTGCCACTCGTCCTCATCCTCGGTGTCGCTTCCCGCCGGCTGGGGGTCGGCGATGATGCGGGCCGCCTTCACGGTGTTGGAGAGCAGGCAGGCGATCGTCATCGGCCCCACCCCGCCGGGAACGGGGCTGACGGCCCCGGCATGATCCATCTCGGCGAAGGCGACATCGCCTACCAGCCGTTCCCTGCCGTCCTCGCCGCGGATGCGCGAGATGCCCACATCGATGATGATCGCGCCCGGCTTCACCCACGATCCGCGCACCAGATCGGGCGCGCCCGCGGCGGCGACGATGATGTCCGCCTCGCGGGTGATGGCTGGCAGGTTTGCGGTGTGGATGTGGGTGACGGTAACGGTCGCTTCGCGCTCCAGCAGCAGCATGGCGATGGGCTTGCCCACGATGTTCGACTTGCCGATGACCACCGCGTTCATGCCGGTCAGATCGCCCGCCACGGTGTCGATCAGCATCATCACGCCCAGCGGGGTGCAGGGCACGATCCCGCCCGTACCGGTGGACAGCCGTCCCACGTTGACCGGGTGGAACCCGTCGACATCCTTGGCCGGGTCGATCGCGCCCAGGATCATGCGCTGGTCGATGTGCGGGGGCAGCGGCACCTGGCACAGGATGCCGTGCACCTCGGGATCGGCATTGAGCCGGGCGATCAGCGTCAGCAGCGCGTCCTGCGTGGTCGCGGCGGGCAGGCGGTGCTCGAACGAGCGGATGCCGACTTCACGGCAGGCCGCGATCTTGCGGCGGACGTAGATCTGACTGGCGGGATCATCGCCCAGCAGCACCACCGCCAGGCCGGGGCGCGGCAGACCAGCGGCCGCCATCTCGGCCACCGCAGCGGCGGTCTTCGCATCCAGCGCCCGGGCGAGCGCGCGTCCGTCGATCAGCTGTGCCATGGGGCCTCCATCGCCCCCGCGCATAGTCGCTTAGCCTTGTGGGACAAGCCCCCGAGTGCGGTACTCGGATGGGTCAGCTCGGAACACCGGCTGAGGCAAGGGCGTTGCGGGATAATGCGAAGCTGGCGGCGCGCTACAGCGCGGCGAAGTCCGCTACGCGACCACGGATTTTAACATGTCTCGGAAACAAATTGCTTTATTGGCAGCGGCAGTGCCGCTCGCTCCAGCGCTGTCAGGTGCCGTTGCTCTCGCGCAGGAAGCTCCGGCGCCTCGGCCGGCGCCGCCGCTGATCATCGTCACCGGCGCCGGACTGGAGCCGACGCCCGCGAGCCCCGCTTACGACACGATCATCCTGGAGCGGGAGCAGATCGTCTCCAGCGCCTCGGGCCGGATCGAGGACGTGCTCTCCTCAGTCGCCGGGTTTCAGCAGTTCCGCCGCTCGGACAGCCGCTCCTCCAACCCCAGCGCGCAGGGCGTCACGCTGCGGGCGCTTGGCGGTAATGCCACCAGCCGCGCGCAGGTGCTGCTCGACGGGGTGCCGCTGGCAGACCCGTTCTTCGGCTACATCCCGCTTTCGGCCATAGCGCCCGAGCGGCTGCAGGCGATCCGCGTCACCCGGGGTGGCGGCTCGGGCCCGTTCGGCGCGGGCGCGCTGGCCGGCACGATCGAGCTGGAAAGCGCCGATGCCGCCACGCTCGGCGCGCTGAGCGGGCAGGCGCTGCTGAACCATCGCGGGGAAACCGAGCTTTCCGCCACCGCCGCGCCGCAGCTGGGGCGCGGCTTCGCGGTGGCGAGCGGGCGCTGGGATCGGGGCCGAGGCTTCTTCACCACGCCGGTGGACCAACGCGTTCCCGCCAGCGCGCGCGCACGTTTCGAGAGCTGGTCCGCCAGTGTGCGTGCGGTGCAGCCGGTGGGCGAAGCGCTGGAACTGCAGCTGCGGGGCCTCGCCTTCGACGATCGGCGCACGCTCCGCTTCGAGGGTGCGGATGCATCCACCGAGGGGCAGGATCTGTCGCTTCGGCTGGTCGGCCGCGGCGCATGGCAGGTGGATGCGCTGGCCTATGCGCAATGGCGCAACTTTACGAATGTGGTGATTTCCTCCACCCGCTTCACCCGCGTGCTCGACCAGCGGGACACGCCCTCCACCGGGCTCGGCGGCAAGCTGGAGCTGCGCCCGCCGGTCGGCGGCGGGCACGTGCTGCGGCTGGGCGTCGATTACCGCCGCTCGCAGGGCGATCTGTTCGAGGATGCGTACAGCGCCTTCACCGGCGCGCTCACTGGCCAGCGCTTCGCCGGCGGAGTCAACAGCGATCTGGGCCTGTTCGTCGAGGACGATTGGCGGCTGGGCGCGCTGGTGCTCACCGGCGGCCTGCGCGCCGATCTCTATACTATCCGAGACGGCTATTTTCGCGCGCTCGACGGCGCCGGGGTGATCACGGACGACCAAGCCTATCTGGATCGCTCGGGCTGGGAAGCCACCTGGCGCGCCGGGGTGCTCTACCCGCTGAACGGAGCGGTGTCGCTGCGCGCCGCGACTTACAGCGGCTTGCGCCTGCCCACTCTGAACGAGCTGTACCGCCCGTTTGTCGTGTTCCCGGTGGAGACGCAGGCCAATGCCGCACTCGGCGTCGAGCGGCTCGAAGGCTACGAGGCGGGGATCGACTGGCGCCCCGCGCCGGGGGTGAGCCTTTCGCTGACTGCGTTCGACAACGATGTCACCAATGCCATCGCCAATGTCACTATAGGGCCAAACCTGCGCCAGCGCCGCAACCTCGATGCGATCAAGGCGCGCGGGCTCGAATTGGCCGCCGGGGTGGAGCGAGGGCCGCTGAGCCTCGATGCGACGCTTGCCCATACCGACGCCCAGGTGCGCGGCAGCGGCCTGGCCGATCCGCTGAACGGGTTCCGCCCGGCGCAAACCCCTGCGTGGGCCGGCTCTGCCAGCATCGGCTGGCACCCGGTCGCCGGGGCGCTACTCTCCGCCACCCTGCGCCATGTCGCCGACCAGTTTGAGGGCGATCAGCAGGACGATGTGCTGCCCGCCGCGACCACGCTCGACCTGTTCGCACAGGCGCCGCTCGCGGGCGGGGCATCGCTGGTGGTGCGGGTGGAAAATGTGTTCGACGAGGCGATCTTCACCCGAAACCAGGGCGGATCGATCGATCTGGGGGTGCCGCGCACCGTCTGGGCGGGCCTGCGCTACGGCTTCTGAGCGCCAGCGCTCTCAGGCCTCGGCTGCCACCTCTTCCGGCTCGCCGACCTTCAGCGTGTGCTCCAGCCCGAGCCATTGGGCCAGCGCCTTGAGATCGCCCTCCACCGGCCCCGCGGCGAGCTGCGCCCGCCCGGCATCGACCCACAGCACCAGCTGGCCCTCGCGCAGGCGCAGCGAGCTGGTCAGCAGCGAAACGCGCGAACCCGCGCCAAGCCGGCGGCACAGGCGCATTGCGAGCCCCCAGGCGACGCCCTGCCGTAGGGCCTGCTCGCTCGCCAGCAGTGAAAGGTCGGCGGGCAGCGCCGGCTTGCCGCAAAAGCCCAGCAACGCCGCGGCGATCCGCGCCCGGCCTTCGGGGTCGAGCCCCAGCCAGCGTTTGTCCATCGCCCAATCATAGGCATGGCGCTGGCGCATGTTCGGCTCCAGCCGCGCTGCCGCCAGCGCCAGCAGGGTGGCCGCCAGCCGCAGCCGCTCGCCGCCGGCGTCCTGGTCCCTGCCATCCCGACTATTGCCATCGATGCCTGCGATATCCGAAGTCCATCCGGCGATCATCGCCGCGAGAGTCACCGATCCGCCGCGCGGTTCGCAGAATTGCGCGACCGAGGCGAGCAGCGGATCCTGCGCCCGCGCCCCCTCGCCCAGCCGTGCATAAAGCAGCCCTTCGCGTAGGCCCCAGGAGGAGAACACCAGCCCATCGGGCCGGATGTCGTTCAGCACCACGCGCAGCATCGCCGCCGCATCGGGCAGGCCGGTGGCGCGCGAGGCGGCGATCCCGGGGATCGGGGAGAGCTCTTCGGGCGCCATCCGCTCAATCTTGCGGGCGATGCGTTCCGCCTCGTCCGGCGCCATCCGCAGGCCGTGCGGATCGGTCAGCGGATAGCTCGATTTGTGCATGGCAAAGGCCGCGAGCGCGCGCCAAGTGCCGCCGACCATGTAGAGCGGCCCCGGGTGCGCCGCCGCCCAGCCGGCGCGCGCCATTTCGCTGGCCACCGCCTTGCCGAACGCCGCCGGGCCGCCTTCGCGCAGCGCGGGCAGCCGCAGCGTGCCGAGCGGCAGGCTGGCGCCCTCGCGGCAGGCGCCGCCTTCGATCATCACCAACTCCAGGCTGCCGCCGCCCAGATCCGCCACCGTTCCCCGCGCACCGGGGAATGCGCCCATCACCCCCATCGCCGAGGTCTGCGCCTCCTCCTCGCCGGTCAGCAACCTCGGCGAAAGGCCGAGCGCGCTGACCCGCTCGAGAAAGGCGGTCCCGTTGGCGGCATCGCGCACCGCCGCAGTGGCGACGGTCTGCACGTCCGTCACGTCGAGATCGGCGAGGATGGTGGCGTAGCGGCCGAGCGCCTCAAGCGCGCATTCGATTGCCTTGAGCGGCATTCGCCCACTGGTCGAAAGGTCGCGGCCGAGCCGTGCGCTGACCTTCTCGTTGAGGTAGACCTCGGGCGCTCGGGGGCTGCCGGCATAGACCACCAGTCGCACGGTGTTGGAGCCGATGTCGATCACCGCGCGATCGGGCAACTCGCCGGTCCGCCGCCCAGAGCACAGCTTGCCGTTCATGCCCGGCCCCTGCGCAGCGAAAGCTTGGGCACCCGGCTCTCCTTCAGCGCGCCGCCGCGACCGGACAGCGAGGGGTTGGTCATGAAATAATCGTGCAGGTTGAAGCTTGGCTCGTCATCCTCGCGCACGTTCTCGGCGCGCTCGTAGCTGCCGTCCTCGCCATCCAGCAGCCAGCTCTGCTCGGTGTCAAGCAGATTGGCGAGCAGCACCTGCTCCAGCACCTGATCGTGCACGGTCTGGTTGCGGATCGGTACCAGCACCTCCACGCGGCGGTTAAGGTTGCGGCTCATCGCGTCAGCGCTGGTGATGAACACCTTGGCTTCCTCGCTCGGCAGCGGCGCGCCATTGCCGAAGGCCCAGATGCGGCTGTGTTCCAGGAACCGGCCGATGATCGACTTGACGGTGATGGTCTCAGAGAGGCCGGGAACGCCGGGGCGCAGGCAGCAGATGCCGCGCACCACCAGCACGATCTCCACCCCGGCCTGGCTGGCCGCGTAGAGCCGGTCGATCACGCCCTTCTCGGTCAGCGAGTTGAACTTGGCCCAGATCGCCGCCGGCTTTCCTTCGCGGGCGTTCTCGGTCTCGTGGTCGATGTGCCGGTAGAGCGTTTCGCGCATGTTCAGCGGGCTGACCGCCAGCCCTTCGAGGTCTTGCGGTTCGACATAGCCGGTGACGAAGTTGAACAGCTTGGCGGCATCGCGGCTGAGCCCGGGATCGGCGGTGAAGTAGCTGAGATCGGTGTAGATCTTGGCGGTGACCGGGTGGTAATTTCCGGTGCCGAAATGGCAGTACGTGCGATAGGCCTCGTCTTCCTGGCGCACCACCAGCGAGACCTTGGCGTGGGTTTTCCAGTCGAGAAAGCCGTAGATCACCTGCACGCCCGCGCGTTCGAGCTCGGCGGCCCATTTGAGGTTCTGCTCCTCGTCGAAGCGGGCCTTCAGCTCGACCACCGCGGTGACCGACTTGCCCGCCTCGGCCGCCTCCACCAGCGCGGCGATCACCGGCGATTGGTGGCCGGCGCGGTAGAGCGTCTGCTTGATCGAGACCACCGCCGGATCGTTCGCCGCCTGCCGCAGGAAATCGACTACCACCTCAAAGCTTTCATAAGGGTGGTGGACGATGATGTCCTTCTCGCGGATAGCGGCGAAGCAATCGCCATCGTGCTCCATCACCCGCTCGGGATAGCGCGGCGCGTAAGGGGCAAACTTGAGATCCGGCCGGTCTTCGCCGACGATCTGCGAGAGGTCGCTGATCCCCAGCATCCCCTCGGTCTTGGTGACGATCGCCTGTTCCAGCCCAAGCTGCTCGCGCAGCAGCGTCTCGCCGTCAGGGTCGAAGGCATCGTCCAGCTCGAGCAGGATTACCTTGCCGCGCCGGCGCCGCTGGATCGCGGTGCGGAAATAGCGGACCAGGTCCTCGGCCTCCTCCTCCACCTCGATATCGCTGTCGCGCAGCACGCGGAAAACGCCGTCTCCCTCGATCCGGAAGCCGGGGAACAGCAGATGCGCGAAGCGGCAGACCAGCCGCTCGACCGAGACGTATAGCGCTTCCTCGCCGGCCTTTTCCTGCGGCACGCGCACGAAGCGCGGAATGCCGGCGGGGATCAGCACCATTTCCACCAGGCGGCTCTCATCCTCTTCGCGCACGAGGTTGAACAGCGCGCCGATCCCGCGATTGGCCACGAACGGGAAGGGGTGGGCGGGGTCGATCGCCTGCGGGGTGATCACCGGGATGATGTGGCTGAGGAAATATTGGCGCAGCCATTCATGCGCCGCCGCATCCACCCGCTGCTCGCTGGCGAAGTGAATGCCCTGAGCCGCCAGCAGCGGCATCAGATCGGTCAGCGTGCCCTGCTGCCGGTGCTCCAGCTTGCGCACCATGCCGGTGATGGCGGCCAGTTGCTGGCCGGGGGTGCGGCCGTCGATCGAGGTTTTCCCGACGCCGCTGCGCACCTGCCCGGCCAGCCCGGCGACCCGGATCATCATGAACTCGTCGAGATTGCTGCCCGAGATCGAGAGGAACCGCAGCCGCTCGAGCAGCGGATAGGCGCGGTTGCAGGCCTCGGCCAGAACGCGCTCATTGAAGGCGAGCCAGGACAGCTCCCGGTTGAAATAGCGCTCGTCCGACGCGGAGCGATCGGACGGGAGGTAATCGGACACAGGAGTGCTCATCGCCTCGGAATGCATGGCTGGCGCAAAGGGTTGCGAAGCGCCGTGTTACCGCCTGGAAACGGGCTTGCAAGCCCGTTGCTCACACCAGTTCGTGGGCAAGCGCGATGGCGCCGATGCCGCGCCGGCCCTCGCGGCGTTCCAGCTGGACCAGCACGTCGATCACGCTGGCGGCATAGGCGATGGTGTCGGTGCGGGTGAGGCCGATGCCGGTCTGCATTACCATCAGGCTCAATTGTTCGAGCGCGCCACGCAGGGAATTGGCGTGAATGGTGGAGAAGCTGCCCGGGTGGCCGGTGTTGATCGCGCGCAGAAAGCTGACGCTTTCCGCCCCCCGCAATTCGCCCAGCACGATGCGATCGGGCCGCAGCCGCAGCGCCGATTGCAGCAGCTCGTTGGCGGTGACCTTGGCCTCACCCAACTCGCCCTTCACCGCCACCAGCCCCACGCCGTTGGCGCCGGGCAGGCGCAGTTCGGGCGTGTCCTCGACCAGCACCACGCGTTCGCTGGGCGGGATCTCGCCGAGCATGGCGTTGAGGAAGGTGGTCTTGCCGGTGCTGGTGCCGCCGGAGATCAGGATCGTCTTGCGGGCCTGGATCGCTGCCCGAAGGAAGGCGATCGGCTGTTCGGCCGGATCGGGCATCTGCGCATCTTCGCGGGCACGCAGCGGGCCGGTGTCGTAGGCGTCGAGCGGCAGATCCAACTGACGGTGGCGGCGGATCGCCATGGCCCAGTGGCGCCGGGTGGCGGGCGGTCCGCAAAACTGGATCCGCGCCCCGCCGAACCCCTCGGCCGGCAGGGTGGCGCCGAGCAACGGATGTTCGCGATTGATGCCCTGGTGGCTGACCCGGGCAACCTGTTCGGCCAGGCGTTGCACCAGACGATCGTCTATTTCGGGTGCCTCGATCCGCTGCATGCCGGGCTGGGCGGCATCCTCGATCCAGATTTCGTGCGGGCGGTTGACCATGATCTCGGTCACCGTGTCGCGCTCCAGCCACTCGCGGAACGGCTCAAGATAGGCATCGAGGTAGACGCTGCCGCTGACGATCCGCGGCGCCTCGGGCAAGGGCGCCAATGCATCGGCCGCCGGGGAGCCGCCGAGCCGGTGGATTTCCGCGCTCATCCCTTCGTCCGCCAAGCCGGAACCGTCAGACGCCCGGGGCGGTGGAGAAATCGAGATCGCGCGCGGTGAACACGCGGATCGGCTCGCCCTGGCGCACGCGGATCGTGGGGCCGATCTGGCCGCCCTGCTGGAGCGCGGTGGAGGCGGCATCCTGCCCGCCGCCCAGCACCACCGAAGTGCCGCCCGAAGCGACCGCGGTCAACCCGCCGATCACCGAGAGCAGGATGGACGAGCCAAAGCGCTGGAAGAAGTGATTGTCCACCTTGCCCGGCAGGCCGCCGCTACCATCGAAGGCGCTCGCCGGCGAGGCGAGCGCGACCGAGACACCATCGGGCCGGATCAGCCGCGTCCAGATCACATAGGCGCGCTTCTGCCCGGCCTGCAGCCCCGACTGATACTGACCAATCAGCCGCGAGCTTCGCGGCACCAGGATGCGCGTGCCATCGAAGCTGCGCACATCGCGGCTGACCACCGCGCGCACGAAGCCCGGCACATCCGTATTGATCGCGGTTTCCAGCACCGCCGGGATCAGGGTGCCCTGGGTCACCGTGGTCTGCGGGTCGAACTCTGTGCGCGCCAACGCGGGCCCGCCGCCGACACCGCCGATGCGGCTGGCGAAATCGCCCGCCGAATTGCCCGTGGCGGCCTCGCCCGTGCCGGGCGGCACCGCCTCCGGCACCGCGCCGAGCGCCGCCTGA
>PPFU01004247.1_pt1 | contig 14010 bp, 15 predicted proteins | sample 1535991 | NCBI WGS metagenome assembly PPFU01 (sample SAMN04901290, study PRJNA319586) | Hypolithon metagenome, whole genome shotgun sequencing project. | isolation source: Antarctic Hypolithon | place: Antarctica: Miers Valley | collected 2014
GTCCGGGAGCGACGAAGGGGCGGCCCCCCCCCCCGCGGACGATCGGCTGGTGAAGCTGCTGGCGGATCGGCTGGACGATTGGCAGGGGCTGGACCCGGAGGCGATGCGGGTGCGGGCGGCCTCGGCGGTGGCGCTGGGGATGATCGGGGCCGACTCGCGGGCCGACCTGCTGCGGGGGTATGTGGTGCGGCAGGACGAGGCGATGGAGGTGCGGCTGGCGGCGTGGTGGGCGTTAGAGAAGATGCGGCAGGAGCGGCCGATGAAGCCGGTGCGGGTGATGAGGCCCGCATGGTTTCTCGTGCCGATCACGACGAGGTAGATTCCCCGCGATGCCCCGTGAAACCACTGTCGAGGTCTGTGTCCGCTACAGCGAGTGCGACCCGATGGGGGTGGCGCACCACTCGGTGTACCCCGTCTGGTTTGAGATTGCCCGCACCGAGCTGCTCCGCAAAGTCGCGGTGGCGTACCGGGACCTTGAGGCGGAGGGGGTGTTCTTCGTGGTGGCACGGCTGAACATCAGGTACCGACGACCGGCGAGGTATGACGATGTGCTGACGGTGCGGGCGAGAGAATTGAGCAACCCGGAGTCGCGGCGTGTGAAGATCGAGCACGCGTACGAGGTCGCGCGGCTCGACACCGGCCCCGGCGGTCGCGGGGAATTGCTCGCCACGGGCACGACGATACTGGCGTGCGTGGACGGTGCGGGGCGGGTGCGGGCGGTGCCGGAGGCGGTGCTGCGGGGGTCGGGCCGATGATTGATTGCGGTCACGCCAGGCGAAGAATTCGCCGGTGATGCACAACCAAAGGGATCGGATAGAGCATGGCGAAGCCTCAAATGCGGATAGTGGGGCGGATGCGGGTGCGGATGGTGGGTGGGGATGGTCGGATGGGTGTTTCGCCCGCCTTGCCGCTTCGAGCGACTGTGCATCACCAGCAAGGGGTCATAGGCCAAACCGCTTACTTCGTGCGCGGCTATCTTGGCGGTGGAGCAGCTGGCTCAACCTGTGCCGCGATCGCGTCGATGGGGGAGAGTGGTGGCGGGATGCGCTGTATGAAACTTCAATTTTCCCGAACTCGATACTCGCCCATCGCGGTGGACCTGGGCGGCGGCGGGCTCAAGCTGCTGCAGGTGGAGCTGCCCTCGCCGGGGGACACCACGACGCCTCCCACGCTGGTGGCCGCGGCTCGGGTGGACCTCCCGGAGGACGTAGCTGGCCACCCCGCGGCGACGCGGGCTTGGGCAGCGGGCGTGCTGCCGAATTTAGTCAAGCGGGGGGGCTTCAAGGGCAAGCGGGCGATGGCGGCGCTGCCGTCGGGCGGTGGTGGGGGGGGCGGTGCGCTGGTGCAACACCTCGAACTAACACCCGCCGAGGCCGAGGCGGGGCTGGAGGAGGCGGTGCAGCTGCAGTTGCAGCTGAGGCTGAACATTGACCCGAGCCGAATGGTGATTCGGCACGTGGACGCGGGCATCTCCAAAGTCGCGGGCAGGGGGGGCAAACGCGATGTGGTGGCGCTGGGGGCGACGCGGGAGACGGTGATGGGGATGATCGAAATGCTCGGCCGTGCGAGGCTTCAGGCGGTCGGTCTGCACAGCGGCCCGACGGCGGTGCTGCGTGCGTTCGAGCGGCTGTACAACCGTCGGCAGGAGGACCAGACGCAGGTGGGCTGCTTTATTGATCTGGGTGCAACTTCGACCACGCTCGTCATCGCCCATGGCCACGAGATGAAGTTCGCCAAGTGCCTCGACTGGGGCGGCTCGGCGGTGGTTTGGGAGCTTGCAGCGACCAGGGGGATCGCTGGCGAGCAGGCCCGGAGCGTGTGGCGGGCCGGGCCGGGGGAGCAGAGGAACGGGCGCGGGGGCCTTGGTGGAATCGGGGGGGACGAGGATCAGGCGGCGGAGGTGGAGCGGCGTCGGGTGTTGGCGATGGAGGAGGCGGAGGCCGGGCGGGAGCGGTCTGTACTGAACTTGGTCCCGATGGCCGGTCGGAGCGGTGGGGGGGGTGGGGATGGTGGTGGTGGGGGGGAAGCGTTAACCCGTGGCCGCTGCGGGTCGGTTTCGAGTGGAGCCGGGGGCGGGGATGACTTGGTCGAGCGCAGCGAGGCGGTGGAGCACCTGCTGGATGAGCTTCGCATGTGCATCCGCTACTACGCGCACCTGCACCCGGACCGCCCCGTGGATCGCCTGGTCTTCACCGGCGGCGAAGCGAGGCGGCTGACGCTGTGCCAACACCTGGCGCGGAGCCTGCGGGTCAAAGCCCAACTGGGTGACCCCTTCGCGAGGCTGCGCCCCCCGACGTCGGCGGCCAACCCCTCCGCGGGTGCCATCGACCCGACCGAGCCCCAGCCCGGCTTCGCGGTGCCGCTTGGCGTGTGCCTGAGCGAGGCGAACCTTTGAAGAATGGCGGATGTGGGATTTGACATGTGGGATGCAAGAGAAGAGCCGCGGCGACGTTGCTGCACATCCGACATCCGACATCGCATAGTCTCCCCCCATGCCAAAGCCCGCCCATCGCGTTCGCGTCGCGTCCCTCCAGTATTTTATCCGACCCGTTGAGTCGTTCGAGCAGTTCGAGGCGCAGGTCGAGGCCCTCGTCGAAACCGCTCGCGACTATGCCTGTCGTCTGCTGGTGTTCCCGGAATATTTTACGTGCCAACTGCTCACGCTGAACAAAAACCGCGACCTGCCCATCGACCGCCAGGTTCGCATCCTCGCCAAGCACGAGGCGAGGATCGTCGAAATGTTTCAGCGGCTGGCGAAAAAGAGCGGGATGTACATCGTCGGGGGCACGCTCCCCGCGGTCGATCCGCCCGATGAGGAGACGCTCTACAACGAGTGCTACCTCTACTCCCCCGGGGGCGATTGGGAGGTACAGGGCAAGATCCACATGACCCGCTTCGAGAAGGAGCACTGGAAAGTCAGCCCGCACGACAAGTTCCGCGTGTTCGAGACCGATTTTGGCAAGATGGCGATCAACATCTGCTACGACGTGGAGTTTCCCGAGCTCGCTCGTGAGGCCGCCAGGCAGGGGGCCGACATCCTCGTCGTGCCCAGTTGCACCGACGACCGACAGGGCTTCCTCCGCGTCCGCTACTGCGCCCAAGCCCGCGCGATCGAGAACCAGATGTACGTCATCCACTCCGGCACCGTCGGCAGCCTGCCCCAGATCCCCGCCGTGTCGCTCAACTACGGCCAGGCCGCCATCTTCACCCCCAGCGACTTCCCCTTCGCCCGCGATGGTGTGCTCTCCGAAGGGATCCCCAATCAGGAGACCATGGTCATCGGTGAACTGGACATGCGGCTCATCAACGAGGCCCGCGAAGACGGCACCGTCCTCCCCCTGCACGACTCCCAGTCGACCCAGGAGGTGGCCCGAAGCGTGGAAGTCGTCAAGCTCTGATCTCTGATTCGCACCCATTCCCATGACGAAGCGCCGCGACTTGTCGCGTCCGCTCTTTCGAACTCCCCGTCCGCCATGCACCCCGCACCCCCTCAAGCTCGCCCGTCTCAGCCCCCACTCCGCCCCGTGTACGTGCGTCCGACGGCCCCCGAGGACTTCGACGCTATCACCGACCTGTGCCGCAGGGTGTATCCCGACTTCGTGCCTTGGTCCGCCCAGGCCTTGGGGCTCCAGCGGGCGCGGTTCCCCGCGGGGCAGATCGCCGCGATCGATGAAGAGACCGGCACGCTCGCGGGCTTCGCCGCGACGCTGATCGTGCGGTGGTCCGACTACGACATGCACCACAGCTACGCCGAGGTCACCGGCGGGGAAGCATTCCCCAACCACGATGCCCACGGGGCCACGCTCTACGGGGCCGAGGTGATGGTCAACCCCGACATGCAGGGCCGGGGCATCGGCAAGGCGATCTACGCCGCTCGTCGCGACCTTTGCCGTCGGCTCAAGCTTGCCCGTATCCGCGCCGGTGCCCGCCTTCAAAACTACCACCACTACGCCGACGCCCTCTCCGCCCGGGAATACGTCGACCGCGTCGTCGCCGGGGAGATCGGCGACCCGACGCTGAGCTTCCAGCTCAAGCAGGGCTTCCGTGTGCTCGACGTGATCCCCGATTACCTCCCCCGTGACGCCCAATCCCTGGGCTACGCCGCCATCATACAATGGATCTGCGACGGGCCGCTTGCGGCTTAGCGCCCCGTCGTCTACAACCCCCCCCATGCCCCGACTCGTCCGCCACACCGCCACCGGCCCCATCGAAGTCCCGCCCCAGGAAAAGAGCGTCTGGGTCTGCGGCTGCGGCCTCTCCCAGAACCTCCCCTTCTGCGACGGCCAACACAAAGTCTGCCGCAAGGCCGAGACTCAGGACGGCAAGCTCTACATCTACGACAATGACCGCAAAGAAATCGTCGAGGTCCGCGACGACGTCGACTGACCGCTCACGCGTCGAGCTCCTCCCGCACCGCCTCCATCGCCGCCTTGATGGTGTCGCTTTCAAACCCCCGTCGCGCCAGCACCCCATACAGCCGCCGCCGCCGCTTCTCCACATCCAGCCGCTTCATGCTCCCAAGCCGCTTGCGGCTTAACGCGACCGCCGCCTCCACCTGATCCCGCCCCTCCCCGATCGCCTCCGTGACCACCTCCTCGACGATCGCCCGGTCCACCCCCTTTTGCATCAACTTCTGTTGCAGCAGCCGCGGTCCCGCCGGGCGACGCGCCAGCGTGTCCCGCACCAACGCCCGCGCGAACGCCGCATCGTCGAGCAGGTCCAGCTCGTCGAGCCGCTGCAGCACCCGCTCCCGGGTCGGGGGGTCGTACTCCAGTTGCCGGAGCTTGCGGTCCACCTCCATCCTGCTCATCGCCCGCCGCGCCAGCCGCCGCGTGGCCGCCCGGAATGCCTTGTCATACACCGCGACCCCCGCCACCCTCTCCGCCACCTCATCGTCCCACGCCTGTCCCACACGCAGCCCCAGGTCCTCGATCAGCTTGGTCGCCAGCGTCGCCGCCACCCGCCCCTTATGGCCCTGCTCGCCCACCCGAACCATCAGCCGCGACGGGTCCCGCTGCGTCGGCTTCAGGGAGAGGATCTGCATGAAGGGGGGCCGAGGGGTCAGGGGGAAGAGCGGAGAAAAGCGAATGGCGTGATGTATGGTAGTGAAGCAAGCATCTTGAAAGGTCGAGGCGGGTGAGCGAATCGGGGATTCTTCTGCCTCGCCCCCTCGACCCCTCGGCCCCTTGACCCCTCGACCCCTTGCCCCTTGGCCCCTTGGCCCCTTGGCCCCTTCTTCCCCATGTTCACCCACCGCATCATCCCCTGCCTGGACGTCAAAGCCGGGCGGGTGGTCAAGGGGGTGAACTTCCTGGGGCTCCGCGATGCGGGTGACCCTGTGGAGGTGGCGCGGGGGTATGACGAGCAGGGGGCGGACGAGCTGGTGTTTCTTGATATCACCGCCAGCCACGAGGGCCGGGGCACGATGCGGGAGGTGGTGCGTCAGGTGGCGGAGGAGTGTTTCATGCCTTTCACGGTCGGGGGCGGTATTCGCACCATCGAGGATGTCACCGCGCTGATTCAGGCGGGCGCGGAGAAGGTGAGCATCAACACCGCGGCCGTGCTGAACCCCGAGATCATCCGCGAAACCGCCCGCCGCTTCGGCCGATGCGCCACCGTCGTGAACATCGACCCCAAGCGTGTCCCCCGAGCCGACTACCAAGCCCACCGTTCACAACGCGAGGCCCGAGGCGAATGGGTGGGTCCCGATGAACCGCCCCGCCTTGTCACGTCTTCCTCTTCGCGCGTGTTCGAGGTCCACACCCACGGCGGCCGCACGCCGGTAGGCCTCGAAGCCGTCGCGTGGGCGAGGCGTGTCGTCGAGCTGGGCGCGGGCGAGATCGTGCTCACCAGCATGGATTTTGACGGCACCAAGGCGGGCTACGACCTCGAGCTCACCCGCCTGGTCGCCGACGCGGTGGACGTCCCCGTCGTCGCCAGCGGGGGGTGCGGCCACCCCGACCACATCGCCGACGTGCTGCTGCACGCCCACGCCGACGCCGCCCTGGCGGCCAGCATCTTCCACTACGGCCAGTACACCATCGATCAAGCCAAACGGCACGTCGCCTCGCGAGGGGCGGCGATGCGGCTGGTGGATCGCTAAGTCCTCAATATGAGATCCCCCTCCGCAACCGCCCTCACCGCCCCAATGTTCCGTTCAGATGCCGATCGACCCGGCCCGATACAAGTCGCCCCTCCTGGCGGACCTGACACAGGAGCTGCTCAACGCGACAGCGGCGAAGCGGGCGGGCTACCTCCGCAATGCCGAGGCGCTCCACGATGTGCTGGGCGAGGAGGAGGCGTACCCGCTGGACTTCGTGGTGTTCCGCGTGCTCGACCGCCGAAGGCAGCTCGTCGAGCCGGTGGTGCTGGTGGGGGGGGCGGCCGCGGCGGACCTCCGCGAACTCATCGGCGACGTGAGCGAATCGCTCGACCTGCCAGCCATCGGCCCCGACGCGGATGAACCCGCGGAAACCACCCCGCAACTCGCCCACCGCCTCCGCGTGAGCACCCGCACCATCGCCCGCTGGCGGAAGCGGGGCCTCCGCTGGCGATGGGTCGTGCCGCCCCCCGATCAGGGGCAAAAACAGATCGGCTTCACCGCCTCCGCCATCCGAAATTTTCACCACGCCGACCCCTCCCGCATCGCGCGGGCCACCGGCTTCACCCAGATTCCGGATGCTCAGAGGCGGGCCCTGATCCGCCGCGCCGCCCGCATCGCGGGTCGCTGCCCGCACCTGTCGCTCAACCGTGTGGCGGCACACCTTGCCAGAAAGGCCGGACGTGCCCATGAAACGCTGCGGCTGATCCTTGAGGCCCACGATCGCGACAGCCCGCCGCACCGCGTGATCTTCCGCGACCGCACCGCCCCGTTGACGGGTCGGCAGCGTCGGGTGATCGCCCGCGCACGGCGGATGGGGGTCAAGCCTCACAAAATCGCCCGACACTTCGGCCGAAGCGTGGCCACCGTGCGTCGCGTGGTGCTCGAGCGGCGGGCCCGCGAGGCGCTGCGGCTGGACCTCTCCCGCGTCGAATCGCCCATGTTTGACCGCGAAGACGCCGAGGCGGTGCTGCTTCAGCCCCCGCCGGGCCCTTCGGAGGCGGGCGGGTCCACGTCAGCCGCCCAGCGGTCGCGGTTTGTGTACTACAACTTTCTGAAGCATCGGGCGGCAGCGGTCCGCGAACGGTTCCGCCATCCGCCCATCCTCGCGGGCGATCTGGATGCATTCGACCGGCTTGCAAAGACGATCCAGCGGGCCAGGCGGGTGCTGCTCGATGAGCACCACGAGACGGTGCTGTCGGTCGCTCGTCGCCACCTCGCCGGCCACGGCGAAGGAAGCGAGGCCCGGATGCAGCCGCTCGTCGAGGCGGGTGACGCGGAGCTCCGCGAAGCCGTGGAGGCCTATGATGCGACTCGGGCGAGCTCCTTCACCGGCCAACTGACCAACCGCCTGCTCCGCCGCTTCGCCACCGCGGGACAGGACGCGTGATGAAGATGATTCTTTCTGATGGTGGCGTGGGGGCGTCCCGCCTGTGCGACCCAACGCCCCTTGCCGCCCCCCCGCTGCCGCCGTAAGGTCCGATAATGATTGTTATGTATAATTGGGCCGGGAGAGCATGGGTCAAGGGCTCGACCCCGCCGACGAGACAGAGCCTCAGGCTTCGCCGTCGCTTGTGTCGTAGAAGAATTCTTCGCGGGTGATCTTGCCATCCTTCACGCTGTACACCGCCACCTCCTGCATCTCGATCCGCCGCCCCGCCATCGGGCCGACGTCGCTGGTGACGCTGTAGTCGAAGAGCACGGCGAAGCGGTCGCCGTGGGGGAACGGCCCCGTGGCGTCAGCGGAGTGGATCTCGTGGTGGTCCAGCCACCATTCATTTTTGCCGCGGATCGCGTCGATCCCGATCATCGTCTGAGGCATGTCCGGAGTGCCCTGCATCGCCTCGACGCTGACGATGTCATCGGCGTACAGGGTGTCCAAGGCCTCAAGGTTCTTACCCTGCTTGCAGAGATCGACGAGTCGCTTGCCAACTTCGAGCGTGGTCATGATGATTTCCAGAAGCGTTAGGTCTCCGCACCACGGGCCACGTCCCATGCTCGTCGCAGGGTGGCCCGTGTGATGGCCATGATAACCGATGGGGGAAGGTCTGTGTTAGGGTCGCGTTGATTCTCGTCGGGTAGCAGCGGCCTGACCAGTTCGCCGATCTCTCGCTCGACGCGTTCTTGCCGCGCATCCACGGCCGCCTGGTCGCCCTTGGGGATCGGGTCCGCCAGGTCGTGGGCGAGCATGAGCGTCTGCATCTGCCACTGGAAATATCCGTGTAAGCCTTCGGCCATGGTATTCTCGGTTCGGGTTCCCAGATCATGCGGAGAAGTTGAAGGCGCGGCGGAGCCGCGGCGCTTCATGTTCATACCTACGGTTAGGTTTCGATGATGGTGAGGGCGTCTTCGATGCTGAAGCGGCCGTCATAGATCGCGCGGCCGACAATGACACCGGCGACCCCTCTGGGTTCGAGGGTGCGGAGGCTGCGGAGGTCGTCGAGCGTCCCGACGCCGCCGGACGCGATGACGGGCACATCCGTCGCCTCCGCCAGTTGGCCGGTGGCGTCGAGGCTGGGGCCTTTGAGGGTGCCGTCGGTGGCGATGTCGGTGTAGACGATCCCCGCCAGGGGCCAGTCGGTGACGCGGCGGGCGACATCGAGGGCGGTGGTGGCCGTCATCTCCTGCCACCCCGCGACAGCGAGGCGACCCTCTCGGGCGTCCAATCCCAACACGAGCTTGCCGCGGTAGGTGGGATTTCCCATGAGCCGCTCGAACCAGTCCCAGTTTTTCAGAGCCGCCGTCCCCAGCACGACCCGCTGCACGCCCGCGTTGATGAGCGCATCGATGGTGTTGGTGGATCGAACCCCCCCGCCGAATTCGACGATGAGGTCCGTGTCGCGGGTGATGGCGCGGACGGTGTCGAGATTGGTCATTTTGCCGGTACGGGCGCCGTCGAGGTCCACGATGTGGAGACGACTCGCGCCCGCCGCCTCGAAGGCTTTGGCTTGTTCGACTGGGTTTTGGCCGTAGGTGGTCTGTTGGTCGAAGTCGCCCTGGAGGAGGCGGACCACCGCGCCGCGTCGGATGTCGATGGCGGGGTAGAGGTGCATCAGGCCGACCCCCCTGCCGTGATGGGATTGCCGCTCCAAGGTCGCCGCTCGTGGTGGTCGGGATTGGCTACATAGGACCCCGCGAGTTCTACATAATGCGGCGCGAGCCAGCGAAGGTATTCTCGTTCCTCTTCGTTGACGGCCCGCACCACCCGGCCGGGCACGCCCATGAGGAGCATCCCGTCGGGCACGATGGTGCCCGGGGTGACCAAGGCCCCCGCGGCGATGAGGCAGCCCCGGCCGATGACGGTGCCGCCGAGCACGGTGGCGGCCATGCCGATGAGCGAGCCATCGCCGACGCTGCGGCCGTGGACGATCGCCCCGTGCCCGACGGTGACGCCGCTGCCGATGTGGTTGGGCGCGCCGGTGTCGACGTGAACGACCGCGTTGTCCTGGATGTTGGTGCCCTGACCGATGGTGATGGAGGCGACGTCGCCACGGATGGCGGCCCCGAACCAGACGCTGACGTCTTGGCCCAGGGTGACGTGGCCGGTGACCCGTGCGGTGTCGGCGAGAAACACGTGATGCACGCGGTGCAGGGGCATGGGCGGAATCGTAACATGGAGAGTTGGCTAACGATTGTGATGCGTACTGGAGACTGCCATGATGAGATTTCGTAGGTCAGGATTGGAGTTCACGCGGGCTAAGCCGCGAGCGGCTTGGGTGCTTTTGTGGTTGATGGCGTTGGTGGGGTGTGCCCCCGGAGCGGGGGTGGAGCCCGTGGCGGGGACGCAGCGGGTGGAGCTGGGGGGTGAGGCGTTTGAGCTCGAGCTTGCGGTGACGGCGGCGGAGCAGTTTCAGGGGCTGTCGGATCGGGCGGTGATTGCGGAGGATGGGGGGATGCTGTTCGTGTTTGCGGAGCCGCGGGTGCGGGTGTTTGTGATGAGGCGTTGCCCGGTGCCGATTGATGTTGCGTTCCTGGATCGCGGTGGACGGGTGTTGAGGACGCACGCCATGAAGGTCGAGCCTGCGGACACATCCGAGGACGATCTTAGGCGGTACAGCAGCGTGTATCCCGCGCAGTATGCGATCGAGGTGGCGGGGGGGACGCTCAAACGGGTGGGGTTGAAGGTGGGGGATGTGGTGGAGCTGCCCGGTGAGGAGCTCAAGGCGATGCACGAGTCGGCCGATGGCGATGGGGTTGCTCAGCGTTGAATCCAACACGGGCTGTCGCGAGACGTTGGGGTCGTTGGCGTCGTTGGCGTCATCGAATGGGCCGATGCTGCTGGTGTGCGGTGAGCGGGATCGGGTGGAGGCGGAGCGGGCGGCGGGGCTGGTGGGGCGGCTTCTGGCGGAGGCGTGGCCTCATCGAGGGGGGCCACGGGTGGAGCGGGTGGCTTGGGATGAGGCGGTGGACGCGGCCGAGCGGCTGGGGGGGGGGGTGTGCTGGGCCTGGACGGGCTGCGACGGTTTGCAGAGCGGTGAGGGGAGCGGTGAGGCGGGCGAGGCGGCGGTGCTGCGGCGGTTGCAGGAGCGGCAGGTGGCGGTGCTGCTGACGGGAGATATCGACGAACTCTCGGCAGACGGCATCACGCGGTGCCCCAGGGGGACGGACCCCGCGATGGTGTGCGGGATGTGGCACGCGGTGCGGGCGCAGTCGGCGTGGGTGCAATCGGCCCGAGCGGAGGCGGCTTTGGTGCGGGAACACCACGGCGGGCTGCGGCGGGAGATGGCGCGGATCGACGAAGAGCTCCGCCTAGCCGCCCGGCTCCAGCGGTCATTTCTGCCCGATGCAACGGCTCTGCCCGAAGTAGGCGACATCCGGTTCCACACGCTCTGGAGGCCCGCGGGCTACGTCGGCGGCGACATCTACGACGTGTTTCGGCTGGACGAGCGGCGGGTCGGCTTCTTCCTCGCCGACGCGGTGGGCCACGGCGTGCCCGCGGCCCTGATGACGATGTACATCAAGCGGTCGCTGCAAACCAAGATGATCGATCCCGGTGCCGACCGGGGCTACCGCATCCTCCAGCCGGCCGAGGCGCTGGAGCAGCTCAACGCCGACATGCTCGCCCCCTCCTCCGCCCGCGACCGCTTCGCCACCGCCCTCTACGGCGTCATCGACACCCAAACGCGGGAGCTCACCCTCGCCCGGGGCGGTCACCCCCCCCCACTGCTGCTGCGTGTCGGCGGCGGGGTGGAACGCTTGTCGCCCGAGGGGGGCCTGCTGGGCATTTTTCCGGATGAGCCGTTCGAGGAGATGACGGTGACGCTGGGGGCGGGGGATCGCGTGGTGCTGTACAGCGATGGATTCGAACTCGCGCTGCGGGACCCCCCCGACCGAATCAGGGGAACGGGCAACGACCGGCGGCACATGGAGCGACTGATCGCGTTGCGAGACGGCGACGCGGCAGCAGGCATGGCAGAACTCGAAGCCGAGTTGGACCGCGAGGCGGGTTCGCTGAGCCCCGACGATGACGTGACGCTGATCCTGCTGGACGTGGGGGGGCCTACACCTTTGTAGCCGTTCATCCTGACCGTATTACTGCGGTGGCACCCGCCGAAGAGCGAGGAGCGAGCTCCGCGGCTAAATATGCGACCATGATTGGTTTCCGGTCCACGGCAAAGACCGCTTGCTCTGACCGCGGCTCCTACCGACGGCGGGCACAGTCACGCCCGCCGTCGCTTACCCTCGGGGCCTGTGCTCGCCATGTGCAGCGGGAGCAGGTTCAGCACCGCCTCGGCAAGCGGGTCCGCCTCCGAGGGCCAGGGCGAGAGCGCCGCGAGCAGGCCCAGCGTGGCGACGGCGTAGCGGCGGCGCTTGGGCGGCGGCTTAAGGTGCAGGTCGGACAGGTTGTGCAGGCGATCCGCCAGCTTGAGTGCGCGGGCGAGGGGCTCCATCTCGCGGGCGTGGGCGGCGAGGGTGGCGTGCTTTTTTTCGAAGCTCGACTCGGCATCGGGCGGGAGCGTCATCTGATCGACGAGTCGGGCGGTGGTCGGGCCGAAGGCGGCGTCGATCTCCGCGATGGTCGTGGGGGTGTCTTCCACAAGGTCGTGCAGAAACGCGGCCGCCAGCAGCGGACGGTCGCGGATGCCGTGGCGGGCGAGAATGTGTGCCACCGCGATGGGGTGCTCGCTGTAGAGCCCGCCGCCGCGGCGTTCCTGCTCTGCGTGCCGCTCGATGCACCACCGCTCCGCCTCCGCCAGCAGCGGGTCCTGCGTCAGTCGATCCGGGTCGAGCGGGGGTGCGGGGGCGACCCTGACCGATGAGCCCTGGATGCGGACGCGGCCCTGTCGAATCAGCTCGATCGCCTCCGGGTAGGCATTTCGTTCCAGGTGTTGCACCCGTTCCGCGAGGGTGGCCGCGTCGTCGGCGGGTTCGACGGCGCAGGTTTGTTGCAGCAGGATTGGGCCGGTGTCGTAGGTGTTGTCGCAGAAGTGGACCGTGCAGCCGGTGACCTTGCAGCCCACATCCAGCACCGCCTGATGGACGCGTCGCCCGTACATGCCCCGGCCACCGAACGCGGGCAGGAGTGCGGGATGCACGTTCACGACCCGCCCGGCAAAGTCATCCGGGATCGACAGCAGGCTCATGAAGCCGGCGAGGCAGACCAGGTCCACCCCCGCGTCGCGGATCAGCGAAAAAACCGCCCGCGAGAAAGATGCATCGTCCGCCGCATCCCGCCGACTCACCACGAACGACGGCACCCGCACCCCCGCCGCCCGCTGCAGCCCGCCCGCCTCATCGCGTGAGCTGATCACCAGCGCGATCTTCGCCCGCAGCCGCCGCTCCACGATCCGGTCCGCGATCGCCTGCAGCGTCGTCCCGCCCCCGCTGATGAGCACCGCGAGGCGGAGCGTGTCGTGGCCCTGTGGCGGTGTGCTCGAACCGCCTGTCCCATCTCGCTCGCCGCCAAAGTGTCTCTCGCTCATCCGCGTAACATACTCCGCCGATGCAACCGCTCCGCAGCCCGACCCCGCTTTGCATCGACGACCCACACCCCCGCGTCAGCCGCCTAGCCCCCTCGCCCACCGGTGCCCTGCACCTGGGCAACGCCCGCACCTTCCTCATCAACTGGGCCCTGGCCCGACGCCACGCCTGGCAACTTCCCCTCCGCATCGAAGACCTCGACAGCCCACGCGTCAAACCCGAAGCCGCCGCCGCCGCCCTCGACGACCTCCGCTGGCTGGGCATCGACTGGGACGGCCCCCCCACGTACCAATCCCACGACCTCACCCCCTACCGCCAAGCCCTCCGCTCCCTTCAATCCCGCGGCCTGATCTACCCCTGCACCTGCACCCGCAAAGAGATCGAGCAGGCACAGTCCGCCCCCCACGCCGAGGACCACGAACTCCGCTACCCCGGCACCTGCCGCCCCCACCCCCACCCTTCACCCGCCCCTCCGCGGTCGATACCCGACGACGCCGACCCACTTGACAGCGACGCCGCCGCCTGGCGGTTCCGCGTGTCCGATGCACCCGTCACCGTTCACGACAGCGTCGTCGGCCCACGCGCAATCCACATCTCACGCGAAGTCGGCGACTTCGTCGTCGCCACCAAGCAGGGCCTGCCCGCCTACCAACTGGCTGTCGTCGTCGACGATGCCGCGCAAGGCGTCACCGATGTCGTCCGCGGCGATGACCTGCTCCCCTCCGCCGCGAGGCAGATGCTGCTCTACCACGCCCTGGGCCTCTCGCCCCTGCCGCGGTATCACCACCTCCCCCTGGTCCTGGGCGAGGACGGCCGACGCCTCGCCAAACGCCACGGCGACACCCGCCTCCAAACACTCCGCGACGCCGACGTCCCACCAGGCCGCGTCATCTCGCTGCTCGCCCGCTGGTCCGGCATCCCCGACCCGCCCCCCGACATGTCCGCGTCCCACTTCGCCCGCCTCTACGACCCCGACGCCCTGCCACGTC
>PPFU01002629.1_pt1 | contig 14008 bp, 17 predicted proteins | sample 1535991 | NCBI WGS metagenome assembly PPFU01 (sample SAMN04901290, study PRJNA319586) | Hypolithon metagenome, whole genome shotgun sequencing project. | isolation source: Antarctic Hypolithon | place: Antarctica: Miers Valley | collected 2014
AAGCGCGCCCGCGCCGACGGTGAGAGGAAGGCGGCGCGGGCGCGCGGCGGATCGGTCTTCAGACCGCCCGCCGGCAGGCAATCGAAGCGGGTTATGCCTCGATGCGCAGCAGCTTGATGGCCTGGCTGTCGAGCACCTGGCCGCCGACCCGCTTGGTCGCGTAGAAGTGCACGAACGGCTTGTTGGTGAAGGGATCGCGCAGGATCTGGGTCATCCCCCGCTCAGCGATGAGATAACCCGCCTTGAAGTTGCCAAAAGCGATCGGCGTGCTGTCCGCGGCGATGTCGGGCATGTCCTCGGCCTCGACCACTGGGTAGCCGAGCAGCCGATCGGGCTGCCCATCGACCAGACCTGGCTGCCACAGGAAGGCGCCATCCGCGGTCTTGAGCTTACGCACCTCGGCAAGCGTGTGCGAGTTCATCACCCAGCTTGCACCCTGACGAAGCGGCGCCTTGAGCGCGTGCACCAGGTCAATGAGCCGCGCCTCGGGATTAACCCCGAAATCGTCCGTATCGCCCGATGCCAAGTATTGCAGCGTGCCGAAAGCTCGCTCCGCATCTCCCGCCTCCGTCATGGGGCCCGAGAGGAAACCCATCGGCTGGTCGATGCCGGAGCCCCTGACAAAGGCAGAACCCTCGGCACGTCCGAATTCCATCGCGATTTCGGTGGCGAGCCAGTTTTCGATATCGAACGCCGCGTCATCGAGCATCGCCTGGCTTGCCGCCGGGTTGGCGTAGAGCTCGCCGGTGGGCGGCGAAATCTCCGCAAATTCGGGCGCGTTGGTCTCCGGCCGGGCGACTGCCTCGCCGACCCAGCCCGAGGCCGTCCCGCCAACTGCGATCAGCTTGCGGTAGCCCGAGGTGCCCACCTGGACCACCTGCGCCAGTTGGCGGATCGGGCTGTACGCCTTTACCTCGCTGGCGATCATCGCGTCGATCTCGCGCGGCACGGTGTAGCCGCCGTCCTTGGCGACAATCCCGCTCATCGACTTGAGTTCGGTTTCCGAACCGCGGCGCAGATAGCCATCGACGAAGCCCTTGACCTCGATCGTGGCCTCGAAGCTGCCCGCCAGCGCCGGCCGGACCGCCGCGCGGCCCATCCGCTCCACACGGCCCTTCACCTCGTCGACATCGCTGCGCAGCGCCTTGATCTCGATTTCGGCCTCGTCCTGGCGGGCCACGAGGTCGAAGCTCGCGGTCAGGCCATCAGAAGTAATCTGCTTTTCCATTGGTATTCCCTTTCAGTAAAATCATCATTGGCGGCATAAAAAAAGGCCGCCTTCGTGGTGAAGGCGGCCTGGCGTCACGGATGGGTTGGTCGGTCTACTGCACCAGGTGCACCCTGGCCCCGTGTTGCAGCGGATGGGTCACGAGGCTGACTTCGAGAAGGTCGACATCTTCCAGCGTCCGACCGGCCGGAAACTGGCGGTAGAGCCGCGCTCGATAGCCGAAGCTGAGCCCGCTCACCGCCCCTTCCCTGAGCGCGTACACTGCGCGGCTGGAAGGGTTGTCGAGCCGCGCGATGATCCTGAGCCCGCGTCCGTCTTCCTGTGCCAGCTCGATCGTTCCGACCACCTGGTTCGGCCGGTGCTGCCAGCACAGCGGCAGCGGCTCCGACCGCTCGGCCAGGGTGCGACGAAAGGCGCCGGGCCGGATGGTGTCGCGTGCTGCATCGGCGATATCGAACAGGGCGGCGTAGCCTGCGAGGCGCAGGCTCACTTGACGAAATCCGCAAGACCCAGCCGGACCGCGATCCCGATCAGCAGCACCGCCATCACGCCGCGCACCAGCCACTCGACCACGGCCTTCCACGCGCTTGCCTTGGCGGCGCGCCAGGCGCTCAGAAGCTCGCGCAGCTCGTCCAGGTCGCCAGGCGCGCTGTCATCGTTCAAGCCCAGACGGCCGAGCACCCGCTCGGCGCCCAGCTCGGTCGATTCCTCGACGATTGCGCGTAAGGTGACGAGATCGCTCCCCTCCTCGCGCGCCTGGGAGATAAGCTTGGCGAGCATGTCCTCGCGCTTCATGCAATGTCTCCCTTCGCCGGCAGGCCCAGCAGCGCGCGCTTTTCCGCAGGCTCGAGGAAATCCGCCTCGGACACCTGCGCCCAGGCCTTCTCGCGATCTTCCGCAAGCGCCGGCACCCGGTCGAGGTCGATCGCCAGGTCGAGGCCCGGGAACCACGGCTGCAATCCTTCCGAAAGTCCTGACAGGATCTTGCCCGCCAGCGGCAGCAGTGTCAGCCGCCACAGCGCGCGATTGGCCTCGCGATAATTCGCATAGCTATTGTCGCCCGGCAGGCCGAGCAGCATCGGCGGCACACCAAAGGCGAGGGCGATGTCACGCGCCGCGGCGGCCTTCAGTTCGGCGAAATCCATGTCCGCCGGGCTCATGGACATCGATTGCCATTTGAGCCCGCCCTCGAGCAGCATCGGGCGTCCTGCATTCCCGCCCCCCTGGAATGCCTGCATCAGCTCGTTCTTGAGCCGATCGAACTGCTCGGATGTCAGCCCCACGCCATCCGGCCCGCCATCGAACACGAGCGCCCCCGAAGGCCTGGCGGCGTTCTCCAGCAGCGCGCGGTTCCATTCGGCCGCGGCATTATGGATCGCCACCGCCTGTTCGGCCGCACTGAGGCAGCCGGCCCCGTAGTGGTCGTCGATCGGGTGAAACGCCTTCAGATGGATGAGCGCCGGCCAGCCCTCCTGGTCCTCTACCGGGATGGTCATCGTCCGGTCGCCGACCTTGTAGCGATAAGCCGCCGGCCAGCCGTCTGGGGCGGGCACCACCGAGACCCGCTCGGGCCTAAGCGCGAACAGCTCGATCGGCCGCCCGCTTGCATCGCGCATGATCTGCACGAAGCCGTCGCCGTGGAGGAGCAGGTGCGCGGCGAGCGTCTCGAGCAGCGATTGGCCCGCGCTCGTCGCCAGCACCAGCCGCCGTGCCTCTTCCCCGACTGCTTTGAGGGGCGAACCGCCGACGCCCTCGGCCACGATCCGTACCGCGCGATGCGCGACCGGATTGTCGAGGAAGGCATGGCGCACCGCCCGGTCGTAATTGAACGGCGGGCGTGCTCCGCCGGGATCGATCGCGTAGGACCAGGGCGAGGAGAAGCTGCGCGCCAGCGGCACGCGCGCCGCGCTCTCGCCCTTGAAGGCAGCGCGCAGCGTGTCGATGAAAGCCATCGGCGCGAATTCCTTTGTTCCAATTTGGTTACGGTTAAGTAGATACCCGTCGATCTCGAGTGGTACCTGTTAGATCTGCATCACTCGCGGATCGCCGCGGCGGCCCAGCATCAGCTCGGTCAATGCCCAGACCAGGGCATCGGCCCGGTCTGGGCTGCGGCCCGGGCCTTCGTAAGTGCCGCCCGCCATCAGCCCACAGAGCTGATCCTCGAGCCGTGCGAACTGGCCGACGTGCCTTACGCGGCCAGCCTCGTACAAGGCCGCGACCGGCTCGGCGCGGGCCACCTTTCCGCGGCTCGCATGAACCAGGCGGATCGGCATCTGGCAATCCGCTGCGCGCAGCACGCTTTCGACCATCGAACCACCTTGGTTCGCTTCGGCCACGACCCGGTCCGCCTTCCAGGCCAGCGCCGCCGAGGCGACCGTGCGGGCCCAGCGCTCCGGGCTCGGCTTCATGACGGAGGAATCCGCCAGAACCCGGCCGATGCCGTCCTCGGCCACCCCCGCGACGATGATGCCGCATTCGTCCCCCCGCGCCGAGGCGGGCGGATCAACGCCCACCACCACGCGCACCATCGACTCGGCGCTGAAAGTCTCGCGGTGCTTGTCAAGCAAGGTCCTGCTCCACAATGCGCCTTCGACTTCGGTAAGGAGTTGTCCGTCGAGCTCCTGCCGGCCCAGCGTCGTACCGCCGAACTGCTTCTTCATGGTCTCGACGAAGCGTTCGGACAAATTGGCGACGTTCGAATAGGTGCTGCCGCGCGTCACCACGACCGTCCCCGCGGCTTCCTCCTCGACCAAGCGGCGCATCAGCGGCACCGCGCGGGGCGTGGTCGTCGCGAGCACCCGGGGCTGCTCGCCGAGCCGCAAGCCCATCAGCATATTGTCCCAGGCATGTACTGCCCGGTCGCCTGCGTTATCCCATTTGGCGATTTCATCGCACCAGGCGTGGCTATGCTGCGGGCCCCGCAGAGACTCGGGCTCCGCAGCCGAATAAAGGAACGCCTGCGCCCCGTTCGGCCAGCGCAGGCGCTTGAGTGACGGTTCGAAATCCGGGCGGCGCATCAATGGAGAGCAGGCGAGAATGCCGCTCTCCCCCTCAACCATGATCGCCCGTGCCTCGGGGATCGAGGCAGCGACGAGCGCGATGCGCGCTGCCGGTTCGTGCAGCGCAATCTCTCGAACCCATTCGGCACCAGCCCTTGTCTTGCCGAACCCCCGCCCGGCGCAAATCACCCAGCAGTGCCAGTCACCCGGCGGTGCGAGCTGTTCGGAGCGCCCCCACAGGCGCCACAGATACTGCAACTCGGCCTGCTCGTCCTTGTCGAGCGCATCGAGAAATTCCTTGCGTTGATCGGGTGTCTGACCCGTCAGCCATCGCAGCTCAGTCATCACCGCCCGACCGCCGAGGTGCATAGATGCCTTCCTCGTGCAGCAGGCGGGCCACGTTCTCCTGCCGGGCGCGGATGCGCTCGAGCTTGGCGTTGAGTGAGGCGATAACTTCCGCCTCGCCTCGCTGCTCGCCCGTGTCCCGCTCGCGCTCGCCCCGGTCGCGGTGCAGCGAGAGCAGCCGCAACGCGTTGGAGATATCGTACTTGGGCTCGTCCTTGTCGACGCCGTTGCGCAGGCGTTCCAGTGTCTCCATCTCCAGGTGGAGGTATCCTTCGTCGAGCGCCGTGCGCCAGGCGCGGGCGAAGTCCGGATTGTTGCGCCGCACGCGGTAGACCAGGCTCTTGTCGACCCCGGCTTCCTGTGCCGATTGCTTGACGTTGGAGCTTTCCGCCAACGCGTCGAGAAAGGTTCGCCGCCAGCCGCCATGCGCGTCTGCCGGGTCTTCGAAAGGACTTTCAACGGTGGCCTCGATGCGCACGAGAGCGCCCCGAGAGCTTGAGGCCTCGGTCACCAAATCGTCTCCAGTCCTGTTTGATGGCCGGCGGGTGGTGCGAGCGAATCGCGCTTTCGCCATGGTTTGCTTCACTAACCAAACAGCGTTGCGATGTCAACCACTAATAACCAATACGGTTAGCAGATAATCCGATTGCGCCGTCGCCACCCCTCGCCTACCCGCCCTCGACCGGCACGAGGGGACCGCGAAACATGCTGCGCGCGCTTTACGATTGGACGATGACCAAGGCCGCGCATCCCCACGCGCCGGCGTGGCTCGCCTTCTTCAGCTTTGTTGAATCGAGCTTCTTTCCCATCCCGCCCCATCCCCTGCTCGGGCTCATGTGCCTCGCAGCGCCCAGCAAGGCGCTGCGCTTCGGCATCATCTGCACCGCCGCCTCCGTCGCGGGCGGCCTGTTCGGCTATGCGATCGGTTACTTCCTGTACGAGACGATCGGTGCGTGGCTGATCGCGCTGCTCGGCCTCGCCGAAGCATTCCCGCAGGCCGCCTGCTACCTGCGGGAATACGACTTTGAGGTCATCCTCATCGCCGGCGCCACGCCGGTCCCGTTCAAGCTGCTGACGATCACCGCGGGCTTCGTCGAGATGAACATCGTCACCTTCATCCTTGCCAGCATCGTCGGGCGCGGGATGATCTTCCTCACTGTCGGTGTGCTGTTCCGGGTGTTCGGCCGACCGATCAAGAAATTCATCGATGAATACCTGGTGCTGGTCACCACCGCCTTCGTCGGCCTGGTGATCGCGGGCATCGCCGTCCTCACGCTGGTCGGCGGGGGCGACGAGGCGGACCCGAGCGACCCTTGCGCCAACGTGACCTCGCTCGAGCAGATCTGAGCCGGCACCGCTCTTCAGGAAAAGGGCCCGCAACGTGTCGACCAGCGATCCCGTTCGCTCGCGTCAGATGATCCCCACCTGCTTGCCTGCGCGTTCGAATATTCCGAGGATCGTGCCGACCTCCTCGTCGGAATGCTCGGCGCAGAGCGAGCACCGCAGTAAGGTCATGTTGGCAGGCGTTGCGGGCGGGCGCGCCAGGTTCACGTAAAGTCCCTCGCTCAGCAGGGCGGCCCACATCGCCGCGCCCCGTTCGAGGTCGGGCATGATCACCGCCACGATTGCGCTTTGCGGCTGCTGGGTCCCGAGCTCGAACCCGAGCTCGCGCAGGCCCTTATGCAGACGACGCGAATTCTCCCACAGATGCGCCCGTTTTTCGCCGGCCGACATCAGCTTGCGGATGCTCGTCGCCGCAGTCGCCACCACGCTCGGCGGAAGGCTCGCGGTGAACACGTAAGGGCGGCAGACGAGCCGCAGGATCTCGAACTTGGGATGGTTGGAGACGCAGAACCCCCCCACCGTGCCGACGCTCTTGGAGAAGGTGCCGATGATGAAATCGACCTCGCCGAGCACCCCCTGGTCCTCGGCCACGCCGCGCCCGTTCTCGCCGATGAAGCCCATCGAATGCGCTTCGTCCACCAGCACCATCGCGCCGTGCCGCTTGCACACCGCGACCATCTCGGCAAGCGGCGCCACGTCGCCCAGCATCGAATAGACGCCCTCCAGCACCACCAGCACGCCGGCCCCGTCGGGAATGCGCTTCAGCCGCTTTTCCAGCGCCTCGACGTCATTGTGCTTGAACGGCACAACCTCGGCGTTGCCCAGTGCGCAGCCGTCCCAGATGCTGGCGTGCGAATCGATGTCCAGCACGATGTAGTCGCCCTTGCCGGCAAGCGTGCTGATGATCCCGAGATTGGCCTGGTAGCCGGTCGAGAACACCATCGCGTGGTCCATCGCGTAGAATTCGCGCAGCGCGTCCTCCACTTCGCGGTGCCCGGCATAGGTGCCGTTGAGCACCCGGCTGCCCGTCGTTCCCGAGCCGAAATCGGCGAGCGCCCGCTGCCCGGCAGTGACCACGTCCGGGTCGAAGGTCATGCCCATGTAATTGTAGGTGCCAAGCAGGATCGTATCGCGCCCGTTGCAGACCGCGCGGGTCGGCGAGAGCACGCGCTCCATCACCAGGCTGAACGGGTCCTCGATACCGCTGGCGAGCAGCCCCTCGCGCATCGCGATGGTCTCGTCGAACTTGGCCAACAGATCGACGCCCTCGCCGCTGCGTACCGGCGGCCGATCCGCCTGCGCCACGCCTTCGCTCATTGCCCCGCCCGCGCTTGGGCAAGCTTGATCACCGCATCGACCAGCTGGCCGTAAGTCTCGATCTCGGCCTGCTGGTTCATCGAGATGATGATGTCGAACTCATCCTCGATCGCGGCGACGAAATCCATCACCGTCAGGCTGTCGAATTCCAGGTCGCCGGCAAAGGTCGTGCCTTCCTCGATCGCGACGTCCTGCTTGTTGAACGGCTCGATGAGCGCACGAATGCGGCGGTCGACGTCCTGGCGGTCCATGATCTGTGTATCCTCGATGCAGGCAGGCGCTTCTAGGCGCGCGTGCGGCCCTCGACAAGCGCACCTGCCCTTGCCATAGGTCCGCCCGCCCTCGCAGCCTCGCCGATCCTCGGCCCGAACAGGCAGACCGACCATCCTTCGCGATCCCGCTCCCGCCCCCGGTGACCCTGAGATCGTCGCGCTGGAAGCGCTCGGCTGGATCCTCGCCGATCCGGAGCGGGCGGCCCGTTTCCTGGAGCTGACCGGCCTCTCGCCTGGCACCCTGCGGGCGAGCGCCGCCTCTCCCGGCACCCAGCGCGCCGTGCTGGACTTCCTGCTCGCGCACGAGCCCGATCTGCTGGAAGCGGCCGACGCGCTCGCGCTGCAACCGCAAGCCATCGCTGCCGCCCGCCGAGGCCTCGCCCGATGAGCGCCGTCCGCCCGCTGGTGGTCACCGATTGCGACGAGGTGCTGCTGCACATGGTCCGCCATTTCCGCCAGTGGCTCGATGAGGAGCACGAGGTGGATTTCACGCTCGAGGGCAATCCCTTCGTCCAGGCGATGCGCCGCCGCGACAGTGCCGAGGAGATGACCGAGGAGGAGGTGTGGCGCCTGCTCGGCCTGTTCTTCGATACACAGATGCACGTCCAGCAGCCGATCGAGGGGGCGGTGGCGGCGATCGCCGAACTCCAGCGCGAGGCCGACGTGGTGATCCTCACCAACCTCGTCGACGAGCGCAACCAGGCGCGCACCCGGCAGCTGCGGGCGGTCGGGATCGAGGCGAAGGTCTATACCAATCAGGGCCCCAAGGGCGGGGCGCTGCGGCGGATCGTCGAGGAGCACGGCGCGGCAAGGGCGGTGTTCATCGACGACATCGCCGGTCATCACCGCTCCGCCGCCGAACTGCTGCCCGACTTGCACCGCCTGCATTTCTGCGGCGAGCCCGCGATCGCCCGGCACGTTCCCTGCGCGCTTGCGGCCGGCCATGCCCATGCGCGGATCGACGATTGGGCCGCCGCGCTTCCCTGGCTGCTCGAAACCCTGCACGGAGAGACCGCATGACCATCAAGTCCCGCCTCGCTGACCTGGGCATCACGCTGCCCCAGGCCGCCGCCCCGGTTGCCAGCTACCAACCGCTGGTCGTCAGCGGTGGGACGGCCTATCTCTCGGGCCAGCTCCCCTTCATCGACGGGCAGCTCGTCACCGGCCGGTTGGGCGAGGACGTCGGCCTCGAGCGCGGCATCGAGGCCGCACGTGCTTGCGGCCTGATGATCCTCGCCCAGCTCGAGGCGGGCGGCCTTCTCGAGCGGGTCGAGCGCGTGCTCAAGGTCGGCGCCTTCGTCTCCTCGACCGGCGATTTCACCGACCAGCCCAAGGTCGCCAACGGCGCCTCCGACCTGATGGCCGAGGTGTTCGGCGAGGCCGGCCGCCATGCGAGAAGCGCGGTCGGCGTGCCTGTCCTGCCGCTTGGCGCCGCGGTCGAGGTCGATGCAGTCGTCGCGCTCAAAGCGTAGTTCTTGCGCCTTTGTTCGGTGCTGAGCGCCGTGGCGTCCGGGCGGATACCCGCGGGATGCTGACCTCCTTCCCCAAATCCCGTGTCATAAGGTCTCGCGCCAGGCGATCGCCGCCCCTAGCTTAGCGCGGATGGCGACCGCCGAACTCACCGCCCGCATCGCGCCCTCGGTCGGCAGCCTTGAGGCCGGGCAATGGGACGCGCTGGCGGGCGGCAATCCGTTCACCTCCCACGCCTTCCTCACCGCGCTGGAGGATTCACGCAGCGTCGGGCGCGGCACCGGCTGGGCCCCGGCGCCGCTCGTCATCGAGGATGCGACCGGCACGCTCCAGGCCGCGCTGCCCTCCTACGTCAAGGATCACAGCCAGGGCGAATACGTTTTCGATCACGCATGGGCCGATGCCTGGATGCGCGCCGGCGGCCGCTATTATCCCAAGCTCCAGATCGCCGCACCCTTCACGCCCGCATCGGGTCCCCGCCTGCTGCTGGCAGATGACCACCTCGCTGCCCCGTTGCTGCGTGCCGCCGAGACGATCTGCGACCGGCTCGAGCTGTCCTCGGCACACGCCACTTTCGTCGAGGAGGGCCAGCGTGAACTGTTTGAGGCCGCCGGCTGGCTCGAGCGGCGCGACATCCAGTTCCATTGGCACAATGCTGGCTACGCGAGCTTCGAGGATTTCCTCGCCACGCTTTCTTCGCGCAGGCGCAAGACCCTGCGCAAGGAGCGCGCCGCGGCCCAGGATGGGGTGACGATCCGCCGCCTCTCGGGCGCCGAGATCCGCCCGGCGCATTGGGACGCGTTCTGGTGCTTCTACCAGGATACCGGCGCGCGCAAATGGGGCACGCCTTACCTCACCCGGAGCGCGTTCGACCTGTTCGGCGAGCGGCTGGGGGACGCCATCGTCCTGATTCTCGCCTTCGAGGACGACCAACCGATCGCCGGCGCCCTCAATTTCGCCGGGCCGGAGGCCTTGTACGGCCGGTATTGGGGCTGTGCTGTCGACAAGCCCTTCCTGCACTTCGAGCTGTGCTACTACCAGGCGATCGACGTCGCCATCGAGCGCGGTCTCTCGCGGGTCGAGGCGGGTGCGCAGGGTGGGCACAAGCTCGCCCGCGGTTACGAGCCGGTGGCGACCGCCAGCATGCATTACATCGCCGATCCCGGCTTCCGCGCCGCGGTCTCCGACTATCTTGAACGCGAGCGCGAAGGCGTCGAGCTCGACCGGACGCGACTGGATGAGCTGACCCCTTTCCGCAAGGGCTGAGCGAAGCGCAGCCGAAGGGCCGGTTTCATGCCGCCCGGCGCATCGTCCCGCCGAGCCAGGCGCGGGCCCGCCGCTGTGCTTCCGCGATCGCCGAGCGGTCCATTTCCGATGCGACGTCCGCGCGCGACCAGGCCGATGCCTCGTGCCCGTACATCGCGCCCAGGTTGAACCATTTGTGCGCCTCGACCAGGTCGCGCGCGCTTGGAGCACCGGTCGAGCAGGTGACGCCCAGCGAATGGCACGCCTCGCCATCACCGCGGCCCGCCAACGCCAGTTCACGGGCCGAAAACCGCCCTGTCACGAGGTTGGCAGAGCGCTGCCCCGCCACATGGTTTACCAAACTTCCGTTCATGAGCTTCAATCCTTGCCTTGACCGCGACGGCACATCCACCGTGGCTACAGGCAGCATCATCGGCAGAAATGGTTAAGGAATCGTAACCATGCGCGCGCACCGAATATGCGGCCCGGTCGAACCGCCATTCCGGCAGCGTAATGTTCATAAACAAGCGCTTAGACACAGCGATTGATTGCGCCTTGTGGATGATTCCGGCTGCAACTATAGGCCCGGCAACCGGCGGGGCGGCGGGTCCGGACGCTAGAACACCTGGCCTTGTCGCCGATACGAACCGCCATGGGAGAGCGTCGGATGGCTTCGATTTCCAAGGATGACATCGAAGCCCTCGCGCGGACCAGGCGCGCCCTCGGCGAGCATTACTCGCCCAGCGAGGATGAGGACTACATGTCCGAGCCGCAGCTGAACTTCTTCCGCATGCTGCTGCTCGAATGGAAGCGCTCGATCTTCGCTGCGTCCGAGGTCACGCTGCAAAGCTTGCAGGACGGGCCGATTCGCGAGCCCGATTCCAATGATCGCGCGTCGAGCGAGACCGACTGGAGCATCGAACTGCGCACGCGCGACCGGCAGCGCAAGCTCATCGCCAAGATCGACGCCGCGCTGCGGCGAATCGGGGCGGGCGAATATGGCTGGTGCGAGGTAAGCGGCGAGCCGATCGGCATCCAGCGGCTGACCGCGCGCCCGATCGCCACCATGACGCTCGAGGCGCAGGAAGCGCATGAGCGGCGCGAGAAAATTTCGCGCGACGACTGACGCTTCTGGCAGGCGCAGGTTCGGCCGTGCCGCTGCTTTGTTCTGTCCCATGGCGGAACAGTTTGGACGGGACGACTTGGAATTAAGCTTATCTTAGCCTTATCGCGGCAGAGGAGTTGCGACCGGCCGTCGGGAGAGATTTTGGTTTCTCCCTTCCGGCTGAGGTCGGACTAGGGCGATTCTTGCAGGAAAATGCTTATGGAACAGGTCGATACCCGCCAGTTGGGACGCGAGAGCCTGCTGCTGCTCGCCAATCTGCGCGTGGATGGTCGGGACGCTGCCTATCGCGTGCGGGTGCGCAATCTGTCGGCCGGGGGCATGATGGCCGAGAGCGATGCCCCGGTCGCGCGCGGATCGCGCGTCGAGGTCGAGCTGCGCACCGCCGGCTGGGTCGCCGGCAGCGTCGCCTGGCGGCAGGGCAACCGCTTCGGCATCGCCTTCGACGATCCGATCGATCCGGGCAAGATCCGTGAGCCTGCCACCGGGGCGGAAGAGCCCGGCGGCGCCGTGCCGCGGCGTTTCCAGCCGATCATCCCGCCTGCACCCGATCCCTCGAAGCTGCGCAAGCTCTAGGCACCACCCGCGCGCGGTTGCTGAACTGCGGCGGCCGATTTAGGGCCGTCTCATGCCCGTACGCGCGCTGCTTCTCGCCCTTACCTGCGCGCTCCTGTCGAGCGGCTGCGGCGGCACCGACGATGGCACGCTCGATATCGCCTTCATCGCCGAGGATGAAGAGCTCCACACGAGTGGACTGCGCCTGTCCGAACCCGCCCAGCATCTGCGTGCGGCGACCGCCGAGGGACTGGTCGCGCGGGATGCGACCGGAGAGGTCGTCCCCGCCCTGGCCGACCGCTGGATCGTGACCGATGATGGCTTGAGCTTCATCTTCCGCCTGCGCGGCGGTACCTGGCCCGATGGCACGCCGCTGACCGCGCAGAGCGCGCGCGCCGCCTTCCTCGAGGCGCTGCGCGGGCTCGAGGGAACCTCGATGGGGCTGGACCTTGCTCCCATCGCCGAAGTGCGCGCGATGGCCGGCCGGGTGATCGAGATCCGCCTCTCGGGCCCGTCACCAGCGCTGCTGCAACTTCTCGCCCAGCCCGAACTCGCGCTCGAGCCTGAGCAGGGCACCGGTGCGATGAGCCTGGCGCGCAGCGACGCGACCGCGCTGCTTGAACTCAAGCCGCCCGAGGAACGGGGCCTGCCCGAGAATGCCGACTGGCGCGAGGACGTGCGCCTGGTTCGGCTCACCGCCCTGCCGGCAGAGGCTGCGCTCGCCGCCTTCGATCGCGGCGAAGTGGATGCGGTGCTCGGCGGGCGGATCGATACCCTGCCGCTGGTTGACATCGGGCCACTGTCGCTCGGCACCGTGCGGCTCGATCCGGCGATCGGCCTGTTCGGCCTCCAGGTCCGCCGCACGAGTGGACTCCTGGCGAGCGAGGACCTGCGCGAGGCGATCGCCATGGCTCTCGACCGGCCGGCGCTCATCGCGCCCTTCGCGCTCGGCGGCTGGACCTCGACCACGCGGATCGTGACCCCCGCTCTCGCCGGCGATCCTGGGTATGTCGCCGAGCGCTGGAGCGAGCGCCAGATCGAGCAATTGCGCGCCGAAGCGGGGCAGCGCATTGCCCGCTGGCGTGCCGGCCAGCCCGGACTTTCGGAGGGGTTGGTGCCGCTGACGATCGAGATCGGCGACGAGCCGGGGCTCGACATCCTGTTCGAGCAACTGGCCGGCCAGCTCGCCGAGATCGGCATCCGCCTCGAACGCGCCCCTGCCGGCGCACGGGGCGACCTCGTGCTGATCGACCGCGTCGCCCGCTACGCGGCCCCGAACTGGTTTCTCAACCAGTTCCATTGCTCCCTGCGGCGGGGCCCGTGCAGCGAGGAGGCCGATTTCCTCGTCGAGCAGGCGGTCAAGACGCGCGATCTCGCCGCGCGCGCCGCCTTCCTGGCCCAGGCCGAATCGGTGCTCGCCGCCGCCAACCTGTACATCCCCATCGGCACGCCGATCCGCTGGTCGCTGATCAGGGGCACTGTCGGCGGCTTTGAACCCAATCGCTGGGCCTTCCACCCCTTGCCGCCGATGGCCGAGATCGCCAGATGACTCTATGGAAAACCAAGCGATGAACGAGCGCGAGCCCCCGAACACTATCCGCCCCGGCGCTGCGCGGCGCTATAGCCCGGCCGCCTCGCTCGGCCGTGACCCGGCGGCGGTGCGGCAGCGGCTGGAGGCGCTCGAAAGGCTGCTTGAGCGCGCCTTCGTCGTACCCGGCATCAACCGGCCAGTGGGCCTCGATGCGCTGGCTGGGCTGGTGCCGGTGATCGGCGATCTCGTCACCGCCGGGATGGGCGCCTACTTCGTATGGGAGGCGCGCAACCTCGGCCTGCCGAAATGGAAGCTCGCGCGCATGGCCGGCAATGTCGCGCTCGACACGATGATCGGCGCGATCCCCGTGGCGGGTGATGCGTTCGACTTCCTGTTCCGCTCGAACACCCGCAACCTGCGGATCCTGCAGAAGCATCTCGACCGGCATTACCCCGAAACGCGCATCCTTGAAGGCTGATAACGGATCGCGCCCCCACGGGGCGGCAAATTGGCAGGGGTGACAGGATTCGAACCCGTGGCCCTCGGTTTTGGAGACCGATGCTCTACCAGCTGAGCTAC
>PPFU01002579.1_pt1 | contig 13997 bp, 9 predicted proteins | sample 1535991 | NCBI WGS metagenome assembly PPFU01 (sample SAMN04901290, study PRJNA319586) | Hypolithon metagenome, whole genome shotgun sequencing project. | isolation source: Antarctic Hypolithon | place: Antarctica: Miers Valley | collected 2014
TCCGGGTTGGGGGGGGAAGTGGTGGGGGAAGTGGTGGGGGGAGCGGTGGGGGCGGGGTGGGCCGTGGTCGCGGGGTCGGAGTTGAGGGGGGTGGATTCAGACATGAGCTGGCTCGGGCTGCGGGGCGGGGAGGGAAATCATAGCCGCCGTGCCTCATCATGGGGTCCAGCGGGCACCGCGGGTTCTCTATGTCACAAGCCGGCCCTGCGCTAATGCGGCTCGGGTCCGGCTTCGGGTCGGGTCGGAGCGTCGTTTAAATCCCATGCTTGGCCCGGATTATTCAACGAACGCTCGACGGCAGAGGAATCAGCCACCGATCAACACCGATGAACGCCGATAAACCCTTGAAATCTCGCACGTTATAGTCAATCTTCCACGTCCATGGGTTGTCGTGCAATTGAGCAGTCATGACAGCGGGCATTGCGGGTCAGATCATTCCCGATCATATAGATCTATGTATGAGAACGATTTATCTGTGTCACTCGGTGTTCATCGGTGGCTATATGCATGATTGGGGTTAGATAATCGGGACGATGGAGACATCAACCTTGGGGATCGCGGTCCATCCCGTGCGGCCGGTGGCGTCGAATTTCAACTTGGTGCTCTTGCCGCTTTGGGAGTTGTGGAAGACGATCTCACCGCCCCACCCGTTGCGGGTCATGCCGCCCATGGACCACTTCGACGTGACCCTCGGGAGTTCGGTCCAGCCGACGCGTTCAAAGTTGGACGTCTTCATGATCGTGTTGCCGCCGGTTTGGGTGTTGCGGAAGGCGATGGCGGCCTGATGTCGACCGGTTTTCGTGACGCCGCCGATCTTCCAGTCACTGGTGACCCGGGGCAATTCGTGCGTCGCGACAACAGCCTGGTTGTCGAATTCGAGGATGGTGTTGTTCCCGGTGGCCTCGTCGCGTACGACCACGTCCACTTTTGCGTCGCGGTTGAAGTCCGCCAGCCCGCCCACGGCCTTGCCCTGCTCCAGGGTGAGCATGGGCATCCAGCCGGTCCGCACCGCGTTTTTCACGAGCATCGCCGTCATCTGGCCGGTGGTCTTGTTGTGAAAGACCAGGTCCTTGTCGCCCACGCCGTCGATGTCCTCGGTGCCCACGAGGGTCCAGCTGGTGTCGACGTTGGGGAGCTGGATTTTGCTGATCTGGGTCCCCTGCTCATCCAGGAGGAGGATGCTGTTTTCGCCGGTGTTCTCATCGCGGAGCACCACATCGTTGACGCCGTTGAAGTCGTAGTCGGTGGTCGCGGTGGGCGTGGTCACGATCTTCAGGTGATAGGCGGTGGGGGCCTGTTGAGGGTCGCCCGCGCGGACGGAGAAGATGACCTCATCAAGGCCGAAGAAAGGGAAAGTGCTCGTGTCGACGGTGGTGCTGGTGCCATCGAATACGCCCTCCCTGAACACTTCCTGGTCGAAACGATCATGGACCTGAAGGATCAGGCCGTCCGCTCCCTCCCCCTGCACCGTGATGCTGCCCTCCTCCATGGCCGCGAACAAATACTCGGGATGGAGCCAGAAGTAGTCCACATCGTTGGAGTCATGCAGCGTGAGGTCCCGCTCAATGCCACCCTCAAATGCCACGTCAAACGGTAAGAAAGTCGCTTGCTGGAGTGTGTCGTTGCTCCCGAAGCGGTCGGGGGTGGTGGCCTCGATGCCGTAGGTGACGCCGCTGAAGAGCACCCGGGGTTCGAGCTGTTCCAGCCCCAGGGGCCGTGGGCGGGGGGCGGGGGCGGCGTGGCCGGAGGAGCGACGGGTGAAGAGGTTTCGCAGCATCTCAGGATTCGCTCTTGGTGGGAAGCGGTTACCGACGGTAGCACCCGAGAGCCCCTAGATCGGCCATTCGCGAAGCCTCTTTGATATTGACTCTTCGGAATCACGCCGCCACCATCCGGTGGGTGCTGGATGTAGCGACTGATTGAAAAAACGGAGCCCGCGGAACGTGGGTTCCGCGGGCTCCGCTGGTTGGTGGGGTTGTGGTGTGCGAAATTAGACGCGTGCGGTCCAGACGGTGGTGACGGTGGGGAGTGCGGACCAGCCGACGCGGTTGAGGCCGTTCATTCGCATGACGGTGTTTTCGCCGTTGGACTGGTTGCGGAAGAAGATATCCCGCTGGCCGTCGGCGTTAAAGTCGGCGATGCCGCCGATGGCCCAGTTGTTGGTGACGCGTGGGAGGCCGGACCAGGTTTCGCGTTGCAGGCCGTCCATCACCATCACCGTGTTAGAGCCGTTGTTCTGGTTGCGGAAGATGATGTCGACATCGCCGTCGCGGTTGAGGTCACCCACGCCGCCGATGGCCCACTGGGTGACGACGGTGGGGAGGGCGCGGTAGGTGAGACGTTGCGTGCCGTCGAGGACCATGATGGTGTTTTTGCCGTTGACCTTGTTGCGAAAGACGATGTCGTAGTCGCCGTCGCCGTCGAAGTCCCCTGTGCCGCCGACGGTCCAGTCGGTGGAGATGGTCGGCAGTGCGGACCATCCGGTGCGGGTGGTGCCGTCCATGAGCATGATGGTATTTTCGCCGTTGCTGGTATTGCGGAAGATAATGTCGGGATCGCCGTCGGTGTCGAAGTCGGCGATGCCCGCGAGTTTCCACTGCGTGGCGACGGTGGGGAGGGCGGCCCAGCCGATGCGGGTGGTGCCGTTCATCAGCATGAGGGTGTTTTTGCCTGTGCTGGTATCGCGGAACACGATATCGCTCGAGCCGTTGCCGTCGAAGTCGGACTGCCTGGGGACGTCGAGGGTGAACTGCATCTCGTAGTCGTTGGTGGCGAACTGGGCGCCGATGACGGCCAGCACATATTCACCGGGGGCGAGGCCGCTGAGGCTGAGGGTCTCGTTGTTGGTGGAGCTGTTGCCGCTGCGGATGGCGGGCTGCTGGAGGTCGTCGAAGATCTTGGCGTCGATGTCGCCGCTGGCGTTGTCGAAGAAGAGCTTGATCTGCTGGCCGGGCTCGCCGGGCTCGGTGATGGTGAACTTGAACCAGTCCTCGTCGGCGGCATCGTGGATCGACAGGTCGCCCACGAAGGTGTCGCCCGTCAGCGTGCCCAGCTGGGTTGCGGACTGTGGGCCGCCGTTGCCGCCGTTGGCCTCGAAGCGGTCGGGGGTGTTTTCGCTGATCGAGAGCACCGAGCTGCTCAGCAGCACGCGGGGCTCAAGCTGCTCGAGGAAGCTCGGGGCGGGTGCGGGACGAAGGTCGCGTTGGGTACGGGCGGCTTTGCGATGAAACATAGGGTCCTGACTCCGATGGGGGGTGTTGAAAAGCGAAGACGGGGGGGTGAAGGATATACGTCCACCAACGGTCGGCGGATCAACGTTGCCCGAGATTGTAGCCAACGTGATCCCCCCGGGCTTTGGTGTGAGCAATCGGACCACGTCCCGACACGCGTCTGCTTGACAGCGGCCCACTCCCGGGCTCGAACCGTCCGGGGCCGTTATTGCTCACCGCTCACCTCCTCCATCTCCCCGCAACCCGCCGCGACATCGGCGAGCGGGGTCAGCCGCGGGTCGTTCGCCTGGACGAGCTCCAGCAGTTCCGCGTACTCACCGCACGCCTCCTCGACCATCCCCTGCTCCGCCGCCGCCCTCACCCACGCCACACCCATCGCCACCCGGATCGACGCCACCAGCGGCGTCGCCTCCTCCTCCCGCAGCTCATCGACGAACGCTCGGAGCCTCTCGACCACATCGAGACCATCCCCGCCCTCGATTAGGTCGGCGATCAGCAGCCAATAGCCCGCGACCGCGCGGGCATCGGGCGTGCGAGCCCGGCGGGTCCGCTCGGCCGCCCCACGAAGCTGGGTCAGACGCAGCCCCGCCTCCGCCGGGTCCCCCCGCGTGAACGACCGCATCACCAGCGAATGAAACGCCCGCAACTGCACCTGCCTCGCCTCCAACGACGCCTCCGGCGAAATACCTTCACCCTCCGCGACCACCCCGGCCGCGGCCGCCACCGCCCGCACCGCTCCATCGTCCGCCGACGGGTCCCGCAATGCCGACGTCAACTCATCCCGCAACACCTCCACCGCCCCCACGCCCCCCGGCTGCGTCGCCTGGCCGACCGCCGCGGCCCCGATCAGCAGCATCACGCCGCAGGCCCAGATCGTATTCTCCATGAAGGATCGCCATATAGATTCGTTGCCCATGATGGTCCGTCCGTTTCTTTTGGTAGCGACCCGGCCCATCCCGGCCCGCCGTACCTAGCGAGCCGGGCCATCCTGGCCCGCTGCATTGTGATGTACCCGGGCCGTCCTGGCCCGGTTCATATACCAGCCGCGCCGTCCTGCCGCGTCTCATAACCTGAGCGGCCGAATTGCCGCCGCCCGAACGACATCTTGCAAAGCCGGAATCCAAGCGGGACCTAAGCGGGCCAAGAGGGTCGTGTAATAGATCCAAGGGAATTGCTTTGCCCGCGTCAATCCCCCAGCACATACGCCAGCACCAGCGGGAACACGATGGAGGCATCGCTCTGGATCATGAACTTGGGCGTGTCCACCGCCAGCTTCCCCCAGGTGATCTTCTCATTGGGCACCGCTCCGCTGTACCCGCCGTAGCTGGTGACCGCGTCGCTGATCTGGGCGAAGTAGCCCCAGGTGGGCGTGTCGTCCATGTGCAGGTCCTGCACCATCATGGGGACGGTACAGATGGGAAAGTCGCCCGCGATCCCGCCGCCGACCTGAAAGAACCCGACGCTTGGGCCGTCCTTGTCGAGGTGGCAATGCCCGCGGTACCAGTGGGCCAGCCGCGCCATCGCCTCGGTGCCGAAGCGGATCGGGGCGTGGTGGTCCAGCTCGTTACGCATTGCCCAGGCGGTGAAGATGTTGCCCAGGGTCGAGTCCTCCCACCCGGGTGTGAACACGGGGATGTTCCGCTCCTTGGCGGCGAGCATCCACGAGTGCTCCGCGGGCCTCTGGTAGTGCTCCGCCAGGTCCGGTTCGTCGAGGACCGCCCAAAAAAGCTCGTGGGGGTACATCCGCTCGCCGGTGTCGCGGAGCCGGTCCCAGACCGCGATGAGTCGGCGCTCCAGGTGCCGCATCACCGTCTCGGGGATGCAGGTGTCGGTGACGCGGTTCATCCCCCGCTCGAGCAGGGCCGCCTCATCCTCCGCGGTGAGCGCCCGCCAGTGGGGCACGTGCTCGTATTCTTCCCCGGCAAGGAGGTTGAACACGTCCTCCTCCAGGTTGGCCCCCGTGCAGCAAATCGCATGCACCTTGCCGCCGCGGATGGCGCGGCTGAGGATGCGGCCGATCTCGGCGGTGCTCATCGCCCCGGCCAGCGTCACGAGCATCTCGCCCCCCGCGTCCAGGTGGTCCACCCACCCCTGAGCCGCGGCCACGGCCTCGCGGGCATTGAAGTGGCGGTAGTGCTCGACGAGGAAGCGGCCGACGGGGCCACGCGGTGGTCCGGCGGGATCGGTCTGTTTTGAGCCGGTTGGGGCGGTGGCGTTGGGCATGGTCGCGACATCCTATAGAGAAGTGACCGGGTCGCGGTGATTCAGCGGGCAAGGCGAACGCCGCTTCGGTTCGCCTGGGCCACCCTAAGACACCCGACGTGGCGGAAGACAATTCGGTTGGGTCTATGAGATGCGGCCTTGCGACCCGGGGCACGGTCGCCACGATTCGGGCTCGCTCCAAACGCCGATGCCGCGTATGATGAAAGGCAGTTGACCCGCCGGTGGCAACCCCGCAGATCGCCCCGACATCGATGTTCCTCACCCGGACCCACATCATGAAGCGAGCCCACACCCCGTTCCTTGCCCTGTGCCTGCTGCTTTCCGCGTGCAGCGTGTCGCATGCCCAGACCGTGACCGATGAGCGGGTGGGCGAGATGGTCGATGGCATGATCGCGTACCTCCTTACCGAGCAAAAGGCCGAGGGGGACTGGGAAGGCAACAACGCCAAGAGTCCCAAGGACAGGCACTGGGGCGGCGAAACCGCGCTCATCACCTACGCGCTGCTCACCGCCGGCGAGTCTTTCCAGAAGCCCGCCATCAGCAAGGCGGTGCGGTGGCTCCAGGACATCGAGATGAACGGCACGTACGCCTACGGCGTGCGTTGCCACGTCTGGTCCCACCTCCCCAACGAATTCGGCCCCAATCTCGCCAAAGACGGCCAATGGCTCCTGGCGGCCACCTTCAAAGGTATCTACGACTACGAACCGCCCACCAAGGACGAGCTCTCGGGCAGGAAGAAGTTCCGCATCGACCACTCCGCCAGCCAATACGCCTACCTGGGGCTGTGGGAATGGGTCAAGCGGGGCGGCAGCTTCACCGGCGGATTCTGGGAAGCCGTCGAGAGCCACTGGACCGCTACCCAAAATAAGGACGGCGGCTGGGGCTACCAGCCGGGGGATAAGAGCACCGGCTCCATGACGGCCGCGGGGGTGACGGTGCTCTACATCGTCCAGCAGGAACTCTACAAAAACTCCCCCAAAGCCAAACCGGAGATTCAGGCCACCATCAACGGCGGCTTGAAGTGGCTCAACGAAAACTTCAAGGGCGATGACAACCCCGGACGCAACGGCAAGGACGTCTACTACTACCTCTACGGCATCGAACGCGTAGCGCTCGCGGGCGGGATCAAAGAGTTCAACGGCCAAGACTGGTTCGTCGTCGGGGCGAAGTACATCGAAGCTCAAAACGACAAGAAAAACAACGGCTCGGTGAAAGCCGACCACGGCGGAGAAAAGGTGTCCACCGCCTTCGCGCTGATGTTCCTCTCCCGCGGCCGCGTCCCGGTCTGGGTCAACAAGATCGCCCTCCCCGAGGCGGCCTGGAACAACCGCCCCAACGATATGTATTTCCTCACCCGCTACCTCAGCGACATGCGGGAGCACGAACTCAACTGGCAGGTCGTCTCTATTCAAGACCCGTCCAACAACTGGCTCAACGCGCCCGTCGCCTACATCTCCACCGCCGATCCACTCAAGCTGACCGACGAACAGGTCGCCAACCTCAAGAACTACATCGACCGCGGGGGCCTGCTCTACATCAACCCCGAAAACAACTCCACCGCCGTCGTCGGGGACGCTCAAAAGCTCGCCCAGCAGATGTACCCCGACCTCAAGCTCGAAAACATGGACCCGACCAACCCGGTGGTGACCCTCGTGACCGACGTCACCTCCCTGGGTCCGCCGCCGCTGATGGTGCTCAACAACGGCGTGCGCGACCTGATGATCGTCGGCAAGCGGGACTGGAGCTTCGACTTTCAGGCCAACATCCGCTTCGGCGCCAGCGGCCCGTGGAGCTACATGCTCAACATGCAGACCTACGTCAGCGACCGCGCGAAGCTGCCCAACCGCCTTGAAGACCCGATCGAACGCAAGAATACGACCGTCAAGAGCCGGGGCGACTTCACCCTCGTCCGCGCCACCCACGGCGGCAACGCGAACATCGAGCCGATGCTTTTTGATAACGCGGTCAACGCCCTTTACAACCGCACCGGCTACGACGTCACCGTGGAGGACAAGCCGCTCGAAGAGATCGGCAGCAGCGACGCCCCGCTGGTCTACCTTGCCGGCACCGATGCGGTCCAACTCACCCAGCCCCAGATCCAGGCTATCGAAACCTACATCGACGGGGGGGGGACGATCCTGATCGACACCCTGGGCGGACGCGGCAAGTTCACCAGCAGCGTCGAGCAGCAGATCGCCTCGATCGGCCAAGCCACCATCCTCGTCCCCTCGACCCCGGCCGTCAGCGGGGTGGGGCTTGGCAACACCGGCACCGAGCTCAACGCGGCCGGTTGGCGGCCTTTCACGTCCGGGGGCAACATGAGCTTCGGCGGGCAGTTCCGCCTCCGCGCCATCTTCAAGGACGGCCGACCCGCCGTCATCACCTCCGCCGAGGACATCGGCATGGGCGTCATGGGCATCCGCCGCTTCGGCATCAACGGCTACTCCATCGCCACCGCCCGCAGCCTCTTCGCCAACATCATGGCCGCCGCCAAACAGCAGCCCTAATTGACGCCACCAAAGCGGTGTGCCATTCAAAAAACCACAACGCGAGTCCGGCACAAACCGCCCTCGCTCCGATCGGGACAGTGGGTGGCACCCGACATCCTAGATTGGTCGGTCGACGAGTGGAGTGGACGATTCATCGTCAAAAGTCTTCATTCAAGCCGGGGCAGAGAGAGCGAAGCGACCGCCGCCCCACGTCTCGTGTGTCTGGGTCTCTCTCGCCAGAATCCGGGGCGGCGCGACTCGCTCCGCTCGTCGCTCTGCCACGGCTTGAACGAGACAATCCAGTTTGAAGAATGCACCTGGAGGATGCCAAACCGTTGCCTGCCACGGCTCGCCACCGAAGACTCAGATTCGCCAGCGTAGAAGCTGGCGAAAAGACTTACGGCTCGCGCGATTCCATGCGGGACGCGATCTCCCCCCGCAGCCGCTGGGCTTCCTCATCATCGAGATGGCCGCCGTCCCACCGCATCTCTAGGCCGGCGGCGTCGGTCTTTGGGATGATGTGGAAGTGGACGTGATCGATCCCCTGCCCCGCGGCTGATCCGTTGTTTTGCAGCACGTTGTAGGCCCAGGTGCCGGTGGCGCCGCACACCGCTCGGCAAAGCCGCGGCAGCACGCGGCCCAGAGCCGCCGCCGCCTCATCATCCAACTCCCCCAGCGTCGCCACCTCCCGCTTGGGGATCAGCAGCGTGTGCCCCGGTGCCAGCGGCTCGATGTCCAGGAACGCCAGCACATGCTCATCCTCATACACCCGATGGCAGGGGATTTGCCCGGCGATGATGCGGGAGAAGAGGGTCATGGCGTACTGCGAGAAGGGTTGGGCAGCAACGTAGTCACGAAACCTATCTTACGTATTCTTCAAACAACCAGAGTCAACAGGGGGCTCATGAAGACTTACCGCGATCGTCGTTGGCGAGGGGGCCCGGCCGCTGAAGCGGCCTCAGCCCGATCGTTTTGGAACCCGAACAGTCTGATTTCGCACGCCTGACATCACATCGTACCTCGATGATCACACATCACCTCTTCTTCACCCACCGCCGTTCATGGCCGCGTTCATCAGGGCGACCATGGGGAGGAACAAGGCGACCACGATCGCGCCGACGACCCCGCCGAGCACGACGATCATGACCGGCTCGAGCAGCGACACGAGGCCCGCGATGGCGACATCGACCTCTTCGTCGTAATTGTCCGCGATTTTCATCAGCATCTTGTCGAGGTCGCCGGTCTCTTCGCCGACGTCGATCATGTTGATGACCATCGGGTCGCAGACCTTCTCCTTGCGGAGCGGCTCGGCAAAGCTGTCGCCTTGGCGGACCGAGTCGTGGACCTTGCGGAGGGCGACGGCATAGACATCGTTGCCGGTGGTCTCGCTGGTGATGGTGATGGCGTCGAGGATGGGCACACCCGCGTTGATGAGGGTGCCCAGGGTGCGGGTGAACTTGGCAATGGTGGTCTTCTGGACCAGCTTGCCGACGATGGGCGTCGAGAGCAGGATGCGGTCGGTGATCGACTTGCCCGCGTCGGTCTTGCGGATGAGCTTCATCGCGAAGTAGATCGCGAATGGGAGGAGCAGCACCCACACCAGCCCGGGGATCCGCATGTCCTCCCGGCCCTTGGCACCCAGCAGGGGGAGCAGGGGGCCGCCCAACCACTCGCTGAACCAGATCAACGCTTTGGTCAGCGCGGGGAGTTCGGTGCCGAAGTCGTTGAAGATATCGATGAACTTGGGCACGATGAAGAGCATGATGCCCAGCAGGATCAGGCCCGCGACGCTGATGACGGCCGCGGGGTAGATCATCGCGGAGATGATCCGCCTCTTGAGCCTGGCGGCTTTTTCAAGAAAGTCGGCGAGCCGCTGGAGGATCAGGTCCAGCACGCCGCCGACCTCGCCCGCGGCGATCATCTTGGTATAGAGCCGGTCGAACCCCTTGGGGTGCTTCGCCATCGCGTCCGAGAGCGAGGACCCTGAGGAGACATCCTCGTGTACCTCGCCCAGAATGCCCTTGAGCAGGCCCGGCTTCTGCTGCTGCTCGAGGATCGCCAGCGAGCGGAGGATGGGAAGCCCCGCGTCCTGCAGGGTCGAGAGCTGGCGGGTGAACAGCGTGAGGTTCTTGGAGCTGACCCCGCCGATGTTGATCGAGATGTCCAGAGCCGAGCCTCCGGGCTTTTTCGCTATGGCACCGGGGGCACCGCCCGAGCCTTTCTTGACCTTCTGTTCGCGGACGCTGGTGGGGAACAGCCGCTGACTGCGGACGCGGGCGATCGCCTCGTCGGTGTTGGCTGCCGCGATGGTGCCTTTTTGGGGCTTGCCGGCTTCGTCCAGGGCGTCGTACGTGAAGGTGGGCATGGATCACTCCGAAAGGTGGAAGGGGCACTTGGATTGTAGCCACCTTCGCCGCTCGCCGCTCGCCGCTCGCTCGGCTTCAGCCTTCCAAAATGGGTTGTTCCCCGTAGGTCAGGATTCATCCTGACGTCTTCCGCGGCCGGCGTCAGGATGAATCCTGACCTACACCGGAGTATTAAGAAAGGGTTGTTCCCCGTAGGTCAGGATTGATCCTGACGTCTTCCGCGGCTGGCGCAGGATTGATCCTGACGTCGTCCGCGGCTGGCGTCAGGATGAATCCTGACCTACACCGGAGTATTAAGAAAGGGATGTTCCCCGTAGGTCAGGATTGATCCTGACGTCTTCCGCGGCCGCCGCAGGATGAATCCTGACCTACATAGGCCGACTCGAACCTTTCCCCCCGCCGCGTTCAACCGCTCGCTGCTTAGCCCCAAGCGGCTGGGGAGCACTTTGGTGGTAGAGAATCGCGGTATAGAAGCGGTAGGAGTGACTCAAGCAGAAGCGGCTAATCCTCCTCGGCCATGGTTTCGCGAACGATTTCGTCGATGGTGGTCGAGCCATCCATCAAAGACAGCAGGCCCGCCTCACGCATGGTCCTCATGCCGACCTTTTTGGCGGCCTGTCGCAACGCCTGGGTGGAGGCCTCGGCGATAATCATTTCCCGCATCTCGTCGTTGAGCACAAGGATCTCGAAGATGCCCAGGCGGCCCTTGTAGCCGCTCTGGTTGCAAAAGTCGCACCCCATGCCGCGGGTGAGCTGACGCCCGCCCAAGTCCGCGGGGGTTAGGTTGAGCTGCATCAGCTCTTCCTCGGTGGGTGTGTACTGCTGTTTGCAGCGGGGGCAGACCCGCCGCACCAGCCGCTGGGCGACGATGCCCTCGACGGTCGCGGTGATCAGGAACGACTCGAGGCCCAGGTCCAGCAGCCGGGCGAAGGTGGAGGGGGCGTCGTTGGTGTGCAGCGTGGTGAAGACGAGGTGACCCGTGAGCGAGGCCTCGACGGCGATCTTGGCGGTTTCGAGGTCGCGGCACTCGCCCACGAGCACGATGTCGGGGTCCTGGCGTAGGAAGCTGCGGAGCGCCGCGGCGAAGGTGAGGCCGACCTCGGGCCGAACCTGCACCTGCACCAGTCCGTCGATGTCGTATTCGACGGGGTCTTCCGCGGTGAGGATTTTCTCGGTGATTTCGTTGAGTTCGTTGAGCGCGGAGTAGAGCGTGGTGGTCTTGCCGCTGCCGGTGGGCCCGGTGACGATTACGATGCCGTTGGGCTTTTTAATGAGCTGTCGGAAGGTTTCGAGCTCCTCGGGCCTCATGCCGACCTTGTCCAGATCGAGCGAGACGTTGGAGCGGTCGAGGATCCGCATCACCACCGACTCGCCGAACATCGTCGGCAGCACCGCGACGCGGAAGTCGACCGGGGCGGAGCCCACGGTCAGTTCGATCCGCCCGTCCTGGGGCAGCCGCCGCTCGGCGATGTCAAGGTTGGACATCACCTTGATGCGGCTGACGATCGGCAGCGCCAGGTGCCTGGGCGGCGGGATCATCTCGTACAGCACGCCGTCGACTCGGTACCGCATCCGAAACTCATCCTCGAAGGGCTCGAAGTGGACGTCGCTGGCGCGGTCCTTGATCGCCTGGAGCAGCACCAGGTTCAGCAGCCGCTTGACCTTGTTGTCCTCCGCCGCCTCAATCAGCGCCTCGAGGTCAATCGACGCGTCGGGGGCGCCGTCCAACCCCTCGAGCTTCTTGTCCGCGGTCATCTCCGCGACCAGGGCAGCGAGCGATTCACCCGTGTCCGCATAGTACTTTTCGATCTGCGCCTCCAACGCCTCGCCCGCGGCAACCAGGGGGTGGACCTGGAACCCCATCAGCAGGCGAAGGTCGTCGAGCGCGCGGAAATTGTCCGCGGTCTTGATCGCGACGGTGAGGGTGTTGGTAGCCGGGTTGTGCCGCACGGGGAGCACGTGGTAGGCCTGGGCCATCTCTGCGGGGACCAAGGCGATGACCTCGGCGGGGATCTCCATGTTGACCAGGTCGATCGTCTCCATCCCCTGCTGAGCCGCCAGCGCGAGATTGATGTCATCCTGTGTGAGATAACCCAGGTCCACCAGCAACTGCCCCAAGGGCGAGCGTCGCTTGGTTTGGAGGTCCAGCGCCTCATGCACCTGCTCGCGAGTGACCTTTCCCTGCTTGGTAAGCACCCGCCCAAGCCGGCGGCCCTTGAGCTCGGAGACGGGCAACTGCTTGGTCTGGGTCTCGGCCATGGGCGAGGGGATTGTATCAGAGGGAAGGGGAGCGGAAACCCGTAGCTCGAAATCCGAATGACGGAAGCTCAAATCGGGGATCTGGAATCTAAAATCCAGAGGGGCCTCTGAACAACCTGACGCCGACGTTTCCGGCGGGGCGTCCCGGCTGCCAAAGCGGCCTCAGCCGGGATCCTTCAAAATCCTCATTCCTCATTCGTCATTCGTCATTCGGCTTTCGACTTCCTACCCCACCATCCCCCGCTGACGGAAGGTCTTGAGCACGAGGTCTTCGAAGGGGACATCGGTGGCGGCTCTTGTGTAGAGCACGCTGCGGCGGAGGCAGGCGTCGCGGACCCCGTCGCAGAAGGCTTCGAGGGTGGCTTTGTACCGGTTCAGGAGCGTGGCGGTCACCGACACTTCGGCGGTGTCGCCATCCTCGACATCGCGGAGCTTCAGGTCGCCCATCACGTCGCCCCTGGTAGGGTCGAGCTCCTGGGGCGAAAGCACCTGCACCGCATAGGCGTCGTAGCGGGGCGTGGCGAAATAGCGGAGGGCGGAGCCGAGGTCGCCCTTGTCGAAAAAATCGCTGATCAGCACCACCATCCCCGGCTGACGCTGGAGCAACGCCACCCGCCGACACGCCGCCTCCAGCCCGCCCGCTTCCGCGTCGCCGCCCCGCTTGGGGGCCTTGCGTTCGGGTGGAGCGGGCGGGTCGGGGTCGAGTGTCGAGAGAAAGTCGAGCATCCGCGGGATCGGCAGCCTGCCCCGCAGCCCCGTGAGCCGGGTCTGCGTGCCGTCGCCCCGGAACGCGAACAGGCTCACGCGGTTGTAGTGCGACAGCCCGATGTAGCCCAGGGCGGCCGCGAGGCGTTTGGCGAACAGCAGCTTGTTGGGCTCCCCGTAGGCCATGCTCGCGGTGGCGTCGACGGCGATGCTCAGCGACAGGTCCTCCTCCTCGAGGAACAGCCGCAGGAACAGCTTGTCCAGCCGGGCGAAGAGGTTCCAGTCGATCCGCCTGAGGTCGTCGCCCACGACGTAATTGCGGTAGTCCGCGAACTCGACGCTCTGCCCCCGCTTCTTGCTCCGCCTCTCGCCCTGCATCGCCCCGCGGAGCACCTTGCGGCTGAGCACATCCAGCGCGTCGAGGCGGTGCATGAAGTCGGGGGAGAGCAGGGCGTCCATAAGCATCACGCGGAGGCGCAGAGGGAACGGAGGACGCGGAGGGATTTTTTGTTGATCAATGCGGGCATGGCGTGAGGGGTTGTCTCATTAAAAACATGTCCATCATCTCACTGCCATGCTGTCGGGTGCCGGAGTTTATTACCTGGTACTCCGGTGTAGGCCAAGATTCATCCTGCTGGCGGCCGCGAAAGACGTCAGGAGCCTCTGAATAACCTGCCGCCGACGTTGCTGGCGTGGCGTCCCGGCCGCTAAAGCGGCCTGAGCCG
>PPFU01027292.1_pt1 | contig 13984 bp, 13 predicted proteins | sample 1535991 | NCBI WGS metagenome assembly PPFU01 (sample SAMN04901290, study PRJNA319586) | Hypolithon metagenome, whole genome shotgun sequencing project. | isolation source: Antarctic Hypolithon | place: Antarctica: Miers Valley | collected 2014
CTGAAAGCCTTATCACACCGTTCCAATTTGGCCTCATTTTAGGGGGTGGCGAAAACTTCCAGACACTAACAAATATGGCTATATTAATCCCGTTTTTATAGCAAGCTAACTAGACGACTTGCTGCTTTCTTCAGGCCATTTCTAGCCGCTGAAAAGGTAGCTCTGTCTACCGCTTTGGCATCATTCAATCGTCATCATTTAGATCGCTATGCAGCCGTAGAGAGCCTGCTGGTCTACAATTAATCGATACTTTTAGCTGGGAGCCTTTGCATGACTGCTGTTTCTACTTCTATCTCCGCGCCTGCGTTCTGCGAGGGCATTCAGCATTTTGGCGAGCCTAAGGCTGAGTTTGCACAGCATGGGCAAACAGCCGCTATTGGCGAAGGGCAAGCAGCGATCGCCTCCCCCACTTCTCCCGCCGCCGTCTACCAAACCCTACTCGCCGCCGATGCCCTGCGCTACCTCACGCTGCGCACCACCGCCAGCAAACAGTCTGGGCATCCGGGCGGCTTTGCCAGCATCGCCGATACAATTGCAGCACTGGTGATGTTGGGCTACAAAAACCTGATTACCGAAGTGGGCCATCATGCCCCTGGCTTTTACAGCACCGTATTTATGGATACGTCCCTGGAGCAAATGGGGATTAAAACGGTGCAGGAGCTGGGCGATCGCTTCCGAGAAACCCACGGCCTCCTCGGCCATCTCTCGGGTCAAATTCCGGGTCTCCTCAGCCCCGCAGGCCCCTTAGGTCAGGGGCAACACTTTGCCATGGCCGCTGCCAAGCTGCACCCCGACCAGCTTTTTCCGGTGACAATTGGTGATGGCGGGCTGGGCGAGCCCTACATTATGAGTAGCTTCGGCCACTTCAACACTATTTATCCTGGCGTTACGAACTATCTTCCCATTCTGGTGTGGAACGGCTTTTCACAGGAGCATCACAGCATTGTTTCTACCTACACCAATGAGCAAATGGTGGCCTACTGGAGCGGCAACCGATTTGCAGAGGTGATTCTGGTGGATGCTAAAGACTATGACGATGCCAACCAGTCTGGCCCTTATGTTGATAGCACTGCCTTTTCTGCTGAGCAGCGGCTGGCCTTTACGCAAGCGATTTTAGAAGCAACAGATAGGGCGGCTAAGTCGGCGCTGGGCGGGACTCAAACGGTGCTGATTGTAAAACAGATTAAGGGGGCGGGCGTTCATAAGCGAGGGTCACAGTCTCATAACCTGTATCCGGGGGATAGCCTGGAGAAAGATTATGTAGTGGCGGCGCTGAAGGAGAGGGCGATCGCACCTCAAGAATGGGCGCTGGTGAGGACTAATTTTGTGCGATCGCACGGTGACCCCGCCGCAAAAACAGCCGTCACCGAGTCCGAGCTACCCCTAGCAGACCTTGGCACACTGCCGCTCAAGGAATTTGAGGTGGGCACTAGCGATACGCAGGTTGCTACAACAGCGATGGGCGAGCTGGTTGCCTATGTAGGGCAACAAGATCCTAACTTTGTCGTGACCAATGCTGACGGCAACGCGGCTTCTGGCATCAACAACATTAACCAGGCGCTTAAAATTATCCATCCCACCCAGGATGACACCTACTTTCAGGGGCCAAAAGGCCAGGTGTATGAGCCGCTGAGCGAAGACGCCTGTGCAGGGCTCGCTGCTGCCCAAGCGTTAATGGGGGCTCGCAGCCTGTGGTGTTCCTACGAGTCTTTTGCGGTTAATGGTCTGCCGATTTGGCAAACCACCACGCAGGCGATGACTGAGCTGCGTCGGCCCACACCTTCTACAATTTGCCTGTTTACCGCCGGGGCGCTAGAGCAGGGGCGAAATGGCTGGACACATCAGCGCCCAGAGATTGAAAATTACTTTGCGGCAATGATGCGTAATGGTAATGTTTTCCCACTGTTTCCAATTGACGCCAACAGCATTCAGGTGTGTTATGACTGGGCGCTAGGCACTCAAAATAAAGGAATCACAATTACCGCTAGCAAGTCGCCTTTGCCGATTAGAACAACTTTTGAACAGAACCGAGAAGCGCTGGCGAAGGGGGCTATTTTATTACAGGAAACCCCTGGTGAAAAAGCAGTTGTATTTGGCGTGGTTGGCGACATGATGCTCATTCCCGTGCTAGACGCGGCTAGGGCACTCAATGAGCGGGGTATAGGTTCTAAGGTAGTTGCCATTGTCAGCCCTCGGCGGCTCTATCGCCCGAGTGACGTGGCTTGGGAAAGCTGCGCCCAGCCAGACGGTGATTTCTTAAGCGATGCTGAGTTTGGAGATCTCTTCGGGGGTGATGCCTTGATTGGGGTGACCGGCGGGGCTAGCGCGATGGTAGAGCCGCTGATGCTGCGCAGTACGCTACCTCGTGATGTAATGGCCTGGAAACGGGGGGAGACGACAGCTAGCGCCGGAGCGCTGTTTGCCTTTAACGGGCTCACTGCAGAGAAGCTGGCTGAGCGGGCGAAAGGCTTGCTTGAGTTCAATTATTAGGAAATCTATCTAAAGGCAGCTATTTTCATTTTCCAAAACTCCTCCTTTGGCAGACGCTATCACAGGTAAATTTTGGTGAAATGAGGCAAGTATATACCGGAGATACATACATGAAACCACTCAATATTGGCCTGACTGAAGAACAGAGACAAGGCGTTGTTGACCTGCTGAACAAAGATTTGTCAGACTCTTATTTGCTAGTGATCAAAACCAAAAAGTTCCACTGGGACGTGGTTGGCCCTCAGTTCAGAACGCTGCACCAGCTTTGGGACGAGCAGTATGAAGCCATTAGCATGAATATTGACGCGATCGCTGAGCGCATCAGAGCATTGGGTGGCTACCCCATCGGCACCGCTAAAGGATTCCTTGACAATGCCACTATCCGCGAGCACGCAGGCGACTTGCCCGATGCCGAGGACATGGTAGAGCGCTTGGTCGGCGACCATGAGCAAATCATCCGCAATCTGCGTAGTCACATTGACGAGTGCAGCGATGACTACCACGATGAAGGAACTGCTGACTTTTTGACGGCACTCATGGAGCAGCACGAAGAAATGGCTTGGATGCTGCGCTCCTTTACTGAAGGTCAAAGCCTAATGCCCACTGGCCAGCGCGAAAGCAATCTCAAAGTGCCTGCGCAAGTCTAGGGTAGCTATAGCTATTAGCTGAAACGGTTCATTATTTCTAGGCCGATTATTTGGTTAAATAATCGGCCATTTGTTTGTCATTTATTCCAAAAGTTGAAGGTATTAGGATGGAACAAGAGTACAAGGCTGAGCGGACGGTTTGCGCGGTATTTAAAGAACAAAATGAGATTGATGCGGCGGTCAGAAAACTGCTAGATCAGAATGTGTCGAGAGATCACATTTCTGTGATGGGTCAGAACTTTGAAAGCGAGACTCGCATTTCTGGGTTTTTGACTAAGAAGGATGTGATTTTGGGCGGGCTGCGCTCGGGGGCTGTGTTTGGCTCTTTGTTTGGTTCGTTGCTTGGGCTGCTCACGGGCGTGGGCGTTTTGTTTATTCCCTTTGTGGGGCCAATCGTGGCTGCTGGCCCGATTGGGGCGCTGTTGCTAGGGGCTACCAGTGGGGCGATCGCAGGCAGCGCCGGTGCTGGACTAGCTTCTGTGCTAGTGAGCCTGGGTCTACCCGAAGAAAAAGCCGCCATTTACCAAACTCGGCTAAAGGCGGGTGAGTTTGTGGTGATGGCTGAAGTGCCGAGCGATCGCACAGGCGAAATTCAGAGCCTGTTAGAAAGCGCGGGTGGAAAAGAGGTTCATACCCTTGAGCAACCCCTTCCTCGCGCCTGTAACGGTGAGTGTGACGGCGTTGAGAGCTTGTCTCCGGAGGTGCGCAATCACCTATCTGAAGCAGCTCAGCAAGACTTTGTGGAAAAGTATAACGAAGTCTACGGGCAAAACAAGGATGAAATGGAAGCTGAGAAAGCTGCCTGGGATATGATCCATGAGCGCTACGACGAAGACGAAACAGGCGTTTGGTCTAAGCAAAAAGTTAGCGCGTGATAGCTGGGGTCACCCGTGTGTAGAAGGTAAAATATGCCTATGGAGATACCTGCTAATCAGTAGAGGGAGAGATATCTTCATAGGCAGTCTTAGTGTAATATTAGCTAATTAAGACTAGGAGGCGTTCATTATGAACCTATTACTACAAGCCGCTGCGGAAAATGCCATTAAATCGTCGGAACCTTATGCATTTTCATTAGCAACGGTAGGTATCGTGGGCTTTATTGCGGCTGTTACCATCGGCTCTATTGCCTGGTACAACTCGAAGCGTCCAGCGGGCTGGGAAGGCAAAGAGCGCCCAGACATCGTTCCTAAAGTTGAGAAGTAACGCGGGTAAATTCATAGCAATCAATAAAAAAGGGTCGAGGTGCTTTATATCACCTCGACCCTTTTTTTAGCGTCTGTTTTAGCGGCAATTACGCCGATAGTTTAGTTGCTTTGGTTCTGGGCGGCAGCTACTCCGACAGGTCGCCGGGCTCGTTGACATACATTTCGGGCTCAATAGCGTAATTGTTTGCTAGGCCCTCGTTGCTGACAGTAGCACCGGCATTGGTGTCAAGGTCGCCTTCTTTTTGCTCTTCAGTCTTTTTGTAGTCTTCGCCTTCGCGCTCTTTGCGGGCGGCGGTTTCTGCGGGGACAATGCCTCTATCGAAATTGTCGTTCTCAACGTCGTGATCTTTGCTACTTGGGTTTTCCATCAGTAAAGAACTCCTGATTAAGGGTGAGTTTAATTTTTGATTGACGTTATTTGATTCTAGTCTTTTTAGGAAAGACTGCAACCAACTGATTAAATATCTTAATAACAAAGCCCCAGATACGAAAGGCGTACCTGAGGCTTTACTTTATGTCCTTTTTTCTAAGAAACTTCTTTCGAAGACCTTTCTAAAAGAAAAGAGGAATGACCTATTGAACTCAAAAGCTGAATTCAATCAAGCATTTGAAGGCTAGTCAATTGCGTCTTTGAGGCCATCCTTAGCATTTTCTTTGGCTTTGCCAGCAGAGGCTTCTGCTTGCTTGGCCTTACCTTTTGCCTGAGCTTCTTTGTTGTCAGTTGCTTTGCCGGCAGCATCCTGGACTTTGCCTTCAGCGTCCTTAGCGGCGTTTTTAGCTTTATCTGAAAGACTCATGGTGGTGTTCTCCAATAATCGAACTTAACAAATACAATGGTATCGCCCGGGAATTAGCTATCCCTCTACCTAACGGATGGTTTTGCTTTACCCTTGGGTATAGACGACATATACGAGATTTATTTTTTGTCTTCTTCTGTTTTGTCTTCTTCAGTGAGGTTGTCTTTGACATACTCCTCAGGTCTAGTTTCAGGTGTTTCTGCTTGCTTGGCTTTACCTTGTGCCTGAGCTTCTTTGTTGTCAGTCAGCTTACCGGCAGCTTCCTGTACTTTCCCTTCAATATTTCTAGCGGCATTGTTGCCCTTTTCTGCATAGCTGCTCATGATTGTGTTCTCCAATGTTTGAACTTAACGACTTCCATGCTATAGCTCAGGCTTAAGCCGTTCCTCTATCTAATAGAGGGTTTGTATTTATTTCTAGGGTATAGACCTGGCGATAAGTGGCGTGTGAAGATGAGGGAAAACAGCGGAGCCTTGTGCATCTAAAGGTGCATCGGGGGGTTGATCACTCATGTTTATTCACTCATGTCTATGAAGGAAGAAGCTAAACCAGAAAGTCAGGCGGGTGGCGTACGGCGGCGATCGCTGCTGGCGCGGCTACGATATTACCTGCCACAGCGTGCCCATCGGCCTATTATCCGCACCGCGAGGCGCTTGGGCAAAACCTGGGGCATTAACAGCGGCGACTGGCTCTGGATGTCTAGCAAGCCGATGCCGTTAAAAGGCTTAAATCGTAGCCTCTGGCGTAGTGCTGAACCCACCCTGAGCTATTACATTATGCTGTTTCTCTCTGGCGTGATTTCGTCGCTAGGGCTGTTGGCAGGCAGTACAGCAGCGATTATTGGGGCGATGATTGTCGCGCCGCTGATGGGGCCAATTACGGCGATGGCCTTTGCAATTACGATGGGTAACCGCCGATTGCTGAAGCGATCGCTCCTCTCCGTCATATCGGGCGCAGTGCTCACCGTCGCAACGGCCTACCTCATTTGTACTTTGGTTGGGCTCAATACGCTGAATTCAGAAATCCTAGAGCGAACCCAGCCTACCCTAATTGATCTGGTCATTGGTCTGGCGGCTGGAGCAGCAGGTTCTTTTGCTACTACGCGCAAGGATATTTCATCTGCTTTGCCGGGGGTGGCGATCGCAGTCGCCCTCGTGCCACCGCTGAGCGTCATTGGCATCGGTCTAGCGTTCGAATCTAGAGACGTGGTGTCAGGCTCCACCCTTTTATTTGTGACCAACCTAGCTGGGATTATTCTCAGCGGCGGTCTAATTTTCATCTGGCAGGACTACGGCTCGCTTAAAAGGGCAAAGCGCGGCCTAACGGCCTCTATAGTTGTGCTGTGCTTACTGGGCATTCCCTTGGGGCTATCGATGCGGGATTTGATTCTTGAGGAGCGGACGCGCTCTGTAGTCGGTAGCTTGCTGCGCCGAGAAACAGAAGCCTTTAAGAACGCCACAATCCGTCGGCTCCAGGTAGACTCTAAGCAGGAGACACTGACGGTTAACTTAGAAGTGGCCGCGCCTTTAAACTCTATTTCTGAGGATCAAATCGATCAGGTTCATCGGTTTTTAGAAAACAAGCTGGGGGAACCCATCACGCTAAATGTGAACATTTTTCCAGTCCAGGCGTTTTCGAGTCAGGGCTCACAAAGTGGCCAAAGGTAAGCGACAAAAGGTAAGTGGCCAAAAGTAAGTGGCAACAACTAAACGCGCGTATTGTCCCCGCCAAATAATTGCTTCACGATGTGCTTAGCTTTTCGAAATTCAGCAACATTCCAATATGCGCTATGCCGCCGTCATCGTAGGGCCGTCCAAAAGATTCAAACCCAAAGCTTTCATAAAACGCCTTTAAATAAACCTGAGCAGAGATCCGTACGGGCTGGTGCCAGTATTCCATCTCACACTTTCTAAGGCAGCGGGAGATCAGCTCACGTCCAACGCCAACGCCTCTTGCCGCTTTACACACCAGCACGCGACCGATAGAAGGCTCTTCGTACCTTGTTTGAGGAGGCAGCAGTCGGGCATAGGCAATCAGCGCCTCGGATGGATCGTATCCAAACAAATGCCATGCCTCATTGTCTAAGCCATCTGCATCCAAGTAAAGACACGCCTGCTCTACTACAAACACCTGCTGACGCACCGCCAGCATTTCGTATACTTCGGCAGCCGGTATATCGTCGAAGCACCGCCACGTCCAGTTTATGTTCACAAAAGCGCTTCCTCCGCATAGCGCTAATAGGTATAGCACTCGCTACGGCTAGCTGACGAAGTTCAGATAACTTTTTGTGAAACTGAGGCAGATATCATTGAACAGCGCACCGAACGTACGGACTTAGCACGTAGTCTGTTTAGCGCAAGCGACTAGAGATGCCTTTGGCGAATGACTAAAGTGAGGCGCTGCTACAAAACAAACCAAGGGCTGCGATATGTCACTGCTGCAGGTATCGCTACTGTATATATCGCTATAGAGGTCGATTACAGCGTGGTTAATTCTGCGAGGTATCCGGGTGAAGTTGGCTCGCTGCGCACTCTCTTTTACTTGAGCATCAGTTTGGCTATTAGATTGGCTCTTAGAGAGATCCGCATAGCTCAGGTTAGCTTTCTTAAGGCTAGCCCCCAACAGGTTTGCATTGTGTAAATTAGCACACGACAAATTAGCCTGACTCAAATAGGCTCCCATGAGATTGGCATCGCTCAAATTTGCCCCGCTCAAGTTAGCGCCGATTAAGCAAGCCCGACTCAGATCAGCCCTGCTCAAGTTCATGCCGCTGAGATCGACTTCAAATAGATAGTGATGGCTCAGATTTACACCACTCAAGTTAGGAAAACGATGCGGGTGCGCTTTTCTCCACTGGTTCCACTGGTCTACGCCGCCTTTTGTTAAATACTGATAATTCATGAAAGCGTCCTCTGTTGTTTAACGACTTGTCGCTAAAGCTTAGTGTCAGTTCGAGATCAAAAAAATAAGGCCGTTGGCAAAAACTGTAAGGCAGAGACACGGTGCTGTATTGTTATTCTAGCCATCAAATATGAGGAAACTGTGAAAAAACATTCAAGGGGATGTTTGTCTCTCCTCTCCATACCCTTCACGACCCTTCAGGCTAAATACTTTGAACACAGGTGTGTTATTGCCGACTAAGTCCTAGTTGCCTTCTTCGGCGTAAAACTTAACCGCAAAGCTGCTTTGTAGCGCATAGCGCTTCAACCAATTTCTATCTAAAGGGTGATAAGGCGCTTTATTAGTCGCCTTACGCAGGTTTGCGCGATATGCTATAACGCACTACTGTTAAGCTTATTTGTACTTTCTTCTTTGCATTTTTCTTAGTATTTTATGGACATTCGGCAGCTACCTGGTACCGCTAATGATTTGGGCGCAACTTGGGACGGTGAGGGCACCAACTTTGCGCTTTTTTCTGAGAATGCGACCAAGGTAGAGCTGTGCTTATTTAGCAAGCGGGGCAAAGAGACTCGCTATACGCTGCATGAGGTGTATAACTTTGTGTGGCATGGCTACTTTATTGGGGTCGAGCCAGGACAACGGTATGGCTTTCGGGTGCATGGGCCATACGAGCCGCAAAATGGGCACCGGTTTAACCCGAATAAGCTGGTGATTGATCCGTATGCGAAGGCGATCGCAGGCGACGTCACCTCAGGCCCGCCTACGTTTGGCTATAGCTGGCTCACCGAAGGCGAAGACCTCAGCTACAACGAAGAAGACAGCGCTAAATCGATGCCCAAGTGTGTTGTCGTCGATACCAGTTTTGACTGGCAGGGCGATAAGCTGCCGCAAACGTCCTGGAATGAGACTGTCATCTATGAGGTGCATGTTAAAGGCTTCACGCAGCTGCATCCCAAAGTGCCGAAAAAGCTGCGGGGTAGCTACGCAGGCCTCGCTCACCCGGCTGCGATCAAACATCTAAAATCTTTGGGGATTACGGCGGTAGAGCTGATGCCAGTTCACCACTTTCATGCCAATCCCGGCTATCTGGTAGGTAAAGGACTTAAAAATTATTGGGGCTACGACTCGCTAAACTACTTTTCGCCCTATTCGGGCTATAGTGCCTCGGGGATCGTCGGCGAGCAGATTAACGAGTTCAAAAGCATGGTAAAAGCCCTTCATGCCGAGGGCATAGAGGTAATATTGGACGTGGTGTACAACCACACGGGGGAGGGCAACCACATGGGGCCAACCCTGAGCTTTCGCGGGGTTGATAACGCATCCTACTACCGGCTAGTAGAGGGCAGTGAGCGCTACTACATGGATTACACCGGCTGCGGTAATTCGCTGAGGATGAGCCACCCGCAAGTGCTAAAGCTGATTATGGATAGCCTGCGCTACTGGGTGCAGGAAATGCATGTAGACGGCTTCCGGTTTGACCTGGCCTCGGCGCTCGCTCGTGAGCTGTTTGAAGTGGGAACGCTGGCGACATTTTTTGACATTATCCATCAAGATCCGGTGATCTCTAAAGTGAAGCTGATTGCAGAGCCGTGGGATGTGGGTGATGGCGGCTATCAGGTGGGCAAGTTTCCGCTGCTGTGGTCGGAGTGGAACGGGCAGTATCGCGATACGGTAAGAGACTTTTGGCGAGGAGAAGACTCCACGCTGGGAGAGTTTGCTTTGCGCTTTACCGGCAGCTCTGATCTGTACGAGCACACGGGCCGTAGACCTCACGCCAGCATTAACTTTATTACGGCTCACGATGGGTTTACCCTGCGAGACTTAGTAAGCTACAACAACAAACACAATGATGCGAATGGGGAAGACAATCGCGATGGGGAACAGCATAACCGCTCTTGGAACTGTGGCAAAGAAGGCAAAACAAACAATCCAGAAGTCTTGCAGCTAAGGGCAAGGCAGCAGCGAAACTTTTTGGCGACTTTGATGCTCTCGCAAGGGGTGCCGATGCTGCTGGCGGGCGACGAAATGGGGCGATCGCAACACGGCAACAACAATACCTACTGCCATGACAACGAACTCTCCTGGATCGACTGGTCACTCACCGACGCCAACAAAGATCTGCTGCGCTACACCCAACGGCTAATTGAGCTGCTGCGCAACCATCCGGTGCTGCGCCGTCGCCGCTGGTTTTATGGCCGTGAAATTCACGGCTCGGGTATCAACGACATTGGCTGGTTCAATGTGGATGGCGACGTGATGCAAGATGAGTGGGACGCGGGCTTTGTCAAAACGCTGACGGTGTTTTTGAACGGGTCAGAGATTGCAACGCCTTCTCACAGAGGCGAGCGGGTTGTAGACGACAGCTTTTTGATGATGTTTAACGCACACCATGAGATGTTGGAGTTTGCCCTGCCTAAAGAGCTGCGTGATTATCGGTGGCGATCGCTCATAGATACCAAGTCGGAAGGCTTTGTAAAGCGAGCTAAAACCTATCAAAAAGACGATCAGATACCCGTAGCAGCCCGCAGCTTAGTAGTGCTACAGAGTCCGCTGTAAGATCTCGACCTCCGTTACTTTCGATGGGTCAAGCTGCACTTCATGCCGTTTTATGAAGCCGTATGGCTTTGGGGATCTTCATGCGCAACATTGGCGGCTGCTACGCAACGGTCGTGTTTTTATCTACTATTATCTATTATTAGGTGAAACAAAACGGTTAGCTGGGTTTGAGTATGAACGGGCAGGTGCTAGACAGATTGAGGGGCGATCGCCTCTGGCGTTTCATCTGGCGTTTCATCTGGCGTTTTTTGCTACCAGCGCTGATGACGTGCGCGTTAGCGATTAGCTTACCGAGCTGCACCAACCTCGACAGTACGCCCCTAGCCATGCTGCGGCTAGACAACTTTAGAACCGCAGAAGGCGACACGCCCCGCCTGGTTCAAGCTGTTTGGGGTGAACCTAAAACCTTTAATTATCTGCTTTCACAGGAAAGCACCAGTAGTGACGTGCTGGCTCTAATGTATGAAGGACTCATCAGCATTGACCTGACGACGGGCGAAATTGTCCCAGCGCTAGCAGAGTCGTGGGAAGTCTCAGAAGACGGTAAAACGATTGTTTATACGCTCAAAGACGACCTGAAATGGTCAGATGGTGAGCCACTGACCGTGGATGATGTAGTTTTTACCTTTAATGACCTCCTGCTCAATGAGGAAATTCCAACCGACACCCGCGACATCTTACGAATTGGTGAGGAAGGCAAGCTGCCTACCGTGCGAAAGCTAGACGAGCGGCAAGTAGAGTTTAAGATTCCTGAGCCGTTTGCACCTTTTTTAAGAGTAACTGGCGTGGGAATTTTGCCTAAGCACGCCCTTGAAGCCTCAGTAAATACCAAAGGCAGCGATGGTAAGCCGCTGTTTCTGAGCAAGTGGGGCACTAACACTGACCCCTCAGAGATTGTGGGCAATGGCCCTTACGTCATCAAGCGCTTTGTCCCTGGGGAGCGGATTATTTTTGAGCGCAACCCTTACTACTGGAACAAAGGCCCCAAGGATGAACAACAGCCCTACATTAAAGAAATGATTTGGCCAGTCGTTAGCTCAGCCGATGCTGAATTCGTCAGCTTTCGCTCAGGCGATACCGATTTGATGAGCGTCACGCCCGATAACTTTTCGCTGGTAAAGCGGGATGAGGAGCAAGGCAACTATACGGTTTACAACGGGGGGCCGACTACGACACGTTTGTTTTTAACTTTCAACCTTAACAAGGGGAAAATAGACGGTAAGCCCGTGGTCGATCCCGTAAAGTCGGAGTGGTTCAACACACTGGAGTTTCGGCAGGCTGTGGCTTATGCCATTGACCGTGACACAATGCTCAACAACATTTTTAAGGGGCTAGGCGAGCTGCAAAACTCTCAAATCGCGCCGCAGAGTCCCTATTATGCTGAGACAGGTTTGCCCGTTTATGACTACAGCTTAGAAAAAGCTAAGGCACTGCTGCTTTCGGCAGGCTTTACCTACAAGGGCGATAAGCTATACGACAAAAATGACAATTTGGTTCGCTTTACGCTGCAAACCAACGTCGGCAATAAAATTCGAGAATTTGCTGGAGCCCAAATTAAGGAAAACCTGGCTCTGCTGGGGATGACGGTCGATTTTCAGCCGCTTGACTTTAATAAGCTTGTAGAAAATCTAGACACTTCACTGGCGTGGGATGCGATTGTGTTGGGATTTGGTGCAGGCGAAGAGCCCAATAGCAGCGCCAACCTGTGGCTAGCCAACGGTGGTCTTCACATGTTCAACCAGCAGCCGGTAGGTCAGCCACCGCTGCCCGGTCGTGAGGTATACGATTGGGAGAAAAAAATCAGCGACTTGTACATCAAGGCGGCTCAGGAGCTAGACGAGGGCAAGCGCAAGGCACTTTACGCTGAAACTCAAAAGCTGGTGCAGGAGAACCTGCCCTTCATTCATTTGGTAGGCCAATATTCTATGTACGCGGTGCGTAACCGGGTGGAAAACGTGAAGTATACGGCCTTAGGCGGCATATTGTGGAACATCAATGAGCTGAAGCTGACGGAGAATTAGGGCTGAAGCGCTTTCTATAAGCTGCTAATTAACGGGCTTACCTTACAGAAGGTTAAGCCTCGTCTTAAGCTTTACTGTGATTTCTGTGCAGTGTTCGGGGCTATCCGTCATAATCAAAGCTAGCCGTTTTTATCGCTCTTCCCTATAGCAGGCTCCGTAAAACCTGCCGAGCAGACCTTTTCGAGAAAACCACGCTTTACCGGCGCGTATGGATCAGATTGAACAAGCCTATACAGTATTAGAGCTAGAGCCGGGTGCTTCGATGTTCCAGGTGAATCAGTCCTATAAGGATCTGGTGTTTATTTGGCACCCGGATCGAATTCCGAGCGATCGCGAACGTCTCAAAGAAAAGGCTGAAGCCAAGCTCAAGCAGCTCAACGAGGCGCGGTCTTTTTTGCGATCGCAATCCCGCAACGGCAAAATGCCCACCAGCCACAAAGCCCGCTCATCTGGCAGCTCATCTGGCAGCTCATCTGGCAAGACAGCCGCCACCGCCTCCAGCTATCCCAGAAACAGCCGATCTGCGGCCTACTCCTCCGGCTATTACCGCCCCGGCGACGACTCCACCTACCGCCCCCCTTATAGCCATACGGCCAGCGCTTACAGCACCTCTGGAAACGGCACCAGCAACGGCACAAGTAATGGCGCGAGCAGCCGAGCCGGAGGCTATCGACCTCCCTACGAGGCCTATCGCAAAGCCGCCAACAGCTCCACCTACGACGACTCCTACTCAACCTCTGCCTACCCGAGCAGCCACTGGCCCCGTCAGGATCAGGCCAGCAGCCAGCAGAACGGCCAGCACAGCAAGTCAGCTACCAGCACTCAATCCGCAGACAGCGCCAAGTTCACAGGCAATATTTATCCAAAGCCATCTGACACAGCACCGGCCCGCTCAAAGCGCAACCCCGACCTCAGCGGCGCAGACATGAGAGGAGCCAACCTCAAAGAAAAAGATTTCTCAGGGCGCAACCTTAGCAATGCCAACCTAGCCGGGGCAGACCTCAGCGACACCTTTATGCATAAGGTGAACCTCAACCGGGCCAACCTGCGAAAAGCCAGACTATTTCGCGCCAACTTGCTTCAGGCCGATCTCAGCCACGCAGACCTGAGCGGCGCAGACCTAATTGGCGCAGACCTGAGCGGCGCAGACCTCAGTGGGGCAGATCTCAGCGGCGCAAAAGTCGGCTACGGCGACAAAATAATGGTAAAGCTAGTCGGCGCTCGTCTCACGGGCACCATCATGCCCAACGGTCGCATTCACGAGTGAAGTCTCTCCCTCTGACCCTGCGGGTATAGCCGGAGCTTCCTAAGACTTAGCGCTTCAATGGGTGTTCGTCTTAAGAATTCCTGGTTGTTCCGATTGCTCG
>PPFU01007434.1_pt1 | contig 13964 bp, 15 predicted proteins | sample 1535991 | NCBI WGS metagenome assembly PPFU01 (sample SAMN04901290, study PRJNA319586) | Hypolithon metagenome, whole genome shotgun sequencing project. | isolation source: Antarctic Hypolithon | place: Antarctica: Miers Valley | collected 2014
AAAATCCGTATCGGTCCAGTACGCATGCTGCGCCAGATGGCTCCATCACATCGCGAGGCCGCCGTCGACGTGCAGCACGTGCCCGGTAATGTATGCGGCGGCAGGCGAAGCGAGAAAGGTCACTGCCTTTGCCACGTCGTCCGGCGTAGCGGCGCGGGCCAGCGGCACCGAGCCCAGCATGGCCTCTCGGGCCGCGTCGCCCAGCTTCGCCGTCATGTCGGTGGCGACAAAGCCGGGTGCCACCACGTTTACCGTTACGTTTCGGCTGCCCAGCTCTTTGGCCAGACTTTTCGAAAAGCCGATAATGCCGGCTTTCGAGGCCGCGTAGTTGGTCTGCCCCGCGTTGCCCATCACGCCGACAACCGAGGACAGGTTGATAATGGCCCCGCTGCGCTGCTTCATCATGGGGCGGTACGCCGCCTTGCAGAAGTTGAAAACACTTTTGAGGTTGGTGCCGATAACCGCGTCCCAGTCGTCTTCGGTCATGCGAATCATCAGGTTATCGCGCGTGACGCCCGCATTGTTGACGAGAATGTCGAGCGTTTCCCACGTTTTCAGGACTGCCTCGACGGTTTCGCCTGCGTGCGTAGCATCCGCGGCGTCGCCCTGAAAGACGAGCACATCCGTGCCTTTACTTTCGAGGTCGGCTTTGAAAGCCTCGGCTTCCTCCCGCGACGAGCGGAAGGTGAAGGCTACCTGCGCGCCTGCACCTGCAAGGTGCTCGACGATGGCGCGCCCGATGCCGCGTGTGCCGCCGGTGACGAGGGCTTTTTTGCCCCTAAGATCGAGATGCATGACGAGGAAAGGGTGGGGAGAAGATGAATCAGATTACGAGCGCGTCTATCTCGGCCATGGTGCCGGCGGTGGCCGTTACCGCGTCGCGCCCGATGGTGCGCCGAACCAGGCCCGTGAGCACATTGCCGGTGCCGACCTCTACAAAGCGCGTGATGCCGTCAGCCTGCATCTGCACAAGCGTGTGCGCCCATTTCACCGGTGCCATAAGCTGTTCAAGTAGGCGCTGCCGGATAAGGTCCGGCTCCTGCGTGGGCGCGGCTGTGACGTTGAGATACACCGGGTACCGGGGTGTGACAAGCGGTACCTGTGTAAGGGCATCGGCCAACCCGTCGCGCGCATACGCCATCAGCAGCGAGTGGAACGCACCGCCGACGGGCAGCCGGACGGCGCGCCGCGCGCCGCACGCAGGTGCCAGCGCAATCGCAGCTTCCACGGCATCCACGTCTCCCGAAATCACGATCTGGCCGGGCGCATTGTAGTTGGCAGGCTGCACCAGCCCGTCTTCACCATCGGAAACGCGGATGCACAGCACGTCTGCCTGTTCGTCGGTTACGCCCAGCAGGGCGGCCATGGCACCGGGGCGCTTTTCTCCTGCCTGCGCCATGAGTTCGCCGCGCAGGCGCACCAGGCGCAACCCATCTTCGAACGAGAGTGCCCCCGCCGCCGCCAGCGCGCTGTATTCGCCGAGGCTGTGGCCTGCAGCCGCATCAGGCGTGAAACCCCGCGACTCCAGCACGGCCAGGGCAGCGAGGCTATGGACGTACAGGGCGGGCTGGGTGATGTCGGTCGGGCGCAGCGCCTCTACATCGTCGCCAAACATGAGGCGGCTCAGCCCGAAGCCGAGCACCTCGTCGGCCTGGTCAAAGCGGGCCCGCGCCTCGGGAGCCGTCTCGAAAAGGTCGTGCCCCATGCCGGGTGCCTGGGATCCCTGGCCGGGAAAGAGAAACGCCGTTTTCATCGGTTGCGGAAAAGTGGGAGGGGATGCCGGGTAGTCTTCTGGGTGAGGCAATCCTCACTCGCCACGCGCGGCATTGTCCCCATCGTACGCCCATTTCACGTACGAGGCCCCCCACGTAAAGCCACCACCAAAAGCCGCAAGCACCAGGTTGTCGCCACGCCGAAGGTCTTTCTCCCACTCCGACAGGCACAGCGGGATGGTGGCGGCCGTAGTGTTGCCGTAGCGTTCTATGTTGAGCATCACCTTGTCCATGCCGATACCCATGCGCCGCGCCGTGGCGTCGATAATGCGCAGGTTGGCCTGATGAGGTACCAGAAACCGCACATCGTCAGCGGTGAGATTGTTGCGCTTCATGATCTCCTCTGAAACGTCGGCCATACCGGTGACGGCATGCTTGAAAACCGACTTTCCTTCCTGGTAGAGATAGTGCTGGCGCGCGTCGATGGTCTCGTGTGTGGCCGGCTTGCGGCTTCCGCCGGCCTCCATGCGCAAAAGATCGCCGTGGGAGCCGTCTACGTACTCGCGCGAGTCTATCAGGCCGTACCCGTCGGTGTCGGCAGGTTCAAGTAAGACGCCGGCAGCGCCATCTCCAAACAGAATGCACGAGTTGCGGTCGGTATAGTCGATGATGCTGCTCATCTTATCCGCACCGAGCACGAGCACGCGTTCGTGTTTGCCGCATTCCACGAAGCGCGCGGCCGTGCTGAGGGCAAAGAGAAAGCCGCTGCACGCGGCCGAGAGGTCGAAGCCCCAGGCATTCTTCGCGCCTATCGCATGCTGCACCAGACAAGCCGTCGCGGGAAAAAACATATCCGGCGTCACCGTAGCCAGCACGATCAGGTCTACCTCATCGGCCTCCATGCCGCGTTTCTGCAGGATGCTGCGGGCCGCCTCGGCTGCCATGAAAGAGGTGGCCTTGTCGGGGTCGCGCAGGATGCGGCGCTCTTTGATGCCGGTTCGCGACTGAATCCACTCGTCGTTGGTGTCTACCAGTTTCTCCAGGTCGGCATTTGTGAGCAGGTCGTCGGGCACGTAATGGCCAACAGCGGTAATGGCGGCTCGTCTCATGCAACAGGGCGCAGCCATGCCGTAGCGCAGCCGCAAAAAAGAGTAAGGGTCATCTACAGACAGGGCTCACCTCACGACACCGGCTGTGTCATGGCGCTGGCGATGGCTTTGGAGACCTGCTGGCGGGCCAGCTCGCTGCCGGCGTAGATCATCTGCTCGATGGCACGGGCCGTTGAGCCGCCATGCCCGACGATGACGTTGCCTGCCACGCCGAGCAGGGGCGCGCCACCATAATTCTCGTAGTTGAAGGGCCGTTTCATCTCCAGCAAAACACCACCCACCAACTCTTGCTGCTCTTTGTTGAGGTGCAGCCGGTCCATGGCCTGCACGATGAGTTCGGGCAACGCGGTGGTGATGCTTTCTCCAAACTTGAGCAGCACGTTGCCTACAAAGCCATCGGTTACCACCACATCGGCCCCGTGGTGCAGCAGGTCTCGCCCTTCCATGTTACCCACAAAGCGGATGGCCTCGCATTCGCGCAAAAGCTCGAAGGCCGCCTTGGCCTGCTCGTTGCCCTTGCCCGGCTCTTCTCCAATGTTCATGAGCGCGACGGTGGGCTCTTCGCGGCGCAGGATGCGCTCGGCGTAGACGCTGCCCATCTGTGCAAACTGAACAAGGTGCTCAGGCTTACAGTCCACGTTCGAGCCGACGTCGAGCAGCAGGGAGAACCCTTTGGTAGTAGGATAGAAGCCGACCAGCGTGGGGCGCGACACGCCGGGGAGACGCCCCAGCACCAGGAGGGAGGCAGCCATGACGGCCCCTGTGTTGCCGGCGCTCACAAACGCATGCGCGAGGCCGGCCTTGAGCGCGCCCAGGCCCAGGTGAATAGAAGACTGCGTCTTCGTCTTGACCGCGTGTGCGGGCGAATCGCTCATGCTGATCACATCGTCGGCATGATGCACCGCGATGGGCAGGTCCTGCGCGCTGAGGCGGCGCAGTTCGGCGTTGATAACCTCGCGGTCGCCGAATAGCAGCAGATCTACGGCACCGCTTGATGCCTGCGCGGCGCGTACCGCCCCCTCTACCACAACGGCCGGAGCGGCATCGCCTCCCATTGCGTCAACTGCAACCTTGGTGGCCATAGAAACGGGGTCTGTGTGAGAAACTGCCTGCTGCCAAGGTACGAACGCAGCTTGCACAAAATGGCAAACGCCCGGCCTGCACAGGAGCACCCTGAGCGTTTGCCGGGCGTTTGCCCTGACTGTGGTAGCCTACAGGATCAGGCGACCGCTTCGGCAGGTTTTATAACCTGACGCCCCCGGTATTCACCGCAGGTAGCACAGGCGCGGTGCATCTGCACCGGTGCGCCGCACGTCGGGCAGGTGCCCACGGCGGGGTTTTCGAGGCGGTTGTAGTACTGCGCACGCCGGTGCGAGCGGCGCGACTTGGAGGATTTGCGTTTGGGGTGTGCCATGGGTCACCTCTGAAAGGAAAAATGTTTAGGATTTGTCGTGGAGTTTGCGGAGCGCTTCCCAGCGCGGGTCAATCACGTGGCCGTCGCTATCGAGTAGCGCGCCGAAATGCGTCTGGATAGGCGCTTCTTCTGCACCCGGTGCCACCCGGCGAACGGGAAGTGCCAGCACAAGCGTATCGCGAACGGTATCGGCGACGTCAACAGTAACAGCGTCGGTGGGCAGGATCACCACGTCTTCTTCACTGCTACTGGCCAGCGAGGCATCTGAGACGAAGAGAGTGGCGTGTTGACCCTCTATCTCCTCCTCGAAAAGCACCAGCGTGCGGTCGCACATCAGCGTAGCCACCGCGCGCGCCGTCAGCATTACGTAGACACGATCCGGATCGTAATCAAGCCGCACTTCTACTTCAATGTCGCTGAATTCAGCCGGGTCAAGCCCGACATCTTCCGGAGACGGATGCAGCAGAAAAGAATGCAACCCGGGCTTGAGCGAGGCAATGCGTACTTCGAGCATCGGCTTGCCCTGAGGGCGTGTTAACCAAAGAACAGAGAACCCGGAAAATAGCCCCCCCACCTCCTCTATTACAACCTTGCGAGGGCTTTCAAATCAGAAGAGCAGGTGAAAGCGGTGCGCCGCGCATGCGCCGCGCCCTCCTGACCGGCGGCGAGTTGTGTGAAATGATCCAGGGCGCTTGCACCGCAATGGCGCGCAGAGTTACCATCCTTCGTAACGCTAAGGAAACACGACCAGCCCCTGGGCAACGGAAGGTTTCTTTCGTAGGTTTGCGCCCCCTCGTGTTCGCGGAGGCACTGCCTGAAATAGCGGGGTGGCTTCTGACTGGGAGGTTGTGAACAAGATGTGGATAACCCCTTCACTGACTTGTTTGTCGCCCAGCAGAGTGGCCACTTTCCTCTTCGGGGTGCCTGAGCACGCATGCGTTCCGAGCCTTTCCTGTGTTTTTACAGGCGTTAAGCCCTGTTTTTGTGTTGGTCCCTGTGTCCCGTAATCCGGTTCTTCATCAGGTGCCCTGTTCCGATCGTTATCCACATCGCCTGTCCGGGTGTGGATAACGGGTGGATAACCTACCGTAGCTCTCCCAACCGTCACTTTACCGTGGCACGCTGAACCTCTTGACCGGCTCATGGAGCAATCGCCCGAAGTCCTGTGGAACGCCTGCCTGGAGGTGATCCGGGCGAATATTCCGCCGCAGAGCTTCAAGACGTGGTTTGGCCCGATAAAGCCGGTCAGCGTAGAGCACGAGGCCGACGTGGTAAAGCTCACGGTAGAACTGCCCAGCCAGTTTTACTATGAATGGCTGGAAGAGCATTATTTCAAGCTTCTGCGCAAAACGATCACCAAGGTGCTGGGCCCAACCGGCCGGCTGTTTTACAAGGTGGTCATCGAGAAAGATGACGTGCACACGGGGCACGCGGGCTCGTCGATGCAGTTGCCGGCAACGCCGCCTGCCCAGGCGCGCCCTCCGCAGCAGCCACGCCCCGACGAAGGTCCATCCCGCACCGGTGGTCAGCGTCACCCTCCGGCTTCTCTGATACCGGCCCTGCCCGAGAAAAAAGGCACGCCCCAGGGCAAGGATCCTGAACCGCAGCGCAAGCCGGGCCACGCCGTTCCCGAAGCCCACCCGTTTGCCCTGCCAGGCATTCAGAAGGTGGCGGTAGAGAGCAACCTCAACAAAAGCTACGTTTTCGAGCGGTTTATCGAAGGAGGCTGCAATCGCCTTGCGCGCAGTGCCGCGCTGGCCATTGGCGAGCAGCCGGGGAGCACCAGTTTCAATCCGTTTCTCGTCTACGGCGGCGTGGGGTTAGGCAAGACGCACCTTATCCAAGCTATCGGCAACTATGCGATAGAGCATGGCAATGCCACCAGCGTCGTATATGTGTCGAGCGAACGGTTCACCAACGAATTTGTCCAGTCGATCAAGCAAAACCGGGCTGCCGAGTTTTCCCTGTTCTACCGCTCAATCGACGTGCTCATCGTAGACGACATCCAGTTTTTCGAGGGCAAAGAGCGTACGCAGGAAGAGTTTTTCCACGTGTTCAACGCCCTTCATCAGTCGGGAAAGCAGATCATCCTTTCTTCCGACCGCCCCCCCCGAGAAATCCAGGGCATCGAGCACCGGCTGCTGTCGCGGTTTCAGTGGGGCTTGTCGGCCGACATCAAGGCACCCGAGCTCGAAACGCGCGTCGCTATTCTGGAGCGCAAAGCCGAAGACGAAGGCATCGAGATGAGTGCCGACGTGATCGAGTTTGTCGCCCACAACATCAAGAGCAACATCCGCGAACTCGAAGGAGCGCTGATCCGCTTGCTCGCCAACTCGACCCTGCAAAAGCGCGAGGTAGACGTCAACCTCGCCAAAGAGGTGCTGCACGACCTTATCCAGGACGCATCGGTGACTATTACCGTGGAAGAAATTCAGCGGGTGGTAGCCGAGTTCTACGGACTTCAGGAGCACCTCTTGCGGGACAAAACGCGAAAGCGCGAGGTGGTGCAGGCGCGGCAGGTGGCCATGTATTTCGCCAAACAGTTTACCCAGCACTCGCTCAAAAACATCGGCCTGCACTTTGGCGGCCGCGACCACTCGACCGTTATCCACTCCACCAACAGTGTGGACAACCTGATCGATACCGACGACCGGTTTCGGGACAACCTGGAAACGATCCGGCGCCGGCTTGAACTGCGCAGCCGCGGCCGCTGACACTCTCGGTAGCTCCGGATCAACCCGGTGCTGGACTACGTAACTGCTGGCCCTTTTCGATCACCCTCTCTTTTACCGGTAGCCCCATGAAGTTTACCGCTTCCAGCGCCGACCTGCTGCGCGCCCTCACCACGGTTGGCGGCGCGGTGCCCGCCAAATCGGCGATGCCGATCCTCGAATGCATCCTATTCGAGCAGGACGGCGACATGCTGCGCCTGAGCGCCACCGACCTGGAAATCTCGATCGTGCAGGCGATCCCTGTCGGGTTTGAGCAGAACGGCACCTCAGGTAATGGCCGCGTGGCTGTACCCGCACGCCGCCTGCTCGACACGCTGCGGGCACTACCCGATCTGCCCGTGCAGTTTTTGTCGGACGCGGAGTTCAACGTCTCGCTCAAAACCGATCAGGGCCGCTACAAGATGGTCGGCTACGATGGCGCGGATTACCCTGCTCTGCCCGAGCTTACAGGGGGGCAGGTGATCGAAACGGAAGGGGCTCTGCTGAAGCGCGCTATCCAGAAGGCCAGCTTTGCCGTCAGCAAAGACGCGCTGCGGCCCGCCATGATGGGGATCTACTTCCAGATCACGCCGGAAGAGGGGAAAGCCGTGGCTACCGATGGACACCGCCTCGTGCGCATGACGCTGAGCGGCATGACGGCCGAGGAGCCGGTAAACTTTATCGTGCCCGAGAAAGCGCTCGGCCTCGCGGGGCGCGTGGCCATAGAAGGGGCCTGCACCATCCGGGTGGCAGGAGGCTACGTCGGCTTCTCGTTTGAGACCTCTCACGTTATCGCGCGCATGATAGACGAGACGTATCCCAACTACGAAGCGGTTATCCCGCTGGAAAACGACCGCAAGCTTGTCGTGGGGCGGCAAAGCCTGCTGGCCGCCGTCAAGCGCGTCGCGCTCTACACGTCGAGCACCACCCGGCAGATCCGGCTTGCCATTGAAACAGACAAGGTGGACATCTCGGCCGAGGACATCGAGCGGAGCAGCGAGGCCAAGGAAACCGTCGTCTGCGATTACAGCAGCGATCCGATCGTGATCGGGTTCAACGCCGACTATCTCACCGAGGTGCTGAGCAACCTGGATGCCGAGGACGTGGTGATGGAGTTTTCATCTCCCAACCGGGCAGGCGTGGTCACGCCGGGTGAGCAGCCGGAAGGCGAAGACCTGCTGATGCTCATTATGCCGGTCATGCTCAACACGTACGCGTAAACCTCAAACCTGTACGCGCGCAGGCTCCAAGCTCAGTCAGCCGGGTAGCGGGCTTCGAGCGAGGCGAGAATGCGGACAGCGTCGGCAGCGTGGCGCCCGCCGAAATCATTTACCCGATCGAGCGCCGTTCGCGCCGCCGGCACCTCCCCCAGCAGCAAAAGCGTCTTGCCCAGCGCGTACGACGCTTCGAGCTGCAGAAAAGACCCTTCTTCCTCTGTGTCTACAACGTTTTCGAGCAGGGCGCGGGCCTCCAGCAGCGCTGCTTCGTCGTAAGACGGAAACAGGCCCAGCGTGCTCTGCCGGGCCTGCCGGAGTATAGAGAGTGCCTGAAGATACCGCGCCTCGGTAGAGGCCAGATCCGCCTCCGGGGCGCTGCCGCGCACTGCACCACCGAAGCCTTCAACAACAAGCGCATCAGCATCGAGCGCGCCCAGTCGGTCGAGTTCCGAGACAGAGGCGCGGCTGGCGATAGCGAGAGCACCATACAGGGCTATCAGGGCAAATGACGCCGCCGCGGCATAACGGGTCATGCGCGCCCGCAGCGGCAGAACGCGCGCGGCAGGCGCAGCCACACGGGCAACAGGGGGACGCAGCGCGTGGATGCGGGCCTGAGAGGGCGCTTCGTGGTCATGAAGCCGGTGCCCGGTGAGCGCGCTAAACTGCGCGGCAGGATCTGGTAGCTGGCTTTCGAGGGCTTCGACACGGTCACGCAACGTGTAGAACTGGTTGCGGAGGTCGGCGTCCGTATCGAAGCGCGCACGCACAGGATGCGGCCGCGCCTCGCCGTTGATGTGGTCGCGGGCGGCGAGGCGTGCCAGCACTTCCGTGGCAGCAGCCCCTTGTCCAGTTGCCGCCCCGAACGCAGCCGCCAGCACCTGCATGTCGGCCAGCAGCGGGCTCAGGTCCGGGCGGGTGCGCGTGACCTCTTCCACGAGCGCCTGCTGCGCCTCGGGCGGAAGATCCACGTAATCGTAAAGGCGTGTTTCTATATCAGACATGGCGAGAAGCCGGTCGTGCAAAAAGCGAAGAGAGTCGTTTCAACTGCCAAAGACCCTGGATGATGGAGCGCATAACCTCAAGGATGTCATTCTGTTAGCGGGTGCAGTCCGAGAAAGCGGCGCAGATGAGGATCGGCGCGTAGCCGGGCCTGTGCCTTGTTGACATAACTGCGCAGGATGGGAGCCGGCTTGTCCACCTCTATCACGAGGTCTTCGTACGAACAGCCATCAATAAGGCGGCGGCGGGCAACGGTGCGGATAAAGTCGGGCAGTCGCTCTAATGCTTCATGCAAGGCAGCGGCCGTAGGGCCTGCGTCGAGCGCCTCTTCATCGAGGTCGTCTGCGCGGAGTTGTGCGGCGGTCTCTTCGGTAAGCGCGTACACCTTGCGGCGCCGGGCGAGATAGTTGCGAAAGTGATTCTTGCATAGCACGCTTACCCACGACGCGAAATCGCCGTGCACCGTTTCGCGCTTTTCCTGTACCCGTTTAAACGCCGACGAGAAGAGTTCGTCGAGGTCTGTATCGGGCAGGTTGCGGCTCGCGGCGAACTTCCCCAGAAAGTACCACCGCACGTAGAGGTACGCCCACAGGTCTACCGTGCGGAGAGTAGCAGGCGAGGGCGCCGTGCGCCACTCCATAAATGCGCGGTTGGCCGCACTATAATCGTCCAGCGCGAAAGGCAGGTGCTGGCAGAGCGAATGCAGCGAATGGAACCCGTCGTCGAGTGACATCTCTCAGGTGCCGGTACGGCAGAGGGCGCGCGTGAACAAGTAGTTGAAGACACAGGTTAGGGGCTGGAGATGCTTGCGTCAAGGGTTCTGGGGCTGTGAGTCAAGATTGGCGGAAGACTACGGCAGAGCAAAACCTGTCTATGGTGCCCTGCGTGCGAACGCACCCGGCCTTTTTGCAGGCATCGCTCCGCGATCTTTTCACGGACGCAGGAAAGGGGCAAACCTTATTTTGTGCGACTGTTTCGCATGCAGGGCCCTGTGCCCTGCCCGTTTTCCGGGTTTACGGCCCGGCCCTGATTTTTCCGAACCCATGGACGCCAACAGCTTCAAAACGTACAGCGCAAAGCCTGCAGAGGTGGACACCGCGTGGTACGTGGCAGATGCCAACCACCAGGTGGTAGGCCGCCTGGCCTCGCGCATTGCCACCATCTTGCGCGGCAAGCACAAGCCCACCTATACCCCCCACATCGATACGGGCGACTTTGTCGTCGTCATCAACGCGGGAAAGGTTCGCTTCACGGGCAAGAAGGAGTCTGATAAAGAATACTTCTCGCACTCTGGCTATCCTGGTGGCGTGCGGCTTCGCACCCCACGTGAGATGCGGGAGCGTTCACCGGAGTTCATCATCCGCAACGCCGTCAAAGGCATGTTGCCCAAGGGTCCGCTGGGGCGCCAGATGCTCCGCAAGCTCAAGGTTTACGAAAGCACCGAGCATCCTCACGAAGCCCAGCAGCCTAAAGAGCTCACGCTCTGATCTGTCCAATCTTTTCCGCATCATGGCAGCACTTGTCCAGTATAGCGCCGTTGGCCGGCGCAAAACCTCGGTAGCCCGCGTGTACCTGCGCCCCGGCTCCGGCAACATCGTCATCAACAAGCGCGATGTCGCGCAGTACTTCCCGGTAGCGTGGCGCCGCAAGGCGGTTACCTCCCCTTTCGAGGTGACCACGACGACGGGCCAGTTTGACGTGCTTGTCAACGCCAAGGGCGGCGGCATCACAGGGCAGGCTGAAGCCATCCGGCTGGGCATAGCCCGCGCGCTTCTCGTTTACAACGAAGAGCTTCGCAAGCCGCTCCGGGACGCTGGCTTTCTCACACGCGACCCGCGTGCCGTTGAACGCAAGAAGTACGGCCGCCCCAAGGCGCGCAAACGCTTCCAGTTCTCCAAGCGCTGATTTTACCCAGGCGGCTCCTCTTTTCGAGGGACCGCCTTTTTCCAACAGCGGGTGCCCGTCAGCTTTGCGACGTCCCCGCGCTTTCATCACTCATACGGCCCGATGCACCTGCCGGGTGCTCCGCCCTGCGGAGCTGGCAGGTACAGGCGACGGCCGTAGCGGTTTAAACCCAACCTATTCTCATGAGCGAACAGCAGCAGCCCAAGCAGCACCGCGCGGGCGTCGAAGACCTGCTCAAGGCAGGCGTCCACTTTGGCCACCTGACGAGCCGGTGGAACCCGAAGATGAAAAACTTCATCTTCATGGAGCGCAACGGCATCCATATCCTCGATTTGCTCCAGACGCAGGAACTGCTCGACGAAGCCGCCGAGGCCGCTACCCGTTTTGCACGCCAGGGCAAAAAGATCATGTTCGTCGGCACCAAAAAGCAGGGCCGCGACGCCATCCGCCGCCATGCCGAGGCCAGCGACCAGCCTTACATCGTAGAGCGCTGGTTTGGCGGCACGCTCACCAACTTCCAGACCATCCGCGGCTCGATCCAGCGCATGGAAACGCTGCAGCGCATGGAAGAAGACGGCACCTTCGGGCAGCTCAAAAAGAAAGAGCGCCTCATGAAAAGCCGGGAGCGCGAGAAGCTGGAGAAAGTCCTCACAGGCATCGCCAACATGGGCCGCATGCCGGGCGCACTCTTTATCGTCGATATCAACCGCGAACACATCGCCGTCGAAGAAGCGCGCAAGCTGGGCATCCCCATCATCGCGCTGGTTGACACGAACACCGATCCCACCCTCGTCGACTACCCCATTCCAGCCAACGACGATGCCCTCCGCGCTATCGACCTGATTGCAGGCATCATTGCCGACGCGATCAACGAAGGCAAAAAGGTGCAGGAGATTCAGCGTGAGTCTGCGCAGGCAGAGTCGGAAAAGCGACGCGCCGACATTGAAAACACGGTTGAAACCGCAGAAGAAGGCGAGGCCTGATCTGCCTGTAGCCCTACGGTGGATGCGGCCCACCCCTGCCGCAACGCACCCTCCGTCGAACATTTAATATTTCCCGATAGATACCATGGCTGATATTTCCGCCGCCGACGTCAAGCGCCTCCGTGAAATCACAGGCGTTGGGATGATGGACTGCAAAAGAGCGCTTCAAGAGTCGAATGGTGACTTTGACGCCGCCATCGACCTGCTGCGCAAAAAAGGGCAGAAAGTGGCTGCCAACCGGGCGGACCGCGAGGCCAAAGAAGGACTTATCGTTACCCGCTCGGCTGAGCAAGGTCAGACGGCCGTCCTGGTTGAAGTGAACTGCGAGACCGATTTCGTGGCGCGCAACGAGGACTTCGAGAGCTTCGCCAACAAGATCGCCGACCGCGTTCTCGCCAAACGTCCCGCCGACCTCGATGCACTCAAAGCACTCGACCTGGACGGTCGCACCGTCGAAACCGCGCTGACGGACATGACGGGCAAGATTGGGGAGAAGATCGACGTGCGCCGTTTTGCCATCGTCACCAACGACAGCGGGCAGGTGATCCCCTATATCCATCCAGGCAGCCGGCTTGGCGTACTCATCGAGGCGCAGGGCGAAGGCGACGTGGAAGGTGCAGGCCGTGACGCTGCCATGCAGGTGGCGGCGCTCAATCCTATCGCGACCTCGCGCGACGAAGTGCCAGAGGCGACAAAGGAAAAGGAGATGGAGATTGGCCGCGAGACCGCGCGCAACGAAGGCAAGCCGGAAGCCATCCTCGACAAGATTGCCCAGGGCAAACTCGAGCGCTACTACAAAGACAACGTCCTGTTAGAGCAGCCTTTCGTCAAAGACGCGTCCATGACCGTCGGCGAGATGCTCAAAAAGGCCGGTGTGCAGGTTACCGGCTTTGTACGCTTCGCCCTGGGCGACTGAGACCAGGCACGATACTATCTGAATAGATGATCTGAAAAGGGACGTTCTTCACCAGAGCGTCCCTTTTTCATGCGCAGGTGTTATTTGCCCCCTTTAAACGCGCGCCGTACTTTTTTCATCCTTACCCGTGCTTATTGATGGAAGCCCCCTCCGACGCTCCCGGATTGCAATACAAACGCATCCTGCTCAAGCTCAGCGGCGAATCGCTCCTGGGTGGGCAGGAATTCGGCATTTCAGACGGTGTACTGGAATCCTATGCCCGCGAGGTAGCAGCGGTAGCCCGAATGGGCGTCGAGGTCGCCCTCGTTATCGGCGGCGGCAACATCTACCGGGGCGTCAGCGGAGCCAACAAAGGCATGCCGCGTGCCCACGCTGATTACATGGGCATGCTCGCGACGATGATAAACGCGATGGCGCTGCAAGGCGCGCTCGAAAACATCGGCATGAAGACGCGGCTGCTCTCGGCCATCAAGATGGAGCAGATCGCCGAGTCGTTTATCCGGCGCCGCGCCATCCGGCACCTCGAAAAAGGCCGCGTCGTCATCTTCGGCGCGGGCACGGGCAGTCCGTATTTCACCACCGACACCGCCGCCGCGCTGCGCGCGCTCGAAATCGAGGCCGACGTTATCCTCAAAGGCACGCGGGTAGACGGGATCTACAGCGCTGATCCGGAGAAAGACCCCTCTGCAGAGCACTACCCGACTGTCCACGGATCGGACGTGATCGCGCGCGACCTGCGGGTGATGGACCTGACGGCTTTCACGCTCTGCAAGGAATCGAGCCTGCCCATTATCGTGTTCAACATGAACACGCCCGGCAACCTGGCACGCGTCGTGCGCGGCGAAGCCATCGGCACCCGCGTATACTGGGATGCCCCGGCCCCGGCAACCACCTGATTCTCCTCCTTTTCCCATGCTGGACGAAAACATTCAACTCTTGCTCGACGAGGCGCAGGCCTCGATGGGGCACAGCCTTGAGCACCTCCGCGCCGAGTTGCA
>PPFU01011039.1_pt1 | contig 13940 bp, 16 predicted proteins | sample 1535991 | NCBI WGS metagenome assembly PPFU01 (sample SAMN04901290, study PRJNA319586) | Hypolithon metagenome, whole genome shotgun sequencing project. | isolation source: Antarctic Hypolithon | place: Antarctica: Miers Valley | collected 2014
CCCTCAACCATGAACTTCCGTAAATGAGTCAACAATTCGAAATGCAACTCGCTGGCATCCGGGAAAACCTCCTCATGATGTCGAGCCTCGCGAACCGCAACCTTAGCCTCGCGATGCGTGCTTTAGTGGAGCGGGACGATAATCTCGCCGAAATTGTGGAGTCCGAAGATTCACAGATCGATGAGATGGAGATCGCCATCGATGAATCGGTCATCACCTATATGGCCACGCACGGCCCGGTGGCGCGCGATTGCCGATTCATGCTGTGCGCATCGAAGATTTCCAGCAACCTCGAGCGCATTGGCGACCAGGCGACGACGATTTCCCGCCGGGCGCGCGAGTTGAACCGCGAGCCGCTGCTGAAGCCGCTCATCGACATCCCGCTCATGCACGAGATCGCGCAGGAGATGCTGCACGACAGCATCACGGCGTTCGTCGAGGAGCAGCCGGAGCTGGCGCAGGAGATCATCGCGCGGGACAAGAGCGTGGACGACATCAACAAGCAGCTCGCACGGGAGTTGACGACCTACATGGTAGAGGATCCGCGGACAATTACCCGATCGCTGAATCTGGTAATCGTGGCGAAGTGCCTGGAACGCGTCGCGGACCATGCGGCGAATATTGCGGAGGACGTTTATTTTCTCTACCGCGGGCGGGACATTCGGCACGGGCGGGCTGCGGAAGCGGCGTGAGTTTGATTGGCCGCCTGCGCCCGAAGCCTTCCGAAAGCGGCAGAAGACTGCCGCACTACCAGACGCTACCGCGATTGCGTCGGTTCGCGATTGCGGTTAGGAGCCTCCCATGTTCCTAACTGCCTGGCTCGGCGCGGCTTTGTCGCTGCTGCCGGCCAATGTTCCCACGGCGCGCGCCGAGCGCGTCCCACCGCGAAATCCCGTGCTCCTGATTCATGGGATCGCGGACAGCGAGGCGAACATGCGCTGGCTGGCCCGCAGCCTGCGCGATCAAGGCTGGGAAGTGCGAACGCTCAACCTGCGACCGAACTGGGGCCAGAGCGGCCTGAGCGATCTCGCGCTGCAGATCCAAACCTGCGCGGACCTGGAGTTCCCGGGGAGAAAGTTTGACCTCGTAGGCTTCAGCATGGGCGGGCTCGTGAGCCGGTATTACATCCAGCGGCTCGGTGGGCTCATGCGGGTCGAGCGGTTCGTCACGATCTCGGCACCGCATCACGGGAGCTGGATGGCTCACTGCCTCGGCACTCGCGGTTCGCGGGAGATGCGCCCCGGCAGCGCTTTTCTTCGCGACCTGGCAGACGACTCGGATTTTTTGAAAAGGATCAAGTTCACCTCGATCTATACGCCATGTGATCTGGTGATCCTCCCCCCGCGCAGTTCGGCGATGCCGCAGGCGCGCAATGTGCGCCTCCCGATTCTTCTCCACCCGCTCATGATTATTGATCCGCGCAGCCTGCAGGCGGTGAGCGCGGCGCTCGAGCTGTAGAGCCTCAAGCGAGCAGCGCCGCGACTTTTTCCACGAGCCGGTCGATCGTGAACGGCTTGGCCAGCAGACCGCGGACGCCGGGCTGGCGGAGCAGCTCCTGCGCGTGGGGCTCGCTGGCGTGGCCGGACATGAGGAGCAGCGGCGGCTGGCGGCGCCCTTGCGGCGGGTGGTGGAGGTGGAGCTTCGCGATGAGCGCGTAGAGGAGCGCGCCATCGACCGCGGGCATCCGGTAGTCGAAGAGCAGCAGGTCGTAGCGCTTTTTCAAAACGAGCTCGAAGGCGTACTCGGGGCTGGGCGTGGCATCGACGTCGCAGCCGAGCCGCGCGGTGAGGACTTCGCGCACAAGTCGGAGGATGCCGACGTCGTCATCGACGACGAGAATGTTCTTTGCGATGCCGGACATAATCCCCCTGCATAGCAAGAGCCGTGCGGTGGACAGGCCGCGCCGCGCGATTCATCGTACGCGGATGAATGAACAAGCATGGCGGGAAGAACTGGCGGCGGCCCTGCGCGAGCGCCTGGAGGTGATCGGCGACCGCGAGGCGCGGGAGCGCGACGCGGCGGCGCATCTGGAGCGGCTCCAGGCGGCTTCGGAGAAAATAGACGCGCTGTGGGCGGTGTCGCCGGGCAGGGCCCATGCGGGTCTCGCGCATTTCTTCGAGCGCCGGAGCTACGACAAAGCGCTGGCGTGGCTCGAGGAGAAGTAGGTTACGACAAGCTCCAGACGGTCTCGCCGGCGACGATGGTGCGGACGGCGCGGCCTTTCAGCTCCCAGCGGTCGAATGGTGTGTTGCGCGACTTCGACTCGAAGCGGTTTTTTTCCACCACCCACTCGAGGTCGGGATCGATGAGGGTGATGTCGGCAATCGATCCCTCGGCGAGGGTGCCGCGATCGAGCCGGAGGAGGCGCGCGGGCTCGATGGTGAGCAGGGCAATGAGGCGCGGGAGATCGAGGACGCGCTTTTTGTGGACGAGCAGGTCAAGGAACAGGCCGAGTTCGGTCTCGAGGCCGACGATGCCGAACGGTGCCTGGTCGAACTCGACCTCCTTCTCGTAGTCGCAATGCGGCGCGTGGTCGCTCCCGAGGATCGTGATGGTGCCGTCGGCGAGGCCGCCGAGCAGCGCGTCGATGTCGGCCTCGGTGCGCAGGGGCGGGTTCATTTTGAAACTTGTGTCAAAGCCGCGGATCGATTCGTCGGTGAGGGCGATGTGATGGGGGCAGACTTCGCCGGTGATCGGGACGCCGCGTCCGCGCGCTTCGCGTAAAAGGCGGACGCTCCCGGCTGCGCTCAAGTGCTGGCAGTGGATGGGCGACTGGCAGAGCTCGGCCAGCAGGATGTCGCGCATGACGATGACTTCCTCGCCGGCGGCGGGCCAGCCGGGGAGGCCGAGCACGGCGCTCCAGTAGCCTTCGTGCATGACGCCGGGGCCGACGAGGCCGTAATCCTGGCAATGATCGAGCACAGGGAGCTGGAACATGCGCGCATACTCGACGGCGCGCCGCATCACTTCGTGGCTCTGGACGCAATGGCCGTCGTCGGTAAGGGCGACGACGCCAGCGCGGGCCATGCCGCCGATGGGGGCGAGTTCCTCGCCGGCGAGATTTTTGGTGATCGCGCCGGTGGTGAAAACGTTGACGCAGGCTTCGCGTGCGGCCCGCTCGTGGATCCAGGCGATGGTGCTCGGGCTGTCGGCGGGCGGGTTCGTATTCGGCATGCAGAGGACGCTCGTGAAGCCACCGGCGGCGGCGGCGCGGGTGCCGGTGGCGATGGTCTCCTTCGCGCTCTGGCCGGGCTCGCGGAGGTGGACGTGCATGTCGATGAGGCCGGGAGCGACGACTAGCTTGCGGCAATCTATCTGCGGAGGTTGAGAGTTGAGGGTTGAGAGTTGAGAGCTCGGAGCGATGCGGCCGTTCTCGATGTAGAGGTCGCCGATTTCGTCGCGGCCGGAGGCGGGGTCGATGATGCGACCGCCTTTGAGGAGGAGGGTGCTCATGTTTCTCCTCCCGCGGAAATGGGGGCGCCGCCGGCGCAGAGGTAGAGCACGGCCATGCGGACGGCGATGCCGTTGGTGACTTGATCGAGGATGACGCTGCGGGCGCTGTCAGCGATGGCGCTGTCGATCTCGACTCCGCGATTGATGGGGCCCGGGTGCATGATGAGGCAGTCGGGGCGGAGGCGCTCGGCGCGCTCGCGGGTGAGGCCGAAGAGGCTGATGTATTCGCCGAGGCTCGGGAAATACTCGCGGCGCTGGCGCTCGTGCTGGATGCGCAGAAGATTGACGACGTCGGCCTCGGCGAGGACGGCGTCGAGGTCGCGGCTCACGGCGACGCCCATGCGCTCGAACACGCGCGGGACGAGGGTGCTGGGGCCGACGAGGGTGATCTGCGCGCCGAGCTTGGTGAGCGCCCAGATGGCGGAGCGGGCGACGCGGCTGAAAAGGATGTCGCCGATGATGACGACGCGCAGCCCCTCGATGCGGCCTTTTTTCTCGCGGATGGTGAAGGTGTCGAGCAGTGCCTGGGTCGGGTGCTCATGCGCGCCGTCGCCGGCGTTGATGACGCTGGCCTGGAGCCGCTGGGCGAGGAAATGCGCGGCGCCGGCGGAGCTGTGGCGGATGACGATGATGTCGGCGTGCAGGGCCTGGAGGGTGAGCGCGGTGTCGCGGAGCGTCTCGCCTTTGGTGAGGGAGGATTTGCTCACGTCCATGTTCACCACGTCGGCGCTGAGGCGGTGGGCGGAGAGTTCGAAGGAGATGCGGGTGCGGGTGCTCGGCTCGACGAAAAGATTGACGAGGGTTTTGCCGCGCAGGCTGGGGACTTTCTTGATCTCGCGCGCGCCGACTTGTTTGAACGCCGCGGCGGTGTCGAGAATCGTGGTAATCTCGGCGGCGCTGAGTTCCTCGATGCCGGTGAGGTCTTTGCGGCTCCACGCGCTCATGTCGGAGATTGCCTCACGCGAAGGCGCAAAGGTCGCAAAGGCTCGGATGGGAGAAGCAGGGTTTTCACTTTGCGGTCTTTGCGCCTTTGCGTGAGGAAAATGGCGTCATGCTTTCTCGATGCGGACGCTGTCGGGCTCGCCGTCGGTTTCTTTGAACCGGACGAAGACGCGCTGGGCGAGGGCGGTGGGGATGTTTTTCCCGACGTAATCGGCGCGGATGGGCAGCTCGCGGTGTCCGCGGTCGATGAGCACGGCGAGCTGGATGCGGGCGGGGCGGCCGAAGGAAGCGATGGCGTCCATCGCGGCGCGCACGGTACGGCCGGAGAAAAGGACGTCGTCGATCAGAATGACGGTGCGCCCGGTGAGATCGAGCGGGAGGCGGGTCGCCTCGATGGGGGAAAGGCGTCCGCGTCGGCTGAGATCGTCGCGGTGCATGGAGACGTCGATGACGCCCTGCTCGACTTTTTTCTCGATACTCTCGATGGACGCGGCGAGGCGGCGGGCGATCTCGACGCCGCGCGAGGGGATGCCGGTGAGGACGATCCGGTCGAGCTCGGGATTACGCTCGATGATTTCGTGGGCAATGCGCCGGAGGGCGCGGTCGATGGCGGGCGCGTCGAGGAGGAGCGCGGCGGTGGCGGGAGCGGCGGGGGTCATGTTCCTTCGCGGCCTCGCGGGACCGTGGTTAAAGGAAAACGGGGGCGGGGAATCAGCTGGCGGATAGCGGAGTGATGGCGGATTGGCGGTCGGTGCGCCAGGTGGAGCGGTATTTGACGATCCAGTCGAGAAGCGCCTTTTCGAAGCCGATGTCGTGGCCGACCTTTTCGCTCTCGATCCATTTGTGCCGCAGGATTTCCTCCCGCTCGGCGAGGAACTCTTTGTAAAGGACGGAGTTCCTCACGAGATCCGAGTTTTCGTCGGGGGAATCGGGCATGGGAGATGGAGATTTCATGGCGAAAAGTGTGAGGTCAACTCTTTTACCAAGCAGGAAATCGGCCGCGAGGCGGCGGAGTTGCGCGTGGGGTGAGACGCTGCGGCGGAGGAGGCTATTCATGAGGTGGCGAGGGACTGGCGGAGGCCGGTGGCGATGCGGGCAAACTCGGCGGCGACGGGATTGGAGGGGGTGGCGGCGATGGGCTTGCCCGTGTCGCCGGCTTCGCGGGTGGGGATGTCGATGGGGATCTGGCCGAGGAGCGGGACTTTCAACCGCCGTGCCTCGCGCTCGCCGCCGCCGCTGCCAAAGATGTCGTAGCGCCGCCCATCGGAGGGGCACTGGAAATAGCTCATATTCTCGATGAGGCCGAGCACGGGGACGTTGACTTTTTCGAACATGGAGGCGGCTTTCCGCGCGTCGATGAGGGCGACTTCCTGCGGGGTGGTGACGATGATCGCGCCAGCGAGGGCGACGGTCTGGACGATGGTGAGCTGGATGTCACCGGTGCCGGGCGGGAGATCGAGGATGAGGATGTCGAGCGTGCCCCACTCGACCTGGCGGAGGAACTGCTGGGTGTAGCGGGTGACCATCGGGCCGCGCAGGATGGCGGGCGAGGAGTCGTCGAGGAGGAGGCCCATCGACATGATTTTCACGCCGTAGCGATCAATGGGAATGATGAGGTTTTCCTCGGTGGCCATCGGGCGCTCGCGCGCGCCAAACATGAGCGCGGTGCTCGGTCCGTGGATGTCGCAATCGCAAAGGCCGACGCGCGCGCCTTCGCGCTGGAGCGCGACAGCGAGGTTCGCGGCGACGGTGGATTTGCCGACGCCGCCCTTGCCGCTGGCGATGGCGACGACGTGCTCGATGCCGGGGATGGCGGTGGTGGTCGCGGTGCCGGGCGTCTGCGCGGGTGCCTGGATGTCGATGCGGGCGAGGGCGCTCACGACGCCGGGCAAAGCGCGCACGGCGGCTTCGGACTGCTCTTTGATCGCCTGCGGGATTTTCGGATCGTTGGCGGCGAGAGCCATCTGGATCGTGACGCTGCCGTCCTCGATCCGGATGTCTTTGATGAGGCCGAAGGAGACGATGTCGCGGCTGAAGCCGGGGTATTTGACGCTGGCGAGGGCCTGGCGGACTTGATCTGCGGTCACGGGCATGAGGGCGGCGACGGTAGGGGGCGCGAGCAGCGGGCGCAAGCGGAGTGCCGCGCGCGAAGGGAGAATCAGTCGGTGCTGTCGCGGAGGCGGAAGTAGCCGACGATCAGCGCCTCAGCGCGCACGCGATGCTGGACGTGGAAAACCGGCCATTCCTTAGGGCGGAGTTCCTTGGACAATGTTTCGCTGTCGCGCAGCCGGGCGCCGTGGCTCAGATCACTGCGCGTTCTCGACCGCCTTGCGCACGTAGGTGCCGGTGAGGGCGTCTTCGTTCAGGATGTGGCCTTTCATCGCGGCATCGACTTCTTTGCGACGGGCACCGGGCTTCAGGTCGAGCATCGTGTCGAGCGCGTAGAGACGGAAATAATACGTGTGCTGGCCGGCGGGCGGGCAGGGGCCGAGGTAGCCGAGTTTGCCGAAATCGTTCGTCCCCTCTACCGCGCGCGGCGGTGGAGCGGCGGCAAGAATTTCGGTGCGGTCGGGAGAGATATTCCAGACCAGCCAGTGGGTGAAAGTCCCTTTCGGCGCATCGGAATCTTCGACGATGACGACGAGGCTTTTCGCGCCGACGGGGATGCCGGTGAATTTCAGATTCGGGCTTTGATTGCGCCCGTCGCAGGTGAATCGCTCGGGAATTGCGCCGGCGGAGGGGATGTCGGGGCTGGTGATGTGCATCACCTCGGAGGCGGGGATTTGCGCGCCGGCCAGCGGGGCGAACGCGAGGGAAAGGGCGATGAGCAGGGACGTTTTCATGCCGCAGAATCGGATGGCGCGCGCCGTGCAGCCGGGTCGCTACTCGGCGCGCAACGCCTTCACCGGCTCGAGCCGCGCGGCGAACCACGCCGGGATGAGCGCCGCGACCGAACACATGACAAAGGCGCTCACGCAGATGATGGCGACATCGCCGGGGATGACCTCAGCCGGGATCTGCGTGAACTCGTAAACGCCCGGCGGGAACAACTGGATGCCGAGCGTGTTGGCGAGCCATTCCTTGAACCCGTTCCGGTAATGAATCGCCAGCAGCCCGAGCCCCAGCCCGGCGATATTTCCAAAGAACCCGACGACCATCCCCTGCGCAAGAAACACCCACACGATCTGCGACACCTGCGCGCCGAGCGCCTTCATGATGCCGATCTCGCGCGTCTTCTGCACCGTCACGGTGATGAGCGTATTCATCACCGTGAACGACGCGATCACCACGAGAAACATGAGGATGATGAACATGACATTTCGCTCGATGCGGATCGCGTCAAAGCGCTCCTGATTCAGATCCATCCATGTCTGCGCTCTCACGGCTCCATGGAAAATTTCGCCGACCTCCTGCTTTACCGCATTGGCCTGATACGGATCGCCCGTGCGCACGGAAAGCCCGTGGATCGCTCCCTGGAGGTCGTAAAGTTCCTGCGCGAGATGGAGCGTCACGAAGAGAAAGTGCGCGTCGTAGTCGTTGCGTCCGCTCTCGAAAATCCCCGCCACCGTCAGCTCCGCCGGGAGAACGACCTGGCTTTTCAAATCCGCGAGCGTCCGCGCCTGCGCGCCCTCGTCGTTCTCGCGGTTCAGCTCGTCGATAATCGCCCGGATATTCCCCGGCGCGTAGATCGTGACGGTGTCCCCGACCTGCACGCCGATGCTGTCCGCGAGCCCGCGCCCGAGCACCACCGAGTCACTCGTCAGATCGAGCGCGCCGTCCTTCACCAGCGCGGCCAGATCCATGATTCCCCGCTCCTCCTTCGGCTGAATGCCGCGCATCATCGGCGTATTGAGCCGACCGCGCGCCTCGACGATCACCGGCCCTTGCACGAACGGCGCGACCGCCGTCACCCCGCCCGCCTCGCGCACTTTTTCCGCGACCGGCCGCCAGTCGTACAGCAGGTTCCCGCCGCCCACGATGAGGTGCGGCTCGAAGCCGAGCACCTTCCTCTGCAGCTCCCGGTCGAACCCCGTCATCACCGCGATGACCACGATCAGCACCATGATCGCGAGCGTGACGCCGGCGATGGAGATGAGCGTGATGATCGAGACGAACGTCCGCTTCGGCTTGAGGTAGCGGAGGCCGAGGAAGAGCGAGAAGTTTTTCACGCGCGCGGCTTTAGCAGCGGGAAAAGGATCACTTCGCGAATCGACTCCGCGCCGGTGAGCATCATGACGAGACGGTCGATCCCGATGCCGATACCGCCCGCCGGCGGCATGCCGTGCTCGAGCGCGGTGAGGAAATCCTCGTCGATGCTCTGCGTCTCCTCGCCGGCCTGCTGCTCGAGGCGCTCGCGCTGGACGATCGGGTCGTTCAGCTCCGAGTAGCCCGGCGAGATTTCCTGGCCGTTGATGATCAGCTCATACACATCGACCACCGAGTCGTCGGCGCGATTTTGCCGCGCGAGCGGGACGAGTTCCTTCGGGCAATGCGTGACGAAAAGCGGATCGAAAGTCTTCTCCTCGACCAGCTTCTCGAAGACGTGCTGAGTCACCTCGTAGTCCGCCATTTGCGGGGAAATCTCGACGCCGAGAGCCGCGCACTTTTCTCGGCGCTGATCGCTCGTCAGCTCGAACCAATCCGCGCCCGCCGCCTCGCGCACCAGCTCGCGGTAGGGCGCGCGCCGCCAAGGACGCGCGAGGTCGATCGTGCGGCCCGGGTGCTCGATTCGCAGGCCGCCGCAGACCTTTTCCGCGAGGTGACAAACCAGCTCCTCGACCAGCTCCGCCATCATCTCGAAATCGGCGTAAGCCCAGTAAGCCTCGAGCATCGTGAACTCCGGATTGTGCCGTCGCGAAATACCTTCATTGCGAAAGTTGCGGTTCAACTCGAAGACCTTCTCGAAGCCGCCGACGAGGAGCCGTTTCAGATACAGCTCCGGCGCGATGCGCAGGAAAAGTTCGAGCCCGAGCGCGTTGTGATGCGTCTGGAACGGCTGCGCCGCCGCGCCGCCCGCGACCGTCTGCATCATCGGCGTCTCGACCTCGTCGAAGCCGCGCGCCTCCAGGAAGCGGCGAATCTCGCGCACGATGGCGATGCGTTTCTGAAAAAGCGCGCGCGCCTCGGGATTCGCGATGAGATCGAGGTAACGCTGCCGGTGGCGCGCCTCGACACCGGCCAGGCCGTGCCATTTGTCCGGCATCGGGCGCAGCGCCTTGCTGAGCACCGTGAGCTGCTTCACCCGCAGAGTCGCCTCGCCGGTCTTCGTGGTAAAACACTCGCCTTCGACCCCGACGATGTCCCCGAGATCGAGGAGCTGAAAAGCCGCGAACGCCTCCGGCCCGATCTCCTTCGCGTGCACGAAAATCTGCATCCGCGCGCCAAAATCGCTCACGTCGAGGAAGTGGCTTTTCCCCATGTCGCGATGCGCCGTGAGCCGCCCGGCGATGCGCTCGGCGTTCCCATCGGCGAACCGCGCGCGGATTTCCGTGACCGTTCCCGTGGTGGAAAAACGGCCGCCGAACGGATCAACGCCCTGCTCGCGCAGCGCCTCGAGCTTGCCGCGGCGGATGGCGATCAGGTCGTGGGTTTCTTCCATGGAGGGCGGGGATTTGAAGCGTGCCACCCCGCGCAGACCAAGGAAATTCACCCCGAAGCCCGTGCCGCTGCGGCAGCGGAGGCAGCAGCGGCTGAAAGGCCTCGACAACTATTCTGGGGCGCTTCCAACATGGCCCCCGCTTATGCGCTCCCTCGCATCTCACCGCCCCAGCGGCCTCCCGCCGGTGCTGGGAGCCTTGAGCGTCACGATGAGCCTCCGGATTGGACCTCCAGCTCTTCTTGGCCGCGAGGGGGAGGGCTGGGCCTTTGCCGCCATCGACACCAGCAGCCCTGAGTGTCAATGCCCGCCCGCTCAAAGTGGCTGGCCAGGCCGAATGGCGCGAATACCGCTTCCGTTTCTTCGACGACGGCCCCACCGGCGACTGGAGCGGCATCCTTGGGGGGGACGTGGGCACGCAACCCCGTGTTGGTAGTGCTGTACCTTCCGGTTTTGGTATATCACTCGTTCGCGATGAAAACAATTGCGCTTCTGCCAATCAACGCGCTCAGCATTGTTGCTGTTTTGCTGACTGCGATCAGTTGCTCTCAGATCAAGGACGGGCGTGTGCGGTCGAAGTCAGAAATTGCCGCCATTGAAGCCGCGCTTGAAAGCTACAAGGCTGATTTTGGAGGATACCCGAGAGGAAATTCGGCTTTGATCGCACAGCGATTACTTGGAAGGAACTCCAAGAATAAGCTATACCTTGAGTGGAGGTCGGGCGGCGATGAAGGGTTTCTGTTGGACCCGTGGGGACGCTCATATCGTTTCTCGTATTCCGAGGACGAACACCCTATAATCCGATCTTTGGGAGAGAATCCAAGCGATGTATCAGATGACAAGAGCAACTCGGACATATAAGCGCGAACCAGGCGAAGCAGGTAATGGCTCCGGGCCGTTACGCCTCCTGCTCCGCTTCGCTCCGACAGGAGGCGCGCCGTCCCTCCGCGATAGCTGACTCGCGACGGTCTCCGAAGAAAAACTCCCAATGCTATTCATCATTATAGGCGCAATCCTTCTCTATTTCGGTGCTGAAGGATTGGTGAGAGGCAGCGCGAGCCTGGCAACGAGAGTCGGCATTTCTCCGTTGGTTGCAGGTTTGACCATAGTCGCCTTCGGAACGAGTGCGCCAGAGCTGAGCGTCAGCCTATCCTCAGCTCTTGGGGGTCACGCAGATATTGCGCTGGGCAACGTGGTCGGTTCCAACATTTTCAATATCGCAATTATTCTTGGGATAGCGGCACTCATCCAACCCCTGCGGATTCATCTTAGCGTAATTCGACGGGACATTCCCGTGATGATTGCTAGTTTAGCCATTGCTTTCGCATTGATCGTCTATGGCAGTTTCTCTCGCCTCGCCGGCGTTGGGCTATTGCTCGGACTTGTTCTCTACCTTGTTTCCGCGATCCGATCAGGGAAGAACGTCACTAATAACACCGATGAGGCATTGATAGACGCTCCGACGATGCTGTCTAAGAGTTGGTGGATTGATTCGGTGATTCTGGTGGCAGGGCTGGGAATTTTGCTCGTTGGCTCGCGGCTTTTTGTTGATGGCGCAACGTCCCTGGCAAAAGCTCTGGGCGTATCGGATGCTGTGATCGGCCTGACAGTAGTGGCGGCCGGGACAAGCCTTCCAGAACTGGCAACGAGCGTCGTGGCTGCTCTGCGCAGGCAGTCCGACATCGCAATCGGCAACGTAGTGGGGTCGAACATCTTCAACGTGCTTTGTATTTTGGGAGTAACCGCGACAGTGTCTCCAATCAACGCGTCAGGAATAGGAATGCGTGACGGATCCGTCATGCTTTTTCTGGGTGTCCTTCTCCTTCCGTTCGCACTAACGAATCGCAAAATATCCAGAGGTGAAGGGGTGGTATTTATCGGTATTTATGCTGTTTACCTGTTTTTGCTCTGGCCAAAGACTAATAACGGCGGACAAGAAGGTGCTGGACAACCGCTTACCCGCCATGAGTTCAATGTTTCACCTCAACTCACAGTCGGAGGGGCGCTGCCGGTAGGCGGTGCCAGACCTTTGACGGTAGTCGGTCTCGCACACCTTCCCTTATGAATATCAGCGAACTCATTGGGCACTGGAGGCTCCGCGTCCATCGTATGCAAATCGCCCATTACGATTCCGAGGCTTATTTTAGTCGTCTGCATTTGTATCTCGGTGTTCCAGTTATCGGATTGAGCACGATTGTCGGGACGAGCGTTTTTGCGAGCTTGCGAGAAACTGCTCAGATGGATCCTACACTTCAAATTACCGTTGGACTTTTCAGCGTGACCGCCGCCGTGCTTTCCGGTCTTCAGACCTTCTTAGGCTATTCAGAGCGCGCCGAGAAACACCGTCTCGGAGGCGCACGCTTTGCGGGACTCAAGACACGAATCGAGTTGATCGCCTCGAGCCCTCCAAAGACCGAAGACGACCTCAACCAAGCACTTGCTGCTTTCCAATTGAGTTGGTCGGAATTGTCCGAGGAGACACCAGGTGTCCCGCCTCGTATTTGGCATCGAGTCGAACAGCGGATGACTTACGACGAGAGCGCCAAGAAATATGCGATGGATCATACACCGCAACTGGACTCCTAACCCCTATGGAAATTGGAAGTGAGGGTGGGAGCTAAGATTGATTACATGGGGTGGTTGTGAGGTTCCATGATGACGCTCTCCATCTTGTCCGCCGCGAGTTGTCTCGCTGGAGTTCTCCTGGAGCATCTCGGCGGCGGGGCGGGTTTCGCGCGGGCGCGGATGGGTTGACCTTGGAGGCTGCGGGGTTGACGGGGGCGCGGTGGCGGCAGTACGGGAGCGGCCGATGAAAACGCTTGTCGCGCCGTCTATCCTCGCCTCCGATTTCACTAAACTCGGTGCCGAGGTGGCGCGCGCGGAGCGCGCGGGGGCGGACTGGATGCACTGCGACGTCATGGACGGGCACTTCGTCGATAACATCTCGTTCGGCCCGGCTTTCGTCGGCGCCGTCGGGAAAGCGACGCGCCTCCCGCTCGATGTGCATCTCATGATCTCGCGGCCGGATCGTTACTTCGAGCGGTTCGCGGGCGCGGCGGCGGGCATCACGGTGCATGTCGAGGCGGAGCATGCGGTGGGGGAAACGCTCGCGCGCATCCGCGTAGCGGGCTGCGGGGCCGGGCTGGCGCTCAATCCGGCGACGCCTTTTTCGGAGGTCGTGCCGTTTCTCGATCAGATCGATCTATTGCTGGTGATGACGGTGGTGCCGGGGTTCGGCGGCCAGGCTTTCATGCCGGAGATGATGGAAAAGGTGCGCGCGGCGGCGGATGTGCGGGCGGGGCGCGGGCTGGAATTCCGGATCGAAGTCGATGGGGGGATCAATGCGGAAACGGCGCCGGAAGCGGTCGCCGCCGGAGCGGATGTGCTGGTGGCGGGGACGGCACTTTTCGCGGCTGAGGATATGGCGGCGGCGATCACGGAGCTGCGCGGGCGGGTTTAACCCGGCGCTGGAGCCAGACAAGCACGATCATCGCGAGGAGGAGCGCCACGAGGATGCGCAGCGGGGTGATGCGAAGCCAGCCGCTGGCGGCGGCGGTGACGATCTGCGCGGTGGGGGAGATTTGCACGGGTTGGCCGCGGCCATCGAGGGCCATCGCGCAGACGATGTAGCCGGAGGCGGGCTCGAGCTGGCTGACGCGGAATTTTACTCCAGCCGGTCCCGGCTCGCCGGTGACATCGGGGAAGGCATACCAGCCGGTGTCGAAGACGCCGTCGTGCATGCCGTGCGGGTAGCGCAGGTAAAGGCGCTGTCTCACGCCGGGGTTCGAGGCCGTCTCCCAGAGGAGCTCGGCGCGATGCGGGCCAGCGCTGGTGACGGTGAGTCGGCCGCCGATCGGCACGTCGATCTTTCGACCGGAAGCGGCGCTCGCGGTGGGCATCGGCTCGGCTCCGGGCGGTGGGGTGCGGAGGGGGGCGGTGGGGTTTGGCT
>PPFU01001888.1_pt1 | contig 13931 bp, 13 predicted proteins | sample 1535991 | NCBI WGS metagenome assembly PPFU01 (sample SAMN04901290, study PRJNA319586) | Hypolithon metagenome, whole genome shotgun sequencing project. | isolation source: Antarctic Hypolithon | place: Antarctica: Miers Valley | collected 2014
GGCGGGCGGCCCTCCCGCCATGCTAATAAAGCGTGCTGGGGAGCACACTTGACAACGATGTCTTCGACGACGAACCACCTCGGCGCTTCCGCGCCCCGCAGCCTGGCCGCCGCCGGGTTGCCACGCCGCGTGCGCAAGGCGCTGGAGCACGCGCTCGCGATCGTCTCCGAGGAGCTGGACCCCAGCCTCGGCATGTTGCTGAACGAGTTCGAGCAGGAGCTGTTCCGGCTTGCCGATCTAGCGCGCAACCCTGGCAGCGAGTCCGGCTACATGCAGACGCTGCGCACGTTCCGGATGAACCGCGCCGACCTCGTGCCGCAGTTCATGCTCGAACTCGAGGCACTGCTGGCGGCCATCCGCACTGCGACCCCGCCGCCGGCTGCCGATACCCCGTCCACCGGCACCAGCTACCGCACCCTGACCCTGGTCGAGGACGCGGTGATGGACGAGGACAGCGTGCTGCGCGAGATTGCGTCGCGGCAGGAGGGCCGCGCCAGCCTGGCGCTGCACCTGCTGGGGCAGCGCTTCGGCGTGCTCGCCGGCTGCCCGGCGTTCGATGCCATGCGCATCCCACTGGGTCCACAGTCGCTGTGCCGGGCAATGCGCAATGCAAGCCTGGCGCTGGAGATCTCGCACGACGCGCGGCTGCTGCTGTACCGGCTGTTCGACCGCCACGTGATGTCGCAGTACGCGCGTATTCTGGAGAAGCTGGACGCCGCGATGGGCGACGACGGCATCCTGCCCGGGCTGACCTACGTGCCGCTGCGCACGCGCCCGGGCAGTCCAGGGGACGGACTCGCCGATGGCGAGACGGGGCCGCCTGCGGGCACCGCCACTGTCGCTGCGGGCAGCAAGGCGCGACCGCCCGCCGCGTCCCCGGCCGCGCGCCATGCCGGCGACGGCCAGCGCCCGCACACCGCGTGGATGGCGCAGTCGACCACGGCCTTCGCCAACGACGACGAGGAGGCGGCGTTCGCGATGCTGCGGCAGCTGATGTCCGGCCGCCGTGAGCTGCTTGGCAAGCTGCGTCCCGAGCGCCCCGGCGACACGCGCCTGCAGCTCAGCACCAGCGACGTCGTCAACGCACTCGGAGCGCTGCAGGCGCAGCCGCCGTCGCCGATGGGCCAGCAGCGCGGGCTGATGGAAATCAAGCAGACGCTGCTGGCGCAGGCGCGGCAGCAGCGTGGCCAGGGCGCCACGCTGTCGGACCAGGACAACGACACCTTCGAGCTGCTGCACCTGCTGTACGGCCAGCTGGAAGGCGAGGTCCGCGGCGACGCGCCCGCCAGCGCGCTGATCCGCCGCCTGCAGCTGCCGCTGCTGCGCCTGGCGCTGCAGGACCCGGCGTTCTTCGTGCGCAGCCAGCACCCGGCGAGACAGCTGCTCAACACGGTCGCGGAGACCGCCGCCAAGTGGCTCGACCCCGATGACTTCGACCCCCAGCTGCTGCTGCCGCTGCAACAGGCTGTGTCCCACGTGGTCGACAATTTCGATGGCGATCCCGCGGTCTTCGAAGCCAGCAACGAGCAGCTCAGTGGCCACCTGCAGGCACAGGTGCGCAAGGCGGAGATGCTGGAGCGCCGCCACGTCGAGGCCGCCCGCGGCAAGGAAAAGCTGGAGGTTGCCAAGCTGCGCGCGAGCCGCACGCTTGCCGACATGATCGGCGACCAGCGGCTGCCGAAGTTTTCGCGCGCGCTGCTGAGCCAGGCCTGGGCCGACGTGCTGACGCTGACGCTCCTGCGACAGGGGGAAGACTCCGACGAGTGGAAGCGGCAGGTGGAAGTCACCCGCCAGGTCATCACTGCCTGCAGTCGCGGCGAGGCCAACGCCGACCCCGCGCTGGCCCAGCACATCGAATCGGCGCTGGCGCAGGTGGGCTACCACGGCGAGGAAGCCGGCGTCATCGCGCAGCGCCTGACCAGCTGCCGCGCCGAGGACGAGGACCCTGCGTCACGCACCGAGCTGGCAATGAAGCTGAAGGCGCGGACGCGGCTCGGCGAGGACGGTGCATCGCCGCGCCGCCCGCCTCCGACGCCACGCACGCCGGAGGAGCAGGGCCGCTACGAGCAGCTTCGGGTGATGCCATTCGGCAGCTGGATCGAATTCGTGACCAACCAGCAGGGCGACGTGGTCCGGCGCCGCATGTCGTGGTTCAGCCCAGTCACCGACAACGCGCTGTTCGTCAACCAGCGCGGGCAGCGCGTCGGCGAACATTCGCTTGACAGCCTGGCACGCATGCTTGTCGCGGGGCAGGCACGCATCGTCACCGCCGAGCGCGGACGCCTGGTCGACCGCGCCTGGCAGGCTGCGATGAGCGCCCTGCGCAGCTTCGCCGGCCGCGGCGACGCGACGCAGCTCGGTGGAGTGCCGGCATGATCAACGAGTTCCGCCGTGCGCGTCGGCGCAAGGCCGCCGACACCATTCTCGTCAGCGACATCATGACCGAGCGCGTCGTCGGGCGGGTCGGCAACATGTCGGAGACCGGCCTGCTGCTGTTGGCCAGCGAGAACCTGGTCGAGGATGCGCTGTACCAGCTGCGGTTCCTGCTGGTCGATGCCTCCGGCAGCGACGTACCCGTCGAGGTCGGCGCCCACCTGCTGTGGAACGATCGCGCCAGCGCACCCGGGCAGGCGTGGACCGGCTTCCGCTTCATCGGGCTGACCGAGTCGCAGGGCAGCCGCCTCCGCGCCTGGATCGAGGCACCTGGCAGCCAGTACGAGTAGCGTCGGGTCGCCTTGCGCGGCATTGCGGCAAAATGGCGGCTCATCCTGCGCCGAGCCCGACATGACCGACAGCGATCCGCGACGCACCTACGGGGACCATGTTGCAGTGCTGCAGGCACGCGCGGCAGAGGCGCTGGCGCGTGGGGGCCTCGACCACCTCGTGATCCCGAGCGGGCGAGCGCACATGCAGCTGTTCGATGATCGCGAGTATCCGTTCGCGGTCAACCCGCAGTTCAAGGCCTGGGTGCCGCTGACGCGGGCTCCGGGCAGCTGGATCGTAGTGACCCCGGGGGAGCGCCCGAAGCTGGTGTACCTGCAGCCGGTCGACTACTGGCATGTGGTGCCGGAGGCACCATCGGGCGCCTGGACGGAACATCTCGAGGTGGTGATCGTGCGGACCGCCGACGCGGCCCGCAGCCACCTGCCGCGCGACCCCGCCCGCTGCGCGGTGCTGGGCGAGCCTGGCAGCGCACTGGGCGACATGGTGCCCAACAACCCGCGCCCCGTGCTGGACTACCTGGACTACCACCGCGCGTACAAGACGCCGTACGAGGTCGCGATGCTGCGCGCTGCCTCGCAGCTCGCCGTGCGCGGCCACCGCGCCGCGGAGTGCGCGTTCCGTGCCGGCGCCTCGGAGTTCGGCATCCACCTCGCGTATTGCCAGGCCGTCGGGCAGGACGCCGCTGAGCTTCCCTACGGCAACATCGTGGCGCTGGACACGCACGGCGCGGTCCTCCACTACACCGGGCAGCAGCGCGTGGCCCCGGCGCCGGCGCGCAGCTTCCTGATCGATGCCGGCGCCAGCCACTCCGGCTATGCGTCCGACATCACCCGCAGCCATGCCGCGGACACCGGTAGCGAGTTCCAGGCGCTGATCGACGCCGTCGACATCGCGCAGCAGGCGATGTGCCTGCAGGTGCGCGCCGGTCGCGACTACCGGCAGCTCCACCTCGACGCCCACCTCGCGCTGGCTGGCGTGCTGCGCGAATTCGGCGTGCTGCGCATGTCCGCGGAGGCCGCGGTCGCGACCGGCGTCAGCAGCGCGTTCTTCCCGCACGGGCTCGGCCACGGCATCGGCCTGCAGGTGCACGACGTCGGCGGCTTCATGGCCTCCGACACCGGCGGCACCATCGACCGCCCGGACGGCCATCCGCACCTGCGCCTGACGCGCGTGCTCGAGGCCGGCATGGTCGTGACCATCGAGCCGGGCATCTACTTCATCGACATGCTGCTGGAACCGCTGCGCCGGTGCGCCGTTGCCGACGGCATCGACTGGGATCGCGTGGCGGCCTTCCTGCCCTATGGCGGCATCCGCATCGAGGATGACGTCGTCTGTACCGAAGATGCGCCCGTCAACCTGACGCGCGAGGCGTTCGCCGCCGCCTGACGCCAGCGACTCGTCGCTACAACACGGCCGGCGCCGTCCCGTCGGCCTTGCCGCCGTTGGCATAGCGCTCGTGCAGCTTCACCGGGGCGGCGGGACGCGACCGCCGCCGGATCCACAGGTTGATCATCTCGACGAAGACCGAGAACGCCATCGCCGCGTAGATGTAGCCCTTGGGGATGTGCTGGCCGAAGCCATCCGCCATCAGCACCAGCCCGATCATGATCAGGAAACTCAGCGCGAGCACCTTGACCGTCGGATGGCGCTCGACGAAATCGCCGATCGGCTTGGCAAAGGTGATCATGAACGCGATCGCGATCAGCACCGCCGTCACCATGACCCAGATCTCATCCACCATGCCCACCGCGGTGATCACGGAGTCGAGGGAGAACACCACGTCGAGCAGCAGGATCTGGACGATCACGCCACCGAAGGTCGCGGTCGCGGTGGGGGCCACGTGCTCGGACTCGCCCTCGAGCTTCTGGTGGATCTCATGCGTGGCCTTGGCGATCAGGAACAGGCCGCCTCCGATGAGGATCAGGTCCCGCCACGAGAAGGTCTTGCCGAACACGGTGAACAGCGGTGCGGTCAGGCTGATGATCCACGCGATCGAGAACAGCAGCGCGATCCGTGACACCGCCGCCAGCAGGATCCCGACCTTGCGCGCGCGGTCGCGCTGCTCCACCGGCAGCTTCCCCGCCAGGATCGAGATGAAGATGATGTTGTCGATGCCGAGCACCAGCTCGAGCGCGGTCAGCGTGGCCAACGCGATCCAGATCTCGGGATTCGCCAACGATTCCATGCCAGGTGCCTGCTGCGTGCGGTCGGGATGGCGCGCAGTCTAGGGAGCTACTCGACGTTCCGCCATGAAGGATTCGACCTCGTCGGCGCGACGGGCGAGACCGGCGGTCAACACCCGGTGCCCGTCCCGGGTGACGAGCACGTCGTCCTCGATCCTGACCCCGATGCCTCGCCAGTGGGCGGCGACCGAGGCGTCGTCCGCGGAAACGTAGAGGCCCGGCTCGATAGTGAACACCATCCCCGGTTCCAGCAGCCGCGATTCGCCTTCGAGCCGGTACTCGCCGACATCGTGGACATCGAGCCCCAGCCAGTGCCCGGTCTTGTGGCGATAGTAGCGCCGGTAGCTGCCGTCGTCGATCCGCTGGCGGAGCTTGCCGCGCAACAGCCCCAGTGACAGCAGGCCCTCCGTCAGCACCTCGATGGCCACCAGGTGCCCGGCCTCGTAGGCAACGCCAGGCCGCGCCTGCGCCAGCGCGGCGTCCTGGGCGTCGGCGACCAGCTCATGCAGCGCGCGCTGCTCGCGGCTGTAGCGGCCGTTGGCCGGGAACGTACGCGTGATGTCGGCAGCGTAGCCCCGGTATTCCGCGCCAGCGTCCAGCAGCACCAGCTCACCGTCGCGCACCTGCGACCGGTTGCCGCGGTAATGCAGCACGCAGGCATGGGCGCCGGCGCCGACGATGCTGCCGTATGCCGGCTCCGCGTCGTGGCGCCTGAACGTCGCCTCCACCTCCGCCTGCAGCGTGTACTCGCGCATCCCCGGCCGCACCAGCGACATCGCCGCTTCGTGCGCCAGCCGGCTGATGTCGGCGGCGCGCTGCATCAGCCGCAGCTCGTCGCCGGACTTGAACAGCCGCATCTCGTCGAGCAGGTGGCCCAGCTCGAGGAACTCGTGCGGCGGCTGCGCGCCCATGCGCATCTGCGCCCGCACCCGGTTGAGCCAGCCGATGAGCTTCAGGTCGAAGTCGGAATCGCGGCCGAAGTGGTAGTACACCCGCCGCCGACCCTCGATCAGGCCGGGCAGGATCTCGTCAAGGTCGTCGATGGGATACGCGTCATCCATGCCGTGGCGATCGACCGCACCCTCCGGCCCGGCGCGCGGCCCGTCCCAACCCTCGCGCTCGGCGTCGCGCTCCCTGCAGAACAGCAGGCTCTCGCCGTGCGCCCGGCCCGGCACCAGTACCAGCACTGCATCGGGCTCATCGAAGCCGGCGAGGTACCAGAGGTCGGAGTCCTGCCGGTAGGGATGGTGCGTGTCGCGGCTGCGGATGCGCTCCGGCGCCGCTGGCAGGATCAGGATCGCCTCGTCCCCCGCCATGCGCATCAGCTGCCGGCGACGCTTGGCGTAGGCCGCTGCAGAGATGCCGGTGGCATTGGCGGCGGCGCGGGTCACGCGTCGGGGTACCGCGTCAGCAAGGTGCTGGCTGCAGGTTGCACGCGTCAGTTCATGCGACCGCGATGGCGCGGACCCATGGCGCAGTCGCCGTGCAGCAGCAGCGCCGCGACGCGGATGAATTCCTCGATCTCGGCCAGGGCGTCTTCGTCGTCCTGGTCGCCGTCCTCCTGCGCGGTTGCGCGCGACAGCTTCACCAGATCGACAAGCGCTTCGCTGCTCTCCTCCGACAGCGGCGGTGCGCTGCCGGCGGCGAGGCCAAAAGCGCCCACGAAGCCGCGGCACCAGTCGAAGAGCGCGCCGCTGCGCTCGGCCAGCGACGCGTCCTCGCCGGGGATGACGAGCGCGAAGCCGAAACTGCGGTCCTCGAGCTGGACCTCGGTGACGCGGCGCAGTCGCTCCAGCACGTCGTCCTCGCCGAGCCGCGGCAGGGTGTCGTCGACCAGCACCTCCACCAGCCAGCCGGCATCCGTGGCGCCACCCCCGGCAATCCATCCGCTGAGGCTGCCGTGGAGCTCGGAGGCACCGACGGCGATCGTCCGCGCGCGCAGTGCGGCATCGATCTCGGAGACGTCGGGAAGGGACTCGGACACGCGTGGAATTCCGCTGCAACCAGGCCCCGCAGTGTAGCAACGCCGCGCCGCGAGTCGCGGGTTGGCGCGGTGCCGCAGGCGCGCCTACACTGCCGCACGCCACGTTCCTTCGTGGACCGGGAATCATGTCTTTGACCGCACTGGGAATCACCGGGCTGATCGCCGCGGCGGTGCTGGGGATGGTCGCGGCGGCGGCGGTGGCGTGGGCCTTCAGGCGACGCACCCGGGTGCACCTCGCGGCGCTGCAGGACCGCGAGGAGCGCCTGGCGCTGGCGCTTTGGGCGACAGGAGAGCGCTATTGGGAATACGACCTGGCCAGCGGACAGCTGCAGCGGCTGCTGGCCCCCGAAGGCGTGCACGGTCGCGGTGCGGGGCTCGAGGTCGACATCACGCTGGCGGCCGACCTGATTCATCCCGATGACCTGCCCAGGACCCTTGCGGAGATCGAGAAGCATGCGTGCGGCGAATCGGCGATGGTGCATGCGGAGCACCGCATCCGCCATCCGCGCGGCGACGGCTGGATGTGGGTGCGTGCGCGGGGACGCGCGGTCGAACGCGACGCACAGGGGCGCGCGCTGCGGATCGCGGGCACCGCCTCCGATGTCACGCTGGACCGGACCGGGGAGCGTGACAGACAGGTAACGGGCGAAGTGCTGCGGAGCATGAACGAGGCGGTGTCGGTGCTCGACGGCGATTTCCGCTTCATTTCGGTCAACCCAGCTTTCACCCGCATGACCGGCTACCAGGAGGACGAGGTCGTTGGCCAGGGCGCAGAAGTGCTCGACAGCAGCCAACACGACCCGGCGTTCTACCGCCACATCCGCGAGCGCGTGGTGCGGCTGGGCAAATTTTCCGGCGAAATGTGGCAGCGGCGCAAGGACGGCGAGGAGTTCCTATGTGCCATCGAGTCGAGCGTCGTGGTCGGCAAGCCGTCGGACCCGCAGCGCTACGTATGCGTGCTCAGCGACATCACCCAGCAGAAGCGCGCCGAGCAGGAGCTGCGCTATCTCGCCAACTTCGACACCCTGACCAACCTGCCGAATCGCGCGCTGCTCGCGGACCGGCTGTCCCGCGCCATCGTGCGCGCACGCCGCGAGGACAACCGCATCGCGGTCCTGTTCCTCGATCTCGACCGGTTCAAGGACATCAACGATTCCCTGGGCCACGCCGCCGGCGACCGCATCCTGCGTGCCGCGGCGGTGCGCCTGCAGGAGACCGTAGGACACCACCACACGGTGGCGCGCCTGGGCGGCGACGAGTTCACGGTGGTGCTCGAGAACCTGACCTCGCCCGACGAAGCGGACCGCACGGCGCGCGAGATCATCATGGCGTTCGAGGCGCCGCTGGTGATCGACGACAGGCAGGACATCGCGATCTCGCCATCGATCGGCATCAGCCTCTACCCCGACCATGCGCAGGTCCCGACCGAGCTGCTGAAGCAGGCGGACACCGCGATGTACCAGGCCAAGGCGGCAGGCCGGCGCACCTACATGCGCTATGACGACGCGATGGACCTGGCCATCCGGCAGCGTGCGACGCTGTCGGGCGCGCTGCGCAAGGTGCTGGACCGCGGCGAACTGCGCCTGGTCTACCAGCCGCGGCTGGCACTCGACGGCGCGCGCATCACCTGCGTCGAGGCCCTGCTGCGTTGGACCAGCGACGAACACGGCGAGATCCCGCCGTCGCGCTTCATTCCGCTGGCAGAGGAGAGCGGGCTGATCCTGGAGATAGGCGAATGGGTACTGCGCGAGGCCTGCCTGGCCCTGCGGCGCTGGCGCCAGCACGGCCTGTCGGACCTCTCGGTCTCGGTCAATGTGTCCGCGCTGCAGCTGCTGCGCGGCGACTTCCATGACGTGGTCCGGCGTGTCCTCGCCGACACCGGCATCCCGCCGCAGGCACTGGAACTGGAGCTGACCGAGAGCGTGCTGATGGCCAACGCCGAGCAGACCGCGGGCAAACTGCAGGCGTTCCGCGAACTCGGGGTGTCGCTGGCGATTGACGACTTCGGCACCGGTTATTCGTCGCTGGCCTATCTCAAGCGCCTCCCGATCACGACAATCAAGATTGACAAGGCGTTCATCGCCGACGTCACCCATGACCCCGAGGATGCGGCGATCACCACCACTGTGATCACGATGGCGCATTCGCTGGGACTCAACGTCGTCGCCGAAGGGGTCGAAACCGAGGGCCAGATGCGCTTCCTCGACGACCATGGCTGCGACGAGATCCAGGGCTACTGGCTGTCCCAGCCACTCGACGCGCACGGCTGTCTGGCGTTCGTGAGGCACTGGACGCCAGGTCCCGGCATGCGCCGGGGCACGCATGCAGGCGCGTCTTGACCGGCCTACCCCTGCTGCCTATCGTGCCTCAATGGACAGCCCCGACGTGATCGCCCAGCTACGCGCACTTGCGGATCGCTTCGACGCGCTCGCCGGCAGGACGCAGAAGCTGGCCGATGAGAACCGTGCGCTGCGCCAGCTGCACGAGCAGGCCGCAGGCGAGCGCTCACAGCTGCTGTCCAAGCACGAGCAGGCAAGGCAGCGGGTGGAGGCGATGATCGCCCGCCTGAAGTCGCTGGAGCAGAACACGTGAGCCAGCCCAGCCTGCCGGTCAGCGTCCGCGTGCTCGATCGCGAATACACGGTCGGCGTCGGTGCCGACGAGCGCGACAGCCTGATGGCCGCCGCGCGCGTGCTCGACGAGAAGATGCGCGAAGTGCGCGGCGCCAACCGGATGGCGGCGGTCGACCGCGTCGCGGTCCTGGCCGCGCTGAACCTCGCCCACGAGCTACTGCAGCTGCGCGACGCGCATCTGCAGCGTGACCGCGAGCTGTCGGCCACGCTGGAGCGCATGCGGCACCGGATCGAGGTACTGCTCGAGGATTGACACGCCGCGGCAGGCGTGGCGTGGAATGCCGCAGGCGGCTGAACGCGTGAACCACGAGGGAAGCCCCACTCGGCGCGCGCGGCTATAATGGCGACGCGTCCTCTGCCATGCCCGACGGCCTGCGCAAACATTCGCCTTGTCCCTTAATCACGACCGCGGGTCCGCCAGGTAACCGGGTGTGCATGCCCGCCTCGTCGCGGGAAGCCCGAAGGAGTCCGAGCGTTCCCACTTGAACCCTGGGTTCAAGGTCGTTTCGCAGGCATCGTCATGGCGGAGGCCGCACCCCGATTCCGCGTCGAGGACAGCTGCGGCCGCAGTGCGCATGACCACACCGTCTTCTCCTCGACCCGCATTGCGTGAAGCCCGGCGTGCCTGGCGTCGTGCGCTTCCCGCCGATGTCCGCATCGCCGCCGCAGACGCACTGGCGCAGCGGCTTCTGGTGTTTCCGGCCGCGCCCACCGTCGGCCATGCTGCGGGCTACTGGGCGATGGACGGCGAGATCGCCCTGCATGCGTGGCAGGTGCGGTTGCCTCCCGGGCTGACCTACTGCCTCCCTGTGCTGTCGCCAGGTCGCGTCCTGCGCTTCGCGGCGTGGCAGCCGGGTGCGGCCCTGCGTACCAACCGCTATGGCATCCCGGAGCCGGATGTCGAAGACGACACGCTGCTCGATGCGGATGCGATGGCGATGGTGGTGACGCCGCTGCTGGCGTTCGATGCGCGCTGCCAGCGGCTGGGGATGGGAAGCGGCTGGTACGATCGCAGCTTCGCGTTCCGCCGCGACGGCGTTCCGCCACCGCTGCTCGTGGGAGCGGCGTTCGAAGGCCAACGTGTCGACGGGTTGGACGAGCAGCCGTGGGACGTACGGCTTGATGCCGTCTGTACCGATGTGGCGACCTGGATGCCGATGGACGACTCCCCATGACCCCACGCCGCCGCTGCTGGCTGATGAAGTCGGAGCCGGAGGACTTTTCCATCGACGACTTGGCGCGCGTGGGCGTCGAGCCATGGACGGGCGTGCGCAACTACCAGGCGCGCAACTTCATGCGCGACGGGATGCGCGAAGGCGACCGCGTCCTGTTCTACCACTCGAACTGCAACGTGCCCGGAATCTACGGCATCGCGGAGGTCGCCAGTGCCGCCTATCCGGATCCCACGCAGTTCGACGGCCGCTCGAAATATTTCGATCCCAAGGCGCGACCTGAGGAGCCACGCTGGTTCCTCGTCGACGTGCGTTACGTGGAGACCCTAGAGAGGCCCATTCTGCTGTCTCGGATACGCGAGGCTGAGGCCTCGCTCGGCGATGATTTCGCGCTGATCCGCAGGGGAACGCGCCTGTCCGTGCTCCCCGTTTCCTCCGCGCAGTACAACACCCTTCTGGCCCTGGAATGAGTCGACGATGACCGACGCCAAGCGCCGCGCCGGCGAGCAGGCGATGCAGTACGTCGAGGACGGGATGGTCGTCGGCGTGGGCACGGGCTCGACCGTTGCCTACTTCATCCAGGCGCTGGCCCGCCGCCGGGACCGGATCGCGGGCGCGGTGTCGAGCTCCGAGAGCAGCAGCACGCTGCTCCGCGCGGCCGGCATCGAAGTGCTCGATCTGAACGCCCACGGCCCGCTGCCGCTCTACGTGGACGGTGCCGACGAATGCGACCCCTCACGCTGCCTGATCAAGGGAGGGGGCGCGGCGCTGACGCGCGAGAAGATCATCGCCGAGGCCAGTACGTGTTTCGTATGCGTGATCGACGCTGCCAAGCGGGTGGAGGTGCTAGGGCGCTTTGCGCTGCCGATCGAAGTCATACCGATGGCGCGGAGCCTTGTCGCGCGCGCGGTCCTCGATGGCACCGGAGGCCAGCCGGTATGGCGGCAGGGGACCACCACGGACAATGGGAACTGGATTCTCGACGTCCACGGTCTGTCCATCATCGATCCCGTCGCGCTCGAGCGGGAACTCAACCAGATTCCGGGCGTGGTGTCGGTAGGCCTGTTCGCCCGCCGGCCGGCCGACGTCGTGATCGTCGGCTGATCCGGCCAACTTACCGCGAGCGCCTGGGCCTGCCGGCAAAGGCGACGGCCGGGATGGGAACCTGATGCCGCCTCGCAGGGCCTGGGGCCGGTCGAGGCGCGGCCCACGCACGCTCCGGCGAAAGTGGATCGACGCGGGCTCGGAACGACGGAACGTGACTTGGCCTGACGCCGTCTGCGCATCAGCTCCCGATGTTCTCTTCGTAGTAGCGACCGAGGTAGTGCAAGGTCGTCGCAGGCGGCAGGCCGCACTGGATCGCAGGCAGGGAGATCCGCGGCGGCGCCGCGGGCAGGTCCGCGGGCAGCCACGCAATGGAACTGCCGGGCTCGTTCGGGAAGGCCGAAGCGGATCGTGTGGTGTAGGTCGCACCTGTGCTGGCACCTGAAGCAACGCCGTTCACCAGCGTGCAGTTGATAAGCGTAGCTCCCGTGCCGCTGGACGACACGTTGGCTTCGATCTGCGTTGCGCCGCGACCTCCGACCGTGTCGTCTCCCTGGAACGTGCAGGTCACGAACGTGGTCTCGGTACCCTCATTGGTCAGGCCCAGCGGACGGGCCCGCAGGTTTGCCGCCTGCGCCGATAGCGCTGCCTGGCAGATCGCCGACGCACCCTGCTGGTCATAGCGGAACACATCGGCCGCGGCCGCCGTCACGACAGGCAACAGCGACGCGAGCAGCAGCCCGAAGGCGGCTGGAATACGGTGGAGCGTAGCGGTCATGGCGAATCCTTCGTGGGGACGTTCAACGGCTGGTGATCTTGCGATGGGCACGCCCTGCTGTCGCCAGCGGTGGGCAGTGCGCCCTGCGCCAGGATTCAGGCGCCGACGTTTTCGTCGTACTCCTTGCCCGTGGAATGCAGGGTCACCGACACCGGGAGCGCACAGCTCACCGACGGCAGCGCGATGCGCGCGGGGGCCCCAGCCACTTCGGCCGGCAGCCACTGGACCGTCGCGCTCTGGCCGGGGGCAAGTGCCGTGCTCTTTGGCGTATAGGTCGCCAAAAGTGTACTACCCTGCTGGAACCCGTTGACTAGGGTACACGCTACGTTCTGCGACTCGGCGCTGTCGTTGGACACCACCAGCCACACGCGCTTAGCGCCGCGCACAGTCGCCTGCGAATCGTCACCCTGCCAGTTGCAGGTCACGAAAATCGTCGAAGGTGACTCATTCGACAAGCCGAGAGGGCGATAGCGCACCGCTGCCGCGAATGCCGGCGTGGCGGCCTTGCACATGCTGGACGCGCCCTGGAAGTCGACGCGCGGGACATTCACTGCACCCGCCGCAAAACTCGCTGCGAGAGCCACCACCACGCTCGCCGCAGTGGGAAAAGTCTTTGCAATGCTCACGGATCGAGTTCCTTTTGATGGACGGGACGTGGTCGGCCCCAGCGTGCCGGGGCTTCCATTGTAGGGGGGACGTGCAGGCGAGTCGGCAGCCCGCGGCTATATGTTGATTCCAGCGGCATCTTCGCATGGAGCAGAGCACCCTGGCGTGCAGGCACAGGCATGCTGGGAGTTCCGAAGACGCTGATCACTGCTCGAGATCGACAACCCGACCGACCGGAGACGCGACGTCGATCAGTCCCCGACCGCCGCTCCGCCGCTCCGCCGACAACATATCGTTGAAAAGCACCGCGCAAAAAAAAAGAAACCCCGCAGCGGATGCTGCGGGGTTTCGGGATAAAACCCTGGCGATGACCTACTCTCACATGCTAAATGCACACTACCATCGGCGCATACACGTTTCACTTCCGAGTTCGGTATGGGATCGGGTGGTTCCATGCAGCTATTGTCACCAGGGAGACTGTGGAGGGTCGCGGGCCGGTGGATTGGCTTTCAAAGCGCACACGCTCTCGTTGGTTGCCTCAGAACGCACCTCGAACGAGGTACGCCATCGGCGAATAGATTGGGACGTAGCGAACTGGTTTGAGCCGAGCGTCAACGTGTCGTCGAGCGCCAAGGCCACTTGAGGTTATATGGTCAAGCCACACGGATCATTAGTACAGGTTAGCTCAACACATTGCTGTGCTTACACATCCTGCCTATCAACCACCTAGTCTTGATGGTTCCTTTAGGGGACTTGTGTCCCGGGAGATCTCATCTTGAGGCGCGCTTCCCGCTTAGATGCTTTCAGC
>PPFU01006638.1_pt1 | contig 13929 bp, 14 predicted proteins | sample 1535991 | NCBI WGS metagenome assembly PPFU01 (sample SAMN04901290, study PRJNA319586) | Hypolithon metagenome, whole genome shotgun sequencing project. | isolation source: Antarctic Hypolithon | place: Antarctica: Miers Valley | collected 2014
ATAGTGGTTCAGTTTTTTGGCTATAGTTTTTTGAAAGGTTCGTTTTGTCGTAACGTTGCGGTAGGGGAACTCGAGGGTCAATTCCTATGCAGTGTCCATTTTGCCAACATCCCAACAACCGCGTTTTAGAATCCCGCTCAGCCGAGTCGGACAGAAGCATTCGCCGTCGTCGCGAGTGCTTGGCATGCGATCGCAGATTTACGACCTACGAGCGGATTGAATATGTGCCGATTACCGTGATTAAGCGAGGGGGCGATCGCGAATCGTTTGACCGCTCTAAACTCCTGCGAGGCATCGTCACCGCCTGTGGAAAAACTGGCGTCAGCGCTCATACCATGGAGTTAATGGTCGATGAAATAGAAGCCGATCTTCAGCAGCAGGCTGTGCGGGAAGTCTCCAGTGAAAATATTGGCGAGCGCGTGCTGGCCCGACTACAGCAGGTTAGTGAAGTCGCCTACGTGCGATTTGCCTCTGTGTACCGTCAGTTTCAAGGCATTCGCGACTTTACTGAAGCGCTCAGTCAGCTCAAGGGCGAAAGCAGTGCTTCCCAAAATCATCTCTATTCTCAGAAGGCTCCAGATGAGTCAGGTATCCACCGTGATGGCGAAGAGCGCCTGGTCTCTCCTGCTAAAGCTTGAGCTAAAAAATGGAATGACTTTTGTCTCCTTATTGATCTACAATTAGTAGTCTTGTGACAGAAACCCTTGAAGGCTGTTAATCGGCCCTTTCCCACTTATAAATTTAGTCCTGCAATATTGCCCGCAATATTGGTAGAGCTTTCGGACAGCTCGAAGTCAAGACTTTACAAGCGGTGCGCGTGCTGCTTTGCCTTTCATTCTCAATCGCTAAATAGCGTAGGGAGCTGAAAAAAGCAAAGACTGTGTGCTCGCAAGGTGTTCACTCGTTCTCGGAGAATAACTGTAAGGAAAACATATTTAGCATGGCCAATCCGGATACCAAAGACACTAACCAAACCACTGACATTGGTTTTACGCATGAGGATTTCGCAGCACTTTTAGACCAATACGACTACAACTTTAACCCCGGTGATATTGTGCCTGGCACGGTATTTAGCATCGAACCTCGGGGCGCGTTGATCGATATTGGAGCAAAAACTGCGGCTTATCTCCCTATCCAGGAGATGTCTATTAACCGGGTTGAAGGCGCTGAAGAAGTTTTACAGTCCAATGAGACTCGTGAATTTTTCATCCTTACAGACGACAACGAAGACGGTCAGCTCACGCTTTCTATCCGTAGAATTGAGTACATGCGGGCTTGGGAGCGCGTGCGTCAGCTTCAGCAGGAAGATGCTACCGTTCGCTCTATTGTATTTGCTACCAACCGAGGCGGCGCGTTAGTTCGCATTGAAGGGCTGCGCGGGTTTATTCCGGGCTCTCATATCAGCACTCGCAAGCCCAAGGAAGATTTGGTTGGCGAAGAGCTACCCCTAAAGTTTTTAGAAGTGGATGAAGAGCGCAACCGTTTGGTTCTGAGCCATCGTAGAGCGCTGGTTGAGCGTAAGATGAATGGCTTGCAGGTGAGCGAAGTTGTGATTGGTACCGTTCGCGGCCTTAAGCCCTACGGCGCATTTATTGATATCGGCGGCGTTAGCGGCCTGCTGCACATCTCTGAAATCTCGCACGATCACATTGATACGCCAAACTCGGTGCTCAACGTAAATGACGAGATCAAGGTGATGATCATCGATTTGGACGCTGAGCGCGGTCGAATTTCTCTATCGACCAAGCAGCTTGAGCCTGAGCCGGGTGATATGGTTAAAAATCCTGAGCTAGTGTACGAAAAAGCTGATGAAATGGCTGAACGCTATCGCGAGCAGCTCAGGCAGAAAGCTTTAGGTGAAAGTGGTGAAGCGCCGAGCGATGAGGCTGACTACGTTGTAGAAGAAGAAGATCTGGCTATGGCTGAGTAACGCTGATAGGGTTGTTTGGAACAGGTACCCGCTTCAATTTAAAAAGGAAAAGGCCTACGGGTCTTTTCCTTTTTTGTCTTTGCTGTTTCATCCTTATACCAAGGAGGACTTCATAGCATGGCCACCATTCAATGCCTGGGGCACAGCTTTGAAAACATTCAGGCGGTGCTGTTTGATAAGGACGGCACGCTGGCAAATGTAGAAACGTATTTACTGGCTTTGGGACGGGAGCGATCGCACTTCATCAATGCCCAAGTTCCTGGTTTGCAAGGGCCGATATTGTCAGCCTTCGGCCTTCAAAATGACAGCATAGACCCGACTGGGCTAATGGCCGTCGGTAGCCGCACCGAAAATAAAATAGCCGCCGCTGCATACGTAGCCGCCGCAGGCTACGGTTGGATAGCCGCTCTAAACTTAGTTGAAAACGCTTTTCAGCAGGCTAAAGCGACTCTGCCTGCCAAAGTGACTCAAACGCTTTTAATGGAAGGTACGGCATTACTGCTGCAACGGCTTCGATCTGCACAGGTAAAGCTGGGCATTGTCTCTTCTGACACGCAATCAGAAGTCGCCACCTTCGTGAACCACCATCAGCTTACTGATATTGGCTGGTACTGTGGCGCGGCCCCAAAAACGCTACCCAAAACCCACCCCGATTTCTTGAAGTTTGCCTGTCAGGCAATGGGTGTCAACAGCTCAGCTACGCTCGTTATCGGCGACTCTGCGGCTGACTTACAGCTTGCACAGCAGGGCGCTGCTGGATTTTTGGGAATGACCGGAGGATGGCAGCGTCCGCCTACAATAGAGATAGCATCAAATTTAGCAGCGAGTTTGGCAGTTGTGACCTTTGAGCAGCTCAGCCAAATTGAAAGCTTCAATTGAAAGTTTCAACTAGATCTCCATTAGTTGTTTAGATTGGTACATACATCAAAGTAGTGAATACTCGTAAAAAGGCATTCTTGAATCACGAAGGAGGATTGGCTATTGTCGCGTCGCTACCTGTTTACATCAGAGTCGGTTACAGAGGGACATCCCGATAAAATTTGCGATCAAATTTCAGACACAATTTTAGACACAGTGCTGGCGCTCGACCCCAGTAGTCGCGTGGCCGCTGAGGTTGTAGTCAACACCGGGCTGGTCATAGTTACTGGCGAAATCACCTCTACGGCAACGGCTAACTTCGTTAAAGTTGTCCGCCAAAAGATCGCTGAAATTGGCTACACCAACCCAAAAAACAACGGCTTTTCGGCTGATAGCTGCTCCGTGCTGATTGCCCTAGACGAACAGTCGGCTGATATTGCTCAAGGCGTAGACCACGCCCAAGAAACTCGCGAGCAAACCAGTGATGAGCGTTGGGATGCCATCGGTGCGGGTGACCAGGGAATTATGTTTGGCTTTGCCTGTAACGAAACGCCCGACTTGATGCCTTTGCCGATTTGTCTGGCTCATCGAATTTCACAAAAGCTGGCTGTGGCTCGAAAAAGTGGTGAGCTTGCCTACTTAGGGCCAGATGGTAAAACTCAGGTTACCGTTCAATACGAAGACGGCAAGCCAGTTGGCATTGATACAATTCTAGTATCTACTCAGCACACAGAGACTATCGATGAGCTGAGCAGCAACGAGGACGTGCAGGCCAGAATTAAGAAAGACCTGTGGAAATCAGTTGTCTTGCCTGCCTTCAAGGGTCTGGATTTACAGCCTGACAATGACACGCGCTTTTTGGTGAATCCCACCGGTAAGTTTGTCATTGGTGGCCCACAAGGCGACTCTGGTCTGACCGGTCGCAAAATCATTGTGGATACCTACGGCGGCTATTCTCGTCACGGCGGCGGCGCTTTTTCTGGCAAAGATCCCACAAAGGTTGACCGAAGTGCAGCCTATGCCTGCCGCTACGTTGCCAAAAACATTGTGGCCGCTGGTCTAGCTGATAAGTGCGAAGTACAGCTAAGCTATGCCATTGGCGTAGCCCGCCCGACGAGTATTTTTGTGGAAACGTTTGGCACGGGTAAGGTCTCTGACGACAAGCTACTGTCGCTAGTTAACGAGCACTTCGAGCTACGTCCCGCAGGCATTATCGAAACGTTTAACCTGCGCGGACTGCCCGCAGAGCGCAACGGTCGCTTTTATCAGGACTTAGCCGCCTATGGTCACTTTGGCCGTGACGACCTGGATCTGCCCTGGGAAAAAACCGACAAAGCTGCTGCGCTTAAGGCCGCCATGGTTGAGCGGACTCCTGTGAGCGTGTAGCTTCTCGACAGCCCGTCACTTGCCAACTCTCCTCACATTGTGTTTATCTAAAGGCTTCTCAGGCTCTGAGAGGCCTTTTTGGTTGATTTAGAAAAATGGCTCCTTTTCCGCCTTACCAGCCCAAAAACCTTTCGCTCGGGCCGCTAGAGTCTGAAGTCGTTGAAATTCTATGGCAGCTCGGGCCAACCTCAGCGACGGCTGTTCATCAGCATATTTTGAACGATATCGACCGAGAGCTGTCGTATTCTTCTGTGTCTACGGTGCTGAAGCGGCTGGTGAAGAAGGGATGGGTAGGCTGCGATCGCGAAAACCGAGTCCATATTTGGCGATCGCGAATCTCCCAACAGCAGGCCGAAATCCTCAAGGCTCACGAACAATTACATCGCTTTTTAGCCGTCGGTAGCCCCGAAATTGTCGCCGCCTTTGCCGACACGCTAGACGACAACAGCTTGGCGCAGATGGATGCGATCGCCCAAAAAATAAAAGACGCCCGTCAGGCTCGGGAGCAGTCATCATGATGCATTTGCACCTGCTGGGAATGGCGGCGGCAGTTTCTATGGCTATCCGGCTCATAGCCAAGCTGGCAGACCGTTCGAATCAATCGGTTGTGCAGCCCACGTTGACCTGGCAGCGGCGCTGGCATCAGGCTTTGATAGCTTTTGTAGTACCGCCTTTGCTGCTGCTGACGAGCGCTGTCGCTGTCATTACGATGGGCTACAGCACAGCCCACCCCTGGGACGGCCAGATGAGCTATGCCCTCTCTCTATCCTTTGCCTTAGCGGCGATCGCCGTATGGACTCACCTGAGCTGGGTTGCTTTGAGAACGCGGCGTGAGATGCGGCAATACCCTCAAGTCCTGATTAAAACAGGACAGGGCGAGAGCCAAAGGCAGGTGATGGGCCGAATTTTAGAAGTGCCTGCGGTATTCAGCGCCCAGGTAGGGCTTTGGCCCTCAGAGCTGGTGGTGAGCCAGGGACTTTTGACTTATCTTGACGATGAGCATCTAGCGGCGGTGCTGGCTCACGAAGCGGGACATGGCCACTATCGAGATACGTTTTGTTTTTTTTGGCTGGGCGGCCTGCGGCGGCTGACGAAATGGTTGCCTTACAGTGAATCGCTGTGGCAGGAACTGCTTTTGCTGAGGGAAATTAGAGCCGACCGGTGGGCGGCGCGGAGTGTCGATACGCTGGTGCTGGCTGAGTCGCTGATGAGCGTGATGACCGCGCCGCTAGTGGCGGAATCGGTATGTGCGGCCTTTAGCTGCGCGGCACCTCGAAGTCGACTGGCGCAGAGAATTGATGCTTTGCTGTTTGAAGATTTGCTACCGGTAGGTGAAAACGCAGGCACGTTTAAAGTTTTGCCCTGGCAGTGGATGGCGATCGCCTTTGCCCTGACGCCTTTGCTGACGATTCCGTTTCACTATTGACGAAAGAGGGCAACCACGAGGGTGTGCCCCTGCGGCTGTTTTTTAGGTTTTTGGGCCGTGCCATCTGGGAGCGGGTGGCGTTGTTTCGGCTATTACCTGGCCTTTAGAAATTACGGTTTTAACCGTTGCTCTCTCTAGAATTGCCTCATACCGGCTGTATGCGTCTAACACTATTAAATTAGCCGGCTTCCCGACAACGATGCCGTAATCATCTTGAATGCCAAGGGTGCGGGCTCCGAATTTTGTCACCATGTCGAAGCAGGCGTCTATTTCGTTGAGTCCGGTCATTTGGCAAACATGCACGGCCATTTCGGCTACCGATAGCAAATTTCCAGTGCCTAAGCTGTACCACGGATCTTGAATACAGTCGTGTCCCAGGCTGACGTTGAGGCCGCTTTGCCACAGCTCTTTGACGCGGGTGACGCCTCGGCGCTTGGGGTAGGTGTCTGTGCGGCCCTGTAGCGTGATGTTGATGAGTGGGTTGGCAATGAAGTTGATGCGCGATCGCCTCAAAATCCCCATCAGCTTCAGCGCGTAAGCCTCGTTATAAGAGCCAAACGCCGTGGTATGGCTCGCGGTCACCCTTTCCTTAAGCCCGCTCCGAATGGCGCAGGCAGCGACCACCTCCAAAAATCGGGACTGCGGATCGTCAATTTCATCACAGTGAATATCAATTAAGCGGTCATATTGCTGCGCTAGCTCGAAGATTCGATGGACAGAGCGCACGCCGTCTTCGCGGGTCATTTCATAGTGGGGAATGCCGCCGACTACATCGGCCCCTAGCCGCAGTGATTCTTCCATCAGCGATTCGTTTTGCTCGCTGCCGTAAAGCCCATCTTGAGGAAACGCCACCACCTGCAACGTTATCCAATCTTTGACGGCTTCGCGCACTTCCAGCAAACCCTTTAGCGCCGTCAGGCTGGCCTCACTAACATCTGCATGGCTGCGAACAAACAATACGCCTTTGCTAGCCTGAAGTTTTAGCGCCTGAATCGCTCGAGCTTTGACGTCTTCTAGGGTCAAACTGGCCTTGCGTTCTCGCCAGATCTCAATGCCTTCAAACAGGGTGCCGCTTTCATTCCATCTAGGCTGACCCGCCGTTAGCGCCGAATCTAGATGAATATGTGACTCTACAAAAGGCGCGCTGACTAGCCGCCCGTCAACGTTCAGCTCGGTTGCGGCGGTGATGTTGAGGTTGGGGGCGATCGCCTCAATCCGATTATCGGCGATCGCAATATCTACCAGCGGCTCCGCCGTCCCCTCCGCCGTCCCCTCTGGCATCTCATTTGGCATCTCATTGGGGGCAACCAGCCGACAGCCTTTTAACAGCAGCGTAGCATCCATAACTTTTTAAAACTTTTCCTATCAATCTTGCACTATGTAAAGCAGATTAGGTTAGCACACCCAAAAAGTATAAGATCCGCCTGAGGAATTGTATTTACAATGCTATGTTCGGCGCTTGAAACTATTAGGAACCCATGGACATACAGCAGCGCATCAGCCAGCAGCGCGTACGACACATTATTGATAGCTACCGGCTCATGGGCGCAGGTGATGAAGCTAATGGGTTCGATGCCTACGTGAGCGAGCTTTTAAGTCAGTATCCCCAAGGGCTCATTGAGCTAGCGCTAGTAGAAACGCTCGCTAAGAACTGGCTAACCATTCCGATGGAAAAAGGCGTGGCTTTTTTAGCAGCGGCTCACGAGCGCCTTAAGCAGTGGCAGTCAGATGTGGTAACGGTCGGGCTAACACCCAGCCAGTTCTGGCAAATCACAGGTTTAGACCCTCAGCTAGCTTTTTCAGCCCTGACAAATCATGCCGATAATCCAACAGCGCTACCGACTCAAGCCGCTATAGATTGAAAGACATTTCGTTACTAGCTTTTGGGTAGCTAGCTTCTTCCCTGGCTTTTTACAGAGCTGCTCTAGCTACCGTCACAATGCCTACGACAGAAATACCTGCTTGACTGAGCGTAGCGGCTGCACTCCGCACGGTAGCGCCTGTCGTGTAAATGTCATCAATTAGCAAAACAGACGGGCTCGCCTTACCGTTTTCTCGGGCGTGATGTGCCCGCCGGTGTAACGACTTGCCCACCTCGAACACCTGATCGAGGTTTTGCTGACGCTCAGCCAAGCCAAGCGCATGCTGAGGCCGCGTTGCCTGGACGCGTACGAGCCCGTCGGCCAGCAGCGGCACTTTGCTAACCTGGCAGAAGGCACGGGCAATGAGTTCGGCCTGGTTAAACCCTCGGCTCTTTTGACGACCGGCGTGTAAGGGAATGGGCAATGCGTAGGGCACTAGCCTACCTGTGGCTGGCGTTGTCTTATTCGGCAGGGCAATTGGCTGCTGAGCTAGCCAGTGTCGGGCGAGGGCTGTGCCAAGTGGTTTGGCTACTTCAGGGCGATCGCCATACTTCATCGCCAAAATCGCCCGCTTCAGCGAACCGCTATAAAGGCCCAGGACGCTGATTGGGAGCGCCGGATCGCCCTGTAGATCGGGCTGGTCTTTAGCCTGATTCTGTGCTGCTTCAGGCTGAAAAATCTGGCGCTGGCAGTCGAGGCAAAACGTCTGGGCTGTGGGGCGATCGCACACCGCACAGCCCTGCGACAAAAATAAGCCCATGACGCTCTTAACGCTTGCTTTCCTAAATAGATTCGACTGAAGCATATACAGTCTTAATTTATGAATTTGCTAACTTATGAGTTTGGCTGAGGAACAACGGTGGTTGTTCTGCCGTCCGGATATACTAGGCACATCACATCTTGATCCGCACCGTCAGCTTGCCCATACGAAGACGAATCTGACTGCGGCGCATTACTATCTGTTGAGTCAGACGATTGAGAATTCTTACGTGAACGCATAGTAATTACTTTAATAGTGACGAAGCTTTGGAGCTTAGCTTCATTGTTAAAGATCAACCCAGCCTCTCGCGAGCGTATAAGTAGCCAACTTTTTAGGTGCTACTAGCGACACCTAGAGAAGCGATTGGGAAAAGGGCCAAAGCTTTCTCATATCAAAGCATTTAGATGTTTCAAGCTTCTGCTTACTTGGCTGCTCTACAAAGTCTCTTTAAACTCTTCGTAGAATCTATGGGTTAAGCTCATCGCAGCTTTATGCGGTTCTAGGCTGATTGAGTGAATTTACACAGGCTGTGGCGGTTCTCGCAATAATTGCGCACAAATGGCCCGACAAACCCATACTATTAATTTAACGTGAGTATTTTTTGGCAAAACCTTGGGTGTAGAACTTCGCAGCTACGTTTATCTCGACAACCTTCAGTCCCAACATGCGGCCTACATCGGCACGGTTTCCATTGGCTTTTTGCCGCTGCCTGGCGATGCATCCTTATGGATCGAAGTCTCCCCCGGCATTGAGATTAACCGTATTACTGATGTTGCCCTGAAATCGGCTGTGGTACGCCCAGGCGTGCAGGTGGTTGAGCGCCTGTACGGGGTATTAGAAATTCACGGTAGCCAGGGCGAGGTGAAAGCAGCAGGGCGAGCTATTTTAGGCTATCTCGGGCTCAAACAAAGCGATTCGCTCAAGCCAGAGCTGATGTCTAATCAGGTCATTCGCAATCTCGATCCGCACCATGTGCAGCTCATTAACCGCACCCGTCGCGGTCAAATGATTCTGGCAGGTCAAACGCTTTACGTTATGGAATGTCAGCCCGCCGCCTATGCTGCTTTAGCGGCCAATGAAGCAGAGAAAGCCGCCTTTATTAACATTCTGCAAATTTCCGCTATTGGTAGCTTTGGTCGGCTTTATTTGGGCGGCGCTGAGCGTGACATTTTAGCGGCGGCGCGGGCGGTAGAAGAAAAAATGCGGGCGCTGCCTGGACGGCTTGACGAAGATAACGATCCGGACGAATAATCCCTTGAAATCGGCCCTAAAATCACTCCTCTAGAATCACTCCTCTAGAATTACCATGAGCAGCCCCCGTCTTCATCCCCACACCATTGAAGAAGTCCGCGAGCGGGCTGATCTGGTCGATATTGTTTCTGAGCAGGTTGTCCTTAAAAAGCAGGGCAAAGACTTTGTTGGGCTGTGCCCTTTTCACGACGATAAGTCGCCTAGCTTTAGCGTGAGCCCGTCTAAGCAGTTTTACTACTGCTTTAGCTGTGGTGCAGGCGGCAACGTTTTTAAGTTCATGATGGAGCTAGGCCAGCGTTCTTTTGCCGACGTTGTGCTGGATTTGGCAAAGCGCTATCAGGTGCCCGTCACCACGATGGAGCCTGCTCAGCAGCAGGAATTGCAGCGTAAGCTGACCCTTCGCGAGCAGCTCTATGAAATTGTGGCCGTGGCGGCTAAGTTCTATGAGCACGCGCTGTTTCAACCCGACGGGAAGCAGGCACTCACATACCTGCGCGAGGAGCGAAAGCTTAGCGACGACACCATCAAACATTTTCTGCTGGGCTATGCGCCGGAAGGCTGGCAGACGCTGTACGGCTACCTGGTGGATCAAAAGCGCTATCCGGTGAATTTGGTGGAGCAGGCGGGGCTAATTGTGCTGCGTAAAGGGGGGGATGGTTACTACGACAGGTTTCGCGATCGCCTCATAGTCCCGATTCACGACGCCCAAAACCGCCTAATTGGCTTCGGTGGCAGAGCGCTCAAAGCCGACGACAAGCCCAAGTACCTTAACTCTCCTGAAACCGAGCTGTTTGACAAGGGGAAAACACTGTATGGATTGGATAAAGCTAAGGCTGCGATCGCCAAGCAAGATCGCGCCATCGTCGTAGAAGGCTACTTCGACGTGATTGCCCTCCATGCAGCAGGCATCACCTGCGTGGTCGCCTCCTTGGGAACCGCGCTCAACGCAGGTCAGGTAAAACAGCTCCTGCGCTACACCGAATCCAAGCAAATTATTTTCAACTTCGATGCCGATACCGCCGGGGTCAAAGCCGCCGAGCGGGGCATTGGTGAAGTCGCTGATATGGCCTATCGTGGCGACGTGCAGCTCCGCATTCTCAATATCCCCGATGGCAAAGACCCCGACGATTATTTACGCCTTCATACGGCAGAAGAATATATTGCTTTGGCCGACGCTGCCCCGCTCTGGCTCGACTGGCAAATTAATAAGCTAGTGGCAGCTCGAGACCTTAAGCAGGCCGATCAGTTTCAACAGGCTTCCCAGTCTGTCGTTGGCCTCCTCAGCGACATTGCCAACGCCGACACCCGCACTCACTATATTCGTCACTGCGCCGAACTCTTTAGCCAGGGCGACGGGCGCATTGTGCCCCTGCTGGCTGAAAACCTGCTGGCTCAGGTGCGGCGCAAACGTCGAACGCCCGGTGACAAAAAAACAAAGCCCAATAATGACGTTCAAATCCTCAACCGCAGCTTTCTAGAAGAAGCAGAAGCCTCGTTGTTGCGCATCTATATCCATAGCCCTAGCCACCGCCAAACCATTATCGATAGTCTGGAAACTCGTGACTTGGGCTTCAATTTCTCTCACCACCGTTCGCTGTGGCGTGCGCTGCTCGAACTCGCTGATGCAGAGGCCAACGTTTCGGCTAATACTTCAGCGCAGGGTACGAAGCAAACCCTGTTAGAAACCCTGCGGAACTTTGCCGCTGAATCTACAGGGCCGCTTTCTTTGGTGAACCACCTGCTTTATTTAGAAGAGAAAACGAAGCTAGATGTACTGCGGGAATCTTTAGTGATTAGAGCTGCGATCGCTTGCCTAGAAAAGAACATGTGTGAAAAGCGCTACCGCCTTCTCCTCAACCTGTGGTCAAGCAGCGACTTCGACGCCTCCCCCGACCAGCACGCTCAATACCAAAAGCAAATTATTGCCGAGAAGAATCGCATTGCTCAGCTTGAAAAAGAACGCAGCGTGGACTTCGCCGATTTGGCTAGCGTTCCTTGGGTGAAAAGGGAGTAGGTAACTATGACATCTCCCCAATCCCCCACCTCCCATCACGAAATAGGCACCCTCGGCGAACAGCTCGTCTCCCAATGGCTAATCGCCAAAAACTGTCAGATTATCCACCGCCAGTGGCACAGCCGCTTCGGTGAAATTGATCTGATCGCAAAGGGGCAGAGCGGCGAAGACGCACTGCGGTGTGAAATGCTGGCCTTTGTTGAAGTAAAAACCCGCAGCGAGGGTAACTGGGACGCCGATGGCTTGCTAGCGGTAACCCGCTCGAAGCAAAAGAAGCTGCGCACCACCGCTCGTTACTTTTTAGTCCGGCATCCACACCTCTCGGAGCTACCTTGCCGCTTTGATATTGCCTTAGTTCGTTGTGAGGCCGAGCGACCTAGCGATCGCCTGAGCCTGCAAATCCCTAACAGCCAGAGGTACTTGAGCCTTCAAACCTACCTTCGCGATGCCTTTTGAAAGCATTTGTCAGGCGAGACGCCCAGCCTACAAGATTTCTGTTACGCTCTTTCTTATGCTGAAGTCCTTACGCTAAAGTCTCTGGGCAGTAGCCCAATCCTGTCACAAACTGCTGACGGAATTCTTCAATTTCACGGCGGTCAGGTTTGCCGTGAGAAACGACTGCTACCTGATAGCGTCGCATCACATCGACCGCCGACTGACCCATTTCCAAACCCCACAGCGCCATTCGTACCCTGACGCCGGGCTCGTAGGCAGTCCCTAATTCGTTGAGAAATGCTGAAAAGTTTTGCTGAGCCTGCCTGCCTGCGCTGTCGTGTAGTTTTACCTTTACAATCCAGCCGTTTATTTGATGGATAACCGTTATAAACTCAAGCGGGAGCTGCGTTACCCCTAGCAAGCGCTCAACTACTCTTAGCGTTAGGCTTGCATTGGTCAGGTAGTAGATGTATTCCATCGTTCTAGAGTTGTGTGGGTGCTACAGTCTAATCATTTTGCCTGCCCTCATTATGGCGCAGTGTTCTTCTGAACCTTCATCTCTGTTTCCATATTTTTATCTCCAAATAATGAGCCAAAGCGTACACCCCCGCTTAGCTAGCTTTAGCCATGCCTAACCTCGATCACCAGCTTGCCGCCTACAGCTATGATTTGCCTAATGCTCTAATTGCTCAAAACCCGGTCACTCCCAGAGACAGCGCCAGACTACTGGTGGTAAAAGGGAACTCGCACCAGCATCGTCACTTTCGCGACTTAGCTGATTTGCTTTTACCGGGCGACCTGTTAGTTCTTAATAATACGCGGGTAATTCCAGCTAGACTGTTCGGTCGGAAACAAACAGGCAGCTCGCCGTCTAATAATGCTCAAAATAACGCCCAAATCAGCGGTTCTCAACCCGACAGTTCCCCGCATGGCGCTGCCGTTGAAGTATTGCTGATAGAACCGCTCACCGAAGACCGGTGGCTGGCGCTGGTAAAGCCAGGACGACGGCTTCAGCCTGGTACCAGCATTGCATTTTGCGATTTAGCAGGCGATGCAGAATTGCCATTAATGACCGCTTTTATAGAGTCGCGGGATGAGGCCACTAATGGCCGCATTCTGAAGCTGACGCCTCACGGCCATCGCTCTATCGACGACATCATTCACCAGCTAGGCCAGGTTCCTTTACCTCCTTACATTACGCGCTCTGAGTCATTGCCAGAACAGTACCAAACGGTGTTTGCCCGCAGGCAGGGCGCTATTGCGGCTCCTACAGCCGGTCTGCATTTTACCGATCGCCTCCTCGCTCAGCTCTTACAAAAAGGCATTGAAACTGCTGAGGTTACTCTACATGTTGGCATTGGCACTTTCCGCCCGGTAGAAGTCAGCGATATTGAGACACACCAGATGCATCAGGAGCGGATCGAGGTACCTCAAAGCACCGTTGAAAAAATTCGTCAGACTAAAGCTAACGGTGGCCGAGTGATTGCAGTTGGGACGACGTCTACTCGGGCTTTAGAAGGTGCAGCGGCTGGCAAAGAGCTGCAACCCTATCGTGGCAAAACTGACCTGTTTATCTATCCTGGCTACCGGTGGCAAGTTATTAATGGGATGATTACCAATTTTCATTTGCCAGGATCTAGCTTGCTGATGATGGTAAGTGCTTTGATTGGGCGGCAGCGGCTGATGGCTTTGTATGAGGAGGCGATCGCACAGCAATACCGCTTCTATTCTTTCGGCGATGCCATGCTAATTTTGCCAGAAGCTACTCTAGAATCTTGAAGCCGTTACCCAGCCGGTTGACTGAGCGTAGCCGAAGCCAACTCCCCATTAAAAAAGCGCCCCCCGAAGGGAGCGCTTTCTTTAGTGAAACTTAATCAGAACGCCAAGCGTCTGACAGAAGGATTCACGCTATCGGCTATCTAGAAGATCTATGCAGCGATAGAAGGAGCAGTCAAAGCAACAGGTGCAGCTTCGCCAGCAGCCAAGTCAAGCGGGAAGTTGTGAGCA
>PPFU01034051.1_pt1 | contig 13922 bp, 11 predicted proteins | sample 1535991 | NCBI WGS metagenome assembly PPFU01 (sample SAMN04901290, study PRJNA319586) | Hypolithon metagenome, whole genome shotgun sequencing project. | isolation source: Antarctic Hypolithon | place: Antarctica: Miers Valley | collected 2014
TTTTCTGGCTGCAGGACATCATCGGCATTGCCACGCACCGGCTGCTCAGGCGCAAGCTGCCCCTCGCGGGTGCCCTTATCGGCCGCTACTACATGTCGCTCGAAGCCCGGATGCTGCGGCAGAGCGACGCCGTGGTGATGATCACCGAGGACTTCCGGCCTGTGCTGTCGAGGTGGGGCGTGCAGGATGCCCGCATGAAGACGATTGAAAACTGGGCCCCTATCGAAGAAATACCGCTCCTGCCCCGCGACAACGCGTGGAGCCGCGCCCACGATGCCACCGAAACGTTCAACTTCGTCTACGCCGGCACGATGGGCATGAAGCACAACCCCGAACTTATCCTGCGCCTGGCGCAGCACTTCCAGCACCGAGACGACGTGCGGGTACTCGTGCTCACGCAGGGCGCAGGGGCTGATTGGCTCGCCGCCCACAAGCGCGGCGGCGCACTCCCCAACCTGCACCTGCTCCCTTTCGAGCCTTTCGAGAAGATGCCCGAGGTGCTGGCTACCGCCGATGTGCTCGTGGCCGTGCTGGAGCCCGACGCGGGCGTGTTCTCCGTGCCCTCGAAAGTGCTGGCGTACCTGTGCGGCGGCAAGCCCGTGCTGCTGGCCGTGCCCTCCGAGAACCTCGCCGCCCGCATCGTGCAGCGTGAAAACGCCGGGTGCGTGGTACCGCCCGATGCCACCGAAGCATTCGTAAAGGCTGCCGATACCCTTTTCAACAACCTGGAGATGCAGACAGGCATGGCCGAAAATGCGCGCCGATACGCCGAGCGCACGTTTGGCATTGCAGGTATCGCCGACCAGTTTGAACGGGTTTTAGCGCGCGGAAAAGCCTGACCGCCGCTTCTACATCAGTGTGCCCGCTGCGCGCGACGGCACCTTTGGCGCACAGCACCTGCGCGGTCTGGCGTAACCTGTTGTAGCAGCCCCAAAAAGGGTTGCCCGGCAATTGAAACGACCCTGGTACTATCCCGGTCATCGTGTATCTTGCCAGCATGGATCACGCCTCTCCTTCGCGTGCCCCGCAGCCTGGCTCTCCCCCCTCGCCGGACTGGTCGCTACACAAGATTTCCTCCTCGGAGCCAACTTCCGGTCTGGCACAGTTCTCTGTACTGGACGCTGTAGGAGTGCGTCTTGGTGCGGTCTCCGGATGGGTATACACGCCCGATGGGCATGTGGCTGGCCTGTCTGTGGGGCTGCGCGGCTTCTTTAAAGCCCATTACTACCTGATTCCTCTCGGGTATGTGACGCAGATTGATCCGCGCCACCGCACCCTGCATCTCCGCGAGATCACAAGGCGATCCCTGCCGCAGGTAGCAGTGCGGTGCGACGACACGCTTCCCCCTGCCGAGGTGCTGGAAACCGTACTACGCGAAGCGCCCAACCCTCGCCCCGCCATCGTTTCTATGCTCCGGCAGCCTGAAAGCGGCCCTCTCTTTTCACACACGCCCGCTCCCCCCCGGCAGGGGGATGGCCACCGCCATCCTCCTGCCCTGCCGGTGCCGCACGTTGCCCCGCCCCCGGCGCGCAGCGCCGACGCGCCCGCTCCCCCCTCGCTGCCGCGCTGGCAGACGCTCGCCGTGTTGGCGGGCGAGGACGAAGAGTTGCCTGCACGCTGGCTGTAACACCGCCGCCCGGCCAAACGTAGGGAAGGCACATCCCACTTTGCTGCCATGCCTTACCCGCTACGCTTGCGCGCGCTCGCCGCGCTGTGCCTGCTCCTAACACCACTCCACGCGCAGACGCTCGACCGTGCCGCCACGCACGACGCGCGCGCCCTCTCCCTCACCGTGCGCTCGCTTGTCGAGCTTCTGCGCGAGGCGGTGCTTTCGGCTCCCGAGCCCGATCTCGGCCTTCGCCTGCGCCCGCTCACGCAGTCGCTCGTCGCCTTTGACGCCACCACGCCCCCGGACTCGTTCGACACCCTCGAAGCGCAGATCCAGCACGTGCTGGACGATGTGCAGCGCCTGCGCGATGACCTCCGCGCCGAAGGTGCCGCCGTTACCGCAGGCCGCCTCGACCCTATCGTGGAAGGCTTGCGCGACGCGCTTTCCACGGCTCGCCATGTCCGCACAGGCCAGGACGCGCCCCCGCACCGGTTTGCCCAGAATCGGGACTACGACAGTGACGACCGCGCGGTGGAGGGCAGAGAAGGAGAGGATACCGACTGGCATACCGACGAGTGGGAAGAGCACCACGACGACCACGCTGACTACGACAACGACCGCCGCGACCGCTGGAAACGATACCAGTCGCGGCACGCGCTTTCCTCGCGCATTGGAGAAGAGGTGTTCTGGGAAGACGCACTCGTGCGCCAGAGCCTGCCGGTGCGCTACAACCGGGTGGAAGGCTTCTACCTCGGCATCAAGCGCGAACCCCTCGAAGTAAACGCCTGGCGCCCTGCCCGCATCTTCGGAGAAGCTGGCTACGCGTTCGGGCTCGAAAAACTGCGCTACAGCGCCGGGCTCGATGTGCGCGTGACGCCGCCTGGACCGTACGCGGTAAAAGTGGGTGGCCTCTACCGGCACGGCACCACCACAAACGACGACTGGAAGGCGAATCCGATCGAAAATGCCCTCGGCTCCTTTTTCGCCCGCAGCGATTTCTATGACTACTACGACACCGAGGGGTGGACCGTCTATGCCGAAGGTCAACTCCACCGTATGGGGCGCGTGCAGGCTGGCTACCGCAACGAAAAACACCAGCCGCTGACCCGCAACGTCACCTGGGCCTTTTTCGGTGGCGACGCCTTCCGCCTCAACCCGCTGGCTGACGCAGGACGCATGCACAGCTTTATTGGCATCGCCGAACTCGGACGCGTGCGTGGCCTCACCTCGCTGCCGCGTGGTGCCGCGCTGCGCCTGGAGGGCGAATGGGGACAGGGCACCGGCGGCGACTTTGACTTCACCCGGCTCGTAGCCGATGGTCGCCTCTACGTGCCCACCTCGCGCCAGAGCAGCCTCAGCCTGCGCGCGCGCGCGGGCACTGTCGTAGGAGACGGGATTCCCTTCCAGAAAGGCTTTACCCTCGGCGGCGTCGGCTCGGTGCGCGCGTATCCGCAGAACGTGTTCTACGGCACCCAGATGGTTACCGCCACCGCCGAGTTCGCCCTCGCGCAACCCGGCCTACTGGATGATCTGCTCGACGACCTGCAGCTCTTTGGCTTTGCCGATTATGGGTGGACAGGCAACAGCAGCACGTTTGCACTCAACAATGGCGTGGCTGATGTGGGGATAGGCATTGGCCTCGACGACCGCCGTGTGCGGCTGGAACTGGCGTTTCCGTTGCGCGATGAAGGCTACGGACTCAGCCCCACCCTCTGGCTGCGCATTGCGCCGCCGTTCTAAGCTACCAGAAGACCGATATGGGACGGTCTTGTCACAGCGTTCGCTAAAACAGGGCGTGTCGCAGTAGGTTGGGCGCACAACCCGCTCTCCTCTTTATGCGATACGCCCTTCTGCTGGTACTGTCCTGTCTCGTGCTGCTCGCCGGCTGCGGAGACGTGAGCCTGGGCGAGATGAGGTCGGCGCTGCGCCGCACTGTCGATGCAGAACCAGACTCTACCCTTGTCGTCTTTTACGATGCACGCGAGTACGCGCCGATCTGGACGCAGCAGCAGGACCTGAGCCCCGACGCCGACTCGCTTCTCGCCTATCTCTGCCGCTCCGAGGCCGAAGCCCTCGACCCATCCGATTACGCGCTCGAAACGCTTGCCGCGCTGTACGAACAGGCCTACCACCAGCCCTCGCCCTCTGACTCAGCCCGTGCAGACGTGCTGGCGCAGCTTGAAAAACGCCTGTCTGAATCGTTTCTGCAGTACGGACAAGACCTGGTAGGCGGGCGCATTAAGCCTGAAGACGTCAACCGAAACTGGCGCGGGCATTCTAATCTGTTGGACGCCCCTGCAGCGCTGCGGCACGTTGCCACGTCCACCCTTGCCGAGGCCATCCCGACCCCACCGTCACGCTATGTGGCGCTGCGCACGGCACACGCGCGCTACCGCGCACTGGCCGCGCAGGAAGGCTGGCCCACTATTCTTGTTATCCCCGTACCGGGTAGCGACACCGAAGCGGTCTCCCTGCTTCGGCAACGCCTCGCTGCGACCGGCGATCTCGCCGCGGCAGGCACCGGCCCTTATGATGCCGATGTAGAGGCCGCTGTTGCGCGCTTCCAGACGCGCCACGGACTTCCGCCAACGGGGCAGGTGGATGCCGAGACCCTGCAGGCGCTCAACGTATCCGCCGAAGCCCGCGCTCGGCAGGTGGCGCTGAACCTGGAAAAGCTGCGGTGGCTGCCCACCGAACTGGGGAAAGCCTACGTGCTCGTCAACCTGGCCGCTCACCGCCTCTATGCCTACGAAGAGGGCAAGCGCGTGCTCGACATGACCGCGGCAGGCGGGGATGCCGGAGAAACACTTCCCCTGCTGGCCGACACGGTGGCGTATGTCGTCTTCTCCCCCGACTCGGCTACTTTCTCGTCTTCGCTTCAGGGATCGTCTTCGCCCCCGGCCGGCGCAGGCGCGTTTTCTGCCGGTGGCGCCGCCTTTATCTTTCCGAACGCATCTGGCACCTACCTCTATGGCCTCGTAGATGCGCCGCTGCCCCAGGATGACCCGCCGTCCCTGCCTCCCGGCGGCATTCAGGTGGGCGATCCGCAGGCGCTTGCCCGCTTTGCCCTCGCCTCTACCACCGGATGGGATGACACCCGCATCTCGCGGGCGATAACACGAGAAAACGAACAACGGGTAGCGCTCAGCCGTCTTCTTTCTATTTACCTCACGTATCTCACCGCCTGGGCCGACGAGGACGGCACCGTGCATTTCCGACCCGACCTGTACGGCCATGACGCGCGCCTCGCCTCGCGTATGCGTACGCAGGCAGGCGCGCAGACCCGTGCAGCGTGCGAGGCGTTAACCCGGCAACCGTAGGCGCGTGCTCTGCTTGCACCTCTGCACCTACCTCGCGTCCACGCCGGTACGCGACGCGTCTTACCCCGCTACTGTGCTCACCTGCTCTCGCAGCAGCACGATATCGGCCTCCAGCGCTTTTTTGCCTTTTTCGAGGGTTTCAACCGCTTTCTGCTCTGCTTCCACCTGCCGCGTGTACGGCTCGATGGTTTCCCGGGTGCGGTCAATGATGGCGCTGGCCTGCGCACTGAACTGCTCTTCGAGGGCGCGGCCCACGTCCTGACGCAGTGTATCCATGCGCGTGCTGAACTCACTTACCGCGCGGCGGCGCTGCGCCGGCAGCACCGTCAGGCCGAGCGCACCGGCGACCCCGGCCGTCACCAGCCCGAAGCCGCCCAGCATGTCAAGCGAGGTGGCAGCGATAAGTACGCCGGAGACCACGCCCAGCCCCGCTGCGCCCGCACCCGCGTACTGAAACAGGTCGGCGGAATTGCGGGCGTTTTCGAGCAGGCGGCGGGCTTCTTCGCGCAAGTCGTGGGCAGAGAGCCGGCGGGCGGCCTCGCGAGAGAGCGCGTCAAAAGCAGCGCCTCTGTCGAAGCCCGGCCCCGTCTGCCCGGGCGTTAGCTCGGGCGCGGCGCGGCGCAGGCCATCAAGTGCTTGCTGCCAGAGGGTCAGCGCCCGCGTCAGCATAACGTCTACCCCTGCGGCCACATGCCCCTCGATCTGCCTGTCGAGGTCGCGCACGACCTGCCGGTTGAACTCTTCCTTGAACTTGTCGCGGTCGCGCAGCAGCGCGATGCGGGTAACGCGGAAGGCATCCTGCAGAAAGCGCACGCCCCGCGTCTCCATGTCGTCCAGAAGCGCGTCGATCTCGGCAAGGGGACGCGCGGCAGCGTCGCGCAGGGCGGCGTGGGTGGCAGCGAGGTGTGCGCTGAGAGCGGCCAGGTGCTCGTCGTCGCGTGCCAGCGCGGCGCGGCGCGCCTCGAGGGCAGGCTCCAGCCCGCGCAGCAGCGCTGTGGCCGCGTCGAGGGGCCCGCCCAGCTTGATGCGCAGCTGCTCCGGCCCCGCCAGCGTCTCGCGCACGTAGCGCTCGAACGGTGCAAAACGGCTTGTCCGGGTCAGCTCGTCCCGCGCCTGCTGGCTCGACACCTGCTTGCTGTCGTAGGCCAGCTCGGCGCTGACGGGGAAGACCTCGGGCGTCAGGCCCAGCTTTTCTTCGACACCTTTGCGCACGTGCGCCACCACGGCCGACAGGTCGCTCTCGCTCTTGGCCAGGTCCGATTTGTTGATGACCACGGCGATCCCCTTGCCCCACTTGCCCCGGATAAATGTCAGAAACTGACCTTCCGACTGCGTCAAGGGGCGATCGTATGACGTGACGAACAGCACCAGATCCGCGCGGGGGATAAAGTCCTCGGTAAGCCGCTGGTGCTCCTCGACGATAGAGTTGGTGCCGGGCGTATCCACCAGACTCAGGTGCCGGAGCAGCTCTGAAGGCACAAACCGCTCGACGAGGTACGCCGTCCGCTGCCGCTCCAGCTTTTCCGGGCCGTAGCGCAGCACGGTTATCTTGGCCGTCGTCGGGATAGGGCCTTCTTCCATCAGCTTCTCGCCAAAGAGCGCGTTGACCACGCTCGACTTGCCCGCATTAAACTCGCCCACCACGACCAGCAGAAACAGGTCTCCCAGGTGCGCGATCACACTCTCGACCTGCTGCGCCGCGGCGGTATCGCCGGCCTGCCGGAGCAGGTCGCGCAGGCGTGCCAGCAGCGCACGCTCCGCGTCGAGGATGGGACGGGCGGGTTCGGGGAGCAGGGTTTCCATGCGGCAGGGGTGAGGCGCCAAGGTACACCGCCGCCGCCTTTGCTGCGGGCACCTTACAACATTATCAAGCCGCCGTTTCTGGCGCGTGGGCAGGCGCGCGGTCGCCGCGCTCGATTGCGGCGAGGCGCACCAGCTCGATGCGGTTGGCTGTGGCGTTGAGAATGGTAAAGCGGAAGCCGTCGAAGACGAACTCGTCCTTGGGCATAGGCACCTCCCCGATGCGGTCGAGCAGGTAGCCTGCCAGCGTCTCGTAGTCGCCCCGCGTGAGCGATATGCCAAAGCGGTCGGCAAGCAGATCGAGATCGGCCCGGCCCGAGGCGATCAGTACATGCTCTCCTGCCCAGCGGGCCAGGTCTGCCTGCGCGTCGAACTCATCCTGGATGTCGCCGAAGAGCATTTCCAGCAGGTCTTCGCGTGCCACGAGGCCGGCGGTGCCGCCGTATTCGTCTATAACGATGGCGAGCGAGTGGTTGAGCGCCAGCATATCGCGCAGCAGATCCTGGACGCCTTTCTGCTCGGGCACGAAATACGCCGGCCGCAGCATGGCTTCCAGCGAGGGCGGGCTGCTGAACAAATCGTACGCGAAGGCCAGCCCTACAATGTGGTCGATGCTGTCCTGGTAAACCAGCAGGCGCGAGTGGCCCGAGTCGATAAAGCGCTGCCGCACCTCGGCCAGCGTAGCCTTTTGATCCACCGCTTCGATATCGGGGCGCGGCACCATCAGCTCGCGCAGCCGCAGCGTGCCCATCGCAAGTACGTTGGAAAGCACGTCGTCCTCGTCCATCCCGTGAACTTCGGTGTCGCGGTTTTCCTGCAGCAGAATCTCGAAGTCGCGCCGCATAAACTGGGCAAAATCCTCGGCGTCAGACCTAAACAGACGCGCCAGCATGTTGGATGCCCCCCCGGCCAGCTTGATCAGCGGCATCAGCACGAAATAGCAGGCGCGCAGCGGCAGCCCCAGCAGAAAAACGGCCCGGTTGGCCGTTTCGCGCGCGATGGATTTGGGGAAGATCTCGCCCAGAATGAGCACGGCAAACGAGGCGATTAGCGTCTGCGTCACCAGCACGGCGATATCGACCGCGGCGTCCAGCCCTACGGTAAGCCGGTAGAACCGATCGAGCGGCGGGGCCAGGTAAAAGGCTACCAGGGTGGAATAGAGCACGAGCGCGAGGTTGGAGCCCACGAGCGTCGTCGTCAGAAACGTGGCCGGGTCGCGCAGAAAGCCCATGACGGCCACGCCTACCTGTCCGCTACGGCGTGCCTCTACCTCTACGCGCAGCCGGCTCGCCGTCACAAACGCGATCTCCGAGCCGGAGAAAAACGCGACGAGGGCGAGCATCAGAAAGATGAGCAGGAGATCCATCGGGATGCCGGAGGACGCGGAGTAGAGGGAGGATAGCGCAACAGCTTTTTGCCCTGCTGCACCTTTCCCCAGAAACGCATTACCGTCCTTGCCAGGTGGGTTTACGCTTTTCCAGGAACGCCGCCGCGCCTTCTTTCAGGTCGTCTGTGGCGCAGGCCTGCCCGAAAAGTGCGGCCTCGTAGGCAAGTCCCTGCGCTTGCGGCAGGCTGCTCGCGTGCACGGCGCGCAGCGACAGGGCAACGGCCACAGGAGCCTTGCCCGCGATAGTCTTGGCCAGGCGCTGTGCCGCCTCGACAACTTCTCCAGCCGGCACGACCTTGTTGACCAGCCCCATCTCGTAGGCGCGCTGCGCCCCTACGCGGTCGCCGGTGAGGATCATCTCCAACGCCAGCCCACGCCCCACAATCCGAGGGAGACGCTGCGTACCGCCGTAGCCCGGCAGGATGCCCAGATTCACCTCGGGCTGCCCGAAAACAGCGTTTTCTGACGCCACGCGCAGGTGGCATGCCAGCGCCAGTTCACAGCCGCCGCCCAGCGCATAGCCGTTTACCGCTGCCACCACCACGCCGGGAAAGGCTTCGAGCCTACCAAAGACGTCTTGCCCGCGCTGCGCGAAACGCGCGCCGTCGAGGGCGTTGAGCCGGCTAAACTGGCTGATGTCTGCACCGGCAACAAACGCCTTGTCGCCTGCCCCGGTGAGCACAATAGCTTTAACGCTGCCATCCTTCTCGGCACGTGCAATGGCCGCATCGAGGGCGTCCATCAGGTCGAGGCTGAGAGCGTTGAGCTTGTCGGGACGGTTAAGCGTGAGCGTGAGGATGCCCTCATCGTCCACGCTGTAGAGCACCAGGTCCATGCGTTTGCAGAAAAGTGAGTCGGGAAGCTATCCGCGCGATTTCTGCCGCGGCTGCCGCAGCGCCTCAGCGTCGGAAAGGTCGCCCGTGATGTCGTTTAGCGTATCGTCGAGCCCATCGAGAAGCGAGCCGGTGCCGATGCCTGCGATGTCGCTGCCGGGCGCGAACACATCCTCGACTTCCTGCACGGCTTTCTCGGTCTCTTCTACCTCCGAGAGGAGCGTGTCGAGTTGGAAGGTAATCTCTTCTGGATTGCGCAGCGTCAGCGACTGCTCGTGGATGTACTGGGTCACGTCCTCGACGGTAGCCAGCTGCGCGTCGATGATGTCGATGTTCTCGCGGCCTTTCTTGAAGCGCTCCAGCCTGTTGAGCAGAATGCGGAGGCGGCGCTCTTTGATAGACTTGACGCGCGGCGGATCGTCGGCCATGTCGTCTTTAAGCGCCGCGATGGCGGCAGAGACTTCGCTCTGCGTGCTCTGCTGCATGGCGACCTCGTAGCGCTCGCGCTGGTAGAGCAGGTTGAGGTACGAGTCCAACAACCCATCGATCTTTTTGAGGTGGCTGTCCAGCAAGCCCTGCGAGGCATACGAGAGCTTCTCGTAGTTGGACCGGATTTCCTTTTCGAGCCGGCGCAGCCGCACGTAGCGGCGCTGGTTCTGGCGGCCCAGCAGGTTGAATATCTCTTTCTGCGAGGGCGCTTTTGACCGCTCGGCCGCTTTCTGCGACCGGATCACGCGTTGGAAGCGCGGGTCGCGCGGGACGACGCCGAGATACATCAGTTCGGCAGCGGCCGCGATCAGCAGCACGAGGTTGAACAAAAAGCCACCCCCCATCACGAACGCCGTCAGCATGGCGGCGATGAGGAACGTGAGGTTCCACGGGTGGAGAAAGGCCTCGCGGGTATAGTTGATGTCGCGGTCGTTCATAGCGCGGAGCCTCTTACGACCGGCGGCCCAGCGTTTTGTCCGCTGGTTGTGCCGGAGCATCGCTGGAGGCGTCAGCCAGGGTGCCGGCGGCAGGGGTGCGGCCGAGTGTCTTGGGGGCATCGCCGGCAGCCGCCGGCGGTGCAGTAGGGGAGGGTCCGCCCATCTGCGCTTTCATCTGCTCGACGAGGGTGCGTGCGCGGTCGCGCGACAGCGCTTCCTCGTCTACCAGCTCCTGGGCGGCCTTTTCGAGCGCGTCCGCGCTCTGGGCAGCCTGGTTCTCCTGCGCGATTTCGAAGCGGGCCTCGGACTGGGCGGTTTCGCGGTTGAGCGTGTCCATGACCTCGTCGTACGTGGTGTCCGAGTCCAGCGCGCCCGCGATGTCGCCCAGCGCCTGCGCCAGCCGCCCCTGCCGGCCTGCATCGCGGGCCAGCCCTTTGAGGCGGTTGATCTCGCGCAGGTGCGCCTTGTGCTGCTCTTTCAGCTTTTCAAACTCTTCGGGCTTCATGGGCATTACTCGCTCTGCTGCGTGCGCTCGCGGCCCAACGTGCGACCGTCGCCACCCGTTGCAGCGGGCTCGTCGGGAATCTCCAGCGCGGGGCGCTGCGGCGGGGCGGCCACCGGCTCGTCGGCCATGCCCATCTCCAGCTTGAACTGCTTGACGACCTCGGCGGCGCGGATAGCCTCGGCATCTTCCTCGATGCGCAGCGACTGCGTGTCGATAGAGTCGAGCGCGATTTCCATGCGCGCCTCGTTTTTGGCGGTCTGCTCGTTGATACGGGTAAGCATCTCGCCGTGCGTCTGGTCGATGCCGCCCACCTCGAACTGTTCGAGGGCGTCGGCGACCTTGGCCTGCCACTTGGCGCGTTCGTGGGCGCGGAGTGCCTCGCGTGCCTCGTTGATCTTGCGCTCTTTCTCGCGCATAAACGCCTTTTTGACCTGCAGCGCTTTGTCGTAGGCGGCCGAGGCGTAGCGGAGTTGCTCTTTGGCTTTTTCCAGCCGGTTGCGGGTGCCCTCCAGCTTCATCGCGTACTGCTGCGCGATATCGTCGCGCCCGGCCTGAATGGCGGCTTTGACCTTGCTCGTCGTCTCGGTCAGCTCGCGCTCTGAACTGGCGACCTCTTTCTGGAGCAGGAGCACATTCGCCTTTACGGTGGCGATGTTCTCATTCATTTTGGGCACCTGGTCGTTGAGCTCGCGGATGTTCTGCTCGAGGATCAGGCGTGGGTCTTCCATCGCCGAGATGGCGCCGCCGAAGAGCGACCGTACAAGGCGGCTAAAACGATTCCAGATGGACATGATGGGCGCGGTGATTCGCAGTAAATATAACGTCGGCGGGGTCTAACGGACGAAGACCCGGGAAGATGCAACCCGCTACATGCGTGGAATCTGTAGCTATTTCTTTGCAGCGCCCGAGCCTGCGGCACAGTTTACTTCATTTCGCCTATACATGCCTTGAGCTTTATGCCTCTTCCTGCACCGCAAGTGCTAACCGACAGCACCAGTGCCGGCAGCACCACCGCAGCTGACTCTGTAGTAGTCAACACCGACCCCGGAGTCGTGATCAGCCAGATCGAGGCCATGGTGCAGGGCTTTCTGCGCATGCTGCCCAACCTGATTATCGCGCTCGTCGTTTTCGTGCTCTTCGTCGGGACCGCACGCCTGGTGCGGGGGGGCATCCGCAAAGCATCGAGCGGGCGGCGCGGCTCCAACGTTGCCCAAGTGCTCGGGCGCGTCTCGCAGATCCTCATCCTGTTCGTCGGCCTGCTCATTGCCGTCGGCATCATTTTCCCGAGTGTGAAAGGCGCGCAGCTGTTGCAGCTGCTCGGCGTGGGCTCGGTCGCCATCGGCTTTGCCTTTCGCGACATTGCGCAGAACTTTCTGGCGGGCCTGCTCATCCTCTTGCGGCAGCCTTTCCGCGTTGGAGACCAGATCGTCTACAAAGACTTCGAGGGGACGGTGGAAAACATCGAGACGCGCGCGACGATGCTCAAAACGTACGACGGCGTGCGCGCCATCATTCCCAACGGCGAGATCTACACCAATGCGGTCAAGGTCAACACTGCCTTCGAAAAGCGGCGCAGCGAGTACGTCGTCGGCATCGGCTACGGCGACGACCTGCGCGAGGCGATGCGCATTATGCGCGAAACGGCGGCAGGCGTGGAGGGCGTACTGCCCGACCCCGCGCCCGAGGCGCTGACGGTAGAGCTGGCCGAGGCGAGCGTGAACGTGAAGGTGCGGTGGTGGACCAAACCGGGGCGCCTCGACGTGGTGACGATCTCGAGTGAGGTGCTCACCGCTATCAAACTGGCGCTTGACGAGGCCGGCATCGACATGCCGTACCCGACGCACCAGGTGCTTTTCCACGACCAGACCGAGGCCACCGACGGCGACCGCACGCGGCAGCGCGAGGGCTGGCCCAAAGGCGACGCCCCGCCCCAACCGCGCACCATTGCCGGCGTGCTGGCGCAGCAGAACGGGCAGAATGGCGCGCAGAACAGCCCCGATAAGGCACAGGCCTGATCCCGACCCAAAGTCAAAACACCTGCGCATCCCCATACCATTATGCAAACCAGGGCATGAGACGTCTCCTTTTCAAGATCGTCGAGCGGATCCGTAGCTCGTACTGGTTTGTGCCCAGCATAATGGCGCTGGCGGCGTCTATCCTGGCTTTTGTTCTCGTCTATATAGACGGCGTTGTCGGCACGGACTGGGTAGATGGCTATAGCTGGATTTACGCTAACAAGCCCGACGGCGCGCGTGACTTTCTCTCGACTGTCGCGGGCTCGATGATCACCGTCGCGGGCGTGACGTTTTCCATCACCATCGCGTCGGTGGTGTATGCAACCTCCCTTTTCGGGCCGCGCCTGCTCACCAACTTTATGCGCGACCGGGGCAACCAGGTCACGCTGGGCACTTTTATCGCCACCTTTCTCTACTGTCTGCTCGTGCTTCGGACGGTCAGGGCGGCTGACGAGACCTTGCAGGCCGGCAGCGCAGCCAGCACCACCGGCGCGTTTGTGCCGCACCTGGCGATGCTGGGGGCCCTGCTGCTTGCCATCGCCTCGGTGGGTGTGCTGATTTACTTTATTCACCACGTACCCGAGCAGATCCACGCGGGGCGCGTGGTAGCCAACATCGGGCGCGAGCTGGTGCAGGCACTCGAAAGCCTCTTTCCCGAAACCCTCGGGATGCCGCAGCCTGTAGACAAGGCCCTGATAGAGGAGATGTGCGCAGCGGCGCGTGCGATTCCCGCGTCTGCCTCAGGCTATGTGCAATACCTAGATGGCAAAAGGCTGTTCAAGACCGCGTGCGCGTGTGACGCGGTGCTGTTTGTCGAGACTGTACCGGGCGATTTTGCCCATGACTCGCTGCCTGTCGCGCTGGTGTGGCCGCCGCAGCGCCTCACCGCCGAGCTGGAGGACAAGGTGCTGGGGGCGTTCAACTTGGGGGCCATCCGCACCCCTGCGCAGGACAGCCGCTTTCTGGCCGACGAGCTTGTTGAGGTGGGCGCGCGGGCGCTCTCACCGGGCATCAACGATCCATTCACGGCCATGAACTGCCTGCAGTGGCTCACGAGTGCCGCAGTGGCACTGGCGCAGCGCTCGGAGCCGCAGCCGTACCGGTTTGACGAACAGGGGCACCTGCGCCTCGTATCGCCGACGATCACGTTCGAGACGCTCGTCACGCGTGCTTTCGACGGGATGCGCCCTTATGTAGCGAAAGACCGCAACGCTGCGCTCCACCAGATGCGGCTTTTCGATAGCATTGCGCAGGCCGTTACCCGCACCGAGGACGCCCAGACCCTCGCCGCGCTCGTGGCGCGCTTTCACGCCGAGGCCCGCCCCAACCTGATCGCCGCCGAGGATATACAGACGCTCGATGTCCGCCGCGACGCCGTGTTCGAGCGGCTGCGCACCCGCGAGGCCCTGCCGGTGCCCCTCTGACGCAGCCTACGCCGGCAGTGTCGCCCGCCTGTACCTAATGTGCTTTGCGCCGAGGTATGGCACGGTTTATCTTTCGGCCTCGATCTGCCACATCCCACGATGA
>PPFU01000951.1_pt1 | contig 13921 bp, 7 predicted proteins | sample 1535991 | NCBI WGS metagenome assembly PPFU01 (sample SAMN04901290, study PRJNA319586) | Hypolithon metagenome, whole genome shotgun sequencing project. | isolation source: Antarctic Hypolithon | place: Antarctica: Miers Valley | collected 2014
TCGAGTCCCGTCGAGGACGGCTCGGGTTTCGTCGGGGAGTCGGGCATGGAGTTTTTCATCGTCTTTTTTCGGTTTCTATTCCGTCTCGAACCCGTGGCTTCTAAATTTGAGTGTCCGGCAGTTTTCTGTAACTGTGCGGACGACTTGCTCGCTCGCGCCAGTCGGGATGAATGCGTCAATCTCGATGGTCACTTTTACATCGGCACCGATGATGCCGGCGAGGTGCGAGATCACTTCCTGAGCGATTGTGCCCGCGTCACGACCGACCCGCTGCGGATCGAGTTGGACGGTCCCGTGAAAACGCTTCGGCTTCGGCGGCTCGACGGGAGCACCGCCCGGCGTGGGCGCGCCACCCGGCGTCGTGGTCGGCATGGTAGTGCCTCCCGGCGTTGGCTCTCCCAGCGTAGCGCCGACCGTCGGTGTGCGCTCGGCGTCGTATTGGCGACGGGCGGGTTCGGGCCTCACCAGCACGCCCGTGCTATCCTCGGTCACGGCGACGTGCTGCCCGCAGCGGAGGGCGCGGTAGCGTTGCCCGGCTTCATCCCAGCCATCGGCGTAAGCGAATGATTCCTTGTCCCACGTCAGCAAGCCAAGCCCCTCGGCGATGGCGTCAATGAGCACGCCGCTGTCGCGCAGACGCGGCAGGTAGGTATAGCGGGCGAAGTCCTCGATGAGCGTTTTCACCGCGACGAAATCGCCACGCCACAGGGGCACATTGTCGAGTTCGAGGCGCAGACGCGTAGCCGCGAGGCTCACGACTAGCAATTCGTCCGTCTTCATCTTCCGGCTCGCGCGGGCGGCGAGCGGCTCGCTGCCGGTGAGACGAAACGCCGACCATTCCACGGCGTCCTGCGGCTTCGTCTGCGTCGGCGCGATGAGCCATTGGTAGCACTCGGGGAGACGTGAGGCGACGGTCTTGTCGGCGTTGCCGAACTGGGTCTTCGCGTTCTTTTGCTGCTGCGGATCGAGGTTCAATTCCTGCGATTCGTTCACGATGGAATCCCACGCGAGAAATCGGCGCCCCGCTTCGTCGAGGTCGGAGAGCTTCGTCTTGTCGGCGGCGAGAAAGGCCAGCGTGTTTTTGAGCAAACGCGGGCTGCTGCCACGGGTATCGAGGATGGCCTTGGCGGCAGCGACGGCAGGGCTGTCGGCGTCCTTCGTGTAGGGATACTCGACGCCGAGAATCACGAGCCGCGCATCGGGATCGTCGGGCACGTCCGCGTTCGACGCCGGGAAACAATGCACGCGGCTGAACTCACCTTTGGACTGGCGCACATCGAGGTTGACGCGCCGCTTGATGTCCTCGGCCACCGCATCGGGATTCGATTTGAGCTGCTCGGCGCGATCTTCCGCGAGCTTCGTCACCGTGGGCTGCGTCGAATACCAGTAACGCGCGCCGTCGTGATAGAGATACGTCGCCGCGGCGCTGAGGCGGCGCAGGGCGTCGCCGAAAATCGTGGGCGCTTCGCCCGGCAGCACGCAGCCGAGTTTCACGCGGCGGTCTTCGAGGCCGCGATTGGCGGCGTTCGCCGTCGGCGCGGAGCCGAGATAAATGGTGCGCGCCACGCGGCGGCACGCGGAGTATTTGCCGAGGTTTGGCTGCTCGCCGTCCATGCGCAGCGGGAGCGAGTTCGGGCCGTCCACGTCTTTCTCGATCACCGGCACCCACTGGTCGGGAAGGTAGCGAGTGAGTTCAAACTGCACGCGCGGCTCATCAATCGGGATGTGCGCGGGGAGAATGAGCGGGTTGCGGTCGCCCTTCTCCCACAGCGCGTGGATCACCGCCGCCATGAGTCGCAGCACGCCGCGCGTCCGCTGGAATTTCACCAGCGTGCTCCAGTCCGCGTAGAGCCGCTCGAAGACTTCCGGGTGAATCGGATACGCCAGCTTCATGCGGCGCTCGTAGTCCGAGTCGCGGCACTCCGGCGGGAATTCCTGGTGCTGCGTGCGGTAAAGCTCCGCGAACGCCTTCACTGTCGTATCGCACGCCACGAACTGCGCCTGCTCCACCAGCGGCGTGAAAAGCCGCCGCCGCACGATCTCGAAACCCTCGTCCTGATTCGCTGGACGCCACGATGACTCCACGCGCCCGATGGCGTTGCGCAGCCGGTCGAGGGACGCGCGGCCGCGTTCGCCGCCCACCTCCACATCGTCGGACTGCGCGTGCGGGCTGGTCGCGTTGGACTCCGACGCCGGCAAGCTCACCACGAGCAGCGTGTTCTTCGCCGTCTTCGCCGCCTCGGTCAGCGTCTGCGCGAAAGTGAAATGCGTCTCGAAATCGCCGCCCGGCAAATCCTTCGAGTCGTGAAGCTGGCGCGCGTAGGCCACCCATTCGTCGATCAGGATGAGGCATGGCCCATACTTGTTGAAAAGCTCGTGCAATCGGTCGCCAGGATTTGTCGCCCTTTCGTCGTCCGCAGCCACAAGCGCGTAGCCTTCCTTCCCGCCGAGTTGCCACGCCAGTTCGCCCCACAACGTTCGCACCACCGTGCCATCGGGCTTCGTGCGCGGGTTGCCGGGGGAAATTTTGTTCCCCACGATCACCACGCGCTTCACCGACGGGATTTTCGTCACGCCGGATTTCTGCTGCACCGCTTCGAGCCCCGGCAAATCTGCCACCGGTCGCCCGGAGAAAAGGTGGTAGAGCGCGAGCATCGAGTGCGTCTTGCCGCCGCCGAAATTCGTCTGGAGCTGCACCACGGGATCGCCGCCCGAGGCACCTTTGCTCCCCAATCGTTGGAGCGCGCCCACAAGCAGCCCTTTGAGACTTTCTGTGAGGAAGGTGCGACGGAAAAATTCCACCGGATCGCGATATTCATCGCTGCCTTCGCCCTCATAGACCTGCCACAGATCGGCGGCGAACTCCGCCTGCTGGTAGCTGCCTTTCGCCACGTCGGCGTGCGGCGTCACCACTTCGCGCCACGGTTTGAGCGTGCCTACGGGCTGGCCCTCCAGCGCGGTGCTCGCGGAGCGGCGTTTCTCGCTGCGCACCTGCTCGTCGAAGCGCAGGCGCAGCAATTCCATCTTCGTCTTCTCCACCTCATCCGCCTCGCTGGCTGCGGAAATCGAAGCCAGCAACCGGCTCACGCTGTCGAGCGCGCGATACGCGTCGTCCGTGCCGAAAGGCCGCTGGTGCGCCCACTTGTTCCGCACGTCGAGCACCTCGTTCACCATGCTTCGCTCCGCCTTGCCGAGCGTCTGGCTGAAAATCCCCTTCCACTCCCGGTCCATGATGACGAGCAGCGCCGCAACATCGAGCAGCGGCGAGCCGTCCGCAGCCTTGGCCTGGAGCCGGGTGTCGCTCAGCAGCGCCTTGGTATTATCCAGAAACTTGTCGCCCCACGCGTTCTTCAATTCGCGCTCGACGAAGGGCTTTAGACCGCTTGTCAAAAGTTCGAGCGCCTTGCCGACGCGGTCGTGGTTGGTGATGGCCATGCCCTATTTCCGACTGGCAGCCGGTGCGCGTGTCGGCGTGACTGCCCTGCGTGCGATTGGCCGGGCTTTCGGTTGGGCGGTGCTCTGTGCCTGCACTGGTTGCACCTGAACGGAAGCCAGGATTTCTTTTGCGGAGATCGATGGAAGAATCAGCGGCCCAAACGGAAACACTCCCGTTGCCGAGGCGATCAACCCGCGGCATGTGCCGTAAAGCGTGTTCGCAGCGTTTGCGTGCACGAAATCAATCAACTTTTCTTCCGGGACCACGGTTCCTATCTCAGCAAAAGCCGCAATTCGGATTTCGACCTCATATCCCAACACTTCCTCGGTGGCTGCCAATTGTCGAAACCGACCGGTAAACTCGATCTTAAACTCCCGCGGATTCTCGCGATGGACCAAAACGGCGAGACCAAATGCAGACGCAATGTGCGCCACACTTGTCGGTCCGTCGGTTTTAGGCTCATGGCAGTCCACATGCAGCCGCGTAACGGCGAAATTTTTAAGCTGAAAGGCGTTCATCGTCAGAGACTTTGCAGGGGAATGTCACGGGCTCGAAGTTCAGGCCGGCGAGAGCCCTGGGACTTGTCCGCTGCGCGAACGGCTCGATGTTCAGGCCGGCCAAATCGATCTTCTGCGGACGCGTCACACAGCGCAGCACATGCGCGGCCTCGTTCTGTTTGAGGACATTCATCTCGATGCGGCGTCCGAGCAGCATCGCCAGCTCCACCATCGTCTCGACGGTGAAGTTTACGCGCTTGTCCTCGTTCAGCAGCTTGTGGAGATACTGCCGCGAGCGGCCCCACTTGCGGGCGACTTCGCTCTGCGAGAGCTTCTCATCATTCATCGCTTCGAGCATGAAGTTCACAAACAGGCCCTTGATGTATTCGGCCTGAAATTTCGGGTCGTGGTCCAGCGCCTTCGCAGCCGCGCGCAAATCCTTGCGCATCGCCTCGGTCACAGGTGGAACCGTGGCGAGGTAGTCGCGGAGGATTTCCGGCAGGTCTTCGCTCAGTTCAGCGGGTTTCTTGCTCATGTTTTTTCTTTAGGTAAATGGTCTTGAAGGCGGCACATCGGGCAAAGGCGGCGTCCTGATCGCCTCCTCCCTTCTCATATTCATTGGTGCAGACGATCAGGGCGTCGTCTGCGTCATCGTAAAAGAACATCATTCGCGCTACGCCCGTGTAAGCCAGCATCTCATAGACCTCGCCGTGGTCGGGATTGCTCGATTTTTTGACGTGCTTCGGGTTCTGGACGCGAAGTTGCTGGCCAGCCAGACGCATGACTTTGAGGATCGCCGTGTAGTCATTCGGGTGCTTGCGTTGCCACCGCCACAAAGACTCCGTTACCGGGTTGCGGTCATCGACAACGAGTGCACGGATTTTCCAGACGGTTTCATGGCGTTTTTCAATACCGGCAATCTCGACGAGTTCAACCTTCATTGTCAACCTATTGGTTTACACCCTCGCAAGGCATCACAAGAGCTGCCCGTCCTCCATCCGTGTCTCCCCCGGCGCCGTCTGCGCGAGGTTCAGCAGCTCCGGCCAGGCCTGCACCAGCGCGTTGTAGCCCAGCGCGTCGGCGGCGCGTTTCTTTCGTTCGCTGATCGAGTAGAGGCGGTAGACGAATTCCCGCGCGGCGTCCGCTTTTGCGGGGCTCACGGCGCGGATCGCGGCCAGCATTGCTGCGGCGATGGGTTCGCCCGCGTTCAGCGTGCGGATGAGGTGATGCACCGTCTCCCATCCCGTCAGGCGCGGGTCCGTCGCCGGGTTCCAGTCGGCGGGCAGCTCCTCCGGGCGCAGCAGGCGGACTTTGCCCCGGCTGGAGACGAGGATGCCCGCTTCGGCCAGACCGGAGATACTCGTGTTCTTGGCCTTGCTCAGAACTTCGGCGCGGCCGTATTCGCCTTCGTCAAATCCGAAGTCGCTGAACCACGCCAGCGCCCAGCGGCTGTCGGCGTCGAAGTCGCCCTCCTGCTCGGCCAGCGCGGTGTCGAGCGTCTCGTTGATGAGCGCCAGCGCCTCGCGCACGGTGAGCGACTTGCCCTGCGCGTCGAGCACCTGCGCGTAGCGGGTGAAGACGGCCATGCCGGGGCCGATGGCGGCCTGCGCGAGGTCCACCGGGGCGATGTTGCCCGCCTGCAAATGCCGCAACGCCTCCGGCAGCTCCCGCTGGAGCGCGGCCACGAACTCCCGCCGCGTCGCCGTGGGCGCATCCCCCGGCCGCGAACGGCAAACGAGGATGATGCTGGATGCAAGCGCGTTTGATCCCGTATCCCTCATTCGCCCAGCTCGCTCAGTCCGCATTGGCCAAGTTCCGCTTATAGCAAAACCAGCGCGGATAACCGCTTCCAAGAATGTCTCCCAGCCCGTGCTCGCGGTGCCATCTTCTCCGTCGTCCTCGGTTTGTTTGAAGGCGTAATAAATGGTGACCGGAAAGTCTGGATGCGCCTGTTCGGTGAGGCGGTGCATCGCCTTCGTCATTCCATCGAGAAAAAATGCTTCGGCTCCCGCTCTGCCTCGGTCGTGCCGGTAGGCGAACGCTACAAGTTCTTCAGTCTTCGGCACTGCAACCGTGGCGAAAAGGTCAGGAAAGATATGACGCAGTGATCTTCGCAGCCAAACGTAGAAGTAATCTGAGAGGTCTGCGTATGGAACATTGTCGTAATACGGTGGATCTGTAGAAACGACCTTACCAACCGAGATTGAGTTGGTCGCTGCGTCAATCTGGCTAGCGTGACCCGGCGCAGCACCAGCCAGATAGTCGATACCCATCGCCACGTAGCTAAGGTTCTTGGAGAAATTACCTCCAGACGAGCTGAACGGATTCACTTCTCCGTAATCCCACGCCATCGGTATCGCCTGGCGCCCGAACAGATGAGTAACAAGCTCGTTCTTAGGCTGATTGGCCCAAATGCAAACGTTCGACCAGAAGTCCGCCGACCTACTTATCCCGCATGCCAAATACAACCCGACCGCCTCAGCATAAGCTACACTTTCGATCCCACCGTCTCGTAAAGGCTTACCCCCTTTCTGAAGACCAGCGACCAGCGCATCTCGCGTCACCCGCTCGCGCGCTTCCAAAACTAAGTCAGCTAGCGTAGTTAGAGCTTCGAGTTGCCGATCTGTGAACAGTTGGTCGAATCGGTCGATTCCATAAGGCTTCACGCCGAGATATTGTGTGCTTCCGGAAATCGTAACTTCTGGCCTCCATTCCGGCTTCGCCTCTTTCGCCGCCGCTTCGTGGTCCGGCGTGGGCGACAGATATACGCGCCCGCGTTCGCCCTCGGCCACGATGGCCATGAGCCGCGCGCCCATTCGCCCAGCCTTGCCTTCGGCCTTAATGTAGTCGCCCGCCATCGGCGTGCCGGACATCACGCACTGGAAATTCGCGCCGCGCGCGAGCTTGGTGCCGGCCTCCGCCGCCTGGGCGTCCTTGGGTTTGCCCACCTTCACGGTGAAGCGGTAGCCGCCGTCCTCGATCACTGGCTGGACCCAGGCTTCTTTGCCCGGCTTGTTCGCGAGCATGAAGGTGGAGATGAGCGGCACGTCCACCTGGCGAAACGCCGGGTTCGGGCTTTTCACCGTCCGCGCCCAGAGCCACGCGATGACCGTGAGCTTTTGGCCGACGAGCGGTTTCAGGTCGGGCCGCTCCTTTGCCATCGCGGCGGTGATCTCGATCTTCGGGTAGAGATGCCCGATGCGCTTCTCCGCCTCGTCGCGCATCCACTGGCCGTAGTAGCGCACGTCCTCGGCCAGCCCCTGCGCGCCGCGCCACGTCTTGATGTCCAGTTTCCCCTTCTGGGCGTCGGGATTCACCGGCGGCCGGCCCGCGAACTTCGGCGGAATCTCGATCATCGCCTTGTTGATGAGCACGGCCACGGGGTTGAGGTCGCTGGCATGGCTCTCCAGCCCGAGCCGCTGCGCCTCCAGCGGCAGCGCGCCGCCGCCGGCAAAGGGATCGTGAAAGGCGGGCAGCTTATGCCGGTCAAAAAGCTCCTTCGCGCGCGGGTGCCCGGCATTCTCGGCGCAAACCCGCCGCCAGCTCTGCCAGATTTCCTCCCGCGCCGCCTGGAGTACGGTCTCATTGGTCGTGTTCTCCCACAGCACGAGATCCTCGATGATCTTGAAGAGCCGATCTCGCTCCTGCTCGGCGAGGATGTCGTCGAGCTTCGGCTCCGGTCCGGGTTCCGGCGCGGTGATCCCTGCTTCCTTGGCCTTTTTCAACAGGGCGGTGGCCTCTTCCCAGAGCTTGTATCGGGACTTGAGGAGCGCACTGGCGCGCCGCTTGAGCATCGGATCGGATTTCAGCGTGTCCACATACCCCGACGGATCATCGACCATCTGAGCGAAGATGACCGCCCGCGCCGCCGCCAGCGGACGCCGAGCCCACCAGAGATGGAGCGTGCTCGGATGCCCATGCCGGATGGATTTCTCCCGCGCACTGGCCTTGTTGATCGCCTCCAGCGGCAGGGCGACTTCGATGAGCTTTTTTCGATCAGAGATTCTTCCCATTAAGAGTTCCGGTTTCGTTGATGTTGTCCGACGAAGCCGACAACGATTTTCCGAGCGTCCTTATCCCAGGCGAAGGCGATCCGAATCGTTTCGGTCGGTTTGGTGCTGGTCCCGCAGCGAAGGTGGTCGCCGAGCCAGTAATCCCGACCGTCCCAGTTGCAGTAATACCACTCCTCGAACTTGCCCACGGAACTCTTCTTCTGACCGCCACTGTAGCCCCAGCCTGAGATCGTTTCGCGCATCGACTTATCGAGATCGGGACAACCTTCTTTACCCGCTCGCGCTCGCCAGTAGATTGAGGCGAGCCAGTTGAGAGCATTCTCCACTTCGTCCGGCGCTTCAAAAGGACAAGCCTCATGCTCGGATTTGCTATTAAAGGAAAAGACGAGCTTGTCGCCGAGCCGCTGCTCAGCCCGCTGAATAGCCTCCATCACGCTCGCAACAGGCATTGCGACCTCGACTTCAATTGCGCCATTCTTCCGCGCCTCTAACGCTGCGCGAAAAGTCTCGGCCAAGCTTCGCTGTTTTTGTAGCTCTTCGGTTTGCTGAACGAGTTGCCCGTTGAGCTGCCTTAGCTGCTCGCCCAACGACTTATTGTCCTCTTCATAGAGCGCCAGCAGCTCGTCATCCTTTCCGGCGGCCCGCGCCTCGGCGATAGCCTGGGCTCGCCCCAATGATTGCAGCCGATCCCAAGTTAAAATGCCGTCGTGGAGATTGAAGATGGCCGTCGATGAGATGAGATCGAGCAGCACCTGCGCGAGGTCGCGCGACGGATCGCGGTAGCTCTCGATCTTCGGGCTCGTCCACAGAGGATGATCGAATGGCGAATCTGTGACGCGGAATCCAGGCCAGTAGAGACGTACCGCTCCATCGTAAGTGAGCAACGGATTTGGCAACCGATCACGGAGCATCCACGACACCTGCGAATCTGTGGTGACGACCACATGTGCCAAGCCAGCGAGACTGTCGGCAAGAACCGCCGGATCGACCGTTGGCCGATTATCCGCATTGAGGTTCGAGATCAAAACGATCGGATGCGTGCGGCTGGGGGCTTGAAGCACGCCGACCAGGTTTTCGATGTCCCCAGCGCTCGGTTTCATGCCGATAGGCTTGGTCATCAATGGATAAGCGCTCACGCATTTGAAGTGACGCAGAATCGCCGGCACTAACTGCGGCCTGCTGCTCCGTTGCCGGATGGGACTGACAATCGAGCCAACCCGGCTAACGCCCACCGAACAGGAAAAGCAGGGCATTGCACCGCCTTGCGAGAGAAGGCCCACCTCACTCGTCCACCGAAGGGTCGGATCATCTGACTGAGGATGTGAGAACCGCAGCCCCCAAGCGGTGGTCCCATTAACGCCTCCACGGACGAAGTGCGCTTCGATCTCAGACCCGTTCAAAAGCACTGTGCGCTCCACGGTGTAGGCAGTGCCGACATTCAGGCCGCTTGGAGGACTCACCTTCCGCTTAGGATCAAAGACCCACCGGTAGCATACTGCTGCGACGTCATCGAAGGTCTGCGCGACCGTGCGAGCGTGGGAGATATTAAAGGATGTTCGGTAAAGCGTTTTCATCGGCTAATTTCATTCTGGAGGCGACCCGCGACTGATCAGATCCGCGAAGTCGTAGTTCACGCTCGTCACGCCGAAGTCTGGCTCGCGGTGAAAAGGCTGGCGGACATAGTGCACACGGTGGGTTTCGCCGTCGAGAAACTCGACGATGGCGAGGATGAAGTCGTCGGGCTTGTTTAGCGAATAGAGGATTTCGTTCCGCGTAACGGTAACAGTGGCCGCGCCGGTGATGCGGCCTTTCACCTCGATGAAGCGCAGGCGTCCGGTGCCGGGGATGCGCGATTCGATGTCGTAGCCGAGCTTTTCCAACTCGCGGTCGGTGGGTACGAAACCAAGCTGGCGCTCGATTTCCATGATGACGGCGCGAGCGCGGGCGGCTCTAATCGAAGTGTCGATCGGGGCGGTGGGCGCGTCCGAGGTGGCAGGCGTCGGGCCGCCGTGCAGCTTGCGCAGCAGACCGAGCGGAACAACGAGCACGCCGCCGATGACGACGGGCGGGAGCGGCGAGAGCTTCGCTTCCTGCGCGAGTTCCTCCATGCGCTTCTGCAAGCGGCCTTGCAGCGAATCGGCACGCTTGCGGGCCTCGTTGGAATTGAGCCGCGCGTTCGGCTTGCCCGCTTCTTCCTGCTCGTGGAGCGCATTGCTGCGATGATCCCAATAGGCGATTTCCTTGGTGAGCCGGTCTTTCACCGCCGCCTCGGTTTTGGCGATCCACTGCTGCTTGCGCGTCTTCACTTCCGCGAAATGCTCGGGGACGATGTGCGCGACGGCGTGATCGAGCGCGCGGGCTTCGAGGCCGGCGGCGAGCCACGCGCACTCGGGCCGCGCGAGGAGCGCATCCACGCCGGGTTCGTCGTCGGCGAGCGGGCGGTAATCGAGATACGGCGCGTAGTGCAGCGAGCGCGTTTCGCCCGACTCGCTCATCTCCACGTAGAGCAACTGCTTCGACACGACACGCCGCTGGCCGCCGCGCGTGACCACGGCATCCTGGATGGAGTGTTCAAGCTGGAAGAGGATGCGCGGCTGTTCGCCAAGGTCGCGTTCGTCCACGAGGATCGCGCCGCGTTTGAGCAGGTCGCGGTGGCGCTCAATGATGAGGTCGAGCGAGGCATCGAGCAGCGGATGGCCGGGGCAGACGAACGCGGCGAGCGGCTGGCCCGGCACATTGATGAGTGCCTTCTCGAAAGTGATGCGCTCGTAACGCGGGAGCACGGGTTCGCCGAGGCCGATGAGCCGGTCGCGATTCCGCACGGTCGCGGGGACGTGCGTGACCTCGTAGCGTTTCGGTTCGCGCTCGCGCACGGTGCCGCCTTCGCGCCGGAAGGCTTCGATGAAAAACGACTGGATGTAGTGCGGCTGGAGCCGCCGGGCATCGGCGCGCTCCATGTCCTCGCGGATGAGCCGCACGCGGCTCGCGTCCATCGCGTCGTGAGCGAGGGCGCGCTCTTCGAGCAGATTTTGCAGGTGGCTTTGATCGAGCGCGTTTTCGACGACTTGTGTGAGCCGTGCCCGCACGTCGGGACGCGCGCCGTAGCGGACGGCTTCAATGAGCAATTCGCGCAGCGGCTTGCCCTCGAAGTTCACCTTGCCGAGCACGTCGAAAACTTTTCCGCCGAGTGTGGTGCGCGCCTGATTCAGCTTCTCCAGCAACGTGTGAAAAACTTCGCCCTCGCGCGTTTTGGCGGCGACGAGATTCCAGAGATGGCAGACTTCGGTTTGACCGATGCGGTGAATGCGCCCGAACCGCTGCTCGATACGGTTCGGATTCCACGGCAGGTCGTAGTTCACCATGAGATGCGCCCGTTGGAGATTGATGCCCTCGCCCGCGGCGTCCGTGGCCAGCAGGATTTGCACGTCCTTGTCGTGGCGGAAAGACTCCTGGATTTTCAGCCGCTCCTCGCGCCCGACACCGCCGTGAATGACGAGCACCGCGTCGGGATTTCCGAGCAGCGTGGAGATGCGGTCGCGCAGGTAGTTGAGCGTGTCGCGGTGTTCGGTGAAGATGACGAGCTTTTGCTTCGGCGAGGGTTTGATGTCCGGCGGTTCCTCGGCCACGCGCGACGAAAATGCCGCAGGCGTGAAGATGTCTTCGAGGACGCGCGACAGCTCTTCCCATTTACGGTCCTGTCCGCTGCGCCGGATGGCGTGGGCGAGCGTTTCGAGGCGGCGGAGCGTTTCGATTTCCGCCTGCAACTCGGCAATGGTGCGCGCCGCCGTGGCCTGGTCGGCGACGGCCTCCTCAACCTCCTGCGCTTCCTCGTCGGGCGAATCCTCCAGTTCGTCCACGGCTTCGTCGTCGAGGTCGGGCACGCCCGCGTTGATCTGCACGGCGACCGCGCCGCCGCGTTTGAGTATTTCGACCTCGCGCAGCCGGCTTTCGAGCCGTTCGCGGCGGCGACGGAGCGACTGGTAAATGGCCTCGGGTGACGAAGCGAGACGCCGCTGGAGGATGGTGAGCGCGAATCCGACCGTGCCCATGCGTCCGTTGTTTTCGAGCGCCTCGGCGCGGTTGAATTCCGTGGTCACGTAGTCGGTGACTTCGCGGTAGAGCTGCGCCTCGGCATCGGAAAGCTCGTAGGGCGCGGTGTGCGCGTGGCGTTCGGGGAAGAGCGGCGTCGCGTCGAACTTCAAGAGGTCTTCCTTCACCATCCGGCGCATGAGGTCGGACACATCCGCCGTATGAACACCGTCGCGGAAGCGGCCCTCGAAGCGGTCGCCATCAAGCAACGACATGAAAAGCTGGAAGTCCTCCTCTTTGCCGTTGTGCGGCGTCGCGGTCATCAGCAAAAAGTGCCGCGTGAGCGTGGAGAGAAGCTGCCCGAGTTTGTGACGCTTCGTGTATTTGATCTCTCCGCCGAAAGTGGTCGCCGACATTTTGTGCGCCTCGTCGCACACCACCAAATCCCAGCGGCAATCGGGCGCGGAGAGCTTCGCCTGCACGTCCTCGTTGCGGCTCAGTTTGTCGAGTCGCGCGATGACGAGGTTGTTTTCCATGAACCAATTCCCGGTGCGCGCGGCTTCGAGTTTGTCGTTGGTCAGAATTTCAAACGGGAGATGGAAGCGCCGGTAAAGCTCGTCCTGCCACTGCTCCGCAAGACTGCCGGGACAGACGATCAAGCAACGCTGCAAGTCGCCGCGAATAATCAGCTCTTTGATGAGCAGACCGGCCATGATCGTTTTTCCGGCACCCGGATCGTCGGCGAGCAAAAATCGCAACGGCTGGCGAAGCAGCATCTCGCCATAGACCGCCGTGATTTGGTGCGGCAGCGGCTCGACGATGGAGGTATGCACAGCGAGCACCGGATCGAAAAGGTAGGCCAGTCGGATGCGCTGGGCCTCGGCGACGAGTCGAAACAAATGCCCATCGCCGTCGAAGCTCCACGGACGACCGACTTCGGCGACTTCGAGCGACGGTTCGTTGTCGCGGTAGAGAAGCTGATTGCCGAGCTGGCCCGCCGGGTCTTTGTAAGTCAGCTCCAGCGCCTCGGAACCGAACCAGCGGACGCTGACGACCGTGACGAGGCAATCAGGGAGAATGCCTTTCACGGATGCGCCCGGAGTTAATCGATCAAGCCCAACCACGATGAGGCCGACTTCGATACAGTTCCGTGTCGGTGATGGCAATTCCCCCTTGCGCCTTCTTCGGGAACAAACTCTCAGCGGCCCTTTTCAACGATGACAATGGCACGCCTACCCAAGCCTCGTTCCAGCGCGTTCAGCCCCGCGTGTTCGCCTCAATCGCATCGAGCGCCGATTGCAGGAACCGGCGCACTTCCACCAGCCGCGGATTCCACGCGAGGGCGATGGGCCGCGCCTGTCCTCGCAGGAACGGCAGAGCCAGCCGCACTACGCGGGCCTCGTCGAAATCGCCCGGAGCCACGTCCGGCAGCACCGCGCCGCACTCGCCGGCGTGAACCGCGCGCGCTGCCTGCGTGAAAGACGAGCAGGACACCGCGATGTGGAGCGGCCACTTGGCCTTGGCCGCCGCTGCCTCCAGCGTCTCCCTGAACTGGCCTCCGACGGATGTCGCCAGCGGGATCTCCTTGATGCGCGCCTTGAGTTTATCGGCGGTCACTCCCCGCACCAGACGCTGGGTTACGAAGAGCGAGTAGCCGGTGGCAAAGAGCCTCCTCGAGGGGCTCGTCGTCGCGGACCCTTTGCGGTTTATCGGCTGCGACTTCCCTGAACCGTCGTCCGAAAACCGGCAACTGCGGCCGGTTGAAGGAGAAATCTGGCCGATCTTGATCATCCACTCAACGTCCGCAACCAGGTTCTGGTATTTCTGCGGCGGGATGACGAGCTTATTGCGCAACGCCCATTGAATCAAGGCGAGTTCTGCGGCTCTTTCTGGCGGGACTCCCTGTTTCGCTTGAATTGCGCCAGCATTTCTTCGGGTGTCGAGGG
>PPFU01002328.1_pt1 | contig 13883 bp, 11 predicted proteins | sample 1535991 | NCBI WGS metagenome assembly PPFU01 (sample SAMN04901290, study PRJNA319586) | Hypolithon metagenome, whole genome shotgun sequencing project. | isolation source: Antarctic Hypolithon | place: Antarctica: Miers Valley | collected 2014
TGTAGCCAAGCGGTAAGGCACCGGTTTTTGGTACCGGCATGCGCAGGTTCGAATCCTGCCACCCCAGCCAACCGCCCTTAGCTCCGCGCGATCATCCGGACCCGATCGCCTCGACCTGCCGGGCGGCCAGCCGCCTCAGTCGCGCTCGTAGCCCAGCGAACGGGCGACCTCGACCGCATCGGCCGTCAGCTGGCCCTGCCGCTTGGGATTGCGGCTTACCCGCCACTTGGCCCAGAACAGCTCGGTGGGGTCATAGGTCACGCGGCAGATCGTGGTGGGGATCGGCAGACGATCACGCCACTTGCGCCGCACGTAGCGATAGGCCTGCGTGTAGCCGCCGCCGAGCGATTCCTGCGGCTGGCTGTTATGCACCACCGGCAGTTCCACCACCCAGGCCGAGCGGTCCATCGCGAGGCAGGTCTGCACCAGATCGGTGCCGTACAGGTGGAAGTGCGGCAGGTCGGGGTCGAACCGGAAATCGGTATCGGTCCTCAGGATGAGCAGCAATTCATCAAGCGAGCCGATCCGCGTCGGCGCAAAGCCCGGCCGCCCCGTCTCGCACGCGAGGCCTCCGTCCCACACGAGGCCGATATGCTGACCGCTCGGGCGCACGCCATAGGGGCCGGCCACCATCCAGTCGGGCGCCTGCCGCTCGAGCTCGCCGAGCACCTCGATCGCCCGGTCGAGCCACCCTTTCGGCAGATAGACGTCCTGGTGAACCAGCAGCGCGATCTTGCCCGAAGTCTCGTCGAGGCCGCGATTATACGCCTCGCTCATCGAGGAAGCGCCGCGGATCGCGGTGAGCTTGAGCCGCCCGGACACGATGTCCGGCGAGCGCGCGAGACAGGCCTCGAGGATCTGGTCGTTATTGACTGCGGAAATGACCCGCAGATCGCTGTCCTGCATTCGATGCATCGCTCAGGCCACCCAAGGGCAAGGCGGGAGAGGGGAACGATCGGGCATCAAGATCTCATTCGAAGCTGCGGACCGCCGGGCGGGCAATGGCATAGGGGGTGCTCGCCCTTCAACCAGGAGCAAAAAAGCGTTGAACGGCGCATACCTGCGCCTCGCGCCCGCTTCCAGTCGATCAACATCGGATGGCAACCTGCTCGTCCTGAAAGGACCAGCGCCTTTTGAGCAGAGGACCGGTCTTGTCAACCGCGGCGGTCGTTTGGCAGGCAGGTGGTCCATCTGGCGGAAGCGGATGCGTAACTAACGATTCCCGAATTTAAACACCTGTTCCAAAATGGGAAAAGGCATCCATAACTAGCGGCTGGTATGGACCCGCCGCGCTTTGATAATATATAAGCAAATAGTTACGAACCTATTAAAGGCCGCATGGATGGGTTTCGCGCGGGACTCGGACGGGAGCACGCTTCTGGCACGGCATGTCATGGGGGCCGAAGCAGCCGATCTGCCATTGCTGATGCGCAGACTGGCCCCTTGGCGCCCCGCATCCGATTTTACGGAATTGAATGAGTGCGTCGTCGGGCGGCTGACGGGTGAGCGTGACCGGTCGCTGCTCGCCACTGTCGGCCTTGCCGACCAGCTCTACGTGCTCGGCGAGGGCTTCGCCTTCGATTTCACGGTCCTTGCTGCGGGAAAGCGGCACATTTTCGATTTCTACGGCCCCGGCGCGATCTGCAACTGGACCCGGCCCGATCGCGAGGATCGGCCCGAAAACCTCATGATCAAGGCGCGCAGCGAAGTCTTCGTCCTCGACCGCGCCCGGCTCGATGAGGTTCTCGCGCGCCGCGAGGATTTGGCGGGCGCCATCCAGGACCACGAGGTGCGCCGGGCAATGCGGATTTCGCAGCGGGTCCGCGCGCTGATCTCGCAGCCCGCCAAGGAGTGCCTGCGCAGCCTGCTGCTCGATTTCGAGGACGAATACCGCCTGACCGAGCCGGACGCGACATGGCTGCCGATGCCGTTCACCCAGGAAGAGGTCGGCGACATCATCGGGGCGACGAGCGTCCATGTCAGCCGCACCATGGCCGCGCTCGAAAAGAACGGCGAAGTCGAGCGGCACGGCGCCTTGTTCCGCCTGCCCGACAGCGCTGCGTCGCGCCGGCAGATGGCTTACCGCAGCTTCCTCGATCCGATCCCCTGACAAGCCGCAGCGCCGCGCGGCCCTCGGTCCGCCCGCCTCGCATTGGCCGGTTTCCTGAAGCCCGCCACCCGTGTACCGCACAGCTCAAGCGGGGGTTGCTCTCGCCTTTGCGAACGGCAAGGGACGGCTGATGAACGGTGCAAGAAGGCTCGTCGACACGCTCGTCTCGCACGGGGTCGACATGTGCTTCGCCAATCCGGGCACGAGCGAGATGCACTTCCTCGCCGCGCTCGACGATCCGCGGATGAGGAGCGTGCTGTGTCTGTTCGAAGGGGTCGCGACAGGGGCGGCGGACGGCTGGTACCGGATGCGCGACACGCCGGCGGCGACCTTGCTCCATCTGGGCCCGGGGCTCTCGAATGGCCTCGCCAATATCCACAATGCCCGCCGCGCATCTTCGGGGATGGTGAATATCGTCGGCCAACATTCGCTCGATCATCTGGCGCACGATCCGCCGCTGGCTTCGGACATCGAGGGGCTCGCACGGCCGCTCAGCCATTGGCTTCAACGTGTGGACTCGCCGGGCGAAATCGGCCGCGAAGCCACCGCTGCGATTGCGGCGGCGGGCGGGCATCCGGGTAAAATCGCCACGCTGATCCTGCCGGGCGACGTCTCCTGGCGCGAGGTGGACGAGGCAGGCCCGCCCCCGCCGCTCCCGCCGCGCGAACGCAAGGTGCCCGATGCAACCCGAGTGGAGGAAGTCGCGCAGATCCTGCGCAGCGGCGAGCCCACGCTCGTCATCCTCGCCGGCAAGGCGGTTCGCGGCCGCGCGCTCGAGCTCGCCGGCAAGCTGGGCGCGGCAACCGGTGCGCGCCTCGCCACCCAGTTCTTCACCGCCCGAGCCGAGCGTGGCGCGGGCCGCACGCCGCTGGAGCGCATCCCCTATTCGGTCGCCCCGGCCATGGAGTTCCTCAAGCCCTTCCGCCACCTGGTGACGATCGAAACGCGCGAACCGGTCGCGTTCTTCAGCTATCCCGACCTGCCCAGCCTGACCAAGGCGCCCGGAACCCAGGTTCACGCGCTGGTCGAGCCTGACGAGGACAGCGAGCTCGGCCTCAAGATGCTGCTCGACGCGATCGGTGCGCGAGATATCGATCCGCTCGTCCAGCCACGCGAGGAGACGCAGATGCCGACCGGCGCGCTGACCCCGGTCAGCATCGCCCATGCGCTGGCGCACGCCATTCCCGAAGGTTGCATCGTGGTCGACGAATCGCTCACCACCGGGCGCGAGACGATGGGCTACACGATGGGCGCCCGCCCCCACGACATGATCAACAACATGGGTGGCTCGATCGGCTATGCGACCCCGGTGGCGACCGGCGCCGCGCTCGCCTGCCCCGGCCGCCGGGTGTTCTGCATGGTCGGCGACGGGAGTGCGATGTACACGATCCAGTCCCTATGGACCCAGGCGCGCGAGGGGCTGGACGTCACCACGATCATCTTTGCCAATAACAGCTACGCCATCCTCAAGGCCGAGTTCGCCAACATGAAGGCGGGCGAGCCCGGCGAGCAGGCATCGGCGATGATCGACATCGACCGTCCGCGGATCGACTGGCTGGCGATGGCGAAATCGATGGGGGTTCCGGCCAAGGGGGTCGAGAACGTCGAGGATTTCACCAGGACGCTGGTGGCGAGCTGCCGCGAGCCGGGGCCGCAGCTGATCGAAGTGCGACTTTAGCCCCCGCCCGGGTAGCGCGCCCGCGGGTTCACCAGGTCCTTACATGTTCGGATAATTCGGCCCGCCGCCGCCCTCGGGCGTGACCCATTCGATGTTCTGGTTGGGATCCTTGATGTCGCAAGTCTTGCAGTGGACGCAATTCTGCGCATTGACGACGAATTGCGGCTCCTCGCCGTCTTCCAGCAGCCACTCGTAGACGCCTGCCGGGCAATAGCGCGTGGACGGCCCGCCATAGACCGCGAGCTCGCTCTCGCGCTGCAGTTCACGGTCAAGCACCTTCAGGTGGCTCGGCTGGTCCTCGGCATGGTTGGTGAAGCTGTAGGCGACGCTGGTCAGGCGGTCGAAGGTGATCACCCCGTCGGGAGCGGGATAATCGATCGGCTGGTTGCGATCGACGCGCTGGAGCTTCTCGTGATCACGCTTGTGCCCCATCGCCGGCAGCGGCAGCTTGAGCGTTCGCAGCCACATGTCCGCCCCCGCCAGCACGGTCCCCACATCGCCGCCGAACTTGGCCACCAGTGGCTGCGCGTTCTGCGCCTTCTTGAGCTCGGTCGCGATCCAGCTCGACCGCACCGCCACGTCGTAATCGGCCAGCTCGGTCCGCTCGTGCCCGGCCGCAACCGCCGCCGCCGCCGCCTCGGCCGCCAGCATCCCGCTCTTCATCGCGGTGTGGCTGCCCTTGATCCGCGGCACGTTGACGAAGCCCGCCGCGCAGCCGATCAGCGCACCGCCCGGGAACGCGAGGCGCGGCACCGATTGCCAGCCGCCCTCGTTGATCACCCGCGCCCCGTAGGCGACCCGCTTGCCGCCCTCCAGATAGTCGCGGATCGCCGGGTGCGTCTTCCAGCGCTGGAACTCCTGGTAGGGGTTCACATAAGGGTTCTTGTAGTCGAGCGCGGTCACGAAGCCGATCGCGATCTGCCCCGCCGCCTGATGATACAGGAAGCCGCCGCCCCAGGTGTCGCTCTCCGAAAGCGGCCAGCCCTGGGTGTGGATTACCCGGCCCGGCACGTGCTTCTCAGGGTCGATATCCCAGATTTCCTTGACGCCCAGGCCATAGACCTGCGGGCTGCAATTGGCCTCGAGAGCGAAGCGGGCCTTCATCTTCTTGGTGAGATTGCCGCGCGCGCCTTCCGCGAAGAAGGTATACTTCGCGCGGATCTCCATGCCCGGCTGGAAATCGCCCTTGTGCGAGCCGTCCGCCGCGACGCCCATGTCGCCAGTGATCACGCCCGTAACCGCGCCGCCCTCGTCGAACAGAACTTCGGAGGCGGGGAAACCGGGGAACACCATCACGCCGAGCGCCTCGGCCTGCTCGCCCAGCCAGCGCGCGAGGTTGGCGAGCGAGCCAGTGTAGCAACCCTTGTTCGACATGAAGGGCGGCATGATCGTGTGCGGGATCGGCGTCTTGCCCGTCTTGCCGAGCATCCAGTGCCAGTTGTCGGTGACCTCGACCTCGGCCATCGGGCAGCCGCTCTCGCGCCACTCGGGCAGCAGCTCGTCTAGCGCCCTGGGATCGACCACCGCGCCCGAAAGGACATGCGCGCCGACCTCGGAGCCCTTCTCGAGCACCACGACTTCGAGCTCCTCGCTCAATTGCTTCAGGCGGATCGCCGCCGCCAGCCCCGCCACCCCGCCGCCGATGATGACGACGTCGCACTCCATGCTCTCGCGTTCGATTGGTTCGGTCATAGTTCTCTTTATCTAGGAAGGACGGTCTGGAGGGCCAAGGCGCCTATTCCGCCGCCTCATCCAGCGTCTCGCGGGCAGGCGGCATGTTGTGGCCGAGCAGCTTGAGCATATCGGCCGCGCACTCGACCACGTTGGAGCCGGGGCCGTAGATGCCCTGGACGCCAGCCTTCTTGAGAAAATCGTAGTCGGTCGGCGGGATGACGCCGCCTGCAACCACCTTGATGTCGGCGCGGCCCGCATCCTTGAGGTGGCCGATCAGCTCGGGGATCAGCGTCTTGTGGCCGGCGGCGAGCGAGCTGGCGCCGATTGCGTCGACCTCCTCCTCGAGCGCCATCCGCGCGGTTTCTTCCGGCGTCTGAAAAAGCGGCCCCGAGAGCACTTCGAAGCCCATGTCGGTGAAGGCCGAGGCAATGAGGTTGGCGCCGCGATCGTGCCCGTCCTGGCCCATCTTGGCGACCATCAGGCGCGGTGCCCGCCCGAGCCTGCGCGCGACCGCCTCGACGCCTTCCACCACCTGCTCATAGCGCGGGTCCCCTTCGTAAGCCTGGGCATAGATGCCGCGCACGGGGCTCGGCACGGTGTCGTAGCGGCCAAAGGCAGCCTCCATGGCCGACGAAATCTCGCCCAGAGTCGCATCGGCCCGCGCAGCTGCCACCGCCAGCGCCAGCAGGTTGTCCTCGCCCCGCGCCCCTGCCTCGAGCGCTGCCAGCGCCGCGCGGCAGGCCGTCTCATCGCGTCCGCCGCGCACCCGCTCGATCCGCGCGATCTGGCTGCGACGGACCTCGTGATTGTCGATGTCGAGCGTCTCGACCGGCGAGTGCTCGTCGACGCGGTACTTGTTGACCCCGACGATCGTATCCTCGCCCTTGTCGACCCGCGCCTGCCGCGCCGCCGCCGCCTCCTCGATCGCGGCCTTGGGCTTGCCGCTCGCGACATAGACCGTCATCCCGCCCGCCGCATCGACCTCGGCGATCAACCTCTCCGCCTGCTCCACCAGCTTGGCGGTCAGCGCCTCCACGTAATAGGAGCCGCCGAGCGGGTCGATCACGTTGGTGATGCCGGTCTCCTCGGCCAGCACGAGCTGGGTGTTGCGCGCGATGCGAGCGGAAAAATCGGTCGGCAGCGCCAGCGCCTCGTCGAGCGCGTTGGTGTGCAGCGATTGCGTGCCGCCGAGCACCGCCGCCATCGCCTCGACCGTGGTGCGGATGACATTGTTGTACGGGTCCTGCTCCTGCAGCGAGACGCCCGAGGTCTGGCAATGGGTGCGCAGCATCTTGGACTTCTCGGAAGTCGCGCCCAGATCCTCCATCACCTTGTACCAGAGCGTGCGCGCGGCGCGCAGCTTGGCGACCTCCATGAAAAAGTTCATGCCGATGCCGAAGAAGAACGACAGGCGCGGCGCGAAATCGTCGAGCGCCAGCCCCGCCTCCATCGCGTAGCGCGCATATTCCTTGCCGTCGGCGATCGTGAAGGCGAGCTCCTGCACCGCCGTCGCCCCCGCCTCGTGCATGTGATAACCCGAGATCGAGATCGAGTTGAAGCGCGGCATATGTGCCGACGTGTAAGCGATGATGTCCGAGACGATCCGCATGCTCGGCGCAGGCGGATAGATGTAGGTGTTGCGGACCATGAACTCCTTCAGGATATCGTTTTGGATGGTTCCCGAGAGCTTCGCCCGGTCCACGCCCTGCCGCTCGGCCGCGACGATGTAGAACGCCAGCACGGGGAGCACCGCCCCGTTCATCGTCATCGAGACGCTCATCTGGTCGAGCGGAATGGCGTCGAACAGGATCTCCATGTCGCGCACGGTATCGATCGCGACGCCCGCTTTGCCGACATCGCCGACGACGCGCGGGTGATCGGAATCGTAACCTCGGTGCGTCGCGAGATCGAAGGCGACCGAGAGCCCCTTCTGCCCTGCGGCGAGGTTGCGGCGGTAGAAGGCGTTCGATTCCTCGGCGGTCGAGAAGCCCGCATATTGGCGGATTGTCCATGGCCGCCCGGCATGCATCGAGGCGTATGGGCCGCGTGTGAATGGCGCGAAGCCGGGTAGGCCGGGGCCTTCGGCAGGCACATCCTCGGCGTTGTAGAGCGGCTGGACGGCGAAGCCCTCGGGCGTATTCCAGGCAAGGTCGCGGCCCTTGACCTCCTTGGAAGCGGCCTGCTGCCAATCGGATTTGGTGGTACTATCGGTCATCTCGTGTCGACGGTCACTCTTCGATCCTGCGGTGGCGCGATTGCTGCGCGCCGAAATCGATCAGCCGTTCGACGGCGAAGAGGCGCTTGTCGATATCGTGGACCACGTTCTTCAGCTTGAGGAGATCGGAGGATACCCGGGCAACGTCCTCCCGTGTTTGCGAAAGTCGCTCCTCCATCAACATAACGCTCTTCAGCGCTTTCAGAGCATCTCCGATAGCGCTCATATCTCAATGCCTTTCTCCCGAAAGAAGGCCTGCATCTCCTCATGCGCTTTGTGCAGCGTTTCGTGCATGTGATCGAGCGAAGCGATCATGCGCGGGATCGCCTCGTTCACCTCGGTGGTCAGCGCGATGAGTTCCGCCTCCTGATCCGCCTCCTCCTCCGCGAGCCGATCCCCGGCCTGGCGGAAGAACTCGCCGAGCGACAGCCCGCGTTCGGCCGCCAGCGCGTTGAACGCCGCCTTCTTGTCCGGCGGCATGAGGATGGTGACGCGTTCGGTCCGCATGATCAGGCACTCCTTATCATGCGATGATAATGCGCATGCTGGATACGCGCAAGTTGGCCAGCCTCAGAGCGGCAAGTTGTCGTGCTTCTTCCACGGATTCTCGAGCACCTTGCCACGTAGCTTTCGCAGCCCCAGCGCGATCCGCCGCCGGGTCGAGCGCGGATAGATCACCTCGTCGATATAGCCCCGCGAGGCGGCGACGAAGGGGTTGGCGAAGCGGTCCTCGTATTCCCTGGTCTTCTCCGCGATCTTCTCCGGGTCGTCGCGCTCGGAACGGAAGATGATCTCCACTGCGCCCTTGGCGCCCATCACCGCGATCTCGGCGGTCGGCCAGGCATAGTTCAAGTCGCCGCGAATGTGCTTGGAGCTCATCACGTCATACGCCCCGCCGTAAGCCTTGCGAGTTATGACGGTGATCTTGGGCACGGTCGCCTCGGCGAAGGCGAACAGCAGCTTGGCGCCGTGCTTGATGATGCCGTTATGCTCCTGCGCGGTCCCCGGCAGGAAGCCCGGCACGTCGACGAAGGTGACGATGGGAATGTTGAACGCGTCGCAAAAGCGCACGAAACGCGCCGCCTTGCGGCTGGCATTGATGTCGAGCACGCCGGCGAGCACCATGGGCTGGTTGGCGACGAAGCCGACGGGCCGCCCCTCGATCCGCCCGAAGCCGGTGATGATGTTGGCCCCGTGCGAAGGCTGAATCTCGAAGAAGACGCCTTCGTCGACCACCTTCTCGATGAGCTCGTGCATGTCGTAAGGCTGGTTGGCGCTGGCCGGGATCAGCGTGTCGAGGCTCGGCTCCTCGCGGTTCCACGGGTCCAGCGTCGGCAGGACGGGCAATTCGGAGCGGTTCGAGGCGGGCAGAAAACCCATCAGCTCGCGCGTGGCGATCAGCGCCTCGATGTCGTTCTCCAGCGCCAGGTCCGCCACGTTCGTCTTGGTCGTGTGGGTGACGGCGCCGCCCAGTTCCTCCTGCGTCACCACCTCGTTGGTCACCGTCTTGACCACTTCGGGCCCGGTGACGAACATGTAGGAGCTGTCCTTCACCATCAGGATGAAATCGGTCATCGCCGGCGAATAGACCGCCCCGCCCGCGCACGGCCCCATGATGAGGCTCACCTGCGGGATCACACCCGAAGCGAGCACGTTGCGTTGAAACACATCGGCATAGCCCCCGAGCGAAGCCACGCCTTCCTGGATCCGCGCGCCGCCCGAGTCATTGAGGCCCACAATAGGCGCGCCCACCCGCATCGCCATGTCCATCACCTTGCAGATCTTCTCCGCATGGCGCTTGGAAAGCGAGCCGCCGAACACCGTGAAATCCTGGCTGAAGACGAATACCAGCCGGCCATTGATCGTGCCCGAGCCGGTGACCACGCCGTCCCCCGGGATGCGCTGCTCCTCCATCCCGAAATCGATGCAATCGTGCTCGACATAGGTGTCGAGCTCTTCGAACGAGCCCTCGTCGAGCAGCACCTGCAAGCGTTCGCGCGCGGTCAGCTTGCCCTTGGCATGCTGGGCCGCGATCCGTTTCTCTCCCCCGCCCGCAAGCGCGCCCGCCCGGCGGCGCTCCAGCTCGGCGATATTGGCGCTCACAGCTTCTCGGTCAGTTCGGGCACCGCCTTGTAGAGATCGGCGACGAGGCCGATGTCGGCGACCTGGAAGATCGGCGCGTCCGGGTCCTTGTTGATGGCGACGATGATCTTGGAATCCTTCATCCCCGCCAGGTGCTGGATCGCGCCGGAGATGCCGACCGCGAAATACACGTTAGGCGCGACGATCTTGCCCGTCTGGCCGACCTGGTAATCATTGGGGACGAAGCCCGCATCCACCGCCGCCCGGCTCGCGCCGATCGCCGCATGGAGCTTGTCGGCGAGCGGGGTGATGATCCGCTCGAAGGTTTCCGCGTCCTTGAGCGCACGCCCGCCCGAAACGATGATTCCGGCGCTGGTCAGTTCGGGCCGTTCGGACTTGGTCGCATCGAGCGAGACGAAGTCCGACATTCCCGCATCGCCAGGACCGGTAACGCTTTCGATCTGGGCCTGGCCGCCCTCCGCCTGGGCCTTCTCGAAGGCGGTGGTGCGCACGGTGAGGACAAGCTTCTCGTCCCCGCTCTCGACCGTGGCGATCGCATTGCCTGCGTAGATCGGCCGGGTGAAGGTTTTCGACCCCTCGACCGAGAGGATGTCGGAGACCTGCATCACGTCGAGCAGTGCCGCAACGCGCGGGGCGATGTTCTTGCCCGTCGTGGTGGCAGGCGTAACGAAGGCCTCATAGCCGTCCATCAGCCCGGCGATGAGCGGCGCCATGTTCTCGGGCAGGTGGTGCGCATAGGCATCGTCCGCGGCGACCAGCACCTTCTCGACACCGGCGATCTTCGCGGCGGCGTCGGCGGTCTGATCCGCCTCCCCGCCACCGCCTGCGATCAGCAGATGCACCGGGCTGCCGAGCTTGCTCGCAGCACAAACGGCGGCAAGCGTCGCATCGGCGATGGCGCCGTCAGAATGTTCGACCAGAACCAGCACGCTCATGCGGCAACTCCCATGTCCTTGAGCTTGGCGACCAGCGCGTCGACATCCTCGACCTTCTCGCCGGCCTGGCGCACCGGCGGCTCGGCTACCTTTAGCGTCGTGAGGCGTGGCGCAGTGTCGACCCCGAAATCCGCCGGCGTCTTGGTATCGAGCGTTTTCTTCTTCGCCTTCATGATGTTGGGCAGCGAGGCATAGCGCGGTTCGTTGAGCCTCAGATCGGTGGTGACGATCGCCGGCATCGCCAGCCGCACCGTCTCGAGCCCGCCATCGACCTCGCGCGTCACGGTCACGTGTTCGCCCTCGATTACCACCTTGGAGGCGAAGGTCCCCTGCGGACGCCCCATCAGGGCGGCGAGCATCTGCCCGGTCTGGTTGCTGTCGTCGCTGATCGATTGCTTGCCCAGCATGACGATGCCCGGCTGCTCCTCCTCGGCGATCTTGGCGAGGATCTTGGCGACCGCCAGCGGCTCGACCTCGTCTTCGGTCTCGACCAGGACCGCCCGGTCGGCACCCATCGCCAAAGCGGTGCGCAAGGTCTCCTGCGCCTTGGCAGGGCCAATCGACACCGCGACGATCTCCTCGGCGTGCCCCGCCTCCTTCAGCCGGATCGCCTCCTCGACCGCGATCTCGTCGAACGGGTTCATGCTCATTTTGACGTTGGCAAGGTCGACCCCCGAACCATCGGCTTTGACGCGCGGCTTGACGTTGTAATCGATCACCCGCTTGACGGGCACCAGGATCTTCATGTCGTAGTCCTTCGTCTCAATCTTCAACCCATAGTCGGGATCAGGAACGCGTTCGACCCGTCCCCGCCCGCATCACTGACGCCATCGGGCCAGCGCTGCGTCACCTTCTTGGCCTTGGTCCAGAAACGCATCCCCTCCAGCCCGTACTGGTCGGCATCGCCAAAGCCGGAGCGTTTCCAGCCGCCGAAGCTGTGATAGGAAACCGGCACCGGGATCGGCACGTTGATGCCCACCATACCCACGTTCACCCGATGCGCGAACTCACGCGCGGCATGGCCGTTGCGGGTGAAGATGGCGACGCCGTTGCCATATTGATGCTCGCTCGGCAGCCGCAACGCGTCCTCGAAATCGGCGGCGCGCACGATCTGGAGGACTGGGCCGAAAATCTCCTCCAGGTAGCTCTCCATGTCGGGCGTCACATGGTCGATCAACGTCGGGCCGACGAAGAAGCCGTTCTCGTGCCCCTGAAGCGAGAAGCCGCGCCCGTCGATGACGATCTCGCCGCCCTCCTTCTCCGCAGTGTCGATCCACGCCTCGATGCGCTGCTTGTGCTCGGGCGTGACGACGGGGCCGTAATGCGCCTCGGGATCGTTCGAGACGCCGATCCGCAGCGCATTGATTGCCGGCACCAGCTTCTCGCGCAGCCGCTCGGCAGTCTCCTCGCCCACCGGCACCACCACCGGCAGCGCCATGCACCGCTCGCCCGCCGAGCCGAAAGCCGCGCCGGCAAGATCGTTCACCACCATGTCGAGATCGGCGTCGGGCATGACGATGCCGTGGTTCTTGGCCCCGCCCATCGCCTGCACCCGCTTGCCCGCCGCGACGCCGCGCTTGTAGACGTGATGCGCGATATCGGACGAGCCGACGAAGCTCACTGCGGCAATATCCGGGTGATCGAGGATCGCATCGACCATCTCCTTGTCGCCATGCACCACCTGGAGCAGCCCCTCGGGCGCGCCGGCCTCGAGGAACAGCTCGGCAAGGCGCACCGGCACCGAAGGATCGCGCTCGGAGGGCTTCAGGATGAAGGCGTTGCCACAGGCCGTCGCCATGCCGAACATCCACATCGGGATCATAGCCGGGAAGTTGAACGGGGTGATGCCTGCACCGATGCCGAGCGGCTGGCGCATCGAATAGACGTCGATCCCCGGCCCGGCGCCGCTGGTGTATTCGCCCTTCTGAGCGAGCGGGATGCCGCAGGCGAACTCGATCACCTCGAGCCCGCGCTGCACGTCGCCCTTGGCATCGTCGACCACCTTGCCGTGCTCGCTCGCCAGCAGTTCGGCCAGCGCCTGCATGTTCTCCTCGAGCAGCTGCCTGAAGCGGAACATGACGCGGGCCCGGCGCTGCGGGTTGGTCGCTGCCCAACCCGGCTGCGCCTTCTTCGCCGCCGCCACCGCCCGGTCGAGCAGCGCCGCATCGCCCAGCGCCACCTCGGCCTGCACTTCGCCGGTCGACGGGTTCCAGACCTTGTGGGTACGCCCGGAAGAGGACGACGGCGGCCCGCCGACGATGAAGTGGTCAATCTGGCGCATGGCTTCCTCTCTCGATTCCGGGCGGTTCAGCGTTCCGCCGCAGGCTTTGGCAAAAGGCGCCCGCTGGAACAAGGCGCTTGCCGAACGTCTGATGGTAAGATCGCTCGCGCGGTGTGCCGGTTCCCTTCAGCCGCGAGCGCCCGCTATTGGCCTGGCGCATCGTCATAGGCCAGCCGGAAGCCGACATTGCTCGTCCCCATGCCCGGATCGCGCCCCTGCCGGGATGCCGGGCGATAGCGCTGGCAGTAATTTGGCGCGCACAGGTAGCTGCCGCCTTTCATCACCCGGCTGGGGCCTGCCGGATTAAACGGATCGTAAGCCGCGTTCTCGCCCGGCCCGCGCGGATTGTCGGTATCGGCAGGATCGTGGCCGGGACGATAATAATTCGCCGTCACCTCCCAGACATTGCCGACCATGTCGTGCAGGCCGAAGGCGTTGGGCTCGAAACAGCCCACGGGCGCGAGGCCCGCAAAGCCGTCCTCCTCGAAATTGACCGCCGGGAACGCCCCCTGCCAGCTGTTCGCCGCCTGCCTGCCCGGCTGGTCACGCGACGGGGGCGCACCGGCGGCTGCCGCATATTCCCACTCCGCCTCGGTCGGCAGCCGCCCGCCAATCCAGTCGGCATAGGCGGCCATGTCCGCATATCCCAGGTGCACCACCGGCTCGCCCGGCAGCGCCGCGCGCCCGTCGGGCCCGAACGGCCGTTTCCAGGTCGCGCCCGGTACATAGGTCCACCAATCCGCATAGTTCAAAGATGGCTGCGTCGGCGGAGTGAAGACGGCCGAGCCCGGGAGCAGCAGATGCGGCGGGATCTGCCCGGGCGGCACCCCGAATACCGCCGGATCGACCGGCCGCTCGGCCACCGTGACATGGCCCGTCGCGCGCAC
>PPFU01023890.1_pt1 | contig 13879 bp, 11 predicted proteins | sample 1535991 | NCBI WGS metagenome assembly PPFU01 (sample SAMN04901290, study PRJNA319586) | Hypolithon metagenome, whole genome shotgun sequencing project. | isolation source: Antarctic Hypolithon | place: Antarctica: Miers Valley | collected 2014
AAACTACGGAAAGTAAGCGTTATTCAGGTCCAGTAAGCGTCTTTCAGGAAAGCAGGCTCCCAGAGCGTGCTTTGCCTGTTGGGTACGCTGCGCTGATCGACGCCTACCATCTCAAGGTGCCGCTACCGCTCACGTTGAGTGCGATAGGGGAGCGCCACAAGATATTCGAGGAAGGTGGCTGGCGTATCTTCACGCCTCGCCATGAGCCCGAGCCATCGCTTGAAGGCCATCTGATCTTTGCCCTGAAATATGAAGGTCTCGACCTCACAATTCTCAAACGTTTGTTCCTCGCCGTAGACGAAGCTGAACTTGCAGCGATCATAGCCGCCAAGCCCACAAGCTCCTACACGCGCCGCGTCTGGTTTCTGTATGAATGGCTGCTGGATCACTCGCTTGATCTTCCTGACGCCAAAACAGGCACCTACGCCGATATCGTTGACCCCAAACTTCAATGGGCGGTCAAAGGGGAAACCTCGACACGCCACCGCGTGCGAAACAACCTGCCGGGCACACGCAATTTCTGCCCACTTGTCCGGCGCACCGCGAAGCTCGATCAATTTGTGGACGCCAAACTTGATGAGCGTGCCCGCGCCGTCATAGGCAAGATTTCAGCTGGCATTCTGGCGCGCACCGCCGCTTTCATGCTGCTGAAGGATTCCAAATCAAGCTATGCCATCGAAGGTGAAGCGCCGCCGCATAGCCGCATCCAGCGTTGGGGCAAAGCCATCGGCGAAGCGGGTAAGCAGCCGCTCGACAAAGAAGAATTCTCGCGCTTGCAGCGTATCGTGATCGGTGAGGATCGATTCATCCGCCTTGGTTTTCGCAGTGAGGGCGGCTTTGTCGGCGAACATGAACAAGGCACGCGCACGCCGCTTCCCGATCATATCAGTGCACGTCATGAGGCGTTGTCAGCCCTGGTCGATGGTATGGTCGAGTTTGATCGCAGCTACGCTGGCGGGATTGATCCGGTGATTGCAGCATCTGTGCTTGCCTTTGGTTTTGTCTACATTCATCCGTTTGAGGACGGCAACGGGCGGCTTCATCGCTACCTGATTCACCATGTTTTGAGCGCGCGCGGGTTCAACCCGACCGGCATCGTGTTTCCGGTTTCTTCTGCCATTTCGGAGCGGATAGACGACTATCGCCGCGTTCTCGAAAGTTACTCGCAACGTCTTTTGCCAGTTGTTGAATGGGAGCCGACGGAAAAGATGAATGTGCGCGTCCTCAACGATACAGATGATTTCTACAGATATTTCGACGCCACGCCGCACGCCGAGTTTCTGTTCGAATGCGTGCAAAAAACCATTGAGAACGACTTGCCAGAAGAGGCTTCGTTCTTGCAACGATACGACCAATTCAAAAGCCGCGCCGAGGCATTGGTTGAAATGCCTGCCTCAACTGTTGATCTGCTGTTCAACTTCCTGAAACAAAACGATGGCCGCTTGTCCAAGCGCGCGCGGGAAAAGGAGTTCGCGCCGCTTTCCGACGAAGAAGTCGGGAAGTTCGAAGCCGTGTATCTGGAGCTATTCGTAGAATAGCTGCGCAATATTATTAGACCTTCTAGATGATTGAAAAAAGGCGATTATGCGCCCTTCTCCTTTTCGATAGCCGGTGAAGCGGGGTCTTCAATCGGCTGGCGCAGGACGACGCGTCCATTGATCGGAACGATTTCAAGCTGGATGGTGTAGCCATGGCCGTCTTTGTGCCGCCAAGCGGCACCGACCTTGTTCCAGAAGGATTTCCCGCCCTTACTTGTGACGTGCCATGCCAAAAATGCAGGGGCTGTCGGCTGAAAGATGGTGGTCTGCTTTTGGTTACTGCGTGTCATGTCTTGATTTCCTTTGGTTGGGGTTGGCGCGTTGCGCCGTTCCGAAAGGGCCGAAGGGTCAAGGGCAGATGTCATTTCCAACACGGGTGAGCGTGAGCGAACTGGCGCGGGCAGGATATTGATGGCTGAGCGCCTTCGGTCAGGAATAAGGCTTTTCAAACGCACCGCTCCCAAGCAATGGGGATCGCTGGTCAGCCGCCCGTAAGCATGATGATCGCCATCGGTAACAAACAGCACTCCAGATTTCCAAATCAGCAAGTCCAATCAGCTCTTTAAGGGGCAAATACGTTTGGCACATTCAGGGGTGATGCCGCCGGAACAAGGGCATGAAAGGCCATGCCCTGCTACGCATCCGCTACGCCCGAAGACGGTGCTTCCGATCTCCCTGAACTGCGCCGCCTGCATCCGCCAGAAAGACCTGGGTTGTCCGGGTCTCAATGGAAATGGAGGCCATCATGTCACCTTCTTGTCCTTGACGAGCCATTGGCTTCCGTCGTGCGCGATGCGTTGGAAGGCTATGCGACCGGACGCTTTGCTTCACAAGCCGAAGTTCAGCGCTTCCTGGAGCGCGATCCATACTTTCCAAAGGACCGGAAGGACGGCACCCTGCGACCCATGACGGTGACGCGGTTGCTGAAGAAGGTTGTCTATGCAGGATATGTCGAAGCGCCCAGCTGGGACGTTTCCTTACGTCAAGGCCAGCATGACGCTCTGATCAGCTTCCAGACGTTTGAGCGAATTCAGGAATACCTTGAGGGTAAGAAGCGTACTGCGGCTCGCAAGGATTTTAACGAAGACTTTCAGGTGCGTGGTCATGTTGTCTGCAACGACTGCGGCAATGCTTTCACTGGTGGCTGGTCAAAGGGCTGCCGCCAATACTACGCCTACTGCAGATGCCAGACGCGCGGTTGCGTATCGAAAAACAAATCGATCTCCCGCGCCAAGCTGGAAAACGCTTTCGAAGAGGTGCTCAAAAGACTTCAGCCTACGGCACAGCTATTTGAATTGGCAAAGGCGATGCTTCAGGACGCATGGGACATGCGCCTTGGCGATGCTCAGGGCGCACGCGCCGAGTGGGAACGTCAGCTCGGAGAGACTGATAAGCAGATCGAGGGAATTCTCGACCGGATCGTGGATGCTGCCAACCCAGCGGTAGTAGCGGCTTATGAAAAGCGTCTCGCTAAACTTGAGCGGGAGAAGATTCTGCTGGCTGAAAAATCAGTGCAAGTAGTGCCATTGAAGGGACGGCTGGAGGAAATTATTGAACTATCGCTCAAATTCCTCGCAAGGCCTTGGTATGTCTACAAAAATGGTGAGGCTAGTACTCGCCAGATTGTGCTCAGATTGGTCTTCTCGGAGCCACTGCGGTACTGTCGTAAAGAAGGTTATGGAACTCCGAAAACATCCTTTCCTTTCAGGATGTTAGAGGGAATTTTAGGGTCAGAAAGTGAGATGGTGCTGCAAGGGAGGATTGAACTCCCGACCTCGTCATTACCAATGACGCGCTCTACCACTGAGCTACTGCAGCCCTGACCGTGCGGGTGGCCGCACAGTTGTGCGTGGCCCGGACGAGCGCTTGAATAGTCGCGATGGCGGCACCGCGCAAGCGCCGTTCCCCGACTGCCCCGATCCGCCCCGCCGTCGATGGACGCCCCGCGGGACCTGCGCTAAGACCGGCGGCATGGCGAAGCGGCGCGACACGTCAGCAGGCGGAGCGAACGATACATCCGCTGGCGATCCGTGCGGCATCGTCGCGCGGCGCGATCGGCTTGCCGCGGCGCTGAAGGCGAACATGGCGCGGCGCAAGGGACAGTCGCGCGACCGCGCTGGTCCAGCCGACGATGGCGCGCGCGCATCAGGGGACCGTCCGTCACCGCCGAAGGCCTGAGGCGGCAACCGGGACGGCGATGCGGCGAAGACAGTGAGGCGGGACGCATGGATTCGATAGTGGTGACGGGCGGTGCCGAGCTGAATGGCGAGATCGCGATCTCCGGCGCAAAGAACACCTGCCTGAAGCTGATGGCCGCCGCCCTGCTGACGGACGAGCCGCTGACGCTGACCAACGTGCCGCGCCTGTCCGACATCGGCACCATGGGCACGTTGCTGCAATCGCTGGGCTGCGAGTTGGCGATGCTGTCGGATGGCCGCGTCATGGTGCTGAGCGCGCGCGAGCTGACCGACGCCCGCGCCGACTACGAGATCGTGCGCAAGCTGCGCGCGTCCTTCAACGTGCTGGGCCCGCTGCTGGCGCGGCGCGGCCGGGCCACCGTGTCGCTGCCGGGCGGCTGCGCCATCGGCGCGCGCCAGGTCGACCTGCACCTGATGGCGCTGGAACGGCTGGGCGCCACGCTGGACCTGCGCGACGGCTATGTCCACGCGTCGGCGCCGCAGGGCCTGACGGGCACGGTCATCGAGTTCCCGCTGGTCACCGTCGGCGGGACCGAGAACGCGCTGACCGCCGCCGCGCTGGCGCGCGGCACGACCGTGATCCGCAACGCGGCGCGCGAGCCCGATACGGTGGACCTGTGCCGCTGCCTTGTCGCGATGGGCGCGCGGATCGACGGTGCCGGCACCACGGAGATCACGGTCGAGGGGGTGACGGCGCTGCACGGCGCCACGCACGATGTGATCCCCGACCGGATCGAAATGGGAACCTTCATGGTCGCTCCCGCGATCTGCGGCGGCGAGGTCGTGCTGCGCGGCGGTCGCCTTGCCCATGTCGGCGCGCTGGCCGAAAAACTGGACGCCGCCGGCGTCGAGATCGAGGAGGTCGCGCGCGGCCTGCGCGTCGCCCGCCGCAACGGCCGGATCGGCGCGGTGGACGTCGTGACGCAGCCGTTTCCGGGTTTCCCCACCGACCTTCAGGCGCAGATGATGGCGGCGATGTGCACCGCCGAGGGAACAAGCGTGCTGGAAGAGACCATCTTCGAGAACCGCTTCATGCACGCACCCGAACTGGTGCGGATGGGCGCGCGGATCGACGTGCAGGGCGGCCACGCCACGGTGCGCGGGGTCGAACGGCTGCGCGGCGCGCCGGTGATGGCGACCGACCTGCGGGCCTCGGTCTCGCTGATCCTCGCGGGGCTGGCGGCCGAGGGCGAGACGGTGGTCAGTCGCGTCTACCACCTCGACCGCGGCTACGAGCGCATCGAGGACAAGCTGGGCGCCGTCGGCGCGCGGATCGAGCGGATCCGCGCGTCATGAGCGATGCCTCGTTCCGCGATGCCGACGGCGCCGGACCGCTGCGCCTGCGCGCGCTGTCGTCCGACGACCTGACGGTGCTTTCGGCGCTGGCGCAGGACGCGGTGTTTCCGATCACCGAGATGACGTGGAAGCGGCGCCAGCGGCGCTTCGGGCTGCTTTTGAACCGCTTTCGCTGGGAAGATTCGCAGCGCCGCCCGCCCGAGCGGGTGCAGGCGATCCTGTCGGTCGAGGACGTGATGGCGGTGCGCACGCAGGGCATCGACCGGTCCGACCGCGATATGGTGCTGTCGCTGCTTGCCGTGGAATTCGCGCCGGGGCCGGACGGGACCGGGACGCTGACGCTGGTCCTGGCGGGCGACGGTCTGATCGCGCTCGAAGTTGAAACGCTGGAAGTTGCGCTGCGCGACGCGACCCGGCCCTATGCCGCGCCGTCCGGGCGTGTGCCGCAGCACGACCTCTGACGCCGCGATGCCCCGTTTCCTGACTGCCGGCACGCCCGGGTTCGACGCGGATTTCGACTTGCTGCTCGCCATGAAGCGCGAGGACGCTCCCGAGGTCGACGAGGCCGTCGCCGCCATTATCGCGCGCGTCCGGGCCGAGGGCGACGCCGCGGTGATCGACCTGACGCATCGGTTCGACCGGGTGGAACTGACCCCGGACACGCTGGCCTTCACCCCGGCCGAAATCGACGCCGCCTGCGCGTCGGTCACGGCCGAGGACCGTGACGCACTCGACCTGGCCGCCGCGCGGATCCGCGCCTATCACGAACGGCAGGTGCCGGCCGACGCGCAGTGGACCGACGACGCGGGCGCCACGCTGGGCTGGCGCTGGGGGCCGGTGGCCTCGGCCGGGCTCTATGTGCCGGGCGGACAGGCGTCCTACCCGTCCTCGGTGCTGATGAACGCGATCCCGGCGCGCGTCGCCGGCGTGCCGCGACTGGCGATGGTCTGCCCGACGCCGGACGGGGTGGTGAACCCGCTGGTCCTGCTGGCCGCCCGCCTGTCGGGGGTGGACGAGATCTACCGGATAGGCGGCGCACAGGCGGTGGCGGCCCTCGCCTACGGCACCGCGACGGTTCCCTGCGTCGACAAGATCACCGGCCCCGGCAACGCCTGGGTCGCGGCCGCGAAACGCCGCGTGTTCGGCCGCGTCGGCATCGACATGATCGCCGGCCCCTCCGAGATTCTGGTGATCGCCGACGCCGACAACGACCCCGACTGGATCGCGCTGGACCTGCTTAGCCAGGCCGAGCACGACGAAAGCGCGCAGTCGATCCTCATCACCACCGACGCCGTGCTGGCCGCCGCCGTGATGCACGCGGTCGACCGGCGGCTCGCGACGCTGGCGCGCCGCGCTGTCGCCGGCGCTTCATGGCGCGACAACGGCGCCGTCGTCGTGGTGCGCGACCTCGCCGAGGCGGCGGCGCTGACCGACCGGATCGCACCCGAGCATCTCGAGCTTTGCGTCGCCGATCCGTCGGCGCTGGCGGGTCGGATACACCACGCCGGGGCGATCTTTCTCGGCTGCTGGACCCCCGAGGCGGTGGGCGATTACGTCGGCGGCCCGAATCACGTCCTGCCGACGGCCCGCTCGGCCCGATTCTCGTCCGGCCTGTCGGTGCTGGATTTCATGAAGCGCACGACGATTGCCAGCATGACCCCGGCCGCGCTGAAGGCCATCGGCCCCGCCGCAGCGCGACTTGCCGCCTCCGAGGGGCTGGAGGCCCACGGGTTGAGCGTCGCCGCGAGGCTGGAGCGTCTGAACCGCGAGGCGTGAGGCGTCGCCGCTACGGGCGGCGTCCGCGTATGCCACGGACCGTCACCGGGGTGCGCGGCGTCGGCCTGCGGGGACGCGATGCGGGCGTGACGGCGGGCATCTGCCCCCGACGGCCCGCGTCTTCCGGTGACGGCAGGCGATGGGGCGTGCCGTTCCGTGACGGGGTGCAAGGGACCCCACAATCTCCTTGAATAAGCCGCCGCAGCGGCGCATCTAGGCTCGCGCCCGCGATAGCGGCGGGCGAGGCAACCGGGAGAGACCATGGCCAAGGAAGAACTGCTCGAATTTCCAGGCGTCGTGAAGGAGCTCCTGCCGAATGCGACGTTCAGGGTCGAGCTGGAGAATGGCCATGAGATCATCGCGCACACGGCGGGCAAGATGCGCAAGAACCGCATCCGTGTTCTGGCGGGCGACAAGGTGCAGGTCGAGATGACGCCTTACGACCTGACCAAGGGACGGATAAATTACCGATTCAAGTAGGCCGGCGGTGGCGCGGCGGTGCCAGCGCCGCCCTTGGGTCGCCTCGGGTCCGGCGCCGAGCCGCAGCGGTTCGCGCGGCCGCGCCGGTTGTCCCGCCCCCTGTGAGGCGGGCGGGGCCCGCCTGCGACGGGTCGACCCCAAGCGATGCGTCTGATCCTCGGGTCGGGCAGCCCGCGGCGGCTTGAGCTTCTGGCGCAGCTCGGCCTGGTTCCTGACGCCGTGCGCCCGCCCGACATCGACGAATCGCCACGGACCGATGAACTGCCCGTCGCCTATGTCGCGCGGATGGCGACCGAAAAGGCGGCGGCACTGCCGCCCGGGCCGGACGAGGTGGTGCTTTGCGCCGATACGACTGTTGCGCTGGGCCGGCGCATTCTGGGCAAGCCCGCCGATGCCGGCGAGGCGGCGGCGTTCCTCTATGCGCTGTCGGGCCGGCGCCACCGTGTCGTCACCGCCGTCGCGGTGGCAACGCAAGCGCGCACCTGGCACCGGACCGTCAGCAGCACCCTGCGATTCAAGCAGCTCAGCGATGTCGAGGTGAACGCCTACCTCGCCACCGAAGACTGGCGCGGCAAGGCCGGAGGCTATGCCATTCAGGGGCCGGCGGCGGCGCTGATTCCTTGGATCCAGGGCTCGTTCTCGGCCGTGGTCGGGTTGCCGCTGCACGAGACGGCGCAACTGCTTCATGCGGCCGGCTACGGGACGACAGCTCGATGAAGGGGAGCACCGTCGTGCTGGACCATCTCTTCGGGCGCGAAGTTGCGGCGCGGCTGGTCGACGGGCGGCTGGACGATCTGCTGGTCGCAGGTCCGGATCCGGACCTGCCGGTGCCGGGCGCCATCTATCGCGCGGCGGTGGACCGACCGATGAAGGGGCAGGGCGGCGTAACCGTGCGGCTGCCGGCGGGTCACGGATTCCTGCGCCAGGCCAAGGGGCTGCGTCCGGGCCAGACGCTGCTGGTGCAGGTTGCCGGTGGTGGCGCCGGGGGCAAGGCGCCGCCGGTGACGTCCCGGCTGCTGCTGCGCTCGCGCTACGCCATCGCGACGCCGGATGCGCCCGGTGTCAACGTGTCGCGCGCCATCCGCGACGATGACCGGCGCGATGCGCTGCTTGCCATCGCGCACGGCACCGGCGAGCCGCCCGCCGGCACCGGCCTGATCCTGCGCTCGGCCTGCGAGACCGCCGCCGATGACGATATCGCGGCCGACATCGCCGCAACGCTGGACCTCGCCGCGCGCGTCATCGCTGATCGGGACGAACCCGGCACGGCGCCGGTGCTGCTGGCGCCGGGGCCGGGCCCGCACCTTGCCGCCTGGTGCGACTGGCCGGCGCCCGACACGCTGGCCGACGCGCCCGGCGACCTCGCGGTGCATGGCGTCATCGACATGATCGCGGCCCTGCGTCGGCCCGAGGTTGACCTCGGCGCCGGTGCCTGGATGGCGATGGAGCCGACGGCCGCGCTGGTTGCGGTGGACGTGAACACCGGCGCCGACACGTCTCTTGCCGCCGGGCTGAAGGCGAACCTCGCGATGGCCCGCGCCCTGGGGGTGCACCTGCGGCTGCGCGGCCTCGGCGGACAGGTGACGCTCGACCCGGCGCCGATGCCGAAGAAGGACCGCCGCGTGTTCGAGCAGGTGCTGCGCGCCGCGCTGAAGGGCGATGCCGTTGCCACCGTGCTCGCTGGCTGGACTCCCCTTGGTTGTTTTGAGCTGCAACGCCGCCGCGAGCGTCTGCCGCTGGCAGATTGCCTTCGCGGCCTGACGTTGTAGCCGCGCGGCATCACGAACCGAGCCTTCGCTGCCCCGTGGCAGGGCGCACGGCCGCTCCACGATACCGACCCCGAGTTTCCGCTTTCGTCCAGTCGCCGGCCTTGGCCATCGCGCCGCCACTTGACAGGGCCCCGCCGCGCCCCGACCTCGGGAACGCTGCCACGCCACGAGGGACCGCTATGGCCTGCCCGATCTGCGCCCGCCCGACCGCCAATGCCAACCGGCCGTTCTGTTCGCGCCGCTGCGCCGACGTGGACCTCGGCCGCTGGGTCACCGGCGCCTACACGCTGCCCGGCGACGCACCGGCCGACTGCAGGGACCACGACCCGCCCGATCCGTCGGACGACAAGGATCGCGGCTGAGGCGTGCGCGCCACTGGACAGGCCCCGGCCCCGCGTCTAAACCCCGCCTACTCGATGGCAGGCCAGGTGCCGCCATCGCCGCCCGGGTAGCTCAGGGGTAGAGCAGCGGATTGAAAATCCGCGTGTCGGTGGTTCAAATCCGCCCCCGGGCACCACAGTCCTTAGTCGCCCTGGTTTTCGCTAGATAAACCCCTGCGGGCCATAGGAAATGGGGTGTGGTCCATATCACGCTCCACCCCGACACCACGGCAGTCGCAACCGTGAAGTCGGGGCGCCGCGTCCCGGCTCGTCGATCGACCAGCCGCGAATGGAGGATGAGCTCGGGGCCGTATTCAGAATGCATGCCGTCGTAATGGTGCCATTTTCCGCCCCAAATGAACCCGTATCGTTCCATGGCACGCACCACGGATTCGCGGATGCGGTTGTCGTAGTTGCCTGCGGAAACCTCCGGCACGCCGGCCCGTGGCGCGGCGGCGCAGCGGCCTGTCGCTACGGCTCGACGGGCCGGGCGCGCGGCTGGAGGTTCCGCTGACAGTGGCCGCGGGGGCCATCGGCCGCCGGCTTGCGGCCTGTGACACGCCGCTGAACGTCGCTGTCGCCGACGCTTCGCCCGGCGCCGCACCCGTCGCCGCCGCGGCGTCCCCCGGCGCCGCATCGTTGGTGGCGTTGCAGGCGCCCGGCACGGCGAGCGTGGCGGCGCGTGCCGTCGGGCGAGCGGTTCTCGACGGGCGGGTGGCCTACTGGGCCGGGTCGGCGAACCGCAACGCGCTGATCGGGACGGTGCTGGAACGGCCCGACCACGACGAACGGTTGTCGCGCGGGCTGTATTTCGCCGCCCTGATGGCGACGTCCGACGATCTGGCCGCGTCGCTGGCAGCGGCACCGTCGCCCTCCGACCTGAAGCGGCTGTTCGACCATCTGCCGCTGGGCCGATCGGCAGCGCATCGGCGGCGCCATCGCCACCCTGCTGGACCGGCCCGAGGCCCACCGCCAGCGCTGCCTGACCGTCACCGGCAATGCGGTCTGGCACTGTGCCATGGGCTACGACCAGACCGCGTTCGACGAGCGCCGCGTGACCGACCTTCTCGGCCGCGAGATCGCGGCCGTGGCCGCCGCAGGGGCGCTGCCGATGCCGCTGTCGATCCATGTGCTGTGCGGCGGCTGGGCGCTGGACCAGGCCTATGACTTCGACACCGGCGCGATCTGCTAGGCCCGCTTTGCGCAGACGGCAAGCTGCCGGCAGGCAAACATGCCGCTGTCCTACATGGTGAACGGCGTGCCGATCGAAATGGGATATACCTTCCGGCTCGACGCCGCGCTGCCCGACACCACTGCCATGCCGCCCGCGGAAGTCGAAGAAATGGTCGAGAAGACCCAGCGCATCGTCGGACCGACGGGCGAGCAGCAGTATCGCCCCTATGCCTACAGCTTCCCGGGCGAGATCCGCGTCGAACGGACCGGCGCGTCGCCGCCGATCTGGGGCTGAACCCGGTCCGCGTCGTGTTCGACCGCAACGGCTCGGTCGATCTGCGCTGGACCGGTGCGCCCGAGGCGGTGGTGCTCACCTTCGACGACGCGCCGGCGGCACCGGCGGTGGACCTGCCGGCGCCCCGGGCCGCGAATGGCCGCCCGGCGGCAGGGCTGCGAAAGGTATGTCGGCGGGGTCAGCCCTCGTCCTTGGACAGGATCGCCAGCAGGCCGCGCAGCGGTGTCTCGACCCAGGCGGGGCGCATGGCGAGTTCATACTGGACCTCGTAGGCGGCTTTCTGGATCAGGAACAGGTCCAGCAGCGCTTGCGCGAAACCCGCGTCGCTGGGCTGGATCGGGCTGCCCGCCATCGTTTCGCGATAGGCCGCAAGGAAAGTGCCAGCGGTGTGGCCGCGCCAGTGGCCGGCGATCTCCATCGCGCGCGCCGCGTCAATGCCCGCCTCGACCCGGCGGTTCAGCACCGACCAGAACGCATAGTCGAAGGACCGCAGCATCCCCGCCACGTCGCGCAGGGGCGAGGTCTTGGCCGTCCGCTCGGCCAGGCTGCGCGACGGCTCGCCCTCGAAGTCGATGATGACGACGTCGGTCTGCGCCACCAGCACCTGCCCCAGATGATAATCGCCGTGGATCCGCGTCCGCGCCCCCGATGGCGTCATGCCGCGCAGCACGTCGAACCGCGCGGCAATCCCCTCCCGCCGGGCCAGCACGTCGCGTGCCAGTTCGGCCGCGGTCTCGGGCAGCCCGTCCCGCGACCGGTCCAGCAGCGCCATCATGCCATCGATCTCGCCGGCGGTGTCGCCGGTCCAGCAACCCACGTCCTCGGCCGTGATCGGATCGGCCGAGAAGGCGCCGGTGCCGCTGCCAAGCGCCAGGTGCAACTCGGCCGTGCGGCGTCCCAGCACCGGCCCGAGATCCAGCGAACCGCCCATGATCGGGCTGTCGTCGACGCTGGGCGCAAGCTCGCGCGCCTCCAGCTCGCGGTCCAGCGCCTCGGTCACGTAGGTCCAGGCGTCGCCCTGGTTGCGCACGAACTCGGACGCCGCGGCCAGCGTGGTGACGGTGCCGTCCGGCGCCGTCCAGTCAACGGTGCCCAGCAGCGCGGGCGAGCTTGTGAAATCCGTCTCTTCGGTAAGGAAACGCGCGATCTCGATATCAGGCTGCACGCCCCCGCGCAGACGGCGATAGAGCTTGAGGATGATCTCGTCCCCGAACGCGATGGAGGCGTTTGACTGCTCGCCGGTCAGCAGGCGCGCCTCGCCGACCTCGCCCTCGTGCGCCAGCCGGTCGGTGGCCGCGAAGCGGACCGTCCCGGCCGCGCCTTCCAGCACCTCGCCCGCACGCATCGCCGACAGGATCGCCTGGCTCATCTGGTCGTCCACCGCCCCGTCGATCAGCGCCCCGACGCGGTTGGTGCGGCGCAGCTTGGCCAGCGTCGCGGGCAGGCGCGGGCCCAGTTGCAGCGCATCCTCGGACCACACGGCGGCCAGCGGGAGGAAATAGCGCTGTGCGTCGCCGTCGACGTCGACATCTACCACCGACAGCAGATGCCGCCCCTCGGACATCTCGGCCAGCCTCGTCAGCGCGACGTCGGCGATCCGCCCGCCCTTGCCGGCGAACCAGCGTTGCAGGGGCAGGTAGCGTGGCAGCGTCTCGTTCACGAAGTCGCGCCCCTCGCGCCCGTCGAGAGCGGTGCCGAGCCGGCCGTCCCGCGTCGTCAGCGTCAGGAAATCCGGCAGGACCGGCGTGTAGGGCATGTGCCAGTCGGGCGCGCGTTCCTCCTCGGCCAGCAGGAACCAGTAGAAACCGTAGGACGGCAGCGTCATCAGATAAGGAAGCTCGCCGATCGGCGGAAACGGCGACTGCCCGCTCAGCTCGATCGGGACGCGGCCCTGATAGGCGGAAAGGTCGATCTCGGCCGCCTGCGCCGAGCGCGACAGGTTGGCGACGCACAGCACCGCCTCGTTCTCGTCGCGTCGGACATAGGCCAGGATCTTGCGGTTGCTCGGGTAAAGCAGGTCGATCTCGCCGCGGCCGAAGACGGAATGGCGCTGGCGCACGCCGACCATGCGCTTCATCCAGTTCAGTTGCGACGAAGGCGATGCCTGTTGGGCCTCGACGTTCAGCGCCTGATAGCCGTAGGTCTCGTCCTGGATCGTCGGCAGATACAGCCGCTGCGGCGCCGCGCGGCTGAACCCGGCGTTGCGGTCGGCGGACCACTGCATCGGCGTTCGCACCCCGTCGCGGTCGCCGAGGTAGTAGTTGTCGCCCATCCCGATCTCGTCGCCATAATAGAGCACCGGCGTGCCGGGCATCGACATCAGCAGGCTGTTCATCAATTCGATCTTGCGGCGGTCGTTCTGCATCAGGGGCGCCAACCGGCGGCGGATGCCCATGTTGATCCGCGCGCGCTTGTCGGCGGCATAGGTCTCCCATAGATAATCCCGCTCGCGGTCCGTCACCATTTCCAGCGTCAACTCGTCGTGGTTGCGCAGAAAGATCGCCCACTGACAGTTCTCGGGAATCGCCGGCGTCTGCCGGATGATGTCGGTGATCGCGTGCCGGTCCTCCTGGGCCACGGCCATGTACATCCGCGGCATCAGGGGAAAGTGGAACCCCATGTGGCATTCGTCGTCGTCACCAAAATAGGGGCGGGTGTCCTCGGGCCACTGGTTCGCCTCGGCCAGCAACATCCGGCCGGTATAGTGCTTGTCCAGATCGGCGCGGATCGCCTTCAGAACGTCATGCGTCTCGGGCAGGTTCTCGTTATTGGTGCCGTCGCGCTCCACCAGATAGGGGATCGCGTCCAGCCGCAGCCCGTCGACGCCGAGATCCAGCCAGAAGTGCATGACATCCAGCACCGCCTCGATGACGGCGGGGTTGTCGAAGTTCAGGTCCGGCTGGTGACTGAAGAAGCGATGCCAGTAGAACTGTTCCGCCACCGGATCCCACGACCAGTTGGAATCGTGCGTGTC
>PPFU01008254.1_pt1 | contig 13865 bp, 12 predicted proteins | sample 1535991 | NCBI WGS metagenome assembly PPFU01 (sample SAMN04901290, study PRJNA319586) | Hypolithon metagenome, whole genome shotgun sequencing project. | isolation source: Antarctic Hypolithon | place: Antarctica: Miers Valley | collected 2014
CCCGCTCACCCACCCCACCTTCGCCAACTCCTCCTCAAACACCTCCCGATAATGCGCCAGCCGCTTCGCCGGGTCGTCCAGGTGCCCCCCAAACGACCGGTTCGGATCGTTATAGATCAGCCGGATCGGCACCTCCTCCACCACGAGCCCCGTCGCCGCGATCTGCACCCACTGCTGCAGCGGCAACGCATACCCATCCACATCCAAACGCAGTTCCGCCAACGCCTTCACCCGGTACGCCTTGAACCCGCAAAACGCATCCGTGATCCCCAGCCCCAGCGTTTCGTTGATCCAACCTGTAATCGTCGCATTGATCTCCCGCCGATCCGCCGGCGGCAGCAGCCCACCCGTCAGCCCCGGGTCCAGGTACCGACTCCCCGAAATCACATCCGCCTCATCCCGCCGAGCCGCCTCGAAAAAATCCGGCAAGCTGTCCGGCTCATGCTGCTCATCGCAATCCATCGTCACCAGCCAATCAAACCCATAGCACGACGCATACCGGAACGAATCGCGAATCGACCGCCCATACCCCCGATTGTGCCCGTGCCTAATCACATCCACCGGCTGCCTCGCCAACAGCATCGGCGTCTCATCCGTCGACCCGTCATCCACCACCAACACATGCCGACTGTGCTTGAGCACCTCCCGCAGGACCGACTCGACGTGTTGTTGTTCATTGTAAACAGGGATGGCAATGAGGGTCCGCATGGTCACCACGTTAGCCGCCGGTGACGGCCGGGTCGAACCGACGCCGTTCTAAAGCGATCCACCCGCCGTCACATCTTCTGCACGTGCTCCTCATCCAAAATCTCCTCCACCGTCAACAGCTTAATCACCCGCCCCGTCCGCTTGTAGAACGCCGCGCACTCATCTTCCGCATCCTGCGTGTACCCAAACGCCACGAAGAACCCGCGCTGCCTCCCGTCCGGCCCCTCGCGCTCCATCACCGCCTCGAACTTGTCCACGTCCGGCCGACCCACCTTGTCAACCTGCTTCACCTGGATCGGGAACCAGTCATCCGCATACAGCCCGCCCTCCCCCGTCGCCCCTGTCGGCTTCGTGCCCACCGGGAAGATGCGGCCATCCACCCCCATGTCCCCCACCTGCACCTTGTTCGGAATTACACCGAGGCACGTCACTCCGCAGGGTCGATTTTTAACCGCGTACGAATATACGAATTGATGTCTGGCTCGATCACGTCGTATTCGCTGCGGTGTACTCTTTTACCCTCAAAATCAATCTTCACATCCTGTAGGAATTTCTCGAAGTCACTATTCTGTTCGCAAAGCTTGTTGATCATTTCCCAATCTAGGGACTCTCTTGTACTCGCGGGGTACAGAATTACCGAGGCATCAATATCATGCGGGTTGAGATGGATAATTCCGACACCAAAAGAGGATGCCAGGCGCTCAAGTTCCGCGAGGAAGTCGTCTTCTTGAAGAACTTCGGCAGCGACTAAATACCCTTCGTGTGCCCACGATGAATTGGACACAGCTTGAAAATATGATTCTCGGTAGTTACCTTTCGTAAGCGATTTCTTCACTTCAAATGAAAATAATCGTAGGGCATTGTTGTCCGAGAGGCGATTAAATTCGATGACATGTGGCCGCCAATCATCTAACGGCATGTAGAATCCAACCATGTCCGGATGAAGCCATTCGTTATATCCTGAACGAGTTGATTTTTCATGAAAGATGGTCTTTGTGAATAATGATCGTCCTCTGTTGAACCCGGGATTTGCATACGCAAAATAGGCCAACAACGCATGTAGCTCTCTTTCGTGATATGCGGCCTGGCTCCCTCCTTTTTTTGCTTCGATCTTTTCACGCTTCGCGTCTTCCTTCTCCAATTGCCCAACGATATCGGTGGGTAACTCGTGTTCGCGTACTTTGAGAAAGAACCGTGTTGGTCGCTTACCGATTTTGCGTATTTTAGATTCCGCGTTGTCGCGAACATCAACGTAAACTCTGGAACCAAGACTTTGCCACGGCGTCTTACCTTTGGTCTGAAGTTTTTTGCTCAAGCCGTTACGTTCCGCCAGTTCCCAGATTTCCTGATACGTTAATGGTTTCGGCGCGTCTTTCAGAACTTCCACTGCCAAATCGAGAAAAGTGTTAGCCATGTCCGTTCCTTACTTTTGGGGGTGCGGCCACATGTTATCGATGTACGCCTGGGTCGAGGCGTGGCGGTCCTCAAAGCTTCGCTTCTCCTTCGTCTCCCCCCAGAACACCTCATAGTTCCGATTCGAGTTGAACGGCGGATCAATATAGATCAGGTCCACACACCCCCCGGAAGCGTCGCCCGGCAGCTTCTTCAACTGTTCGAGGTTGTCCCCGCAGTAGACCACGCGCGTGTCAAGCAGTGAAGAGGGCTTGCCGGCCCCGCGGCTGGGCGTCGATGCTTTGCTGCTGATCATTGCCTTAGCGTAAACTTTCCACGCTACGACGTCGACCCGTTCGGGGCGAGTGCTCGGGCGGGGTCGGACCTGATCAAGCGCCTCCCCGAAGCGCCGCAGGGCGGAGCGAACGGTATCCGACACTGTTCGGCACTCCACGGGGTTCGGGATTTATCGGTAATCGACCCTGACGGGTACGATATCGTTTTCGGAGAAGAATGCTAGCGAGTACGGTGGAGTGAGTCTTTGAACCCGGCCGCAAGGAGCTGGTCATCTCCTTCGTGGGTGGCCGCGGGTCGGTGGCTTCCATATTTTCCTTGCCAAGGATACCACCCGTCTCCGCCTGCTACCAAACCGGTGGCTGCTTGAACAGTTCGCAAAGAAAGAGACGTACCGTGTCGGTCGTGCGACTCTCGTCGCGGCCTCTGCTCCGTACCGCGGTGCGGTTCGCGGTCTCACCCCACTCTACTTGCTACTTGCTTCTCGCAACCACTCAATAGACCGTTACCTTTCGGTCTTTGGGAGGGTTCAGTGGTTGTGCCCGGCGTGGTCGTCCTGGCTGCCCTTCTTCGCGTCGCCGCCGTGCTCAGCCTTGTCTGAGCCGCGCTGGCCGTGCCCGACCGCACCACCTTCGCCGCCTTTGTGCTTGCTATGTTCGCCGTGGCCGTCCCCTGCTTCGCCAGCACCCCCGAAATCCCCGGAGCCGGGCTTCGCCTCACTCGCCTGCCACGCCGCATCGACGTCCGCCAGCACCTTCGCCGGGTTCGCCATCAGCTTGCCTTGGCACCCGGCGCAGCACAGCCGCACCAGGCGGTTGGCGATCACCACGTCCACCGGCTCGCCCATCGACCCGAGCTTTTCCCCCGACACCGGGCAGGTCGCCAGCGGGTAGTTCTCTTTTTGCTGCGCGATCACCGCTGCGTCGAGCTTCTCCAGCGTGGGGGAAGGGTCCTTGAGGAAGTCGCCCTTGCAGCCCTTGCAGCAGAAGCGGATCAGCCGGTTGCCGTACACATAGTCCATCGGCTCGCCCATCTCCCCGCCCAGCTTCTCGCCACTGACCGGGCAGGTGGTCATCGGGTAATACGGCGTCTGGCGCTCGATGATCTGCCCGTCTACCTTCGCCAGGTACTTCTCGGGGTCCGCCTTAAACTTCTCGACGCTGGCCGCATCGACGAACCGCAGCTCCCGCGCTTCGTGCAGCAGAATCACCGGCTCCTCAACCTCCAACAACGAAGCATCGGTCACCGGGTCAGTCGGCAACGGGTACGCGTCGCCGATCCGGGTTTCGGCTTGTGAGTCAGCATGATCGGCAGGCTGCTGGGCGTGGTGATCGTGACCGCCTTGCCCTTCCTCCGCCCCGAGCACCGGGACGGCAGCGAACGAAGCGAGGAACAGGGTCGTCAGACACAGGGTGTGGATACGGGTCATTGCGAGCTTCCTTTGTGGGTAAAGTGTAGGTACGGAAGATTCCGGGGGTGTGTTCGATTCAAGACGAGGCGGGGTGCCGATACGGTGTCTGGTACCTTCTCCATGGCTTCCCGGGCGGCCGCGGGGCGTGAGGGTGCATTGTAGGCCAACTAGCACGGGGTGGGGGTACCCGGTCCGATTCGAAGACTCACCCCACCCTGCTTGCTAAGGAGTCCGCGACGAAGGTCACGTCGATGACCCTCTGCGTGGCCTTCGCTGACGCTCAGGCCACGGCACCCGACGTGGTATTTTGTCCGATCCGATTCTTCCATAGAGGGCATATCCGACACCGTGGCGGCTTTCTGGCTATGCTCGCTCTGCTGATGCTGGTGACCCTCGTGCCGGGTCTGAGCCTGTGGCTGCCAGGCCTGTTCAACTCAACTGCGTTACCAACCTCTGGTCGCAGAGAACATCTCCTACAAATACGAGTGCTATGTTACGAACGAATGCTATGTTACGAATCCTCCATCTTGCAATGTGCCTGAGCGTGATGTCGATTGCCACCTCCGTTGCACACGCCCAGTCGAAACCCTTCGACTATCGCGTCTGGCAGTTTCAGGATGCCTCCGAAGAATGGGTCTCGCACGCCATTCCGCTTGCCGCTGAGGGTGGGATGAACCGCGTCCAGTTTTCGCACCAGCTCGTGATGGACATCGACGAGCTGCTGACCGCGGATGGGCAGCTCAGCGAGCAGGGCCTGAAGATCCAACGCCTCGCCCAGCTCGCCCACGGGCACGGTCTGAAGGTCGACCTGTGGACCCATGAGCTGACGCACCTCCCGGGGAAGTTCCGCGAAGGCGGGGACGCGCGAGGCAAAGTCATCCTGAACGACGCGCTCTGGGCGCACCTGACGGCCAAGTATTCGCGTGCCTTCGAGCTCTTACCGGAGGTCGACGGCCTCGTTCTGACTTTTGCAGAGACCGACGTGACGATCTATCGCGACGAGGTCGTCGCTGCCTCGGGCGAGACGTTACCCGCCCCGGCCGAGCGGGTCGCGAAGCTCATTAAGGTTATGTCCGATGTGTGTGCAGCGCATGACAAGACGTTGTTCATCCGGACGTTCACCTATCACCCCGATGAGCTGCAGGCGATGGATGATGCGCTGAGGGCCATCGCCGAGACGGTCGAGGATCGCGATCATCTTGTGGTGATGACCAAGTGCGTCCCGCACGACTGGCAGCCGTACTACCCGTTCAATCCGCTGCTGGGCAAGACGCATGGCCTGCCGCAGGTCGTCGAGATTGACCTGGGTCAGGAGTTCACGGGCAAGAGCCTGATCCTGCACGAGGATGTGGACTACACCCGGCAGGTGCTGGAGCGGGCCGCACGCCTCGGGCTGGTCGGCGGGGTGGCGAGAGTCGAGCGGCAGCCGGACTTCCACGCCCTGGGCACGCCCAACGAGGTCAACCTGTACGCCTTTGGGCGGCTGCTGGAGGACCCGTCGCTGGAGACGCAGCGGCTCTGGCACGACTGGGCTACGGCGCGATATGGCGAGGCGGCCGCACCTCACGTGATCGCTGCTCTGCAGCTGACCGACGACATCACCAACCGTTCGCTCTTTATCCAGCGTCACTGGATTGCGGACCACAGCGCGCCGCCGGTCTGGAACTATATGTTCGACCATATCTCGACGCAGGGTCCCAGCGGCCGCGGGAATGCCAAGTGGACGCAGAATCCCGACGACGCCGCGACGGGCGAGGAGCTTCTGAATCCGACACTCGGGACGTTGATCAAGGTCGACCTGGAGAAGCGGTCGGCCATCGAGCTGTCGGACCTCTCCCTGAAGTACCTGGAGAACGCCCGGCCGGACCTGAAAGAGGCGGACTACGACGAGCTCAGCGGCTACCTTTTGCGTGGCGGCGCTGTCGCCGTGTTCTTCCGGCATCACGCCCTGGCTGCGCTGGCGACCCGCGGTGCCCAGCAGCTGGCGACGGGTGACGCGGCACAGCGGGCGCAGGCGAAGAGGATGATCGCCATCGCTGATGAACACCTCGCCCAACTCGAGCCGACTTGGAAGGAGATCCAGGACCAGCACGGCGGCTACACCACCCGCAAGGCCAGCGTCACGAGCATCGCCGAGGAGATTCGCACCCGGCTCAGCGAGGCAAAAGCGTCGCTCGAGCCCGGATGATCCGCACAGCGAGGCGTTGCTCTCGCAACGAGCTGCGACCGCCAGAGTTGAGAGCAGCTAAAGAAACCCCGCGCGCCTCCGCCAGCAGATGACGCATGAACCCGCGCCGACGCACGCCTCGTCCATGTCCTCCCGCACGTCATAGTGCGGCGTCAATCGCTTGAACTGATGGAGCCACGCTCGGGTCTGTTCCGCCACATACCGCGCCGTGCTTAGGCTGCTGCCGCGCGCGGTGTTGCGGCGAGCGATGTGCGGGGTGATGCCTCGGCGTCGCAGCTGCTCGCGGTGAGGAGGCTGAAACGGCGTCGGATATCGCTGACGTCCCACGCCGGGCGGCCGCGAACCAGCCCCTCCGATGAGGGAGTGAGATCATGACATCGGTATCCGACACCGTTTCGGCCTCAGCTTGACAGGGCCGCCACGGTAATTAACCTCTCAACTGATATTGTGTCTCAGCCGCGTCCTGAAGTAACGATACCTAAAAAATACGACGGTCGCCTCGAATCGGACAAGCCACTGACCGCCGCGTGGTCACGAAAACCCCCTTGAGAGTAGATCGCCATGAAGCCCGACATTGTAACCGTCTTGCACATCGACCACCGCCCCTTGCGCCGGCCGGGTTTTACCTTGATCGAGTTGTTAGCGGTGATCGGCATCATTGCCCTGCTCATCGGCATCCTGCTGCCGGCACTGAGTGCAGCGCGCGAGAGGGCGCGGGGCATCCAATGTCTCTCTAACAACCGGCAGATCCTCATCGGCTGGACCGCATACGCCGCGGATCATCAGGAGAAGGTGATGCCCGCTGGCCACTTCGCTGTGAGCGAACTCTGGGTCGGGAAATGGGACGCGACGAACAACATCCTCCCGGATACGAGCTACCTCGACCCATATCTGGGGACGCAGGAGATCTATGCTTGCTCGAGTTTCGCTGACCCCAACCCGTACTGGATCACACCATTCAACGGGTATGGCTACAACCGCAAGCTGTTCGGCGTGATCAACAACGGTGGAACGCCCTACATCGGCTTGACGATGGACCAGATCCGCAAGCCTACCGCGACGGTGGTCTTTGCCGAGACCGCAGTGATCGCCGGCGGCACGGCACCGCAGTGGCTGCAGTGGATCTACGGGCCCACAACCTCGTACCCGCCGTACGCGGCAAGCTTCCACGCCCGCCACCGAGAGTCGGGTGCCGTCGCCTGGGCCGACGGGCACGTCTCCGCGCGCAGCCCCGCCTACTACGCGAACGACTCAGACGATGAGATTCGGCGTAAGTTGTGGTTCGGCGCGATCGACGATGACGGTGACCCGACGACCGCCGAACTCTTCGACGCGGAGTAGCTGTGAGCTCCCGCGGTCGCACATTCCGATCCTGGCTGTTCTGGTCCCACCGATGGCTGGGTCTGGCGCTGGGCCTGTACGTGCTGGTGCTGTCAATCACCGGCGGGTTGCTCGTGTTCCGGCACGAGATCGAGCGTGCGCTGGAGCCGGGACTCTACGTCAGCACGCCCGCTGCGAGCGACTCGATCGCGCCGCTCTCGACGCTCCTCGCCGCCGCCACGGGCGCGGCCCCCGACGCTACCGCCAATCGCGTGCGCTATCCGGCCCTTGCCGACGGCGTGGTCGAAGTGCGGTTCCGAGACGCCGCGGAGGCTTCGACCTTCGTGTTCCTCGACCCCGCGACCGCCGCTGTCCGCGACGTGCGCCCCGAGGACGCGGGGTTCATGGGCTTCGTGTTCTCGCTGCACGTTTACCTACTCATGGGCGAATTTGGTCACAAGCTCAGCGGCTGGCTCGGCCTCGCAGGGCTCGTCCTCTTCATCACCGGCGGCGTACTCTGGCTCCCACGCACGCTGCGAAGCATCGCTCCCCGGCTCGTGATGAGCGTCCGCGGGTCGTGGTCCCGCCGACTCTACGACCTGCACACCGTGGGGGGGCTGTACGCGCTGCCGTGGCTCGTGGTCGTGTTCCTCACAGGCGTCGCGATCACCTTCGGGAGTACGACCGAACGGATCATCGAAACCGCTACCGGCACGGCGACCTGGCCCGCGATGCCCAAAGCCACGTCCGACGCACCGCCGCTGCCGTGGGACACGCTGCTCGCCCACGCCGAACGCGAGGCGGATCGGTTGGTGGCGCCGACTCGAATCGCCTTCGTGTTTCCGCCTCGCCGCCCGGGCGACGCGTTCCGTACGATGCACTGGGGCATCGAGGCCGACCCGGTCGTGGCGCAGGTGTCTCTCGAGCCGTCCACGGGCGCGGTCCTCGCCGCTGATCGACTGGACGTCGCCTCGGCGGGGCAGACCATCTCCGGCTGGATCACCCCGCTGCACTACGGCAGATGGGGCGGATTGGCGTCGCGCGTGCTCTACGTGCTCGGGGCGATCGTGACCTTGTGTCTGACGGCGACGGGCGGGTGGCTATTCTTACGTCGGCGTCGAGCCGCGGGACGTATTCGTCGTTTGTCGGCCGCAGCGTCCCGTCGCCGTCACGGTGAAGACAATTGCCCGAAATCGTTCCCGGACTGACCCCCGCTCCGCGGCAGGAAAGCGAGACCGGTATGAACGCCACCCACTTAAGCCTTAAGCCTTTGCTCTGGAACGCTTTACCGCGGGCTGGCGCAAAGCGTGGCCTCCTGCGATGATGGTGTTGCAAGACACACCTTCACAGGAGGCCACGGATGGCCAGTATCCGATCGACCGTCGCTCAGTCTAAACGGGACCCCGCGATGCTGTTGGCCCGGTCGGAGCTGCTGGCGTACGCCGTCGCGTACAACCTGGTCCGGCTGCACATGCTCGACGCGGCGCGTCGCGAGGGCGTGCCTCCCGACCGCATCAGCTTAATAGACGCGGTGGACGTGTTGTGTCATACCGCCCACAACGCGGCGAACGTGACGCTATTCGTCCACCCCGCCCGCCCCGGCCGGGACGAACCCCGAGTCATCAAACGCCCCATAGACCGTTAGACATACCTGACCCGCCCCCGCGACGAACTACGCCAAGCCTTTGGCATCACCCACCTTGCGGCCTAAGTGGGTGGCGTTCGGGACAGGTACGTTTCTTTGCTCCAAGAGACGTACCTGTCCCGTTTCCTTCGCGTTTCCGTCTCCCCGAGGTGATTATTACTTGGCGCTGATTGCGTCGCCGTTGATCTCGACGGTCAGGCCGCCGACCTTCACCTCGCCGGCTGGGCTGTCGCCGGCGAAGGTGCCGGTGGCGGTGACGGCGGGGTGGGACTTGCCCGCGGGCTGCAGCGTGAGGACGACGAGGTAGTCGCCGTCGTCGGCTTGGAAGTGGACGTAGTTGTTGTTCTTGAACTGATTGAAGTCGCTGCCGCGGATGCGGGTGCCGGTGGCGGTGCGGAGGTTGGAGGCGGGGTAGAGCACCGTACCTTTCAGGGTTGCACCCTCAGGGGAGGTGATGAGGAAGCCGTCGGCGGTCGTCTCGACTTTATTCGGCTCGACGGTGACCATCTGCCAGAACTGGCCGTTGGACGAGGTATCGCTGATGACGAACGTCGCCGCGGCGGACGCGGCCGGGTCGAAGGAGCTGAAGAAGCGTCGGGTGAGGTCTTTTGTGCCGACGTTGTTGATGCCGGCTGAGGCGACGACCGAGCCGGAGCCATCGTCGTGGAGCACGGGCTCGCCGACGACTTTGCCGGTGCTGTTGCTGGTCTTCTCGGGCTTCTCAGGGTCGACGGGGTAGAGCGTGTTCATGGACGCTTTATAAGCATCCCGGCCGTCGATCTTGGGCCCGTAGCGCCCGCCGCCGACGGCGAAGCCCGTGCCCAGCCCGATGATGCGGAAGGACAGGGCATCGGGCCCAGAGTGCCCGCCGGGCGCGTTGCGCTTGACGAAGAACTGGGCGACGATGTCATCTTCGCTGAGATATCCGTTGCGATAGGTGAACATCCCGTGCCCGCCGCGGTCGACAAAGAGCTCCGTCCACGCGGGGATTTCCATCGGGTTGACAGGTTGGATGGAGTCGCCCGGGTGGTAGAGAATCGACCAGATGGTCCCGCCGCGCGTGGCGTCCCACGTGCCGCGGCCTTCCTTGCCCTCGATGCGAGGATAGAGGTAAGCGAGGCCGGGCTTAAGAGCGTCGTTGCAGAAGTAGAACGCCTGGCCGAGGGTACCCTCCGCGTCGGTGCCGGGGTTGTCATCGCCGAAGTCGGGGCGGATGCCACCCATGGTAGGAACGTAGGTCGCGTAGACGCTCCAATAGCTTGCGGAGACCTGCGGGACGTCCTTGCGGATGTCCTGCCCACGGACGTTGGCCATGGCGATGGTGAAGGGCCCCACGAAGTTGCCCATCGGGTAGTAGTTGTAGCCGAGCCCTTCGGTGTTCCACCCGGAGGACTTGGCACCGCCGAGGTTCGCCTGAAGAAATCGCTTCACTCGGCCGTAGGCGTTGTCGATGCTGGCGTCGTCCACGGCCTCGTCGGTGGCGAGGTAGCACAGGCCTGCTGAACCGAAGCGGGCACCTTGCCAGTTCGACGCGGGTGAGGTGTTCTGCTCCCGGCCGCCCTTCTGGAAGATGACGTCGCCATGCCGCTTGAGCTCGCTGCTGACGCGGGCGTTGAACGCGTCGTCCCATGCTTCTGAGCTGTAGCAGAAGTCATACGCGGATGCGACGCGGGCACCATGCCAGTAGAGGGCAAGGCCTTTCGCGCCGGGGTTGGCCCACTCTTTGGCATTCCCGAGGATCGCTTCGACCCCTTCGCGGGCGATCCGCGCGTACTTTTCATCGCCGGTGAGGACGTAGGCGAACCCGGCTCGCTGAGCGCGGACCGTCTGATCGTAGCCTCGTGTGGGGTCGTATTCGCTGCCGCTGCGGTCGCCGGTGTTTTCCACGTCGTGCAGCAGCTGCTTGACCATGGACGCGTAGGGCTCAGCCTTGATCTTCTCTCGCAGAGCCGGCACATCGTCAGCGGAGAAGAACAGTCGCGGGTGCTGCCCTGCGGTGTCCTCGCCCGGAGCGGCGAAGGCGGGAGCGGTGAAGCAGATCGCAGTCAGAAGCGTCAACAGCAGGAGAGAGAGTTTCATAGAAGTTGTCTCGGTGGATGATCCGGTGAATCGGACTCTAGCGGCGGTGGCGACACGGTGCGAGCCGGCATAACGCGGGGGCGGGCGATCTGATGCATGCGAAGTGCGTGAGCGGGCAGAGCCGCTCCATCGCTCGCGACCGCGTTGTCAGTCACTCTGGTGCGGCAGCCTCACCGCCAACGACTAGGGTAACGGCGAGCACGGGAGCCGAAGCAGTGTCGGATACCGTCTTCATTGCTTCGCCTTGTTGGATTCGGCTCTCGTCCGCGGCCGGCCCAATAGGCGATTGGTGCATTTTAGCCCGTGGCGGTCGATCACGCGTTGCACCCAGGCGTCGAGGCCGAAGGGTCGGCAGCGGGTGGAGGCGCAGCCGATCGCGTCGAGTTTGGGGCCGGTCAGCGCAATCTGGGAAATGGTGTCCGACATGCCCTTTGGAAACCCCGGCGATACCGGCGGGCCTGCCCGCCGTCCGGCCACCGTGGGGCCGCTGACCTATCACAGAAGTGAGGGGTTTCTAAAGGGTATATCCGACACCGTTTTGGCTCCAGCGATGGCCGTGGGCCGCGGTGGGTAGCGGCGAGGCCGAAAGCGAAGAGCCCCGCCTGGGGCGGGTGCCGCCGGGCGGGGCTCAATGCTTAGGGTCAGATTTGGCAGGGGCACGCGTTACGCCGGCCGCCGGCGGCGAGCCAGCAGGCCGAGGCCGCCCATGCCGAGCACCGCGAGCGACGCCGGCTCCGGGACCGGGACCGCCTCGAGCGTGAAGTTGTCGATGTAGAGGTTTCCGTCGCCGGTGTTGATGAACTCGAACCCGAACTGGGTAACGGTGCCGGACAGGTCGGCCGTCGTCAACGTCGCGGGCGTGCCGGCGTCGTCGTACGACCACATGTCGGTGGCTTCGAGCGTGTCGCTGTAGTTTTGCCACGTCGCGCCGCCGTCGCCGATGAGGCCGAGCGTCGGGCCGGTGTAGCGGACGTCGTCGATGAAGACCACGAGCGAGACGTCGCGTTGGGAGTTCCTCTTAGATCTGCCGTCGAACGACCACCCGCCGAGCGTGTCGAACTCGAAATTGTACTCGGTGGTCGTGACGTACGAGCGGTTACCCGACGAGTTGAAATAGCCCTCCTCGGCGGTGGCCCCCGCCACGGAATTGTTGTTCACGCCCGCCGGGTCGCTCAGCGGGCTTTGGGCGAACCCCTCCAGCCGTGCGGTGGAACCATCGTCGAGCCAGCCGACGGCGGCGTCGGCGCCGGCGTGGTCGAAGTTTTCAACGTAGATGGGCACTGCGTGAGCAGCGGCGGCGAGCGATACCGTGGTCGCGGCAGCGAACGCGAGTGGGACAGCTTGGAATGGACGAGACATGAAGATTCCCTTTCGAAGTGACGTCGCCGACCGGCAGGAGTGCGACATAGCAACCCATAAACTCCGGCCCGCGAACATTTTGAACATACACCCTTTCCGCCGGAAGTCAAGCCCTGCCACAGCATTTTACGGTGAACAGATCACTTTTCGGCGTTTTTGGCCCGTCTTGCCGGGCGCGTGGTTGAGGCAGAACCCCGGATCGCGCTCCCCTGATGTGCGGCTCACCGTAGGGCGGTGGACGGGGCGCGGGGCGGCGGGCGCACTGTGTGGCCCACGCTCGCCGCAGCAGAGACAGGCGTGATATCGGGTACTACCCCCGCCCCATGCACCGGCCCGTTTGGCACCTTTACCTGCCGCCCGACCTCCTCCCGCTGCATCACCGAGAATTCGTTGAGGAAGACCCTAAGACGAATCGACCCCGCGCCCAAGGCGTGCCGCAGACGCTCAACCGGCTACTGACTGATCAACGCGCGGGTCTGGCCGTTGACCACCTGCAAGTCCAGCCGCCAGGCCGACCGGGCCAGCATGTCGCTCAGAGCTACGGCAGCCCAGTCACCCGCCGCCCGTCCACCAGCACCAGTTCATCGCCGTCGACCCCCGCGCTAGCCACCTGCTTCACCAGCGGATCATTCGGCGTCCGTCGCACATATCTCAAGGGTACAAGCGTCGAAAGATACACCCCGCCCACGAGTGCGAGCAACCATATGAAAATGACGAAACAGTGTCGGATATGCCCTGTCGAAACCATCTGATTCCCTGCTGCGCGTTCCCGCCCCACGGCGCGTGAGCGGCGATGCGTGCCGACGATCAATAGGGGTTTCTACAGGGCATATCCGACACCGTCTCGGCTCCGCCGGCGCAACAGCAGCAGCGGGGCGGCGATTGCCAACATTCGAGTAAATGTCACTGCCAGCATCCTTTTCGCGTCTTCGCCGTCTTCCAAGAGGCGAGTAATGCGCCGCTAAATAGCGTAGGACTTGCCCGTCCCTGGGGCGGCGAGAACACGCACCTTTGCCGACTTCTCAACCGCGATTTGATACGCAGCGGCGTTCGGGTCTAGTCGATCGCTCCAAGCCATTTCTGCCCCTCGTGGTAGGTGTCGTGGATGATACCCGGGGTGCAGAAAAGGGGGCATACCTCATACCTGGGCCGTTCGCCACCCCCCTGGTACGCCCCGCCGATGCGTGGGGGACGGCGTGCCAAGGTGGAGAACTTTGCCCGCTGCGGGCGTCGCCCCGCACGGAGGATCAACGGTCACCGACACTGTCTCGATTCCTGCGTCGCTTCTCCGATGCCGATGGGCGTAGCCTTCCGCCGGACCCGCGACATGACGCCGGTTGCCTACCGCTGAGAGTTTCGGCTGCGGAAAGGATAAGAAACTCGGGCGGAGATCGGGTCGAGCGGTCAACGAGGGGTCGTGAATTCGTCGAGCCGCCTTCCGGCGGCTCGACGGGGGGTTGAAGTTGTCG
>PPFU01004899.1_pt1 | contig 13853 bp, 16 predicted proteins | sample 1535991 | NCBI WGS metagenome assembly PPFU01 (sample SAMN04901290, study PRJNA319586) | Hypolithon metagenome, whole genome shotgun sequencing project. | isolation source: Antarctic Hypolithon | place: Antarctica: Miers Valley | collected 2014
GCGCAGCATGCTGCGCCCGTACGGGGCCAATCGGCGGATGCGGTGTCGGGGCGCAGCATGCTGCGCCCCGTGCCAGGATCCGCGCCGCGTCCCGCGGTCACGGCGCGGCTGCGCCGTCGCCGTCCACCGTGCGCCACAGATACCAGGAGGCCACGGTGCGCCAGGGCGCCCAGACGGCCCCGCGTAAGGCAACCGCGCGTGGCAGCGGAAGCGACGCGCCGCCGTCGATCATCTGAATCCCTTTCTGAATGCCGAGGTCGCCGTCAGGCAGCACGTCGGGGCGGCCGAGCCGGAACATCAGGAACATCTGGGCTGTCCAGCGACCGACCCCCTTCACCGCAACCAGGGAGGCCTCGACGGCGGTGTCCGGCATCCACTCCACACGGTCGAGCGGAAGCGCGCCGCGGTCGACATGTACGGCGAGATCGCGCAGATAGCTGATCTTCTGCCGCGACACGCCGCACGCGCGGAGCGAGGCGTCGTCAGCCTCCAGGACGTCCGCCGGAGTGGGCGGGTGTCCGCCGAATCGCTCGATCACGCGTCGATGGATCGTGCCTGCAGCCCGCCCAGAGAGTTGTTGGTACAGGATGGACCGGAAGAGCGCGTCGAAGTGCGTGCCCTCGGCGCGGGCCTCGAGTGTACATGGGCCGACCTGTGCCATCGCGTGCGCAAGGGCAGGATCGGCGCGGCGCAGCTCCCGCACGGCGGCGGCGAGCCTCGACGGCGTGAGGGTACGCGGAACCGGTGTGATCCGCGGGGCGGAGGTCGGCCGTGGACGCATGGGCTACATGGTGGAACGCCGGACGGCGCACCGCCAGTGGCCGCCGTTTCATCGTCCTCGGCACTCCCGTTGGCGTTACGCCGCGGCGGCGCTGCCGGAGAGCAGTCGGAGGGCGACGGCCGCGATCTGCTCGAGGGGAAGCACCTGATCCGCGGCGCCGAGCCTGATCGCCTCACGCGGCATGCCGAACACCACGCACGTGGCTTCGTCCTGCGCGATCGTGCGGGCGCCGGCCTCGCGCATCGCCAACAGCCCCCGGGCGCCGTCGGCGCCCATGCCAGTGAGCAGGATGCCGACAGCGTTCGCGCCGGCCGCGCGCGCGACGGACTGGAAGAGCACGTCGACCGCGGGCCGCTGGTGATGCACGGGCGGCCCATCCTTGACACGGGCGACATACCGCGCGCCGTTGCGTTGCATGAGGAGATGCTTCCCGCCGGGAGCGATGAGTGCGACGCCCGAGATCACGGCGTCACCGTCGACCGCCTCACGCACGCGAATGGCGCACAGCTTGTCCAGCCGTTCGGCGAAGGCGGCGGTGAACAGCTCCGGCATGTGCTGCGTGATCACGGTTCCCGGCGCATCGGCGGGGAAGCTGCGCAGCAAGCGCTCGATCGCCTGCGTCCCGCCCGTGGACGCACCGATGGCAAGCACCTTGTGCGTCGTTTCGAGCCCGCCGCGACTGGCCGGTGCCGTGCTGGCCGGGCCGTGCGCGGCTTCGACGAAGCGCGGAATTGCCCGGACGCGAGCGCGTGAGGCGCGCCGGATCGCCGCGGCGAGATCGCGGCCCACGTCAGGCACCGCCAGCGCCGAACCAGGCTTGCACAGCACCTCGACGGCGCCGAGTGCCAGCGCGCGGACAGCGGTGGCGGAGTGCTTCGGCGTCAGCGAGCTCAGAACGACAACCGGCAGCGGATGATGCTCCATCAATCGCTCGAGGAAGGAGAGGCCGTCCATGCGGGGCATCTCTACATCGAGTGTGATCACATCGGGGCGCAGCTGGGCGATTCTGTCGCGTGCGACATACGGATCGATGGCGGTCGCGACCACCTCGATGTCGGGTTCCTTGGCGAGCTCCTCGGTTAGGATGCGCCGCACGAGGGCGGAGTCATCCACGACGAGCACACGGATTTTGGGTGCAGACATCACGCGATCAGCCAGCCACCGGAGACAGAAAGAGGAGCACATCGGCACGACCTTCGTCGAGTCCGACGTGTGCGGCGGCGGCGAGCGGCATCACGGAGAAGGCGCCGCCGGTGACGTCTGCGGCCGCGGGCGCGCTGAGCCGGAATACGGCGCTTTCACCAGCAATCGCCGGCAGCAGGTTGCCGCAGATGACGTTGGCGATCTCGCCCAGCGCATCGCGGCAGGTCGAGTCATCCGGCGGAAGATCGGCACCGATCATGTTCGCGGCGGCGGTGGCGAGTGCCACGTCCGACATGCGGAGCAGCAGCGTGCCCGCGAAGGCGCCCGCGAAGCTGATGCTGACGGCGCGCATCGGCTGCGCGTGCTGGTGGGCGGTACCGAGTTCGCGCTCGGGGAAAAGAAGCGCAAGCTCCTCAAAAGTCGAGATCGTCGCCTGATACAGTGCTGCTTCCAACGTCGACGTGTCCATCGGGTTGTCCCGTAATTCGGTAGATGACATCGCGCAGCATCTCAGGGGTGAACGGCTTGTGAACGAACGCCGCACCCAGCGCGCGGAGCTCCGAGATTCGGGTCTGGCTTCCTTCGGTAGAGACGATGATGACGGGAAGTGCACATGTTGCCGGAGCGGCACGGAGCTGCCGCATCATCTCCTCGCCATCCATCACGGGCATGTTGACGTCGAGCAGCACGAGATCGGCTCCGGCGTCCTGCAGCGCACGCAACCCCTCCGCGCCATTGGCGGCCTCACGCACGCTGACGACCGGCACACCGCTCAGCCGGAGCGTGCGCGCGATCATCGTTCGCATCACGGCACTATCGTCAACGATCAGAACATTCATCAGATTCTCCGGGCGCCGAAACGGCGGTCGATCCTACAGGGTTGAGATAACACTGTTGGTCTTGACGGTCACCACGCCGCTGGTGACATCCAGCGATACGGTGCGCGAGAGCTGAAACCCGCCTACATCGATGGCCTCGATGAGCACGCCGTTCTTCCACAGCAGTTTCCGCAGCGCAATGACGTTGCGCTTGCCGATCTGAAAGCGGTCTTCCTCCTCGGAGGGGCCGGCGTGCGCCCCTCCGGCAACCTTGACGATCATGCGCTGCTTGACGGCACCAAGCCTGTAGCAGCTACGAAAGAGCTCTGGCACTCCTGTGTCCACGAACATCGCCGGATTGGCACGTGCCTTGGCCTCGTCGATCTGCGATGCACCCAGCATGACATGCAGCATGCCCCCGACCCGCGCGACCGGATCCCAAGCCGTGATCCCGAGACAGCTGCCAAGCGCGTAGGTCACCAGGCGCGCGTCGGGGGTGGCCGAGACTTTCAGATCGGCCATACCGACGACGACATCTCGCGTGGCGGTCCTCACGAGGTGTAGACCGCCGGCTGTACGTACCGGAACTCGTGATCGAGCCCGCTCAAACTTTCCGAGTGCCCGACGAACAGGTACCCGCCTGGCCGCAGCAGCGAGTGGAAGCGGTCGACCAGCCGAGCTTGGGTGACCTTGTCGAAGTAGATCATCACGTTGCGGCAGAAGATCGCATCGAAGGGGCCCTGCATGGGCCAGTCGCCCATGAGATTCAGATGCGCGAAGGTGACGAGTGAGCGCACGGCCTCGGCTACCTGCCACCGTCCGGCCGCGGCTCCTGGTGCGAGCCAGCGACGGCCGTCAGCCGGGATGTCGGCGATCTGCTCGGCGGTGTAGCTGGCGGCGCGCGCCTGCGCGACGACGCGTGGCGAGATATCGGTCGCGAGAATTCGCGCCTCACGCTTCAGCCCGCGTGCGGCGGCGTCGCGCAGCACCATGCCGATCGTATAGGGCTCCTCGCCCGTGGAGCAGCCCGCGCTCCAGATTCGGATTGGGTCGCGCCCGGCGGGCATCTCGGGCAGCATGCGGGCGCGCATGAACTCGAAGTGCGCCGGCTCGCGAAAGAAGCTCGTCTTGTTCGTGGTGAGCGCGTCGATCATCAGCGCCAACTCGCGTGCGCCGGCATCGGTGCCGCGCTCCACGAGTTCGAGGTAGGGATCAAAACCGGGAAGCGACAGCTCGCGCAGCCGTTTGGAGAGGCGCGAGCGGACCAGCCCCTCCTTACCCGCACCAAGGTTGATACCCGCGATCCGATAGGTCAGCGACGCAACACGTGCAAACTGGCTCGTCGAGAGCTCAGGGGAGGAGAGCAGAGGGGCTAGCATGATTCGCCAGGACAGACAGAATGGGCCGGGAGTGCCGCACGCGTCGCGCGGTCACCGGGAACACGTGCTTGCGCGGTTGGCCCAACGCGCCGCGGGTCCTGCGTGATCGTCAATCAGCCGATGGCAGCGTCCGCCACCGTGCGAATGTCGATCACATCATCGGTCGAGAGGACTCGATCGATGTCGAGCAGCAGCTTGATCTTGCCGGCGCTCTTAGCGATGCCGAGCAGGAACTCCGTGTTGACCGAGGCGCCGAAGGCGGGTGCGTCGTCGATTTCTTCCTCAAGGATGGCCAGCACCTCGGAGACGCGGTCCACGACGATGCCTAGCTGAATGCCCTGTACCTGCACGACGATCATGCAGGTCGTGTCATCACCCGCCCACTCCGGCATGCCGAATTTCACGCGCAGATCGACAATCGGAATGACGCGGCCGCGCAGGTTGATCACCCCGCGCACATACGACGCGGTTCGGGGCACGCGCGTGACGGGCAACATGCCGATGATCTCCTGAACCTTCAGGATCTCGAGGCCGTACTCCTCCTCGTCGAGGAAGAAGGTCAGATACTTTCCGGCGCGGGCATCGAGCCGACGCTCTGGAGCAGCGATGGTAGAAGACATGTCGGATCGAAGCAGGAGTGAGAGCGAGACGTACCAGAGAAGTTTCGGCGGCGCGTCGGCCGAGTTGGGCGCGCGCCGGACGGCTGTCGATCGATATTCGGTCTACGCGGCGCCACGAGTGGCGCGGCCGCCCTGCCTGGCGAGCGCCAGGATACTCGGCACATCGAGGATCAGACCGGCGCGGCCATCGCCGAGGATCGCGGCGCCGGAGATCCCCGGCACCGGTCCGATGCCTTCACCGATCGCCTTGGCGACCACCTGGTGCTGGCCGAGCAGGTCATCGACGAGCAGCGCGGTCCGGCGATCGCCGTCGCCGACGATCATCAGGAGGGCGTCGGTCACGTTCTCGACCGAGTTCTGCACGTTGAACAGGCGGTGCACGCGCACGATGGGCATGAGCTCGTCGCGCAGCAGCACCATCTCGCCGCTGCCGGCAACGGTGGAGAGCATGCTGGCTTCGGGGCGGAAGCTCATGTGGATGTTGATGAGCGGCACGATGTACCGCTCGTCGCCCACGCGCACGAGCATGCCGTCGGTCACGGCGAGGGTCAGCGGGAGACGGACGCCGAACGTGGTGCCCTTCCCGAGCTCGGAGTTGATATCCACCCGCCCGCGGAGCGATTCGACGTTCCGCTTGACCACGTCCATCCCAACGCCCCGGCCCGAGATGTCCGTGATGCGTTCGGCGGTACTGAAGCCCGGGGCGAAGATCAGGTTCAGCACATCGGAGTCCGACATCCCCTTGTCCGACGCGACGAGCCCCTTGTCGATCGCCTTCTTGAGAATGCGATCACGGTCGAGACCGCGACCATCGTCCTGCAGATCGACGATGACGTTTCCGCCGGAGTGATAGGCGGCGAGACGGACCGTTCCGGTGCGCGGCTTGCCGGCGAGTTCGCGCTCGTGCGGCGGCTCGATCCCGTGGTCCAGCGCGTTGCGCACCATGTGAATGAGTGGATCGCTCACGACGTCGACCATGTTGCGGTCGATTTCGGTATCCTCGCCCTCGGTCACGAACTCGACCTGCTTCCCGTTCCGGATCGCGAGATCGCGCACGAGGCGGTTGAGCTTCTGGAACATGGCCTTGAGCGGCACCATGCGCATGGACATCGAGAGATCCTGCAGGTCGCGCACGATCTTGCCGGCGTGCGTCACCTTGCCCTGTAGTACGTGGTTCTGGCCGCCGTGCACGATCGGATCCTGCGCGAGCATCGACTGCGCGATCACCAGTTCGCCGACCATGTCGATGAGCTGATCGAGTCGATCGAGGCGCACCCGGATGGACGCATCGGCATCGTTGCGGCGTTCCGCCTGACGACGGTCGCCCTGGCGCCGATCTCCCGGCCCCACCGCGGTACGGCGTTCCGCGCTCGGCGCCTCGCAATCAACGCCATCGGCAGTATCGCTGCCGTCGCCGGGCGCTTCCAGCCAGTCGTGCTCCTCAGCGGAGGGCGCCCCGCGCTGCACGGCCGCGCCCGCGGCGCTGGCGGCGGCATAGCTCCCGTCGCCGATGCGCACATCGATCCCCTCGAGGTCGTGGAGCAGATCCGCGTAGCCGTCGGGCACGTCCAGCGTGCCGCCGTCCAGCGCCCCGTCCACCGAGTCCATCAGTTCGACGAGCATGTCGAGCGAACGCAGCGAGAGCTCGGCGCACTCGCCGCCGAACGACACGTCCCGATCGCGCACGCGGCTGAGCAGCGACTCCGCATGGTGCGCGAACTCGGACATGCTGGTCAGTCCCATGAACGCGCTCGTTCCCTTGATCGTATGGAACGCGCGGAACACGGTGTTGATGGCCTCGTCGTCCTCCGGATCGCTCTCGAGCGCGAGCAGCGACGCCTCGGCGGCGCCGAGGCAGTCGCGGCTCTCGTTCAGGAACTCGCGTAGCAGTTCGATGTCGACGTCGGCGGGGAGCGTGAGTGGCGCGGCGGGTGCCGCCGGAGCGGCCGCGGCGACTGGCGCAGGTGCGGCGACGGGTGTCGGCGGCGCGACCGGCTGGGGGGCCACGGCGGCGGGAGTCACGATCTCTGCAGCGCCCGGCGCGGACTGGCGCATCGCGAGTTCGAGACTGGCGTTCGCCTGCCGCAGTGCGACCTGCGGATCGGCCGCGGTCCCGGCGAGGAGCGACTGTACGGCGCGCGACGCGGTGAACAGTGCATCGCAGACCGGCCCGGAACCCGCTTCACCCGCGAAGGCGATGAGCGCCGCACGAACTCGCGTCAGTTCGCGGGTGTCTTCAGGCTCTGCCTGCACGAGCAGGGTTGCGATATCGTCGAGAGTACGGACCGCGAAAGCGTCGAAGGCCGGACTGGCTGTGCGAGGTGCGTCGCTGGACATCGATGACGCGGAGCGGAGTGGGAGGGGAGTTCGTTCAAGGCCCTACTGACCGATCGCGGTCGCAACGTGGCGCGGCGATCCAGCGGGACGTGCTCTCTAGTGTCGGCTGCGGAGTGCGCGACTTTACACTGATGTTCCCGATCCTGTCGTCGCCGTGAACAGCACGCGGCCGGATCACCCGTGTGATCCGACCGCGTGCCGCAGCAGCTGCGCCGCTGGATCGTCGTCGCTTACTTGCCGCCCGTGAAGATCTCGTCGGCGAGTGCCTGACGAATCTCGGACTTGTCAAGCGAGGCGTCGGGCGCGAACACCATCGCGCTCGAACTCTGTGGAATGGCGCTGGCTTCGATTTCCCGAGCCTCGAACAGGTGCTGCACGTCGCTCAACCGCTGCTCGAGTTCGAGCAGAATGCTCCCGGCGTAGTTGAGCTGCTGCGTCGTGATGTCCTGGAACTGCATGCAGCCCATCAGCGAGAAGATTTCGTCGCGCAACTGCTGGCGCAGGTCGGCGCCGCGCAGCGTCGGCGTGGGCTCCGCGTCGGTGTCCATTTCGTCCAGCAGCAGCTGTGCGCGATCGAGGCCGTCCAGGATTCCTGTGGCCGCAACTTCCGTGGCCGACGTGACTTCGCGGATCTTGTCGTGCGTCTGCTGCAGGCGATCGGCGGTGGCTTCCTCGAGGGCGACCCGGCTGCTTCGCAGCTGGGTGAGCATCTTGGCGATTTCGTCGCTGGCCCGACGGAGAATATCCGGCACGGTGCCGAGCGCCCCATCCACCGGCGTCGCCGCGACGGCGGGACCGCTTCCACCGCAGCTGCACTCTCGGGCATCGGACGCATCGCCCTCGGCGACGGATCCGTTCGCGTCAGGCGCGACGGTTCGCAACTCGTCCAACTCCTTGTCCACGATGCGCAGCGCTGCCGCTGAATCGTACAGCAGCTCGTTGGCGCGATTGATCGACATGGTTCAGGCGACCGGTTCGGCGGTGAGTTGATCGATCTTTTCCTTGAGCACCTGCGGCGTGAATGGCTTCACGATGTAGTTGCTGACCCCCGCTTCCAGTGCACTGATGATGTCTTCTCGCGTCGAACGCGCGGTGACCATCAGGATTGGGACGCCCTTCCCGTCCGCGCGCTCCCGGAGAGCGCGGGCGAGATCGGTGCCGCTCATGTTGGGCATGTTCCAATCGGTGATCACGAATCCGACGGACGGATCGTACTTTTCGAGCGCCTCGCGCCCGTCGCCGGCCTCGACGATATCGCTGAACCCGATTCGCTGCAGCGAATTCACGACGATGCGCCGCATGGTGGCGGAATCGTCCACGACGAGAAACTTCATGAGTCCTGATACCTCGCGCCGATCCCGGCGCGGTGAGTGGGAGCAGGGCCGATCGCCGCCTGCTGCCAGAGGTTCGATGCACGACCTCTGTTGACGCAGGCACGTCGACGTCCCCTGGTGAGACGTACGTGTTAGAGCTCGCCCTGTCCGAGGAGACGCCGCGCAACGGCGTCCGCAACAGCGGGGCTGTTGTACGATCCGTCCCGTACGCGGAGACGGAGTGCGTCGATCCGCTCAGGCGTCAACTCGCCGTCGCCGGCCGGGCGCTCCTGTCGGGCGGCGAGCGCACGGCCCGCATCCGAGATCTCGACACGATCGACGCGCGTCACGGGTTCGATTGCCGGAACGGGTGTGCTGCTGTCACTCCGACCTGCCGAGTCACGAAGGCGCTGCGCGAGTTCTGCCTGCCGCGCTTCGGAAAGATTTCGATCGATTCGCATGGTGACCTCCTGTTTCACCTACTATCGGCGCCTGATCCGGAAACTTTAGCCGCATCATGACGGCAACTTTCGCCGAGCGCCGCCACTCTTCGGCCGTCGCCGCCATCGTCGGCGGGACAGAGCGCCACGGCGACGCTCACGAGCCGTTCCAGCAGAGCGGGATCCCCACCGCGCGCGACCTGTTCCAGCTCCAGATGCAGGTAGCGGTACAGCGCTGCCAGGCGCTGCGCCAGCTCCCCGGATTCCGGATCAAGGCACGCATGGAGCCGCGGGAGTAGCGCCGCGCCCTCGGCGACCGCGTAGATCGCCGCGCGCTCGTCGTGCCGCGCGTACGCGGTGAGCGCCGCGCCGAGCGCCCGCGCGAGCGCGAGGTGCAGCACGGCGCTCGGCGCGAGCCGTGCCGGCTGACTTCCGGCGAGTGGGGACGGAGCGACAGTGGACCCGCGCATCGACCTCAGCCGGCCAGCGCGGGTGCGGCTCGCGCTCCTGCGCGACCTCGAGCATCGGCTGCGGCCGGACTAGCCCATTCCGCGGCAGCCAGCGCACCGGAGAGCGCCTCCCGATGGGCCGCGAGGCCCGCGGCGCGGTCGAGCGCCTGCCGCGCCGCCCGAACAACTGGTTCGACGACCGCGTCGAGTGCGGTCGCATCCGACCCGGCCACACCGTATCCGCGCAGCGACGCGAGATCGTCGACCAGCGACGCCAGCTCGGCCATCACCCGTTCATGCTCGAGCAGCGCCTGCATGCAGCCGCTGGCATCGATCGCCGCTGCTGGCGCCGGTTGCGCGAGCGTCGCGATACGATCCAACACCGCTTCAGTGCGGGCGATCGCAGCGATGCGCACCGTGGCGTCCATGAGTCGTCGGCCCCGAGGGATGGTCAGCCGGCGAGCGCGCGCGCGGCACCGCCACGCGGGGCCACCTGCTCCGCTGCCTGACGGAACGCGTCGTGCAGCTCGCTCACGATTCCGATGACGCGAACCAGTCGGCGTGCATCGTTGCGGCGACCGATGTCGATCAGTTCGCTCGTGAGGAACCCGTACAGCGCCGAGAGCTGCGTGGCGATCTGTCCGCCCCGCTCTGCGTCCAGCGTGCCGATCAGCTCGAAGAGCAGCCCGGACGCCTTGCTCAGGCTCGTCGCGCGACCGGCCGTGTCTCCAGCCTCGATCTGCTTCGCTGCACGGCGAAGGTTCTGCAGCAGATGCTCGTAGATGAGCGGCACGAGCCACTCCGGCGAGCGGCTGAGCACGTCGTTCTCGAGATACCGGGATGCCATGCCTTGATACGCCACAGGTCGTGCTCCTCTGTAGGTCGCCTGACGTGCTCAGGCCGTCCCGGAAGCCTCGCTCCGGTTCGGATGATCGCTTGCGGCGGCTCCCGGCCCGTTCCGCGCGCCACCCGGCTCCGGGGAGCGCGGCGGACGCGGCTGGAGGGTGCGAGCGAGGGAGCGCCCTGCCCAATTCAGTGTCGGCGGCCGTCACGAAAACTGAAGCGGCTTCCGCTGGCAGCCTGACGACGGCGGGACGATAGTGTCCGTGGCCGGCGAGCGAGGCTGGCCGGCCACGGGTGACGGGGTGCCCGCGTGCGGCTATCGACGCACGTCGAGGGCGGCGCCGACCTGCACGCCGTTGGCGCTCGTGTACCCGTCGCCGGCAGCCAGCTTGCGCTCGACGATCTCGAGATCCTGGCGAATGGTGTCGCGAACCTCGCCCATCACCTGCGCCAGCATCGCCTGCGCGTCCTGCGCCCGGGCGAGCACCTCGAGGATCGACGATGCCTCTTCGGGAGACGCGGGGATCGCCTCCGGGCGGGCCATGTACTCGCGCACGCGGGCGAACAGCGTGTCCCGGGCGACGAGGGCATCCAGCGCCTCTTCGAATCGCGAGGCACGCGCCAGATTGCCGATCGCGTCTGCGGTGGCGGCGAGCGACTCGAGCAGCTGCTCGAGTTCGATGGCCTGGTCGATCTCTACCCTCATCGCGCGACTCCGGGGTCCAAATGTTCTGATGGTGGCGTCTGGGTCGCCGCTTCGGGCGGGCCGTCGGCCGATGACGGCGGACTGCCGAGCTCCGGACCGGGTAACATACCGTTCGGCGTGGCTGCCGAGCCTGTCGATGCAGGAGTCGACTGCTCCGCGCCTCCCGGCAGCTGCCATGCGGACGCAGATGCCAACTGCGCACTCGCGAGGCGGGCGGCGACGTCGCTCGTGATGGCCGCGGCGTTCAGCGCCGCACGACGAGCCGGCGCGCGCTGAGCGGCCGCATGGTGCACCTGCACGTGGCCGGGGAGCGCGACCAGCGAATCACGCTCGAGATCGACGTGCACCGCCTTCAGCGCGCGTGGCGTGCGGCTCCCCCGCGATCGGGAGTACGGGTGCCGAAACTGCTGCCAGTTGCATCGGCATCGCTCCCCTCGCGCGTTGGAGAATCGGTCTGGTTCAAATGGTGATTCTGCGTCCGCCGGTCACTTCTGCAGCGCAGCGACCTGGCCGGAGAGCCACGTGCCCTGTGCCTGCAGTCGTCCGACGGCGGATTCCATGGCGATGAACTGCTTGATGAGCGAGTCCCGACGAACGGCCAGCCGCCGTTCCGTGTCGTCGCGCCGCCGCCCCAGTCCCGAGATTTGTCGCGTCAACGAGTCGTTCATGAGGGCCACCGTTCCATCGCCGGTGCGCGTGACCAACCCGGTGGCGTCGACGAGCGCCTTGCCGATCCCGTTCGCGCCGAACAGCGCCTGGAGGTTCGGCATTGCCGTCGCCAGCGCACGCCCGAAGGTGGTCTCGTCCACCTGGAGACGTCCGAACCGATCCAGCGCGAGTCCGGCCACCGACGCACGAGAGAAATCGCCGCCATCCGGAACTTCAGTGCGCAACGCGGCGGTGAAGGAGGACATCACCGACCGCAGCGTCGCATTGGCGGCGAGCGGTTTCCCCGTCGCGCGCTGATCCTCGACGAAGTTGACGACCGCGTTGTAGGCCGTCGCGAACGCCTTCACCGCCGTGATCGTCGCGGCGTCGTCGCGCTGGATGGAGAGGCGAGTGACCGTGCCGACTTCGGCCTGCGTCAGGTTCAGGGTCACACCCGGGATCGCGTCGACCACGGAGTTCCCAACCGGCTCGAGCATCACGCCATCGACACGAACGCGCGCGTCGGTACCGGTGGACAGCTGCCGATCGCGTCCGGTGACTTCCACCGTCGGCGCCGCCAGCGCAGCGCTGGTGCCGTCAGGCTTGACGACGGTCATCGAGAAGGAGAGCTGCGAATCGCCGCCCGATCCATCGACGAGGCGGATCTTTCCGTCGCTGCCGAGTACCGCCTCGGCCGGACGCGAGCCGGCGCCGAAGCCGCTCGTCGCATCGTTGATGCGGGTGAGCAGGGTCTCCATCGTGTCGGTCGGGTCGACCGTGACACCGATGGTGACCACCGAGCCGTCGCCCCGCACGCCGCGAATCTGAATTGCGTCGCCGTCGGCGATACCAGTGGCGGCGCCGTCGAGCTGAAGGCCGATGAGCGATGTGCCGCCGCCCGCGATCCCGCCGCCTGACGCGGTGAACGCACCGCTGGCGACGATCTGACGATCCGCCGATTGCCCACCGGCGCCGAACTGGAGCATCGCGAGCGTGTCGGCGCTGCCGGCATCGGCCGTCGCCGTGACGTTCGCGCCCACAACCAGCCGGTGTGCCATACCATCTCCAAACGGCTCGGCGACCACGGATGCGGAGACGCCGGCGGCGCGCATCCGCGCGGCGATGGTATCGAGCGAATCGACACCGAGATCCACGGCGATCGTGCGGTCACCAACGCGCAGCGTGGTCGCGCCTGGCGAGGCCGAGCCGACCGTTGCGGCGACGGCTGCACTCGCGCTCGCCATCGAGCGGGACCGGCTGTCGAGCAATCCGAGCGAGCGGAGCGCGCCCGATGCGCCGTCGGTTAGCGCGATGCCGGCGCTGCCCGGCGACTCGGCGGTGAGCACGAGGCGGTGCGCGTTCGGCCCGGTCGAGAGAATCGTCGCGGAAACCCTGGACGGCGTGCTGCCCGTGTTCAGCGCATTGATCTTGTCGCGCACGGCCACCAACGAGTCGGCCGCATCGAGTGTGACCGCCTGGCCGGCCACGTCGAAAGAGCCGGAGAGGCCGAGCGCCGTCGTCAGGTCCGCCACGGCCCCGCCGCTCTGCTTCGCGGCGCGGGCGAGGGAGAGCACCTCGACGTCGTACTCGCCAGGCGACGCCGAGAGCGAGGCGGTCGCGGAGAAGAGCGCGCGACCGGAGACCGCACTGGTCCCGCCGGTCGTCGTGAAGTTCCCGAACACCTGGCCGGTGCTCAGCTTCTTGGAGGCGTCCGAGAGCGACTGAACGAGGTTCTGGAACTGCGTCCAGGCGGTCTTTCGCTGATTCGCGAGCGTGATCGAGCTGGTCAGCGGCGTGACGGACCGGGCCTGCTCAGCCGCCATGATCTGATCCACAAGATCGCGCCACTGAATACCGCTGGCGACTCCGGAGAACGCTCCGATCGGACTACTCATACCTCACCTCGATGGTGTACGCGTGCGGCGAGCGCCGGCAAGCCGGCCGGTGCGGGTGCTGGAGTCAGGCGAGCGCGCCGGGAAATGACAATCGGCGACGCGCTCCCGACACCGGGCGCCTGACGACTCCGCCGCCCGATGTGCGAGCGGCGGAGTCGCCTGACCACCCGATGAAACGTCTCACCATCGTGGACCGCGCCAGCGTCGGCGCGATCCAGGATGGCGAGTCCGCCTACTAGCGGAGCAGCTGCAGGACACCCTGCGAGCTCTGGTTCGCCTGGGCCAGCATCGCCGTACCGGCCTGCTGCAGGATGTTGTTCTTGGTGAAGCGGCTCATCTCTTCGGCCATGTCGAGGTCACGGATCGTGGACTCGGCGGCCGTCTGGTTCTGCACCGCGACCTTCAGGTTGCTGACGGTGAAGTCGAGGCGGTTCTGCGCAGCACCGATCGTGCTGAGCGTGCTGTTGACCGCGGTCAGAGC
>PPFU01022359.1_pt1 | contig 13850 bp, 10 predicted proteins | sample 1535991 | NCBI WGS metagenome assembly PPFU01 (sample SAMN04901290, study PRJNA319586) | Hypolithon metagenome, whole genome shotgun sequencing project. | isolation source: Antarctic Hypolithon | place: Antarctica: Miers Valley | collected 2014
CCCGGCGCTCGGCGACGAGCTGCGCGGCGCGGTGCAGCACCCCGATGCGCGCGGGTGCGGACACCCAGCGTCTGCGGTCGGCGAACAGCGCGGTGTGGCGGGTCAGGACTGCCTCGATGGCGCTCGCGTCGGCCTGCTCGACCTGGGCGATCTCCTCGCCCGTCCACGCCGTGACCACCGGCCGGAACGCACCTCGCCCGGCAGGATGTCCGGGCACCATGAGCGGATGGCGAGGCAGCCCATCGGCGTCGACACCCTCGGACCGGCGGCTCACCTGCGGCATCGCATCCTCCCTCGGGTCAGTGCTGCAGCAGCTCCCCGAGCCGTCGGGTCAGCTTCATGTTCTCGGCATAGTCGACGGGGACGACGATGACCGATGGGCGGTCGGTGATCGACAGAGCCGCGCGCAGCGCCGGCCGCAGCTCGGTGGCGCTGCTGACCCGGACGGCGTGGGCTCCGAACGCCTCGGCCAGGGCGACGAGATCGGGGTTTCGGAAGGAGGTGTGGGAGGTCCTGCCGTAGCCCACCTCCTGCTTCCAGGCGATGAGCCCGTAGCCCGAGTCCTCCCAGATGAGGTTCACGGTGGGCACCTCGTACTGCACTGCGGTGGCGAGGTCCTGCAGGTTCATCATGAACCCCCCGTCGCCCTGGAGTGCGACGACGTGGTGGTCGGGATCGCCGAGGCGCGCCCCGATGGCACCGGGCAGGGCGATGCCCATCGAGCAGAAGCCGTTGGAGATGATGCAGGTCCCCGGCGCGTACGCGGGATAGTGGCGAGCCGTCCACATCTTGTGCGCGCCGATATCGCTGATGACGACGTCGTCGTCACCCAGCTCGGCGCGCAGGTCGGCAAGGATCCGCTGGGGCTTCATGGGGAAGCCCTCATCGTCTGCGAACTCCTCGGTGATCTCGTACGTCAGGAGCTTGCGGACCTCGGCGAATGTCGGGATGTGCTTCTCGAGGTGGCGGTCGTCGAGCCGCTCGTTGATCGCCCATAGGCAGGCGGCGATATCGCCGACCGCCTCCACGGTCGGGCGGTAGGCCCCATCCACCTCGGCGGGGGTGAAATCGATGTGCAGGATCTGCTTGTCGAGGCCCACGTTCCAGCGATCGGGATGCCACTCGACCATGTCGTAGCCGACCGCGATGACCAGGTCGGACTCCTCGAAGCAGCGGATGACGTGGTCGCGCGCCCCGAGCCCGGCGGCGTACAGGCTCCGGCCGTGACGGTCGGACAGGACGCCCTTGGCGTGGAAGGTCATGGCGGCGTACATGCCGGTCGCCTCGACCAGGCGCTCGACCTGCCGCGTCACCCGGGTGCGGGTGCAGCCACCGCCGAGCAGCAGCAGCGGAGATCGCGCGGCCGCGATGAGCTCCAGCGCGGCGGTCACCGTCTTCTCGTCCGGGATCGGCCGACGGATCTTCAGACCGGGGATGATCGGCTGGTCGTCGACCTCGGCCTTCGCCACGTCCTCGGGCAGCTCGATCAGCGTCGCACCGGGGTTCTCGGCGGCGGCGAGCTTGAAGGCCTTGCGCACGATCTCCGGGATGTTGCGCGCATCCCAGACCGTGGCCCCCCACTTGATGACGGGCTCGAACATCCCGACGACGTCCATGGCCTGGTGCGACTCCTTGTGCAGTCGCGTCGTCGCTCCCTGGCCGGTGATGACCACGAGGGGCGAGTGGTCCATGTTCGCGCTGCCGACGCCGGTCAGCAGGTTCGTCGCCCCCGGGCCCAGTGTGCCGAGGCACACCCCCGGCCGACCGGTCACCCGTCCGTAGAGGTCTGCCATGAACGCCGCCCCCTGCTCGTGGCGACACGTGATGAACTCGATGGGCGAGTCGAGCAGCGAGATCATGACATCGGCGTTCTCCTCGCCGGGGACGCCGAAGACGTGTGTCACCCCCTCGGCCTCGAGGCACCGCAGGAACAGCTCGCTGGCCTTCATCGCTCATCCTCCCCGTGGCCCGCCGCCACGTGCGACCACCGGCTCCCCGAGGAGCCGGATCGGACGCGCCGAACACGCGCCCATCCCTGTCTTAGCACTGTCGGCAGCGGCTGTGAAGGGTCAACCTGTCGCGCCTGGGACGTCACCCGAGCGCTGCCGCTCCACGCCGACCACGCTGACGGCGAGCGCATCGCGTACAGCAAGCCGCGCCAGCGCACGCGCGTGCGGTGGACGCATGACCGTGGGCGGCTACCGCGGCGTCGAGGCTGAAGATTCCCGCCTCGAGCGAAATGACCCTTCCCACCCCCACCCCGCTGTGTCATCGTGAGCGGTGCTGCACCGGTCGAGCGCGGGCCCGACCGTCAAGGGACGGCAACACGTGTGCGGGGAGCACCGTCGGCTTCTCACCACCGGGCGAGGCCTGGCGGAGCGGCTGGGGTGGCCTTCCTGCAGGAAGGGTCTCGCCATGCACCTGCTCTTCGCGCAAGCGTCGGCGCTCACCCCCAATCAGGTGACCGCGTTCGTGCTGTTCGACATCGCCGTGATCCTCATCGTTGCCCGGCTCATGGGCTCGCTCGCCAAGCGCGTCGGGCAACCCGCGGTCGTCGGTGAGATCGTCGCGGGAGTGCTGCTCGGACCCACCCTGCTCGGCCCGACCCTGGCTGGCTGGTCCTCGCCATGGGCGTTCCTGCAGTGCGAGGCGGCGTTGGCCGCCACCCAGGCGGCTCCCAGCGTGAGCTCCTGCCTCTTCCCGCCGCAGGCCCGCGGTGTGCTGGGGTTGCTGGGACAGGTCGCCCTGCTGCTGTTCATGTTCCTGGTGGGCCTGGAGTTCGACTTCGGTCTGCTGAAGGGCAAGTTCAAGCCGGTGCTCATCGTTGCTGTCGGTGTCGTCGCGCTGCCGGTCGCCTTGGGCTTCGCACTCAACCCGGTGCTCTACAACGAGACGTTCGTCGCCGCGTTCGGCACCGCCGAAGCACCGTCGCGGCTCGCGTTCGGACTGCTCGTGGGCGCGATGCTGTCGGTGACGGCATTTCCGGTGATGGCGCGCATCCTCCAGGAGAAGGGGCTCACGCTGAGCTCCATGGGATCAATCGGCGTGGCTGCCGCCGCGGTCTGCACCATCCTCATGTTCATGGTGGTCTCCGTCGCCAACGGCGTGGCCAACGAGGCGAGTGGGGCGGCCATCGGGCTGAACCTGGCTGCGTGCGTGGCCTATCTGGCGGTCATGGGGTTGGTCGTGCGCCCGCTGCTGGCGCCCCTCGGTCGGCGCTACGAGCAGAGGGTCGCCGCGCTCGGGGGTCCCGTTGACGATCGGGGCTGGTCCGAACGGGATCAGTTCGCTCCCTCTGGTGTTGGCTGGGCGCTCACCCACCACATGTTCGCGGTCATCATCGTGCTCGTCTTCCTCTCCGGCCTCGTGGCGCACATGCTGGGCATCAATGTCATCGTCGGCGGCTTCATGGCCGGTGTGGTGCTGCCGGCGCGACGCGGTCTCATCCGCGACATGACCAACGAGCTGTTCGACCTCGTCGCGATCGTCCTGCTGCCGATCTTCCTGGCCTTCTCGGGTCTGAACACCGACTTCACGGCGCTGTCGGTCGCCTCGCTCGCCGGTATCGCCTTGTTTCTCGTCGCCGGTGTCGCCGGCAAGTGGGGTGGCGGTGCACTCTTCGCACGAGCGGGAGGGCTCACCTGGGCCGAGGGCAACGTCCTGGGCGTCCTCATGAACTGCCGCGGGCTGCTCGTCCTCGTGGTCGCGCTCATCGGCGTCCAATCCGGGGTGATCACCCCGGCGATGCAGCTCGGTGGCGTCCTGATGGCGCTCATCACCACGGGGATGACCGGTCCGATGTTCGACAAGTTCATCGGCAGGGCCATGCCGGCGGCGCCGGTCGTCGCCCAGGTCGCGATCCCCGAGGTCGAGAACCGGCCGACCTGATATCCGTGTCCGGAGCGACGGTCTGGCCGGTCGAGCAGCGCCTCGTGCATGTCGGGAGATGCGGTGTACTGCACACGGATCCCCGAACCTGCAGACCGCTGATCGCCTGAGATCCGACGAGTCAGGCGGCGGGGCACTCGACCGGACCGTCTCACCAATTGACACTTTCCTCCGCGGCATCCGGGGCGTATCGTCGCATGAGCACCGCCACCTGGAGCACCGCTATGGCGTTCCTGTGCGGGTGAGACGCGACGCGCGGGTGTCGTGAAGGCAACGGGTCATCGCCATTCGGGCGAGTGATCCGAGGGAAGGCAGTTGCGCTGATGGAGGACGGATCCGTCGCCACAGTCGACCTCGGCATCGAGGGGCTCGACGATGACGTCACCGATGAGCGGGTCCGGCTGCGCTTCGAACGGGAGTGCTGGGACATGGGGGCGCTTGCCACCCAGCCGAACATCGAGCGGACGGACGAGAAGCTCGCAGTGCTGCACGGCTGACGGGGATCGGGGAGGATCATGGACGGCAACGAGACCATCACCTTCAACACCAAGAGCGGGCAGGTGATCGGCGCCGCCGGTGCCGGCGGGACGGGTGACCTGACCGATGAGATGATCGCGACCGACCTGTGGTCCGATCAGCTCGTCGAGCAGGCCGGCATCCCCATCATCGACATCCCGTTCGTCACCGTCGGTGGCGGTATCGGCTCCTTCGTCTTGGTGGACTACCTCCGCATCGCCGGGGTGCCGGCGGACCAGATCAAGGTCCTCACCCAGAACGATGCCCCGTGGGAGACCTACGAGCACCTCACGCGCAACTCCCAGATCCCCCGTCACGAGCGGCTGCGGTCAGACTCCAGTGCCTGCCCGGACAACATCTGGGGCTTCCCGGCCTACGCCATGCGGGAGGCGTGGACGGACAAGACGATCCGACCGCTGATCAACGTGCTCACCGAGCCCGTCATCGACAACTACTACACCCCGAAGGCCGGTCAGGTCTTCGCGTCGATGGAGAAGGAGGCCAAGCGGATCGGCTGGTCGAGCTACGTCGAGAAGGGCCAGGTGCGCATGGTCCGCCGCCGGGCCGGGGGCGGGTACTTCTCGGTGTTGACCCCGCAGGAGGGCACCAGTCGCACCAAGCGCATCGTGTTCCGCTCGCAGTACGTGCATGTGGGCGTCGGCTACCCGGCACTGCGCTACCTGCCGGATCTGCAGAAGTACCGCGAGCGGTACAAGGACTACATCAAGGTGATCAACGCCTATGAGCCCCACGAACATGCCTACGAGAGCCTCAACCGGCAGCCCGGCGTCGTGCTCGTTCGCGGTGCGGGGATCGTGGCCTCGCGCATCCTCCAGCGCTTGATCGACGACCGGGACAAGCACGGTGCGCAGACGCGCATCATCCATCTGTTCCGGACCTACCGCACCGAGGGCAAGCACGACCGGAAGTGGGGGCGGGGGACCCAGCCGGTCAAGGAGGGCTGGGCGTTCCAGGGCTTCAACGTGACGAAGGCCTCCTGGGGTGGGCAGCACCGCAAGCGACTGCTGTCGCTGGAGGGGGACGAGCGCAAGGCGTTCCTCGACTATCTCGGCGGCGGCGCGCACACGCCCCACCGCAAGGACTGGAAGGAGCAGCTCGCGAGGGGCAAGAAGGAGGGCTTCTACCGCCAGCACATCGGGGTGGTCGAGGACGTCTATCCCGGCGAAGGGGGGACCACCGTGGTGTCGAAGGTCCGCGCACCGGACGGCACCCTGACGGAGATCCCCGCCAGCTTCGTCATTGACTGCACCGGACTCGAGGGCAGCCCACGGGAGCACCGCCTGCTCGCGGATCTGCTCGATCACGGCGGTGCGTCGCCGAACCCCAACGGCAGGCTCGACTGCGATCACGACTTCTCGGTCCGCGGGACGCAGTCGGCACCGGGGAAGCTGTACGCCTCCGGCGCCGCGACCGCGGGGTCGTACTACGGCGGCGTCGATTCGTTCCTCGGCCTGCAGTACGTCGCGCAGCGCATCTACGAGGACCTCGCCGCACAGGGCTTCTGCAAGCGCATCGGACCGTTCCGCTCGACGAGCCAGTGGCTGAAGTGGGCCAGGGGGAAGTCGCTATGACACCGACCATCGGCGGGCGCATCCAGACCCGCATCTTCCTGATCGCCGTCCTCGGATCCATCTGGACCCTCATCGTCGGACCGGTGCTGCCCGGCATGGGCTCGCTTCGCGACGTCTACCTGGCGTCGTTCCAGGTCCTCGCTGTCGTGCTGGTGCTCGGCCTGGTGTGGGAGTTCCTCTACCACGGTCTCCAGCAGTTCCGCTGGGAGAAGGACTGGCCGATCATGTACGGCCTCCTGACGGGCATCAACGAGGGGCTGCTGGCCTGGTTCCTGGTCGTGCAGCTCCAGCTGATCGCACCTGCGGTGCCGACCTCGACGTTCGTCGTGCACTTCGCGACCACCTGGGTGGTGACGTGGGCGTTCGCGAACGGCCCGATCAGGATCCTGTTCATCCGCCATCGCTTCATCGGCGGCCGCTTCATCTGATCCGACAGGCGGGGAGAACGAAGGACAGGAGTGGACATGGAGCACATCGCCGACTATCGGGTGCTGCAGACCCTCGGCCAGGGCAACGGCGGCTCGGTGCACGTCTGCGCCGCTCCCGCTCGGCTCGTCGGGGCGGCAGCGCAGGTCGCGGTCAAGCTGGTCGACCAACCGGTCGCCGAGTCCGACCTGCAGGCCGTCGCCGAGGAGCTGCGGCGCTACGCCTCCGTGACCAGCGAGCACCTGCTCGTGCTGCACGATGTGGGACTCTGGAACAGTCGGCTCTACCTGGCGATGGCGCACCATCCGCTCGGCTCCCTGTCGGGCAGCCATGGTCGCCTCGAGGCGGCCACGGTGACCCGTGCGGTCTCGGACGCGGCCCGCGGCGTGCACGCGCTGCATCAGGCCGGGATGGCGCATCGGGGGATCAAGCCGAGCAACGTGCTGCTCCGCGAGGGCGGCGGCACCCTCGCCGACCCGAGCCTCCTGCACATCATCTCCCCCGGACAGACCGTGACCGGGGTCGGATCCGCCGGGGCCATCGAGTTCATGGAGCCCGGTGTGGTGCGCGGCGAGCGTGCCGTTCGGGCCTCGGACATCTGGTCACTGGGTGCGGTCCTGCACGAGGCGCTGACCGGTTCCTCGGTCTACGGGAGCCTGCCCGGCGGCAGCCTGCTCAGCGCGCTGCGCCACGTGCTGAGCAATGCGGCGACGGTCAGCGCCGACGTGCCGGAGCCATGGCATGACGTGATCCGCCGTTGCATCGCGCCCGACCGAGCCGACCGCTACGCGACGGCGCTCGAGCTGGCGGACGAGATCGATCGGGTCGATGGACTGGTGGGTGCCTGATGGGAGGCGAGATGCAGATCTCCGTGCACAGTGGACAGGGCCTGGTCGCGAGGACCGGATCGGGGGTGCTGGTCGCGCCGGGCACGCCGACCCAGGAGCAGCTCCAGCCGATCCTGGGCCTGTTCGACGCCTCCTGCGGTGCCAGCGAGATGCCCGGCCGTGCGTTGGCTCGCGCGCTCGTGGGGCATCTGGTGCAGGCGGATCCGGCAACGGTGCCGGACTTCGGGGTGGTCGCCCGGACGGAGGGCGGCTGGGCCGTGCTCCTGCACGGTGACGTGGAGCTGGTCACGGTCGCACCCGGCGGGGTCGAGCGCTTGTCCGGACGGGACGCGGCCACCTGGGTCGACCGCATCCTGCCGACGGATGTGTCGCTGCTGGCCGTCGGTGCGGCGGGCATCGAGCCGTTGGCTGCCAGCGGGCTGTTCGACTTCCGAGACGGCGTCGTGCCCGGCGGTGGGATGTCGCTGACCGTCGACGCGGGTGCCGGTGCTGCCGCCGGTCTGGTGGCGGAGTCAGCCGCGCCCGTCTGGTCCGCTGCGGCAGCGCCGGTGGTGCCGGTCGCCCCGCCCCCGGCCGTGTCGGCCGCACCGCCACCGGTGGCCCCACCCGTGCCGGCGCCTCCTGCACCCGCGGCGGCACCTCCGCCACCTGCGCCTCCGCTGGATGAGGACGAGACCCAGCTCGGGGCTCCCCCGCCTGATCCTGCCGCGGTGCCGCCCGCACCAGCCTTCGCCCCGCAGGAGCCGGCGGCGTTCGTGCCCTCCGCGCCCTTCACCTCGATCCTGCTGTCCGACATCGGGGAGCTCGATCCGCGCTCCCCGCTCACCGTCATCGGGGAGGAGGCGCAGGAGGAGGAGCCCGAGCCGGAGGGGCCGATCGTGGATGGCATCCTCTGCGAGCGGAACCACTTCAACCATCCCCTGGCGCTGTACTGCTCGTCGTGCGGGGTGTCGACGGTGCACCGAACCCGCACGACCGTGAAGGGACCCAGGCCGACGCTCGGGGTCCTGGTGGGGGATGACGGGAGCGCGTTCGCCCTCGACGAGGACTATCTGGTTGGCCGTGAGCCGGAGCTCGATCCCGCCGTCGTGGCTGCCGAGCTGCGACCGCTCAAGCTCGTCGACGCGGAGCGCTCCGTGTCCCGGGCGCACGCCGAGGTGCGGCTGCAGGACTGGGACGTCGTCGTCATCGATCGCGGGTCGGCGAACGGCACGTTCGTGGCCCCGCGCGGCGAGACCGAGTGGCGTCGCCTGGCAGCGGACCGCGGGGAGATCATCCAGCCGGGGACCCGTGTGGCGTTCGGCAAGCGGGTCGCGACCTTCGACACCCACCACCAGGCATAGGAAGCGCGCATGACCACTTCGCTGCTGGGCGACGCCACCGCACATCTCGAGCTCGCGCTGCGACACGCGCGGGTCTCCGACGACACGCTGGAGCGACTGTCGCATCCGAAGTCGACGCTCAAGGTGTCGATCCCGGTCCGCATGGACGATGGGTCGCTCAAGACCTTCCGCGGGTACCGCGTCCGCTATGACGATTCGCGGGGGCCCACGAAGGGCGGCATCCGGTACCACCCCGACGTCAACGTCGACGAGGTGCAGACCCTGGCCTTCTGGATGACCTGCAAGTGCGCGGTCGTCGACCTGCCCTACGGCGGTGGCAAGGGAGGCATCACCGTCGATCCGAAGGCGCTGTCGCAGATGGAGCTCGAGCGGTTGTCGCGCGGGTACGTCGATGCGGTCGCGGACTTCATCGGGCCGGACGTCGACATCCCCGCACCCGACGTCTACACCAACCAGATGATCATGGGCTGGATGATGGATCAGTACTCCACCATCAAGCGCCAGATCACGCCGGGCGTCATCACCGGCAAGCCCCTGTCGATGGGCGGCAGCCTGGGACGTGGGACCGCGACCGCCGACGGGGGGTTCGACGTGCTGCAGGCGCTGCGCGATCGCGTTCTCACCGGCGACGCCCCCACGGTTGCCGTGCAGGGGTTCGGCAACGCCGGGGCGACCATCGCCCAGCTGCTGTTCGACGCCGGGTACAAGGTCGTCGCCGTGGGCGACTCCAAGGGTGCGGTCCACGCTCCGCAGGGGCTGCACATCCCCAGCGTGCGCAAGACCAAGGAGGAGAGCCGCACCCTGCAGGCGGTCTACTGCGAGGGCAGTGTCTGCGACATCATCGAGCACGAGCGCATCACCAACGAGGAGCTGCTCGGGCTCGATGTCGATGTGCTCGTCCCGGCTGCGCTCGAGAACGCCATCACCGGCCTCAACGTCGACCGGGTGAAAGCGAAGGTGATCCTCGAGCTCGCCAACGGCCCGATCACGTCCAAGGCCGATGCGGTGCTGCACGACCGCGGGGTCACGGTCATCCCCGACATCCTCGGCAACGCCGGCGGTGTGACGGTCAGCTACTTCGAGTGGGTGCAGAACCGGTCCGGCTTCTACTGGACGGAGGAGGAGGTCCGGACCCGGCTGCGCGACCGCATGGTCCGCGAGGCCGAGACCATGTGGGCCCTTTCGCAGGATCTCGGCGTCTCGCTGCGGACGGCAGGCTACGTGCAGGCACTGCGGCGCATCGGCGAGGCCGTCGATGCCAGGGGCGCCGCCGAGCACTTCGCCAACGCCCCGCAGCCGCAGCGCTGAGCCGGCCGGTCCGGCGCCCCCGCCGCTCAGCGGCTGCTCAGCCGAGCGGCGAGAGCGGCACCTCCACGTGGCGCCGTCGTCCCCCGGCAGGGGCCGGGGCGGGTGGCACGCCACCCACCACCGCGATCACCTGGCTGGCGGCTGCGGCGCGGTTGAGCCGCTCGGCTCCGCGCAGGGTGGTGTCGCCGATGCGGACCGGCATGATCAGCAGGTCATCGGCTCTGACCTCGTCGCGGACCAGGGCGGCCGCCGTCCGGCTGTCGACGGTCGCGGTCACGTTGAGGAGCTGCGTCACAGTGGCGAGGACGTTGACGTCGTCGGTGCAGCTGACGATGGCCAGCGGGCAGCGGTGCAGCGCGGCGACGCGCTTGGCCGTCTCCAGGGTGAGGCGCAGGTTGTCCATGCCGCTGGCCGAGGGGTCGGCATGGGGGATCACGACGATGACGCGGGAGGGCGGGCGGTCCTCGAGCCGTGCCAGCAGCACCGGCGCCGACGCCTCGGCGACCAACGGGTTGACCGTCGTCGGGGTGAACATCGCGCCGTGGTCCTGCCCCTGCCAGCCGAGGAGGACGAGCGAGGCCCCACGCTCGCGGACGGTGTTGCGGACACCCATCGCCGGCGTCGCATCGATCCGCAGGATGCCCTCCGTCTCGACGCCATGCGCTCGGGCCATCTGCTCGGCCTGGCTGTTCACCTCCCGCATGCGCTCCAGTGCGTCCTTCCCCGGATCGCCGATCACCACGGTCAGGGGCAGGACGACGCCGGCGTCCGCATAGGCCAGGGCTGCGGCGAGCTTGGCAAGCGGCCCGGCCGACTCCGGGCGCACGATCGGGAGCACGATCGTGGTGCCCAACGCCATCCTGGGCGCCGGTCGCACCAGCCGGGGCGCGATCCGGCCACCGGCCCAGGAGCTCAGCAGGCAGGTGACCAGGATGACCATGACGACGGCGTTCACGACCTCCGTGGTGAGCAGGCCCACCCGCTCCCCCACCACCACGGCCGCCAGCGTGGCAGCGGCCTGCGCGTTCGACAGTGCGAACATCGCCCCGATCTCGGTGCGGTCATACCTGAGGATCCGCCCCGAGAGCCAAGCCGCGATTGCCTTGGCCACAATCGCCACCGTCGTGAACACGACCGCCATCAGCAGTGTCCGGGGGTCGGCGAGCAGCCGGAAGTTGATGAGCAGCCCCACCGACAGCAGGAAGATCGGGACCAGCAGGTTCGCGCCCACGAACTCCGTGCGCTCCATCAGCCGGCTGCCGTTGGGCACCAGCCGGTTCAACCCGAGTCCCGCCAGGAACGCCCCGATGATCGGCTCGAGTCCGGCGAGGTGCGCCAGCGCCGCACAGCCGAAGAGCGCGGCCAGCACGAAGGCGAAGCGCACCCCGGGGTCATGGGCGAAGGTGGCGAAGAACCAGCGGCCGACACGGGGGAGCACGCCCAGCGTGACGACGACCAGCAGGGTCATCGACAGGAGCAGCAGCGCCCAGAAGCTCGCCGAGAGGGTTCCACCCGCGACGCCGGCGACGACGACGAGGACGATCAGCGCGGCCGTGTCGGTGAGGATCGTGCCCCCCACCGATGTGGCGACCGCACGGCTCGCCACCGTGCCGTGCCGGCGGAAGATGGGGTAGGCGAGGAGTGTGTGGGAAGCCCAGCACGACGCGATGAGCACGGCGGCCAGCGGCGAGAAGCCCAGCAGCAGCGACGAGCCGAACCCCAGCGTCATCGGCACCGTGAACGTCAGGACCCCGAACACGATCGAATCGTGGCGGTGGGAGGTGAACTGCTCGAGGTCCAGCTCCAGGCCGGCGAGGAACATGAGGTACAGCAATCCCATAGTCCCGATCGTGCCGACCGCGCCCTCACGGACGACGAGGTTGAGCCCGCCCGGCCCGATGGCCGCACCGGCCAGGACCAGGCCCACGATGGCGGGCAGTCGCACGCGCTCGGCGATGAGCGGGACCAGCAGGATCAGCCCCATCAGGAGGGCGAACAGCCAGTCGGCGTCCTGCAGCGGGACGGCAGGTAGGTTCGGGATCACGGCGCACCCCTGCTCCTCGTCGCACCGCGGACCCGCTCCCGGTGCGGTGACGACGCGCGAGCCGCGTCGCACGTCGCTTCCGGAGTGTGCGCCTCGCGGGCGACGGGATCAACAGTTCGTGATGACGACCGCTCAGCCGGGGTCTCCGGTCGTGCCAGCGCGGCGCCCAGCCTCAGCTCGCAGTGCTGCCATGTCGTCGCGCGACAGGGCGGTGGTCTGGCTGCCTTGCGGCGCCGGTGCTCGAAGCGCACGCAGGACCATCGCGTCCACGGGCTGCTCGCGGCCCTTCACCTGGAGCAACCCGAGCGGCGCGACCTCGGCCTCGACGGGCAGCGCGTCGCGGCAGGCAGCGCTGATCACCACCTCACCCGCGCTGGCCTGGCCCTCGAGCCGTGCCGCCACGTTGACCGTGTCGCCGATCGCGGTGTAGGTGCTCCGCTGTGCGCTGCCCACGGTGCCGACCAGCGCCGGGCCGGTGTGGATGCCCACCCGGAACAACGGCCAGCCCTGGTGTGACGCGGCCTCGGGTCGGATCGCCTCCTGCAGCGCCAGCCCGGCGCGCGTCGCGAGCAGCGCGTGCTCCGACTGCGTCACGGGGGCGTTGAAGATGGCCATGATCGCATCGCCGATGAATGAGGTGATCGTGCCGCCGTGGTCGATGAAGATCGGCACCGCCAGCTCGAAGTAGCGGTTGAGCATCGCCACGACCTCCTCCGGTGGGTAGCGCTCCGCGTACGAGGTGAACCCACGGAGGTCGGCGAACAGTGCCGAGATCACCCGCACCTCCCCCCCCAGGCGGATGTGTCCCGGCGCGGCGATGTGGGACCGGACGACGTCGTCGGGCAGGGTGCGGCGGAGCAGGAGCTCGAGCTGCGTCTGCGCCAGCTCCGCGGTGATCGCCACGCCGAGCTGTCCGGCCATCGCGGCCGTCAGCGCACGGTCGACCGCCGAGAGCTCAGCCGCCTCCCGGCGCAGCAGCAGGACGCCATGCACCCGGCCGCCATGAGCGATCGGCGTGACGTGGACTCGGGCGGCGCCGGCCAGCGCGGCGTCGGCGGAAACCCGTGTCTCGAGCACCTGGCTGACCGTCTGCCAGATGGCCTTCTCCTGCGGTGGCGGGCCCCCGACGAACCGGACGGTGCTTCCCTCGAGCAACCCCAGCGTCACGGCCGCAGCACCGAGCAGCGCGTCCACTGGACGCCGCGCCGCCTCCAGCTGTGCTGTGCCGACCATGGGCCGCCTCCCACCTTCACCCCATTCGCCCGGATGCTACTCCCGACCGGCCCCTCGCTGAAGAGGTCGCACATCGACCGCCGATCGCAACGATGGAGCCGGTCAGCGCCGGTCAGCTGGTCACGCTGGGCACGCGCTCAGCGGCGGAGGCGCAGGACGTACAGCCCGGTGTTCTGGTCCGAGGCCAGCACGAGGTCGCCGTCGAGCGCGACACCCCAGACCTGGCCGGTGTCGAACAGGGCGCCGGAGGGGTCGGGGTTGGGCAGCGGGGGCTTCCACTGCGCGACCATGCGGGGTTCGCGGCCCTGCGCGACGCCGGCGATGTCGACGGCGACGATGCCCTCCGCGTACCAGGAGAAGAACACCGTGTTGCCGCGCACCTTCGGGTCGTGGACGGTGTAGTCGCCGTTGTCCGGCGCGGGGAACTGCCGGGTCGTCGGCAGCTCGAAGGTCCCGACCCGTCGCGGGGCGATGGTCCCGTCGCGGTCCGGCTTGTCGAGCGCGAAGAAGCGCGGGTAGCCCCACGCCGTCTCTCGGCCGCCCGCGGCGCTCGGGTTGAAGTCCTCGTCGGTCTGGATGAGGAGGTTGCCGCCCTGCGCCAGCGCCGCCGAGTGGGCGTTGCCCTCCTCCTGCGGCTCGAAGGTCGTCCGGC
>PPFU01000182.1_pt1 | contig 13841 bp, 9 predicted proteins | sample 1535991 | NCBI WGS metagenome assembly PPFU01 (sample SAMN04901290, study PRJNA319586) | Hypolithon metagenome, whole genome shotgun sequencing project. | isolation source: Antarctic Hypolithon | place: Antarctica: Miers Valley | collected 2014
CCAGCGCCCCCGCCGGCACCTGCATCTTCCCGCCGGCGGCACCATTGATCACGAGAGTAAAAGGCGTCGCCGCGAGCAGGGTCACGTGCCCCGGCCACTCGCGCGGCTGGCGGGCGAGCGCGATCAAATCGACCGTCTCCGGCGCCTCCGGCGTCGGCTCGGGAGTCGCCGTGGGGAGGGGCTCCGGCTCGAGCTCCGGCACGACATCCACGACGCCCTCGCCGGGCTCCGGCATCTCCACGCGCGGAGTCGGGGTCGGCTTCGGTTTCGGCTTTGACTCCGGCTCTGGCGTCGCCGCTGGTGCCACCGCCACCGGCTTGGGCTGCCGATGGAATATGACATCCCTTTTGAGATAGAGCACCACTGCCAGCCCGATGAGCGCGAGGTTCACCAGGATCCGCAGGGTCGTATTTCCGCGCGACCGATACATCCGTGTTTTCATGCCAGCCCTGCCCTGCCGTCGCAGGGGTCGTTTGGCAAGCTCATTTTCCCCGCCAGGCCAACGCAAATCATGAACCGAAAATTCCGCGACCCTCTTTTCCTTGCCGCCCCGCGACCCGTTCCCTACAAGCTCCGCGCATGATTTTCCACGTCGTCCTTTTCAAGCTGAAACCCGAGGTCGCCCCGGAAAAACTCGAGGAGATGATGATGACGACGCGCATGACGCTCCTGAAAATCCCCGAGGCGCTGAGTGTGAAATGCGGCAAGCGCGTCGATCCCGACAACGAGTGGCCCTTCTTCCTCGCCATCGAGTTCGAGTCGATGGACAAGCTCGAGGCCTACCGCACCGACGCGCTCCACATGAAATACGTGGTCGACATGCTGACCCCGCACACCTCCGAGCGCCTCGCCCTCGACTACGAGATGGAGCCGGGGAAAGACGTGCGCTTTTCCTAAACGCAGCGCGCGCACGAACAGCCGCGCTCTTTCCCGGCCATGCCCGACGACGACAAATCGCTCGACGCGCTCATGGCCGGCCTCGCTGACCAGCACGCCAGCGACATCGCGGATCGGATTAAGCAGCTCGAGTTCCCGCAGATCCGCGCCGCCCTCCGCCGGCTGCCGGATGAAGTCACTGCCGAGGTCATCACCGAGCTGCCCGAGGAGCTCCAGATCCAGCTTTTCGAGGCGATGCGCGTCACGCGCCTCAGTGGGATCATCCAGGAAATGTTCAGCGACGACGTGGCCGACGTCCTCGGCCAGGTCTCGACCAAACGCCTCGAGGAACTCCTCGCCTCCCTTTCCAAAGAGCATCGGAAGGAGATCGCCGACTTGCTCCGCTACCCCGAAGACAGCGCGGGCGGCATCATGCAGACCGAGTTCTTCGCCGTGCGCGAGGAGATGACGCTGGCCGAGGCGCGCGAGGCGATCCGCCGCGATGAGGAAAAAGTCGGGGAGGGGGTTTTTTACATCTACGCGGTCGATGACATCGGGCGGCTGCGCGGCGTGCTCAAGCTGCGCGACCTCCTTTTCCGCAGCCCCGAGAAAAAAGTCCGCGAGGTAATGATCCCCGAGGTGCGCTGCGTCTCCGTCCACGCTGACCAGGAGGCGATTGCGAATTTGTTTGCGCGCTACCACTTCAGCGCGATCCCGGTCATCGACGATTTTGGCCATCTCGCCGGCGTCGTCACCGGCGAGGACGCGATGGAAGTCATGCAGGAGGAGGCGACCGAGGACATGCAGCGCATGGTCGGCCTCAGCGGCGAGGAGGGGATTCTGACGCCCTGGCGGCTCTCGCTGCGCAACCGCCTCCCCTGGCTTTTCATCAACCTCGGCACCGCCTTCCTCGCCGCGTGGGTCGTCTCCCTTTACGAGACGACCATCGCGAAATACGCCGTGCTCGCGATTTTCCTCCCCATCGTCGCCGGCCAGGGCGGCAATGCCGGCACGCAGACCCTCACGATCGTCGTCCGCTCCCTCGCGCTCGGCGAAGTGCGCATCGGCGACCATGGGCGCATTCTTTTAAAAGAACTCATCGTCGGCCTTTGCGCCGGCATTGCCACGGGCCTCGCCGTCGGGGCCATCTCGTGGTTGTGGAAAGGCGACCGCATCATCGGCATCGTCGTCTGCCTCGCGATGATCGTGAACATGTGCGCCGCCGCCATCGCCGGCGTCGTCGTCCCGCTCGGGCTGAAGGCGCTCAAGATCGACCCCGCCCTCGCCTCCGCGATCATGGTCACGACCGTCACCGACGTCGTCGGCTTCTTCATTTTCCTCAGCCTCGCCGCCACCGCGCTCTCGATGTTCCCGATGTAGCGCGGGTCTGCTACCACTCGCCGCACGATGATCCGCTCCCGCCACCACGCTCCTGGCACGGCGCCCGCCACGCTCGTGACCACCGCCGAGGCGCGGCCGGCGGTGATCACGCTCATCGAGTATGACGCCGCCGGGATCGAGGAGCGGCGCATCGAGCGGATCGAGGATGTTTTCCACTGCCGGGAAGACGAGCGCGTGAGCTGGATCAACATCGACGGGCTCGGCGACGTGGAGCTCCTGCGGACGATCGGCGCGCATTTCGGTCTGCACCCGCTCGCGCTCGAGGACGTGCTGAACACGACGCACCGGCCGAAGATCGAGGAATACAGCGACCATCTTTTCGTCATCACGCGCATGGCCAGTGTGGGCGCGGAGGAGATGGTCGAGTTCGAGCAGGTGAGCATGTTTCTGGGAAAAAATTTCCTCATCACGATCCAGGAAAGGCCGGGCGATGTCTTCGAGGCCGTGCGGCAGCGGCTGCGCGGCGGGCGCGGCTACGCGCGGAAGATGCGGCACGACTACCTGCTCTACGCGCTGCTCGACGCGCTGGTGGATCACTTTTTCCCCGTGCTGGAAAAGCTCGGCGAGGAGATCGAGACGCTCGAGGACGTGCTGCTCGAGTCGCCCTCGAGGAGCTGCGTCGCGCGGCTCCACGACATCAAGCGTTCCCTCCTCCACCTGCGCCGCGCCGCCTGGCCCGAGCGCGAGGTGATGAGCGCGCTGAACCGCGACGAATCCGGCCTCATCGCGCCGGAGACGAAGGTTTTCCTGCGCGACTGCTACGACCACACGATCTCCATCATGGACGTGATCGAGAGCTATCGCGACGTCACCGCCGGGATGATGGATCTCTACCTCTCGAGCGTGAGCAACCGGACGAACGAAGTAATGCGCGTGCTCACCGTCATCGCGTCGATCTTCATCCCGCTCACCTTCATCGCCGGCGTCTATGGGATGAATTTCGACCCCGAGGCGAGCCCCTGGAACATGCCCGAACTCGGCGCCCGCTACGGCTATCCGATTTGCGTGGCGGTCATGCTCGTGCTCGGCATCGGGATGGTCGTCTTTTTCAGGAAAAAGGGCTGGCTGTAGAGCGAACCCCCGCAGCTCATGCGCACACTGGTCATCGCCGATCTCCACAACCACACGGAGCATGCCGACCACTGGTTGAAAAATATCCCGCACGATCGTGTCGTCTTTCTCGGCGATTATTTCGACGACTTCCATGACACCGTCCACGACGCTCACCTCACCGCCCTCTGGCTGCGCGAGCGGATCGACTCGCTGTCGCCGGAGGAGGGCGTGTTCCTCCTTGGAAATCACGACTTCGCCTATCTGCGCTCCTTCGATCCGCGCGCCTATTGCTCAGGCTACACGCACGCCAAAGCCGCCGCGATTCACGCCGTGCTCGAGCCCCGGCATTGGGAGCGGCTGCGGCTGGCGCACGCCGAGCAGGGCTGGCTGCTCAGCCACGCCGGCTTCCACCCGAGCCTCGTCACCGAGCCCACCGCCGAGGCGATCCTCGCCCAGTGCGAGACGGCGCTCGCACATCCCGAGCGGGGGGGCGCGCTGTTCGGCGCGGGCCGGGACCGGGGCGGAATGCAGCCTGTGGGAGGCGTGCTTTGGCTCGACTGGAGCAGCTTCATTCCCATCGCCGGCTTGAACCAAATCGTCGGCCACACGCCGGGCGGCCAGGTGCGCCGGAAGCTCGGCGCGGTCAGCCGGAACGTCTGCCTCGACGTGCGGAACGGGCGGGTCGCGGGCCTGCTCGAGGAGGGCGAACTCGCCACCCCGACTCGCTGATTGCGCGCTCCGGCGTTTCTATCGCTTAGACAAAATTCACGGCCTCCGTATAGTCCGCCCACTTCCGCATGAAACCTCACCTGCTCGCCCTTCTCCTTCTCGCCGCGCTCCCGCTCACCGGTTGCAAAAAAGGCTCCTTCGCCGCCGATCAACGCGAACCGGCCAAGCCTGCCGCCACACCCGCCGCGACCCCCGCGGCCGGCGCCGCCGCTGTCGCCGCGGACGCGACTCCTAAGCCGGACGCCGAGCAGCAGTTCAATCCGACGGCTGAAGTCATCGTCTTTTGCTACCACCGCTTCGAGGATCGCCCGAAAGACTCTCTCGCCATCGCACCGAAAGAATTTGAGGCCCAGATGCAGGAGCTGAAGGACAAAGGGATCGAAGTCATCTCGATGCAGGATTTCATCGCGTGGAAGAAGGGCGAGAAGTCGATCCCGGAGCGCGCGGCGGTCATCTCGATCGACGACGGCTACCGCTCGGGGCACGACGTGGCGTGGCCCATTTTGAAAAAGTTCGGCTATCCGTTCACGATGTTCATCTACACCGACTATGTGAAGGGGCAGCCGAAGTCCGGAGGCGAGTCGCTCACCTGGGAGCAGCTCGGGGGGATGCGCGACGGTGGAGTCGATATCCAGAGCCACACCGTCTCGCATTCGAATTTGCGGTCGAAAAAGCGCGGCCAGAGCGACGAGGAATACAAGGCGTGGATCCTCGAGGAGTTGAGCAACAGTAAGGAGTTGCTCGAGAGTAAACTCGCCATCCGGGTGAACGCGCTCGCCTACCCGTATGGCAACTACAACGACGATGTGCGCGCCGCCGTGAAACAGGCCGGCTACGACGTCGCCTTCACCGTCTATGGGCAAAAGCTCGCGCACTCGAGCGCCGACAACATCCTTGGTCGCTATGCCATCACCTCGACGGAGCCGAAGGTTTTCCAATCCGCAGTGAGCATGCAGGGCGGCACCACGGCCGCCGGTGCCGGGAGCGACACGACGGAGATCCCGGCCTCCTCGATGGTCACGCAGCCTGCGGATGGCGACACCGTTTCTGATCCATATCCGGAGATCAAAGTAAACATCACGCAGATGGGCGCGATCGATCCGAAGAGTGTGGAGATGCGAATCAGCGGCTTCGGCATCGTGCCGGCGAAGCTCGATGCGAAGACGAAGGTGTTGAGCTTCAAGCCGACGCAGAAACTGCGGGCGGGGAGCTACTCAGTGATCGTGCTGGGCAAGGACGGGGACAAAACCGTGAAGACGCGGTGGAACTTCACGTTCGACCCGGAGAAGAAGTAGGGGCGCGGTCGAGGGAATGCCGGTAGTGCGGCTTCTTTTCACCGCCAAGACGCCAAGGCAGAGGCGGAGTGGAGGGGGCACTGTTTCCTCTCCGAACTTGGCGGCTTCGCGACTTGGCGGTTCACTTCAATCGCCACACATACGCGGGGAGCAGGATGCCGAGGGTGGCGATGAGGCTCCAGAGGATGCCGAGGCCGCAGACGAGGCCGAGGCCGCTGAGCGACGGATTGTAGGCGAAGGCGAGAGAGCCGAACCCGGCAATGGAGGTGAGGCCGCTCAACAGCACGGGCTTTAGGTGATCCTTGACGATCTGCCGGGTGTCGCCGGGCTCGCGCACGGCGAGCAGCAGGTAGATGCCGTAATCGACGCCCACGCCGAGCACGAGGGGGAAGGCGAGGATGTTGAAAAGATTGAGCGGGAGGGCGAGAAGCTTGACGCTCGCGAGCATCGCGCCGATGGCGAGCGCGATGCAGCCGATGAGGGTCACGAGCGGCGCGAAGGCGCGGTAGAGGAAGGTGAGCAGGAAGACGTTCACGAGGAGCATGACGGCGGTCATCTGGACGAGTTTGCTCTTTGCCCACGGGATGAGGTCGGCGACGAGATAGCTCCAGCCGGTGATGTGGAGGGTGAGGCCGGGGATGGCGAGTTTTTCGGCGAGGGCTTCTTTTTTCTCGAAAGTGTCGATGGTCTCGCTGGGCGTGACGTAGCCGGCGGCGATGAGCGGGCGGTGGCCAAAGAAACGGTCGAGCATGAACCACCAGCTCGAATCAGGCGGGAGGGTCGCCCGCCAGTCGAGCAGAGCCCGGTCGCCTCCTTGGATGGCGGCGAGGCGGTCGAGGAGGGTGAAGGCGTTGGCAAAAGCGGCGTCGTCGAAGCCTTCGCGCGCGAGCGTGTCGCGGAGGGCTTCTCTCGCGGCGGTGAGGTTGGCATCGGACAACGCACGGATGTTTTCCTGTGCCTGCTCGGGAGAGATGGTGAGCGGCGCGGGGGTGGCAATCGCGCGGAGGTCGCCGCTTTGCACGAGCGCAGCCCAGCGGCTCTGCGCGAGGGTCCAGCGGTCGTGGAGCTGCTGGGGGTCGGCGGCGTCGATCATGACGATGACGGGGTCGGGACCGCCGGGGTTCATCTTGCGCTGGATGAGCTGGAGGGCGTCGCCGGCGCGGCTGTGCGCGGGCTCGAGGGAGCGCGGGTTCGGCTCGATGCGGAGCGCGCCGAGCGGGGAAAAAGCGAACGCGGTGAGCCCGGCGAGGACGAGGAGCGAGAGTGCGAGGATGGGCTTTGGATTTCGAAAAACGAGATCGACGTAGCGCCCGGTGATGCCGCCGAGCCAGTCGTAGCGGGCGGGTTCATGGCGGCGGCCGAGGAGCACAAAAAAGATCGTCGCCATGAAAAGCCCCGCGAGCCCGATGCCGAACGCAACCAGGACGCCAAGCTGCGCGAAGCCGCGGGAGCCGCTCAGGAGTAGAACCGCGAAGCTGGCGGCGGTGGTGAGCGCGCCGTAAAAAATGCCGCGCCCGAGGTGGCGGATCGAGTCGGCGATCGCGGGTTCCTGGGCCAGACCGGCGCGCCGGCGGGCTTCGTAGCTGCCGTAGAGGAGCATGCCGAAATCGACGCCGAGCCCAACGAGGATGGAGCAGAAGCCGATGGTGATGCCATTCAGCTCGCGGAAGACGAGCGCGCCGAGGGCGACGGAAACGATGCAGCAAAACAACAGGACGTGGACGAGCGCGAGGAGCGGGCGGAAGCGGCGGAACCCTATGTAAAACACGCCGCAAACGAGCGCGATGGAGCTGGCGAGAGTGAACAGGATGTCGCGCTCCATGCCGCGCGAAAGCTCGGCGACGTAGGGGATCTGGCCGGTAACGAGGATGCGCGGGGCATCGCCGGGCCAGCTCGCCCGGACGCGCTCGTTGAACGCATCAACCTTCTGCATGAGGGCCTGGCTCTCTCGGGGACCGAAGTCGCCACCCTCACCGCCACCAAAACGATCCGCGATCATCCTTTTTAGCCTTGCGAAGAGGCCGCGAACTTCATCCGGGACTGGCTGCGTGATGGCGAAGACCATGCGCAGGGTGCCGTCGGGGGAGGTGAGGGGCTCGGTCTGCTCGGACTCGAAGTTGCCGGCGAGGGTTTTGAGCGCTGGGGCGACGAGGCCGAGGGGATCGAAGTCCAGTTCCATCTCGGCGCGGGGGGAGCCGGCCGCCAGATCGCGGCGGAGCTTTTGGATTCGTGTCTCCAGGTTGGCTGGTTCGAGGTTTCGGATCGCGTCCCTGAACTCGGCGGCGGGGAGGTTTAGGAGAAGCGGCAGGGCGAGCTGCTGGACGCCGGCGATGGCGGCGGGATCCTCGAGCGGCGGCTGATCGAACACGCGCTCGACCCAGGGCTCGGCCCGGAGCATCTCCGCGAAATGCGCGGCGAAGTCGGGGAGCTGATTGGGGTTGGTTTCGTCGGTGAGGGCGAAGGTGAGTTCCTGGGCGCGGGTGAATTCCTGGCTGACGATTTTGAGGGTCTCGACGGGATCGGAGCCGCTCGGGAGGAGATTCAGGATCTCAGTGTCGAGTCGCATCCAGCCGGCGATGATCGCGACGGAGGCGAGGAGCAGCGCGGCGAGTCCGAGCAGGACGGCGCGGCGGCGATGGGTGACGAAATGGGCGATCCGCGCCGCCAGGTCGGGGTGTTCCAAAACGGCTTACGGCGCGAAGACGAAGGTGAAGGTCTCGTCGGTTTTCGGGAACTGGAGCTTTTGCGGGACAGCTTGTTCGCGGAATTTTTGACGGAGCTGGGCCCAGCCGCGGAGGCGCTCGGGGGCGCGGTTCACGTCGCCCTGCCATGAGCCGCGGGCGAGCACGCCCTCGGCGCGGGCGGCGTTGCCGTCCTGCTGCCAGCGCATGAGCGGAAACCCAGGGCCGGAGACAAAATCGAGCTGGAACTGCTCGCCTTGGGAGCGGACGACTACGTCGCCGATGACGGAGGACCCGTCGGCTTGGTAGCGGAGTTGGCCGGTGAGTTTCCGCCAGGTGGGATCGGGCTGGGCGAACTGCTGTGTTGTCGCGCACCCGGCGAGAAGGAGGAGCAGGAGGAGGAGCGCGGGGTAGCGCGTTCGTCTCGAACGCTGGTTTCGGCGTTCCGCCGAAACGAACTTTCGCTGATCGCTCAAAAGTTCGTCGTGGCGAGACGCCCCGACCAACGTGCGAGACGCATGCGCTACCCAGTCGCGGAACTTTTCTCCAAGTCGGGAGCAGGTAAAGGATCGAGGGACAAACGTGGACATAACGGCGCGAAACGCTGGAGGAAGACGACGAGATAGAAAAGCTGCATCCGCCACCAAACGCGGAAACTCGGCTCGATGTGGCCGGAGATGATCGCATTCACCGCCGCGGGCATCTGGAAACGCTGCACGGGGTAATTGATGACCTCGATGAACTCGGGGCGATACCAGGCGTTCACGAAGCGCAGGTAGATGTCCATCACGCGACCTATGTCGCGGGCATAGCGGCGGAAAAGCCGGGCGCGCGGGGCGCCGCCGAGCGCGGCGTCGATGGCGGCGGCGCTCTGCTCACCCGAGCGCAGTGCGAGGAACACGCCGGTGCTGAAAATCGGGTCGATGAAGCCAGCGGCGTCGCCGGCCATGAGCCAGCGGTCGCCGGCGAGCTGGCGGTTTCTGTAGGAATAGTCGCCGGCGGAGTGGACGGGGGTCACGCGTTCGGCGCGGCCCATGAGCCGGGTGATGAAAGGCTGCGACGCGAGTCCCTCGTCAAGCGCCTGCTCGGGCGATTGCCGCAGGGCGCGGAAGGCGGCGGAATCCATGACCATGCCGATGCTGCTGCGCCCATCGCGAAAGGGGATGATCCAGAACCAGCGGTCGCGCGCGCGGACGAGTCGCAGCAGCGTGCCGTCGCGCCCCTCATCGCGCTCAACGCCGTCGTAGTGGGCATAGACGGAGAACTTCCGCAGGTGCTCGTACGATTTCTTGAGCCCGAGCGCGGTGCCGAGGATCGTGCCGCGTCCGCTGGCGTCGATGAGGTAGCGGGCGCGAAAAGTCGCTTCGCGGGTGAGGACATCCGCGCCCTCGGCGTCCAGCATTACCCCCGTGACCGGAGTCTCCTCGCGCACCTCCGCTCCGGCATCGCGGGCGGTTTCGAGCAGAAGCTGGTCGAAATCGGCGCGCGGAACGTGGTAGGCCGACTGGTGCGGGTAATCGAAGCCGCGATTGAAATAGAAGCGGACACTCGGCCCGGACGCCGCGGCCATCTCGCCGCCGTGCTTGTCTTGAAAACGGGCGTCGAGCTGCTCGCGAATCCCGAGCCGCTCGAAGACGCCGAGGCTGGCGGGCAGCAGCGACTCGCCGACGTGAAAACGAGGAAAGCGCTCCTTTTCCAAAACGACGACACGGCGACCAGCGCGAGCGAGAAACGTCGCCGCCGTAGCCCCTGCCGGCCCGCCGCCGAGGATCGCGACATCGTAGTCAGCGGACACAACGGGAACCAATCGAACAGTGGGGAAACTTCATGGAATTCCCTCGGCCGTGGATTACGCCATCCGGCCGCAGCAGTTCTTGTATTTCTTGCCGCTGCCGCAGGGGCACGGGTCGTTGCGGCCGGCTTTGGGAACTTCTCGGCGCAATGGAAGCTGCATCTCCGGATCGGGGGGCGCGGGGGCGGCGGGCTGCGGCATCGGCATGCCGGAGGATGTCGTGCTGGTGCCGGCTTGCGGGTTGTCCTGGCTGATCAGGAATTGCGGGAGCTTCGAGAGGAATTGCTCGAACGCCATCAAATTGGAGGTACTGCGGAAGAGGTTGTGCAGGACTTCGTTTTTGATGCTGCCCATCAACTCGACGAACATCTGGTAGGCCTCGGTCTTGTATTCAACCAACGGATCTTTCTGCCCGTAGGCGCGCAGATAGACGGCCTCGCGCAAGCTGTCCATCGCGTAAAGGTGCTCCTGCCAGAGCCGATCAATCGCGTTCAGGATGACGTGGCGCTCGACGGCGCGGACGGCGAGATCCTCCTCGTGACTCGCCTTCAACTCATACGCGTGCTTGAGCTTCTCGATGATGAAATCGGAGATCTCCTCCGCGCTCTTACCGCGGAAACCGGCCTTTTCATCGCTCAGGCCGAGCGGGAAAGTGGTGTTCACCCAGTTCAACAATCCGTCGTAATTTGGCTCGAGACCGTCGCCGGGCGGGACGTATTCCTCCACTTTCGCCGGCACGGCTTCGTCGATGACCTCGTAAATCATCGGGCGCGGTTCGTCGCTGTGGATGACTTCGTTGCGATAGCCATAGATGACTTCGCGCTGTTTGTTCATCACGTCGTCAAACTCCAGCGTCCGCTTCCGGGCGAGGTAGTTGCGCTGCTCGACACGCTTCTGCGCGTTCTCGACGCTCCGATTCAGCCACGGGTGCTCGAGTTCCTGCCCTTCCTCGAGGCCGAAGCGCTCCATGATTTTCGTCATGCGATCCGACGCGCCGAAGTTCCGCATGAGGTCGTCCTCGAAGCTGACGTAAACACGCGACGCACCGGGGTCGCCCTGGCGTGCGCAGCGTCCGCGAAGCTGCCGATCGACCCGGCGCGACTCGTGGCGCTCGGTTCCGATGACGTAGAGCCCGCCGGCTTCAAATACGCCGGGGCCGAGTTTGATGTCGGTGCCGCGGCCCGCCATGTTCGTGGAAATGGTGACGCTCCCCGGCTGGCCGGCCCGCTGCACGATGTCGGCTTCCTGGGCGTGGAACTTGGCGTTGAGGACGCTGTGCGGGATTTTCTCGCGCTTCAGCATCCGGCTCAGGACTTCGGAGGACTCAACGCTGGCGGTGCCGACGAGCACGGGCTGGCTCTTGGCGTGCGCGTTTTTGATTTCGTTAACCACGGCGTTGTACTTCTCACGCCGGGTTTTGTAGATGAAGTCGTTGTAGTCCATGCGGACGCACGGGCGGTTCGTCGGGATCACGGCGACATCGAGTTTATAGATGTCATGAAATTCGTTGGCTTCGGTCTCGGCGGTGCCGGTCATGCCGGCGAGTTTGTAGTAGAGGCGGAAGTAGTTCTGGATCGTGATGGTCGCCATCGTCTGCGTCTCGCGGTCGATCTGGACGCCTTCCTTCGCCTCGACGGCCTGGTGAAGTCCGTCGCTCCAGCGGCGGCCGGCCATCTTGCGGCCGGTGTACTCATCGACGATCACGACTTTGTTCTCCTCGACGACGTATTCGACGTCTTTTTCAAACAAACAGTAGGCGCGGAGGAGCTGGGAAATGTTATGGATCCGCTCGCCCTGGCGATCCATGTGCTCCTGCGCCTTGGCTTTCATCTCGGCCTTCTGCGCGTCGGTGAACTCCCGGTTCACATCGATCTCGGCAAACTGGGAGATGAGGTCGGGGAGCACGAACGCGTCGGGCTCGTTCGGGTTCAAGTATTCGCGCCCCATTTCCGACAAGTCAGCCTCGTGGGCGCGCTCGTCGATGATGAAGTAGAGCTCCTCCCTCAGCTCGTAGAGTGCGTCCTTGCGGGCGTCGCCGTAGAAGGAGAGTTCGCTCTTATCTATCATTTTGCGAGTCTCCGGATCTTCCATGAACCGGAGGAGCTGTTTGTTCCGCGGCTGGCCGAGTTTGATTTTAAAAAGGAGCCGCCCGGCTTCCTCGGACTTGCCCTGCTCGAGGAGTTCCTTCGCGTCGCTGGCCAGTCGGTTGCAGAGGGTTGATTGCTTGCGCACGAGCTGATCGACCAGCGGCTTGAACCGGTCGAACTGATGCGTGGAAACGCTCGCGGGGCCGCTGATGATCAACGGCGTCCGCGCTTCGTCGATGAGGATGGAATCGACTTCATCGACGATGGCGTAGTGGTAGCCGCGCTGCACCTGCGCCTCGCGCGTGCTGGCCGTGCCGTTGTCGCGCAGGTAGTCGAAGCCGAACTCGCTGTTCGTCCCGTAGGTGATGTCGCAGAGGTATTGCTCGCGGCGGACCTGGGGCGTCTGATCGTGCAGGATGCAGCCGGTGGTGAGCCCGAGGAAGCCGTAGAGGCCGGCCATCCACTCGGCGTCGCGGCGGGCGAGGTAATCGTTCACCGTGACGAGATGCGCGCCGCGCCCGGCGAGCGCGTTCAGGTAGAGGGGCAAAGTCGCGACGAGCGTCTTGCCCTCGCCCGTGGCCATCTCGGCGATCTTGCCGTCGTGCAACACCATGCCGCCGATGAGCTGGACGTCGAAGTGGATCATCTGCCACGTCACGGGATTCCCGCACACGTCCCAAGTGCGACCGCAGAGCCGACGCGCGGCATTTTTCACCACGGCGAAAGCCTCGGGCAGGATCTCTTCGAGCTTCGCCTGCTGCTCATTGAGGTCTTCGATCTTCGCCAGCTCCTGCTTCCACGCGTCGGTTTTCGCGCGTAAAGCATCGTCGGAGAGCGACTGGAGCTGCTGCTCGATTTCGTTGATGCGATCCACGATGGGCCGCATGCGCTTGATTTCACGCTGATTTTTCGAGCCGACGATTTTCTTGATGATCCAGTTTACCATGCTGTTCCGGTGCGAGTTTTTTGGGAGGGGGAATGAAGCGTATGCGGCGGGTTCTAGCCACCACTAAATCGAGACGCGCGGGGTCGCGGGCACGCGTTGGGGAGGGCGCGGTGCGATTCAGCGGCCATGAGGCTGCGATCCATCAATCCCACGACTGGCGAAGTTTTCCATGAGACGGAGGAGATGAGCACGCGGGAGGCGGGTGCCGTCGTCGAGCGGGCGGATGCGGCTTTTCTGAAAGGGCGCAGCTCGGGTTTCAATGAGCGCAGTCGGGTTTTGCGGGAGGCGGGGACGATCCTGCGGGCGCGGCGCGAGGAGCTGGCGCGGACGATGGCGCTGGAGATGGGAAAGCCGCTCGCGCAGGGCGTGAGCGAGGCGGAAAAGTGCGCGTGGGTCTGCGAGTTTTACGCGGAGCGCGGGGCGGACTTTTTGGCGGATGAAACGGTGGAGATGGAGGCGGCGCGCAGCTTTGTAAGCTACCGCCCGCTGGGGGTGATCCTGGCGGTGATGCCGTGGAATTTCCCGCTCTGGCAGGTCTTCCGCGCGGCGGCTCCGGCGCTGATGGCGGGGAACGCGATGCTGCTGAAACACGCGTCGAATGTGCAGCTCTGCGCCGCGGCGATCGAATCGGTGTGGCGCGAGGCGGGACTGCCGGAGGGACTGGTTGCCAATCTGCCGATCGTGTCGGAACTGGCCGGGGAATTGATCGAGCATCGGCTCGTCCGCGCGGTGACGCTCACGGGGAGCGTGGCGGCGGGGCGCGCGGTGGCGGAGCGGGCGGGGCGTGCTTTGAAAAAGACGGTCCTGGAGCTGGGTGGTAGCGATCCGTACGTCGTGCTGGCGGATGCGGATGTGGCGGCGGCGGCGGAGACGTGCGCGCGATCGCGGCTCATCAACAGCGGGCAGAGCTGCATCGCGGCGAAGCGGTTCATTGTGGCGGAGGCGGTGGCGGAGGAATTCGAGGATCGGCTGGGGGGGGGG
>PPFU01005368.1_pt1 | contig 13833 bp, 9 predicted proteins | sample 1535991 | NCBI WGS metagenome assembly PPFU01 (sample SAMN04901290, study PRJNA319586) | Hypolithon metagenome, whole genome shotgun sequencing project. | isolation source: Antarctic Hypolithon | place: Antarctica: Miers Valley | collected 2014
GTGGGGGTGGAGGTGGGGATGGAGCTGGGGGTGGGGGTGGAGGTGGGGGTGGAGGTGGGGGTGGGGTTGAGTGAAGCGGTGATCCAACTCGAGGGGGTAAGCAAGGCGTTCGCCGGTCGGGCGGCGGTGAGCGAACTCACGCTTAGCGTGCCCGCGGGATCGGTATACGGCCTGCTGGGGCACAACGGAGCCGGTAAGAGCACGACGCTGGGGATGATCCTGGGTCAGGTGTTTCCTGATGCGGGCAGCGTCCGCGTGATGGGCGCGGACATCGGTCGGGACCGGCGGGGGGCGTTGGCGGGGGTGGGTGCTATTTTCGAGACGCCCGCGTTCTACGACTACCTCAGCGGCTGGCGGAACTTGAGGATCCTCGCGGACTACACCGGGCCTACGCCGCGAACGCGGATCGAGGAGGTGGTCGAGCTGGTCGGGCTGACGGATCGAATTGGGGATCGGGTGCGGGTCTACTCGCATGGGATGAGGCAGCGGCTGGCGCTGGCGCAGGCGTTGCTGCCGAACCCGAAGCTGCTGATCCTGGATGAGCCCGCGGACGGGCTGGACCCGCAGGGGGTGCTGGAGATGAGGCGGCTGATGCTGCACCTCAATCTAGACCTGGGCCTGACGCTGCTGTTTTCGTCGCATCAATTGGCTGAGGTGGAGCAGGTGTGTTCACGGGTGGCGGTGCTGCATCAGGGTCGGCTGGTATTCGATGGGCCGCTGGCGGAGGCGCTCGCGGACTCGGCGGGGTCGCGTCGGCTGGAGCTGGAGGTGGATCGGAGGGAGGCGGCCATCGCGGAGCTGCGGGAGGCGGCGCTGGTGACCGGCGACGACGGGTCGCCCGCATTGGCGGAGGGGGCGGACGTGCCCGCGGTGGCGGCGTTTCTGGTGACGCGGGGCTACCGCATCGAGGCGATCGGTCGGGAGCGGATGACGCTGGAGCGGTTTTATCTGGACAAGGTCGGCGGGTCGTCCCATGTAGGTCAGGGCTCGCCCTGACTCTTCATGCCGCCAATCAAAAGCACTCAGAAGGAAAAGGCAGGGCGAGCCCTGCCCTACGCCGCGATCGGTAAACCCTTACGATCCATCCATGCTGATACGGCAGGTGTGGCACGAGCTCTTCAAACTCTTCGCGCGTCGCCGCACCTACATCGGCTTTGCCGCGTTCCTGGCGGTGCAACTGGTGGTGCTCGCGCTGCTTCAACACCCTAAGGCCAACGATGTCGTCCACGAATTGATGCGGGTCAACGGCCTCGCGTTCGAGGTGTACTACCGCGGGCTGACGACCGCCCTGCTCTCGATCGTGTTTACATTCACGTTCCTGGGCGTTCTCTACATCTCCCTGGTCGCGGGGGACATCGTCGCCAAGGAGGTCGAGGATGGGCAGATGCGACTGATCCTCGCGAGGCCGATCTCGCGGGCGAGGCTGCTGGGGATCAAGGCGTTTGCCTGCTCGCTCTACACGGTGCTGCTCGTCGTGTTCCTGGCGGTGTCGGCCCTGATCATCTGCAGCCTCGCCTACGGGGGGCTGGGGAAGCTGTTCCTGTTCGTGCCCGATGAGGACTTGTTCGTGTTTTACGAGACGGGCGAAGGGCTATTCCGATTCACACGGGCGGTGGGGGCCATCGCACTCTCCTCGCTGCTGCTAGCGGCGGTGGCCTTTATGTTCTCATGCTTCAACATCAAGCCCGCGGCGGCGACGGTGCTGACGCTGTCGCTGTTCTTCATCGATGTGGTGCTCCAACACATGCCGTACTTTGAGGAGCTGCGGTATCTCTTCATCACGTACCATTTTGCATGGTGGGTGCGGACGCTGAACGACCCGGTGCCCTGGCCGCGGCTGGCGGTGTCGGTGACGCTGCTGTCGGCGTTGATGGTGACGTGTTACACCATTGGGGTGACGCGGTTTTGCACGCGGGACCTCAAATCCTGAGCCGGTGTACGAAAACCGGGACCCTCGGCCTCCGGGCTTCACGGCCCCACGCCCAGCAGCCTCAGGCCGGCGGTGATCCAGAGGGGCATCGTGATGAGGCTCACCACCGCGGTGCCCAGTCCGACGCGGACGGCGGTGGGTACATCCCCACCGTACATCCGCGCCAGCACGATCGGGAACACCGCGGCGGGCATCGCCGCCTCGATCGCCATCACCCGCTCCAGCGGCTCGCCCGGGCGAAGCACCGCCGCCGACGCCAGGAACAGCACCGGCAGCATCCCCAGCCTCAGCCAGCACGCCGCCGCCACCGTCGGCCCAGCCCGACGCGGGTGCAGCGCCGCCCACTCGTCGACGATCGACCCCCCGATCAGCAGCAGCGCCAGCGGAATAGCCGACCGCCCCAGCATCCCCGCCGCCCCCAGCACGAACGACGGTAAAAAGGCGGACAACCCCGTAAAATTCAGCAACAGCGCCGCGGCAATCGCGATCGTCGGCGGGTTCACGATCCCCCGCAGCCCCTTCAACGAAAAGCCCCCCGCCAGCACGACCAAACCCAGCGTCCACATCGCGATCTCGACCCCGACGTTGTGCAGGTACAGCGTTCCCATCGCGGGGTCCGCCTCGCCAAAAATCGCCGCGACGAGCGGGATCGGGACGTAGCCGTAGTTGAACATCCCTACACAAAGCACGAACGTCCTGCGTTGAGGCCCGGTCCTCAACCCGATCCGGTGCCCAACCGCCTTCACCGCCAACCACGCCACCGTCAACCCCACCGCCACCGCCAGGAAGCCCACTACCGGCGGCAGCGAGACCTCGCGGATCGTGTCGAACTTCGAGTTCCCCGCGATCCCCCCGAAAAACAAGCACGGGATCAGCACCCGGACGATCACCCGCATCAGGCTCCCATCCGCCTCCTGCGTCAGCCAACCCACCCGGCGGAGCACCGCCCCAATGGCGACGACGCTGAACACGCCGACCACCGCGGTGAGGATGAGGCCCAGTTGATCCATGAGGGCGGACAGGGTAGCAGTCGGCGGCGGTCACCCCGAGTCGCGACGCGTGAGCTGCGATCCGCGGGCTTCATCCTGCTTAGAAGCAATGTGCTCGCACTTCACCATTTCAAAGAGCCGCGCACGAAGTAAGCGGTTTCCGCCGCGAACAACCGGTTTAGGAACAGGAGCGCACTCACTCCCGGCCTTCACCCGAACAGAGTTCTATCTAAAAATGGTGGCACAGGCCTCCCGCCTTTGCCACCAGTGGCAGGGGCTGAGTCGGCCAAGCCCCGGCTCGTCACAAGCAGCGGCAGGCCGAGGCATCCAAGACTCTGCCCCAGCCACCCCACCACCGCCGAGGGGACATGAGCCAAGACCGCTTACTGCATGCGCGGCTCTTTGTCGGCAGGACGCTTACTTCGTGCGCGGCTCTTTGTTGGCAGGACGCTTATTTCGGACGCGGCTTTTTCTGACATCTGCAAAGAACCCCGCACCCAAGGCGGGTGCGGGGTTCGGGAGGGGGATTCTTCAGGCGGCCGGGGACGCTTTCATGTTCAAGCGTTGTTGCCGGACATGTCGCTCTTGACCGAATCCTTCGCGGCCTCGGCGTGCTGCTTGGCCTTGTCGGCGTCGGTGAGGCCTTCCTTCCGGGCTTCGGACTTGGCGGTGTCCTTGGCGGTGGAGACAACTTTTTCAGCGCGGCCCTTGATCTCGTCGGGGGTGAGGTGCTCCTCTTGAATGGTCTTCTTGACCGAGTCCTTCATGTTCTCCATGAGGTGGCCGGCAACGTTTTTGACGCGGCTCTTGAGGTCGGTCGCGGTGAGGCCTTGGCCCTCGGCTTCGCCGGCGGCGGCGTTGACGGTGGCCTCCGCGACATGCTTGCCGCTCTCGTAGTAGTCCTGCCCCAAGGCTTTAGCCCGCTTGAGCAGGTCGTTTCGGGTGGAACCCATCAGCCGGTTCTCCTTGCGAGTCTCAGGTACTGCCAACCCGGCCAAGGCGCCCAATGCCATCACGGCAAGGCCCAATGCAAAGGGGTAGTCGTCCAGAGCGCTCGCTGCGCCTCGTTTGCTTTGGTCATAGCCGTAGTGGAGGTACTCGGCGACGGTGGCGGCTCCCTCGGAGAGTTGCTCGGTGGTGTAGTGGACGCCATCGAGGATCGCACCGCCCGCGGACTGTGCACCGTGCATGATTGCGGAGGCGGCGGTGGAGGTGCCGTGGGCAATCTGGTCGGCGGTGTAGTAGACGCCGTCGAGCAGGGCACCGCCAGCGGCCTGGGCGCCGTGGGCGGCGGACTCGGCGGCGGCCTTGGAGCCCGAGGCGATTTGATCCTTGGTGTAGTAGACGCCGTGGAGGATGGCTCCACCGGCGGCCTGAGCACCATGCTTGGCGGCGTCCGCGGCGGTGCGGGTGCCGTGGCTGATCTGCTCAGCGGAGTAGTAGACACCGTTGATCACCGCCCCACCGGCCCGGCCGGCGGAGCCGTAGGCGCGGCTGCCTGCGGCCGAGAGGCGGCTCCCGGTCTGGGACGCCGCGTGCCCGGCGGAGGCGACGGCTCCGCGGGTGCGGTCGGCGGCTCGGCCGATGCGGGATCGACCGGCGCCCCCGTCTTCCGAGTCCTCATCTTCATAGAGGGTGCCCGCCGCATCCTGACGAACCGACGCGGAACCGTAGGCACCCGCTGGGGAAGGTCGCCCTTGCTGGCCACTCTGGCCGCCTTGCCCGCCTTGGCCGCCGCGGAACTCGCGGCCGTAGGTGTCGCGGTCGTAGGGTTGGCCGGTGCGGGCGTCCACGTAGGACCCGCTGTACATTTCGTCTTCGTCGCGGATCCGTTCGGTGTCGCTCTGGGCGGACTCGTAGACGTAGTATGCGACGCCCGCGGCGATGACGGCTGCGGGTATGGGGTGGTGGGAGGCGAACTTGAGAAGTCGCTTGCCCGCCCACGCTGCCGCGGGGGCCGCGGTGCCGGTGATGAGGCTGGTGACGCCGAAGCTTGAGGAGCCCGAGTCGTTCCAGTTGTGGCGGTACCCGCTGGAGTGGCCCCGGCGGTTGTCGGGCTCCTTGCTGGAGTTGAACATTGAACTGGCGACGCTGCTCACGACCGTGCCCAGCAGCGAACTGCCGGAGCTTGAGCCGCCGCTGGAGCGCTGGGAGTCGCGGTCGTAGCCGGAGTCGTTGGGATCCGAGGGGTTGGGATGGCCGCTGTTGCCACCCCCGCCTAGGAACTCCTTGACGAGGTTGGAGGGGCGGAGGCGGGCGGTGATGGCTGCTAGAGTCTCGTCCATTTCGGACCTCGTATGTTGGATGTCGCGTTTGATGTCTTCGCTGGTGGCGGATTTATCGTACGGCGGCGGGGCTGCGGGATCGGTGGAGTATTTGGGTGGGGCGGCGGTTTGCCGCTCCTGGTTCAGGCGACTTTGTTCTGGATCCATTCTTTGTCTTCTTTAAGGGATTGGGTGGTTTTCTCGGGGGTGTACTTCATCGTCTTGAGCTTCTCGATGCCGGACATCAGGAGGAACCCGCCTGTTAGCAGGAGCAGCATGCCGCTGATGAGCGGTGCAAGGATGGCAGCCCAGACCGCGCTGACGCCCAACGCCGCCAGGAGCCAGGCGATGACGCCCGTGACGCACCAGAGCACAAACACGACGCCGAGGAGGGCGATGACACCGCCGGCGGCGACCATCGCCGCCTGACGCGCGACGGTCTTGGCCTTCTCGATGATCTCGGTTTTGGCGAGGGCGATCTCTTGGCGGAAGAGGGCGGTGGATTCGTCGCGAAGCTGGCGGAGCAGATCTGCGAAGCCGCGGTCCTCATCCTCGCGGACCCCGTCCCCGCTTGGATACGCCCGTGCCCCGGAGTTGCCGGGGGCGGCGGGCTGTTCATATTGGTAGGTGGGGTCGGCCATGATGGATCAGCGACTCAATGGGTGAAGAGGGGGCATTCCGAAGGAAGCTCGGGAGGCGTTGGCGGTCCGATGGCGGGGTCAGATGCTGGGCGAGCCTGTGGGCATGGTGCGGTTGGCGGCGGTGGAGCCTGTGACCATCTCGGGCTTATCATCCGCGTGACCGGCACGGTGGGGCGGTACGGGGTCGGTCATCGGCAGGGTCTGGGGCGGCATGGCTCCGGTGCTGGTGGCGTATGGACTCGAGGGGTTGGTCAGGGGGCGATCCGCGAAGGGCGTGGCGGAGTAGCCACCCCGCTCTCCGCTGACCCCGGCCGAGGCGCGGTTGTAAGGGTCGTGTCCCGCCGCGGTATAGGGGCTCCCCGGAGCGGGGGTGGGATAGCCGGATCGGTTGCCGGCCGACCGCTTCTCATCGGAAGCCTTGAGAAAGCGGGACGCCACCAGCCCCGCCACAAACAGCCCACCCAACGCCATCGCGGGGTGGCGACGGATGACTTGGGAGACGTCGTGGTACACATCCGTGAGCTCGCTGTCGCGGAGGTAGGACTCCACGCTCTCGACCGCCCCGGCGGCGGACGTGACATACCCCGCCAGGGTCGTGTCGTCCTCCTCATCCAGGTGCTCGCCAGCCTTGAAAATCGCCTGCTTAATCGTAGCGACCTCGGCGGCGGCCTTGTCCTTCTTGCCTTGGATGTACTTGTTCCCCTGCTCCTGAACGAAGCTGGCGAAACGCCCCGTGGACTCGCTGGCCTGACGACGGGCCTGCTGCACCTGTTGCTTCAGGTCCACACCCTTGTCCTTTGCCTCCTCCTTGGCTGATTGAAGCACGCCCTCGCTCTCCTTCTTGGCCTCACGAAGGGCCCGCTCGGCATCTTGCCCCAGCCGGTCCTTGGCGTCCGAACCCGTCGATTTAGGTTGGAAGGACCCATGGGTGGAACCTTGGTTGGGATGGCGAGACGATGAGTTGGGTTGATGTTCCATGCCTGATTCTCCTGCGGGGACGCTGGGTCGCGGAGAAAATCGCACGGCCAGCGGTCTGATGAGTGAATTGTTCTGAACTGGACGCGATATTAAGAGGTTGGACAGCCGATCCTTTGCGTCGCATGCCGATTCAACGGTCGGGGTTCGCCTAGTGCGCTTAAAGTTCAGCTTAGAAACAGCCGCAGACGACTTTTCCGCTTGACCTAACGCCGAACCCTTGCTCCCAGCGGCAGCGAGTGGGCGAAGGTTTCCATGCGCTGGAACGGTCCCGCAAGACTGGTCCGACCTTAGCAGCTCGCTCTGCTCGCCGCTCAGGTCCGGCTTTGATCGATCGTTCCCAGCCCGCTCCTTGAAGCGAATTGCAGGCAAAAGAGAGAAGGTTGGGGGTGGTTCGCCGGGGCTTGGAGAGGAGGGGTCAATGCAGGCGGACATCGCGGGGGTCTGCGATGTACTCGCCGACTCGAAGGGACTTGAGCACGATGTCCCAGACTTTCTCATGCTTCGCCGCCTCATCCCGCCAGTAGTCCATGGTGATGACGGTCTGCACCGGGCGGGCGACCTCGCCGCGGGCGAGCAGCACCCGCGACCTGACGAGGCGATGCTCCTCGGGGTCCATGTATTCGCCCTCCGCCCAGACCAGAACGAACGCGTCGCGGGTCTCGCTGTGCATTTTAGCCTTCCACGTCATCTCGGATTTGGCTGTGGGGTCGCCCTGGCCGAGCATCACGCTGTCCCGCAGCATCCCGTCCAGCGGCAAGCCGGAAAAATCCACGCCCCGGGGCAGGTGGAACACCGACATCTCGATGCGACAACTGTCATTGGGGTACGGCACATCGCGGAGGGTGATGCTCCCCGTCTGGGTCGGCTCAATATGCCAACCCGCGGGCACATCAAATCGCACCGCGCCACGATCCGCGACAAAGACGCGGCAGCCCTCGGTGCCGGTCCACCCGTGATTTGGGGGCAGCTTAAGCGTGCTCTTGTTCCACTTCCGCCTGTCCCGGTTAGGTGCCTTCCGCTTATTCTCTCGCTTTTGTGCCACGTCACGACTCCTTTCCCGCAGACTTCGGGGATCGCTTGGGGACGCCCGCCCGGCTTGACGCGGCAGCGGCGGGCGAGACGGCAGCACCCGGTTTCGTGGGGGCAGTGTAGCCAACTGCTTGGATATCGCAGGGCGGGTCCATGCGGCATCCATGGTGCTCTGATCGGGTGCCACGCCTTGACGCTTGGGTCAAGACGTGCCGTGGAGTTGCTGATCAACCGCACGCCTTGGGCAAAGTCCCAAGGCTCGGCACCCGGAGCCGGACCTCGCATCACGGACAATCCGATGGTGGACCCTACACGTAACGGAGGATGATCTATGGGGATGCCGTGCATCTCCCGCTACGTAGCGGGAGCGACTCACTCCTCACCGTCGTCGGGTGCCTCTTCGGCGTCGTCGTCCTCCTCGCCGACAAACGGCTTGGCCCCGCCGATGCCCTTCTTTTCGAGCACCCGCTTCTGGATTTCCTGGAACAGGTCGGGGTTTTCGCGGAGAAAGGTCTTGGAGTTCTCCCTTCCCTGGCCGAGGCGGGTCTCGCCGAAGCTGAACCAGGCACCGGACTTGTTGACCACATCCTCCTCGACCGCCAGGTCCAGCAGGTCGCCGCTGGCGGAGATGCCTTCGTTGAACATGATGTCAAATTCTGCCTGACGGAACGGCGGTGCGATCTTGTTCTTCACGACGCGGGCGCGGGTGCGGTTGCCCACGGCAATGTCGCCTTCCTTGATGCTGGCGGTGCGTCGGATGTCGACGCGGACGGAGGCGTAGAACTTGAGCGCTCGGCCGCCGGGGGTGGTCTCGGGGTTGCCGAACATCACGCCGATCTTCTCGCGGATCTGGTTGATGAAGAGCACGGTGGTCTTGCTCTTGTTGATTGCGCCGGTGAGCTTGCGGAGCGCCTGGGACATCAGCCTCGCCTGGAGGCCGACATGGCTGTCGCCCATTTCGCCCTCGATTTCGGCTCGGGGGATCAGCGCGGCGACCGAGTCGATCACAATCACGTCGATGGCGTTGGAGCGGACGAGCAGCTCGCAGATCTCCAGCGCCTGCTCGCCGGTGTCGGGCTGGGAGACCAGCAGGTCGTCGAGGTTCACGCCCAGGCGTCGCGCCCAGGAGGGGTCGAGGGCGTGTTCCGCGTCGATGAAGGCGGCGACGCCCTCTTTTTGGGCGTTGGCGATGATGTGCAGGGCGAGGGTGGTCTTGCCGCTGGACTCCGGGCCGAACACTTCGACGACGCGGCCGCGGGGCATGCCCCTGCCGCCCAGCGCCAGGTCGAGGGAGATCGAGCCGGTGGAGATACCGGGGGGGACGCGGCTGGGGTCGTCATCGAGCCGCATGATGGAGCCCTTGCCGAAGGCACGGTCGATTTGGGACAGCGCCCGATCGAGCGCCTGCTTTCGGCCGCTCTCGGACATCTCCTGCCGGGGCTCGTTGTAGACGGTGTTGCTGCTGGACTTAGCCATGGTCGGTTCCTTTGCGATTCGGTCGGCGGGTCGCCGCCGGACGAGGGGTGCGATGAATGAGGCTGGCGACGATACCGCACATGAGCGAACGTTTTCGATGTTTGGTAGGCGATAGGGTACGCCATCGGCGACCGTTGTCAAGCCGACTGGGGTGGAATCTGCAACGACGGCGGTGGTATCCCGGATGATGGGGGTTGGCGGATGTGCCGATGGAGGTATCGATCTGCGAGTAGCAAACCGGCACCGCGTCCACCGCAGAAGACAGCCGACGCGTGTGGCGGTGGGGTGGGCGGTACGATATGGGCGGGTGCAGTCCGGCACCTCCCGCCCGTCGCCTTGTTCCTTCGCCATGGAGACACACGCATGTCCCGATTGCTTCGCCACCGTTTCCCGCTTCTCGTCGCCTGTCTGTGTCTGACGGTGGCGGCCTCCGCTCGCCCGGCTGTCGCACAGGCGGAGGTGGCGGGGGAGGTGGTGGGGGCGACGGATCTCGTGGATGCGGACCCCGCCGCCGGGCGATTGATGGCGGACCAGCTCACGCTTAACGCCCTGGACCTGCTTCAGTCGCCGCCGGACGTCGCGGGGGCTGCGGTGGGTGAGGGGGGTGAGGGGGGTGAGGGGGGTGTGGTGCGGACGGATCAGATGGTGCGGGCGCACGTGCTGATGACGCTGGCGACGCAATTGGTGCCGGGCGATGCGGAACTATGGAAGCTGCGGGCGGAGCTAGAGGGCAGGCTGGAGATGCCCGAGGCTCGGATCGCGTCGCTGATGGCGTACATCCGCCTGCGGCCCGAGGATGACGCGGCGCAGCTGGACGTGGTGCTGGCGCGGCTTGGGCAGATGCCGACGCTGGACAAGCAGCTTGACCTGATCGAGGGGCTGCTGACCAAGAGCAGAAGCCTGTCCGAGCCTCTGCGGAGCAGGCTGGCGGTGTATGCCGCGGCGGCGTCTTATGAGAACGGCAAACAGGGCAGCTACATCCGCTACGCCATGCAGGCCGCCGAGTTGGACTCGACCAACGCAGATGCCGCGGCGATGCTGTACGACATCGCCGTTGCGGGGAAGAGGGGTCCACGGGTCATGGGGGCGTTCGCGGTGAATCTGGTGAGGGCGGCTCCGTTCGACGCGGGGCCGCGACTCGAACTGGGTGGGCTGCTGGCGGAGCAGGGGCTGTACGAGGAGGCGGCGACGCAGTTTGGCGTGGCGCAGCGGCTGCTGGGGGGGCCGCTGCCGATGCACGCGTACCGCACATGGGTGATGGCGATGGCGGCGGCGGGTCAGGACGCGTCGGCCAACACGCTGCTGGACGATCTGATGGCGGCGGCGAGGGATCGCAGCGCCGCCAATGGGGGTTCGCCCACCGCGCCCGTGGACCTGCAGGTGCTGCATCTCGCGGTGCAGGATCGCCCGGCTCAGCGGGACGAGGCGGAGTCGAGTTACCGCAGAATTCGAGACCTCCTCCTGGAGCGGGCCGCGACCATGGAGAAGGTGGGCGACGCGGGCGATGCGGCGGTTTCATGGGAGGAGCAGTTAGGCTGGATCGCGGCCACGAGCCGCGAGATGCAGAACCCCAAGTTGGAGGCGGCGGTGCTGGCGGCGGTGTTTGGTTTCGACCTGGACCGGGTAGGGCTCTGGATCGCCGAGGCGGACGAGGGTGACCCACGGGTGGGGCTGGCGCGGGGGTGGCTGGCGTATCGCCAGTCGTTCCAGGCCGAGGCGAAGCGGGCGCTCGAGCCGCTTCGCGACACCGAGCCCTTGGCGAGGCTGGCGCTGGCGGAGATGAGCGGGACGGACGACGCCGCGCGGGCACGGGCGCTGCGGGAGGTGGTCAAGTCGTCGCCTGTGTCGCTGGGGGGGCTGCTGGCGGCGAGGCGGCTGCTGTCGATGAATCGCACCGCCGAGCCGACCGATACCGGGGCCGCGGTGCGGGCGTATCTTCAGCGGTGGCCCCCGGCGTTGTGGGAGCTGGACCTGGTGACGGCCCCGTGGGTGACGCTGGAGATTCAGACGCCCCAGCGGGTGTTCGATTACCTCGCCCCGATCGAGTTGACCGTGACCGTACGAAACCAGGGCCCGGTGCCGATGGCGATGACCCGCGGCGGACCGCTGGGCACGCTGCTGCTGGTGCAGATGGAGCCCTCGAGCGCCGCAGGGGTGCTCGGGGAGCTGCCTCCGATGGTGGTGGATGTGGGGCGTCGGCTGGTGCTTCAGCGGGGGGAGGCGGTGAGTGTGACGGTGAAGGCGAACCGCTCGCCGCTGGGGATGCTGACGAGGCGTCGGCCGTTCGCCTCGGTGTCGATCGCGCTGACGGCGATGCTCAACCCGACGCCGGGGCCGGACGGTCGGATGACGCCGGGCCCGCTCACCAACGCTGAATCGCTCAAGGGGCTTCGCGCCAGCGGCGAAGCGGTGACGGAGGCGGCGGTGGGGTCGTGGCTGGGGGCGATGCGGAGCCGTGACCCGGTGCTGCGGATGCGGGCGTTGGCGCGGCTGATCCAGCTCGATCCTCAGGCAGCGGCGGATGTGTTCAACCAGGCGCTGGCTGCGAAGATTGAGGACGCCGTGGTCTCCGCGGGCACGTCGGACAACCCGCTGATGCAGGCGTGGGTGCTGCTCTTGAGCCCGTACAGCGGCCAGGTCGCAAAGCTGGACCCGGTCATGGAGGCCGCCGCCGCCAGTAAGGTGCCCCTGGTTCGGGTGGCATTTCTGGCGGCCCAGCGAGGCGAACTCGACGAGGCAAGGCTTAACGCAGCCCTGCGCGAACAAAATCCGCTTATCCAGCGATACGCCCGGGCGGTGAAGGAGGCCCAGGGGGCACGGTGACGCCGCCTCCCCAAAGTGCCGCGGACGAAGTAAGCGGTTTCGTTTAAGGAGCCGCGCACGAAGTAAGCGGGCGTTTTGACGCCCCCCCCTGCGAAGCGGCCTACCTCAACCGCTTACTGCGTGCGCGGCTCTTTTCCGCTCGCGGACCGCTTACTTCGACCGCGGCTCTTCGAAGATGGACCGCTTACTGCGTCCGCGGCTCTTGTTCGATTGCGGGCGGAGGGATCACGCTTTCGGGGGTGACGCCGTCGTCGGGTTCGATGCGTTGCACCTCGACCCGCTGCACTTCGACCCGCACCGGGGGCACCTCGGAGACCACCTCCACACCGGGCGGGGTGTTGAGCGAGATACGGAGCAGCGGCTCACGCTCGCCGGTGACGATGGCTTCGAGTTCCTCGGCGGTGGGGGTGACTTGGGCGCGGACCCGCGCCTGGCCCTCGCGGAGTCGGCCGATGATCGCCGCCGGGCCGCTGAGCGAGACCGCCTCCACCAGCGTCTCTTGATTCCCCGGCAGGCGGACGCGGTACCGATCCAGCAGCGACGGGGGAATGTTGAGATAGATCGGCACGTTCTCCAGCGCAAGGGGCACTCGGCGTTCCCGCAGGCGGAACAGCACGGTGACTTCCTCCCGGCCCAGCGTGGTCCACGCGGTCTTGAGGTCCGTGGGGATCGTGAGCCGCACCTCGCGGGACAGGGGCTGCCCCACGGGGAGGTTGTCGTCGGCGAAGGCCGCCAGGGACACCCGCAGCGGGCGGTCATCCAGTCGGGCCGCCAGGACCTCGGGGAGGGTGATTTGCACCTCGGGCACGCTCAGCTTCGCCGCCTCGGACAGCCCCAGCCCCGCGGTGTCGACCTCGAGCTTCATCACCCGCGTGACCAGCGGAATCGCGCGGACAAGCAGGGTCCGCGGCTCGGTCTCGATGATGGTGACGCCCAACTCGCCCAGCGGCGTCTCCCGCATCAGCACCGCCTCGAGCGTCAAGGACTCCTCGCCCCCGCCGATCAGGCCCGGGGGCAGGGGCACCTGAAACGGCGTGCCCCTGATCGCCTCGGCCACCCGCTGCATCCCCGCCGACGAACCGCGAAACGCCACCTGCACCGACACCGTCCCCCCCGGCTCGATCGCCACCTGCTCGCCCGGTGGCGGGAGGATCCTGATCCGAAGCGTCATCGTCTCCTGCTGTACCACCGCCCCTTCCGCAAACAGCCACACCAGCACGCTCACCAGCAGCACCACCCCCACCGTCTTGAGCTTGTCCAGGAGGTGGAGTCGAGTCATGGTACGGGCGAGGAAAATCAGGGGGCGGGGGGGGAGCGGCGGGCGGCAACCCGGGGAACCAACTCCCCGGTCGTCGAACAATCAAGGTCAGGCGGCTTCCTTATTAGAGGACCGGTCGCTGCTGAGCGTGGCGGCTGGCGAGGGGTCGCGGCCGAGGGATTCACCCGCGTCGGCGTCGGCAACGATCACCGGCTCCGAAGGGTCGGAGATTCGCACCGTGTCCAGACCGGCCGAGAGGATCGGGCGTAGCTGATCCGTGCTCAACCCGCGTGTCAGCTCCCCCCGCTCGGCGATGCTTATCACGCCCGTCTCCTCCGAAACGATGATCACCAGCGCATCGGTCTCCCCGCTGAGTCCGATCGCCGCACGATGCCGCGACCCGAGTTCCTGTGGCAGCGATTCATCGTCGGTCAGCGGGAACTGC